>Ga0316620_10000967_pt1 | contig 11983 bp, 10 predicted proteins | sample OWC_Aug_M1_C1_D5_FD_207651 | JGI IMG/M metagenome (GOLD analysis project Ga0316620, IMG submission 207651) | Wetland soil microbial communities from Old Woman Creek delta, Ohio, United States - OWC_Aug_M1_C1_D5_B | ecosystem: Environmental > Terrestrial > Soil > Wetlands | place: USA: Ohio... | reverse complement strand
CTTGATGTAGTCTCGGTGCCCAGGCATGTCCACGTGGGCGTAGTGCCGCTTGGTGGTCTCGTATTCCACATGGGCAATGTTGATCGTGATGCCGCGCTCTTTCTCCTCCGGGGCATTGTCGATCGAGTAAAACGACCGGTACTCCGCCTGCCCCAGGAACGAGCAGTATTTCGTGATCGCCGAAGTCAAGGTCGTCTTGCCATGGTCGATGTGTCCCATCGTGCCCACGTTCATGTGCGGCTTCGTTCGCTCGAATTTTTGCTTTGCCATACCCGTTCTCCTTAAGATCCAAATGCGATAATGTAAGTTTATGCCAGTATTGTCTTCGCTACATTCTCAGCTACCTGAGAGTAGTGGTCGAACTCCATGGTAAAGACGCCTCGTCCTTGGGTAGCAGACCTTAGATCCGTGGCGTATCCAAACATTTCTGCCAGAGGCACCATGGCGGTAACCATCTGGGTATTACCTGGGCGCATCTCATTGTTGAGAATGTTGCCCCGGCGTGCATTCAACTGTCCCATGATCTCACCCAGGAATTCCTCGGGTGTGACCACTTCGACCTTCATGATCGGCTCCTGCAGTACAGGATTTCCTCTGTGAATGCCCTCTTTAAAAGCCATCGAGGCAGCCATTTTGAAGGCCATATCACTGGAATCAACTTCGTGGTAAGAGCCATCGATCAAGCGCACATTGACGTCCACCACGGGGTAACCTGCCAGCACGCCTGCTTCAGCTGATTCACGCACACCTTTCTCAACAGCTGGTAGATATTCCCTGGGGATTACTCCACCAACAATATCATTCTCGTAAGTGATCCCGCTGCCTGGTTTTCCGGGCTCAATCGTTAAAACGACATGCCCGTACTGTCCATGGCCACCTGTCTGCTTAATATAGCGGTATTCAGCTTTCTCCACAGGGCGGGTGATCGTTTCGCGGTAAGCCACCTGGGGTTTACCCACCCTGCCTCTTACCCTGAACTCACGCAACATACGGTCAACGAGAATTTCCAGGTGCAGCTCTCCCATGCCTGAGATAATTGTTTGACCGGTCTCCTCATCCACCCGTACCCTGAACGTTGGGTCTTCTTCTGACAGCTTATGCAATGCTTCTGACATTTTGTCCTGGTCGGCAGCTGTGCGTGGTTCTATGGCAACGGAGATCACCGGTTCCGGGAAGGAGATGTTTTCCAGGACAATCTGGTTGGAAGCGTCGCACAATGTATCACCGGTGAACGATTCTTTGAGACCGAGAACTGCCCCGATATCTCCAGCGAGGATTTCGTCGAGGTCCTCACGTCGGTCGGCATACATGCGTAAAAGCCGTCCCACGCGTTCACGCCGGTCTTTGGTGGGATTGAACACCGTGGTGCCCTGGGTGAGCTTGCCTGAATACACTCTGATATATGCCAGACGCCCTACGTAGGGGTCTGATACGATTTTAAAGACCAGAGCACTCATTGGCGCATCATCATCCGCTGGTCGTTGGACATCGCGGTTGGTGTGCGGATGAATGCCAATTACCGGAGGAATATCTGCCGGTGAAGGCAGGTAATCGATCACTCCATCCAATAGGGGTTGCACCCCTTTATTTCTTAAAGAGCTACCGCAATAAACAGGTGTGATTTTCCCGGCAATCGTTGCTCTTCGTAAGGTAGCTTTCAAATCATCGACCGGGATTTCATCGCCCTCCAGATAGCGCAGGGTGAGAGTATCTTCTGTCTCTGCAATCTGCTCGACGAGGTGAGCCCGCATTTCTTTTACATACCCTACCAGGTCGAGTGGAACATCACTCTCGATGGGCTCCGTACCCAGGGTATCATCCCAAAGGATTGCTTTTTGGGTGAGCAGGTCTACCACACCGCGAAAGTCATTCTCTGAGCCGATGGGTATCTGCATGGCTGCTGGATTGGCACCTAATCGCCGCTGCATGCTTTCAATGGAGTGTTCGAAAGAAGCCCCGACACGGTCCATCTTGTTGACAAAGCAAATCCGTGGCACGTTATAACGGTCAGCCTGCCGCCAGACGGTCTCGCTCTGTGGTTCAACACCCTGTACAGCATCGAAAACGACGATACCACCATCCAGGACACGTAATGAACGTTGCACCTCTGCGGTGAAGTCGATGTGCCCCGGTGTATCGATAATGTTTATTTGGTAACCCTTCCACTCAGCTGAAACAGCAGCAGAGACTATCGTAATGCCTCGCTCACGTTCCTGCTCCATCCAGTCGGTGACGGTAGTTCCTTCGTCAACCGACCCGAGGCGATGGGTTTTACCTGTGTAGAATAGGATTCGTTCAGTTGTGGTAGTTTTACCCGCATCAATATGGGCGATAATGCCAATATTGCGATACAGATCTAGAGGATATCGGCGGGTCATTCAAAAAACCTACTAGCACAACGGGAATCTCGCTAAATAAGATCCGGATGAGGCCTAGGCCCTGAAATGGGAGAAGGCACGGTTAGCTTCAGCCATCTTGTGAGTCTCCTCACGCTTGCGGATGGCTGCACCAGTATTATTGGCTGCGTCCAGTAATTCGCCGGCCAACTTTTCTGCAAATGACTTACCTGAGCGTTCCTTCGCTCCTTGCAGGATCCAGCGTGAAGCCAGGGCGAAACGTCGATAGGGTGGTACTTCCATGGGGATCTGGTATGTGGCACCACCAACTCGGCGAGGTTTAACCTCCAGGATGGGGGAAACATTTTTAATCGCCAGCTCGAATAGTTCCAACGGGTTTTTCTTGGCGCGTTCCTCCATCATATCAAAGGCATCATAAACTATGGTTTGGGCAACACTACCCTTGCCTCTGCGAAGGACCCGGTTGATAAAGTTCTGGACGTGTTCGCTGTTATAGCGTACATCGGGTTGAATTTCATGTTTTTCAGGTTTACTACGTCGAGACATATAATTACTCCGTAGGAGGCAGGTTATTCTTTAGGACGCTTTGATCCGTATTTCGATCGACCTTGTTTACGGTTATTTACCCCACCGGTGTCGAGCGAGCCACGCACGATGTGGTAGCGCACACCCGGCAGGTCTTTCACACGGCCACCACGCACCAGCACCACCGAGTGTTCCTGTAGTGCATGCCCTTCACCCGGGATATAGGCGGTCACCTCGATGCCATTCGTGAGGCGCACACGGGCGATCTTGCGTAGAGCTGAGTTCGGCTTTTTGGGGGTCATGGTGCGCACGATCGTGCACACACCACGCTTTTGAGGTGAACCCTTGCTCTGGCGGATACGGTTTTGATTCATGAGGTTGAGCGTATACAACAGGGCGGGAGCCTTGCTCTTCTCTTTTTTCGATTTGCGTCCTCTACGAACTAGCTGATTAATTGTTGGCACCTGTGCCTCCGAACATAAGTACTTAGTGATGGATGAAAATTTTTATTATTCCATTAAGGGAGGCCATCAACACCATCGATGGCCTCGCCTATCTTGCATTGGTATACGATTTAGGTAACCAATCTACCCACGTATATTAAGGACAACGAAAAGCGATTTTACCATGCGCTCATTTGAGCGTCAAGGATTTTACAAATGCTCGCCTAAATCCAACAGGCCAGTTTGGATGCGGGGTGGGCGCGAACGTTCCTCATCTTTTCCAAACTTGATCACCTCGCCGGTCTCGGTGACGGCTTCCACAGCCAGTCCGAGGCTTTGCAACTCCTTGACGAGCACACGGAAGGAGGCAGGGATACTTGGCTCTTCGATCGCCTCGCCTTTGACGATTGCTTCGTATGTCTTCACCCGACCCTGGACGTCATCAGATTTAACAGTCAGCATCTCCTGCAAGGTGTAGGCTGCTCCATAAGCTTCCAATGCCCACACTTCCATCTCGCCAAAACGCTGACCACCGAATTGGGCTTTCCCACCCAGCGGTTGTTGTGAGACCAGGCTGTACGGACCGGTTGACCGGGCATGGACTTTATCCTCAACCAGATGGTGCAGCTTAAGCATGGTCATCACCCCAACAGTCACTGGCCGGTCATATGGATCACCATTTTTTCCATCTCGCACAATCTGCTTTCCCAAGGTGGGGATAGGGATGCCTGTGCTCAGAGAGTATTTCTCGGTTTCTCCCGCCAGATTGGCGTCCTTGACCTTGGCGACTTTCACGCCTTGCTGGCTGAGCCACTGGCGGAGGCAGGTATTGATCGAATAAGCATCCATCGCTTCTTGCTGAGCGGCATCGACAACGATGCCTTCGGGTGGGATGACCATATCAGGATTGTATTCATACACGCGTAACCACTCTCGTAAAACGGACCTACGGGCATAGTAATAGTCAGACTTGAACAGTGAGGCATCATAACCCAGCTCACCCAGCCAATCTTCCAGGTAAAGATTGCGGACTTCATTATCATCTTCGTATTGAGTCGGGTCATGTTCCGTCTGGTTGAGCTGTTCCCAGGCTTTCAGGCCAGCTTCCTTCCAGGCCTGGTCAATCAGCCAGGCACGCGCCAGCTCGGCATCGATCTCATATTCAGTCGCACCATCGAAAACGGGGGTGATGGCTCGGAAACCCAGCCGGCTCGAAGCCCAGCCCAGGTGTGTTTCAAGGATTTGCCCAAGGTTCATACGGCCTGGAACCCCGGTTGGGTTAAGGATGATATCTACGGGAGTTCCATCTTCCAGGAAGGGCATGTCTTCTTCGGCAACGACGCGGGACACGACACCCTTGTTACCATGACGTCCAGCCATCTTGTCACCTGCGGTGATCTTACGGCGTTGGGCAACCGATACCCTCACCATCATATCCACACCCGCTGCTAGGTCGGTGTTATCTTCACGGGTGAATACTTTCACGTCGACTACTTTTCCACGCTCGCCATGTGGCATGCGTAGGGAAGTATCTTTCACATCGCGTGATTTCTCTCCAAAAATCGCCCGCAGCAACCTCTCCTCGGGGGTGAGCTCTTTTTCGCCTTTTGGAGAGATTTTTCCTACCAGGATGTCGTTCGGACCAACTTCTGCACCGATGCGGATGATGCCGGTCTCATCCAGGTCTTTGATGGCTTCTTCACCTACATTTGGGATGTCCCGGGTGATTTCCTCCGGCCCAAGCCGCGTATCCCGCGATTCGACCTCGTACTTTTCAATGTGGACAGAGGTGAATCGATCCTCCTGGACCAGCCGTTCGGAGATCACGATGGCATCTTCGAAATTAGCTCCTTCCCAGGAGAGGAACGCTACAATCACGTTCTGACCCAAAGCCAGCTCACCATTCTCGGTTGAAGACGAGTCAGCAATCACATCGCCTTTATGGATGCGCTGCCCCTTAACGACTGCTGGGCGCTGGTCGATGCAGGTGCTCTGGTTTGAGCGTTGGTATTTACGCAGCTGATATGTATGGTCAGATTTGGGATTATGGACGACGATTTTATTGCCAGTCACCGAGGTGACTTCACCGTCTTCTTCGGCAATCACCACCTGTCCTGAGTCCATAGCGGCATGGTATTCCATGCCAGTGGATACAGCTGGGATGTCTGGATTGAGCAATGGCACTGCTTGCGCTTGCATGTTCGAGCCCATCAGAGCCCGGTTGGCGTCATCATGCTCCAGGAATGGGATGAGCGCTGCACTGATACCAACGATCTGGTGCGGGGCTACGTCCATATAATCGATATTGTCGCTGGTGGCAAAGATGAAATCAGCGTAGTGGCGGGAGGAGATGCTGGTACGGATGAACTCATCATACTCGTTGAGGGGAGTGTTTGCCTGAGCGATCACGAACTTATCTTCAACATCAGCCGAAAGATATTCCGTCTCATCGGTCACGAATGGGGTGACTAGGACTTCCTTGATTTTGAGCTTTTTGATCTTATCGGCAATGTCCAGGGTGACACGGTCACTCATTTTTCCGACCACCTTGCCTGTACTTGGATTTTTGACATCCTCACGCAGGGAGCGGCCCACCAGGCGCTCATCGGTGGGGGCCAGTGCTTTACGCACCCGCCGGTAGGGTGTCTCGATGAATCCATATTCGTTCACTCGTGCAAAGGAGGCCAGACGACCGATCAAGCCAATGTTCGGACCTTCAGGCGTTTCGATCGGGCAGATGCGACCGTAGTGCGAGTGGTGAACGTCGCGTACATCAAATCCTGCTCGCTCACGTCGTAAGCCACCTGGTCCGAGGGCGGATAAGGTGCGTTTGTGGCGTAGCTCCGCTAATGGGTTGGTCTGATCCATAAATTGGGATAGCTGGCTCGAGCCGAAGAACTCACGCAATGCTGCCACCACGGGTCGGATATTGATCAGGGTGATGGGGGTCAGCTGGTCTTGGTCGCGGATGGACATGCGTTCCTTGATCACGCGCTCCATACGACGCAAACCGATCCGCAGCTTGTTTTGGATCAGCTCACCAACGGTCTTCGCTCGCCGGTTGCCAAGGTGGTCTATGTCATCGGGAGCCTGGGTGCCGTTATTGATCATGACCATGCGGCGCACCAGCTGGACGATATCCCACTTGGTGATCATACGGTGTGTGATTGGCACCCGCTCATGTAGCTCGAGCTTTTGGTTCAGCTTATAACGGCCGACGCGTTCAAGGTCATAATGGCGTTGATCGAACAGCTGTTCCTGAAGGAATCCCCGCGCGTTGTCCAGAGTAGCAGGGTCACCTGGTCGCATACGCTTGAAGAATTCTAATAAGGCAGCTTCAGCAATCGTCTGGTGGGAATTAACTTCCCATTGAGGTTCCTGCTGGAAGGATGAGGCGATGAACATGCGATCGGGATTGTTGTCTACATCCTGGAACAGGGCGATCAGCTCTTCATCTGTACCAGTATTCAGGGGTGATTCGGGCAGGCCATCATTAACCGCAGCCAGGGCACGCAAGAAAATGGTGATGGGAACGGTGCGTTTGCGGTTGAAGCGCAAGGTTAGGTAATCAGATTTGCGAGTCTCGAATTCCATCCAGGCGCCCCGATCGGGGATCAGCTTGGCGATTGCCAGTAAACGCCCAGTCGAACGGTCAACTGGCGCTTCGAAATAAACCCCCGGTGAACGGATCAACTGTGAGACTACTACCCGCTCAGTGCCATTGACAATAAATGTACCCTTCTCGGTCATTTCTGGGAAATCACCCAGGAAGATATCCTGCTTGATCGGTTGGGGCACTTCTGTGCCTGCCAACAATACTGCAACGTACAGCGGGCTGGCATAGGTCAAGTCACGCTCAACACATTCTTCGAGCGAGTGTTTGGGCTCTCCAAACCAGTAGCTTAGTTTCCATTCCTGGGATTCTTTTGTGCGCGAGGGGAAATATAATTTCATCCCCTTGTTATACGATTCGATGGGTGAAATTTCATGGAAGAGATCAGCCAATCCTTCTTCTTTAAGTCTCTGGAAAGATTCAAGCTGAACTTCGATCAAGTCCGGTAGCTTAAGGTCGATATTAATTCGAGCGTAGGACTTGCTTGGCAGATTAGATGCCATTTTTCTCTCCTATCAAAACAGTGTTTAGCTGTATCAAATTTTAGGTGGATTAACAAATATGGCGTGATGAGCAATACACCATCACGCTTCAAGTTCTTATGTCCCTTTATTCTTATCCATTCTCAGTAACTATCAACACAAGGCGAACAAGCAAACCCTTATTATATCATCAGAATTAGGTAGGTCAAGACATATGGATTAGGGGAAGATGAATATTCTCATCCATTATCGGTTATTTATTGCGTATACAAGGCTATCTTATCCTGATAGAATTCGTGATCATGAATGAATTGAGCGATTTTCGAGCAGGTTTCGTGGCTGTGATGGGACGACCCAATGTGGGCAAATCGACCTTGATCAACGTGCTAATCGGGCAGAAAGTCGCTGCTGTGTCTCCTCGCCCACAGACAACCCGGCGCAGGCAGGAAGGCATCATCACCACTGATCAGTATCAGATCATACTGATCGATACCCCTGGTGTACACCAGCCTCGCAACCGGCTGGGTGAAAGCATGAATCTGGAAGCACGCTCTGCCCTGGAACACTGTGACCTGGTGTTATTCATGGTGGATGCCAGCCAGATGCCTTCGGAGGAAGACAGATTATTAGGCAGCATGCTTCACTCTTCTGTGCGTAAAGAGGCGATTCTTCTGGTGTTGAATAAGATTGACCTTGTGCAAGCTGGTCAGCTGGCCGAGATCCAGGCGGCATATCAAGGCTTGATCCCGACTGGTGATGTCATTTTAATCTCTGCTACCAGGGGAGACAACTGCAAGGAACTTCTCCAAAAGGTCATTGCTCACATGCCGTCGGGTGAGCCGTTTTATCCGGAGGAGCAAGTGACGGATATATTCGAGCGCGATATCAGCGCTGACCTAATTCGAGAGGCTTGCTTAAATTACCTTCGCTTTGAGGTGCCACATGGCATCGTCGTGCGGGTCGACGAATACACCGAGCGTAATGGACAGGGCGTCTATATCGAAGCCACCATATTCGTGGAGCGCGATTCGCACAAAGGTATCGTGATCGGGCAGAACGGGCAAATGTTGAAGAAAATTGGCACAGCCGCCCGTAAAGAAATCGAAGCGATGAACGGAAAGAAGGTTTATTTACAGTTACGGGTGAAAGTGCGTAAGAATTGGCGTGACGACGAAAAGATGGTCAGGCAGATGTTCAACCAGTAATCGAGGAGGGTATAAATGACATATTATCCCATTTTCATTGTATTGGTCTTGGCGATTATCGATTGGATTGCTGTAGAAAAGAAATGGAAAGTTGTTGAGTATATAGCCAAACCAGTCACCATGCTCGCCCTGCTTGGATGGATCTGGTTAAGTGTGGGTTTTAGTGGAGGCATTCTGTGGTTTACTCTGGGGGTGATTTTTTGTCTGGCAGGCGATGTGTTCCTGATGCTCCCATGCGATAGATTTATCTTCGGATTATTAGCCTTCCTGACTGGACAGGTCTGCTATGTGATCGGGTTTAATGATCAGCCGCCGTATATCAGTCTATGGGGCGGGGTGGTAATCGTCATACTGGCGATTTACATCGGCTGGTTGTACCCTAAGCTGGTAACGGGTCTCAAAGCGATTGGGAAAACAGGTTTGAAAATCCCTGTATTGGTTTATTCATTAGTGATTAGCTTAATGGTTTATTCTGCTGTGATGACTTTCACAAGAATTGGTTGGCACACGCCGGCAGTCATTTCAGTGAGCCTTGGGGCAATATTATTTTATATTTCCGATTCAATCCTCGCCTGGGACCGGTTTGTAAAACCCATTCAACGCGGGCGTTTGATGAACATGATCTCTTACCACCTGGGTCAGATTGGCATCATCCTCGGGGCCATGTTGCATATCGCCCTTAAATAATAAACTGTGGACAGGTTTATCCACAGTTTACATGACATCAAATTTAGATATTTATAGGAGTGTCTACCTAAGCACCTGGTAATTGTTGTCCTGTAGTCATGCTACTAGATCCCCCTGCGGGGACGCCAGGAGTGGGTGAATATTCCTTTATCCCGAATTGGGTCAGCAGGACCGCCCCCAATCCTACAAATCCCACCAGTACTTTAGGGATCCAACCGACGCAAGGGATGATCGCTTCCAAACTGTTGACCACTGTCATAAGGGTGAGTATACCCAAACCTGCAGAGATGGCAGGATGCCATTCCCGCTTGAACATCCCGGCGATGCGTTTACCGAGCTCTGATCCTAAGGCAATGAGACCATACGCCCATGCAATCGCCAAGACTAACGCGCCCAGGAGGGCAACAGGGATCAGGCAGATGGTGATCGCCAATAATACCAGGATGATCGGTACGATGATCACAGTGAGCAATCCCAAACCGCCGGAGATCAAAGGTTGGATGAGTGCAGCCTTCGATATGCGTGTCAGTTGGGCGGGGAGGAACATGGCTACCACCATCGCTACTAATGCCCACAGGAATAAACGCAGGAAAAAGCCAGCCACTCGGAACAAAGGATCGAAACTGCCGGTTATATTTGGAACACGTACCCCACCTGGGACGACGAAGTATTGGATGGTTTCGCCGGATTGGATCTGCCCGTTGATTTGAGCGCCAGGGTCTCGGTTGACCGAAGTTCCCGCAGTAGTTAAATTTCCATTCAGCACGAAGGTTTTAGCCATATTCAATGTGCCGCCCAGGATAGTCATGTTCCCGGTCACGGTACCTGCTGCTGATAAAGTACCTCCCAGGAGGTATATATCACCCTTGACAGTCGAGCCATCCATCAGGTCTGCCGTACCGCCGAATATGAGGAGATTATCATTTAATGTTTGCCCACTCCCAAGGGTATAACTATTCCCGATGACCACATCGGAAGGCGAGGCGGCATAAGCAGTAATTGGAACCAGACTCAGGACGATTACCACCAGAATAAATGCTGAGAATACCTTCCATCCAGAACGCCTCATATCGTCCTCCGTACCATGCTGATCTTTCGATAGGTTGCCAGCCATAACACGCTCATGAAACTGACTATTCCAGCCAGGAAGAACAGGCCGACAAGAGTATATATCGGGGTAAATTCGCTAAATGAAGGTAGTTTTTCTACCATAGCGTAATAAATAGATACCAGGCTGACCAGACTGTTGAACCATACAGCCAGATATTGTCCAGGCGATTGCACGAAAGACCACAACTGGCTTACTAATATGATTAATAGTGAGATGATAAAGATAACCGTGATGCCGATGCTAATACCCACCCTCTGTTTCTGTTTATACTGCAGGTAGCCGTCCAGGTGGGCTTGCCAGCGCGTGGTAAAACCTGGTGCTGGTACAAACATCGGGGCCTGGTGCAATGACAATTCCACTTCTGACCAGGCGCTTGCAAGCTGGTTGCAGGATGTACACGTTCCTAGATGTTCCTGCAGGGCTTGGGTCTGGTCAGTGGATAATTTCTCATCGGAGAGTAACCAATCCCTAAAAGGCTGGTGATTCATGGGTTTTCCTTTCAGCGGTTATATTATTCACTCCCTGAGCTTGCCATGTCTGGGCAAGTGATATCCGTGCCCGGTGTAACCTGCTCTTGACTGCACTAACGGTAAGCGAGAGACTGTGCGCGATCTCCTCATAAGAGAAGTCGTACCAATAATACATAACCACAGCGGCTCGGTCATGCGGATTGAGGGTTTTTAATACTGTTTGCACCCGCCTTTGGTTCTCCTTCATGGAATAAGATACCTCCGGACCGGGTGTCCCATCTGGCGGATCGAGGTATTCATGCCCATCCATTGAGATGACCACCATCCGACGCTTGCGCAACTGGTCGATGCAATGATGCGCTGCGATTGATAATAACCAAGTGGAAAAAGGACGCTTATGGTCATAGTATTTAATGCTCTTATACACTCGCAGGAATGTTTCCTGAGAGGCATCCTCGGCTTCTTCCGCATTACCCAGCATTCGATAACACAGGTTGTACACAGGTCTCTGGAAGGCCTCAACCAGATGGGTGAATGCTTCTTGATTACCTGTTTGAACCTGGTTGAGAACCTCAGGCTCTATGTTATACACAGCTTTACTCCTGTATGGTTATCTGATCCTGTATACGCATCCTTGTGTTTTTGGTTGCAGGCACACAGGTTGATAAAAGTACCAAAAGATAATTTGACCATATCCAGACCATACAGGCACTCATATAATCTTAGGAGACTGGTCTTATTGCTGGAGGGGTTTAAATCCCTCACCCAATACTTCGTGTGCCTGTCCGATCACGATAAACGCTTGTGGATCGGTTTCGAGCACGATACTTTTGAGCACGTTGACTTCACCACGGGTTATCACAACATATAACCTGGCGCGCTGAGCCTGTGTAAACGCCAGTGGCATTGATCGCCGTTACACCTCGTTCCAGATCCATCACGATCGAATGCGACACCTCGCCAGGAAGGGTGGTGATGATGATGGCAGTACGGACAACGTTAGGCCCATCGGTGGTGATCTCTGCCGCAATACCGCTGATGAATAACATAATGATGGCATACAGGGCATTTTGCCAGCTGTAAGTAAGGC
>Ga0316620_10000966_pt1 | contig 11989 bp, 7 predicted proteins | sample OWC_Aug_M1_C1_D5_FD_207651 | JGI IMG/M metagenome (GOLD analysis project Ga0316620, IMG submission 207651) | Wetland soil microbial communities from Old Woman Creek delta, Ohio, United States - OWC_Aug_M1_C1_D5_B | ecosystem: Environmental > Terrestrial > Soil > Wetlands | place: USA: Ohio... | reverse complement strand
CCGATGGATATTTTCAGGCGGCCTTCTGCAATGTACCCTGAATAACAAAGGGGATATAAACTAAATTTTCTTTGTATTGATCAGCACCAGTCCTTCCTTCACGCCGCTTTCCTGGAGACATTCCTCGACCTTAGGGGTGATGTTGATCAGAGCCCTCCGAGTCGGCACCTCAAACCACAGTTCTTTCCGGTAGCTTTTCATAAACCGTTTAGGGCAACCTCCCCTCTTCTCTCAGTCGGGCCACTATTCTGATTATTTGAGGAAGACCTTCCAAGGCTGCTTTCTCCCCCTCCAGGATGGCTTCATGTTTTTTCGAGAAATCGGCCGAACCGATATGGCCTACTTTCGGTTTGATCACGACGTCAGCCTGGGAAAGCTGAATAGAGCTGAGTCTCGAATACATGATATTGATCGATTGTAGGAGTGCCTCGACCGTCCCCTCGGGTTGGCTTCGTGCGACCCCCGAAGAGATATCCACTGCAATCACGATGTCTGCCCCCAGCCTTCTTGCCGCCTCAACGGCCACCGGGCTGACAATCCCTCCATCGGCATACATCTTGTCTGAGATCCTGACCGGTCTGAAGATACCTGGGATGGAACAGCTCGCCCGAACCGCCGTTCCTGTGTTTCCCTTTGCAAAAACGGTCTCCTGACCGCTTCCCAAGTCCGTAGCCACAGCATAAAAAGGAATCTTCAATTTCTCTATCGGGGTGTTACTGACCAACCGATTGATGAATTCTTCAAGCCGCTCCCCTTTGATAAACCCATTGCTGGGTATGTAGAGTGGATCAACGATATCCTCTTTTTCTATCGAGAAGGACAGCTTTTGGAGTCGATAAGCATCGTACCCGGAAGCATACAGAGATCCAACCACACTTCCCACACTGGTTCCAACAATCATGTGAATCGGGATTTTGTTCGACTCGAGAACCTTCAGAACCCCGATATGGGCGAAACCCTTGGATGCACCCGCCCCCAGGACCAAAGCGATCTTTGCGGGCTTCGGAGGCGGCTGAACCACCTGGGGTTGCACCGGGGGTTGGATTTCCTTGACCGCACACGAAACCCCGAGCAGTGCAGATAGGGTGATGGCCCCCCAAAATCGCCTGTAGCGGATTCGATCTCTTTGTCTCACAAAGTCCTCCTGTTCTATTCCGGGCCCAAGCAGATGCCGCAAAGCCGCAAGGCGTGAGTCGTAAGGCGTGAGTCGTAAGACACCGCTTCGTTAGTCAAGAACCTAGCTGGCAAGGACATGCAGCCATTGCTCGCGGAGCTTGTGGATAATGAACTCAGATGATTTGAGCTCCTTCTTGTGCCTTGCGACTTAAGCCTTACGGCCTGTCGATATATTACAATGATTTCCTATGATTTATCAATTCCTTCGATTGTTCCGAAAGCCGTCTCTCCTCCCATTTTTCAGCTTTTTCATGCCAAAAAAAGGCACTTTCCCTTTCATCTCTCTCACCGCAAATTCTCGTACATCTCTTTAAAAATCAACTAATTATACCATAATACCCCATTTGGTACCGAAATTGCAGCAATACGCCAAAATGGGATGAGAGGATTGTGAGCATGAGCCGGATCAAAGAGGATATTACCAAAACCCTGATTGTCCTTGATCGGGAATCAAGGATCAGGACCGTGCACAAGTCAACTTGTGAGCTTTTGGGATATCGAGAAGAAGAACTCATCGGCAATCCGCTTCAAGTGGTCCTTCCGGCTACAGAAGAGACCCTCGACAATAGAAAGTTGGACGAACTCATCAAGGGAGATGCCTTAAAGAACTATGAGACCTATCTCAGGACGAGAGACGGCAAGAAGATTCCGGTCCTGTTTAATGGCTCGGTAATGAAAGATAAGGAAGGAAACATTGACTGCATTGTCTGCACAGCGCAAGATACGAATGGCCATGGAGTTGTGGAAGAACCATTCACCCGGCTCTTTGTGGAACGGGAGCAGGCGCAGGAGGCGCTGCGTGCGGAGAAACAAAGATTTCAAACCCTGGCAGAGAACTCCCCTTTTGGTATGGTAATGATCGATAAGGACAGCACGTTCAAGTACGTCAATCCTAAATTTATAGAATTGTTCGGCTACGACTTAAACGATACTCCTGATGGGAGAACATGGTTCAGGAAGGCTTATCCCGACCCGACCTACAGACATGACGTGATTTCGTCTTGGGTGGAGGCATTCACGAACTCCAGACCGGGAGAAAACATGTCCAGGACTTTCACGGTAACCTGCAAGGGCGGAACGGAAAAAACGGTCAATTTCGTCTCCGTGAAATTGGAGACGGGTGAACGCTTTATGAGTTGCCTGGACATCACCGGTTTCAAGAAGACAGAAGAAGCCCTCCGGAAAAGTGAGGAAAAGGCAAGACAGTTGGCTCAAGTGAACGCCACTATGGCAGAGATCGGACGAATCATCAGCTCGACCCTCAATATCGAAGAGGTGTATGAGCGTTTTGCCGAAGAAGTCCGGAAGGTTATCCCTTTCGACCGTATATCGGTGGACACCGTGAACCCCGATCGCTCCTCGGTTACCATGGCTTATGTCTTCGGAGTCGATATTGGAGACGGCCAAGAAGGAACCCCATTCCCTATGGAGGGCCCTTTCTACGAAGAGATCGTCAACTGCCGATCAAGCATTCTCATCCAGCCGGACGACGTCGATGAACTGGCCAACCGTTATCCCAACTGTGTGCGGGATTTCCAAGCTGGAATTCGTTCGATCATCGCAACCCCTTTGTTCTCCAAGGATCAACTGATCGGCATTCTTTACTTCCTATCGCTGAAACCAAAGGCCTATACAGACTCGGACAGGATGCTGGCTGAAGAAGTGGGTAATGAGATTGCGGGGGCCATTGCCAATTCGCAACTCTATGCCGAGCGGAAGCAGGCAGAGGAGGGAAAAGCGGCCCTTCAGGAGCAGCTCAGACAATCTCAGAAGATGGAGGCCATCGGACAGTTGGCAGGGGGTGTAGCCCACGATTTCAACAACATTTTGACCGTGATCCACGGCTACAGCGAGCTGGTGATCAATTGCTTGGAAGCAACCAATCCAATCCGTGATGATGTCAAAGAGATCAAAGCCGCCGCAGATCGGGCCAGTGCCCTCACACGCCAACTCCTGGCATTCAGCCGGAAACAGGTACTCCAGCTCAAGGTGCTCGACCTCAACAGTCTGGTGTCTAACATGGTGAAGATGCTAAGGCGAATGATCGGAGAGGGCATCGAGCTGTCCACTGCGTTGGCAAACGATTTAGGATGTATCAAGGCCGACCCCGGCCAGATTGAGCAGGTGATCCTCAACCTCTCTGTGAACGCAAGAGACGCGATGCCAAAGGGAGGGAAACTCACCATTGAGACAGCGAATGTGGAACTGGACCAAGAATATGCTGATCTGCATCTCAATGCGGTACCCGGCTCTTACGTCGTGCTCTCTGTCAGTGATACCGGCATGGGCATGACGCCGGAGGTCAGAGAACACATCCTGGAACCTTTCTTTACGACGAAGGAGAAAGGGAAAGGAACAGGCCTGGGTCTCTCCACGGTTTATGGGATTGTCAAACAGAGCTGCGGAAGCATCTGGATCTACAGCGAACCGGGTCAGGGCTCGACGTTTAAGATCTATCTGCCGAGGGTCGAGGAAGACCTCGACATGCTCCAGTCGAGTATGGCCGCAACCAAGTCACCGCACGGGACCGAGACCATCTTACTGGTAGAAGACGAAAAGATGGTACGGACACTGGCTCATACGATTCTCAAGAGGAATGGCTATCAGGTACTGGAAGCTGAAAACGGTGACGATGCCCTTCGTGTGGTCGAGGGTCGAAACGGCAGACCGATCGACCTCATGCTAACCGATTTGATCATGCCCCGAATGAACGGGAAAGAGTTGTCTGAACACCTGAAGCCTCTTTGCCCCGATATGAGAGTCATCTTCATGTCAGGCTATACGGACGAGGCCGTGAGTGAACACGGCATGCTAGCCCCGGGAGTCGAGTATATTCAGAAGCCTTTTCCGCCCGATGCCCTAGTGAAAAAGGTCCGTTTTGTGCTGGATCGTCCTCGGCACAGACAGTCCGCCCCGAAAGCCTAATGGAGGCCTCTGTTTAATCCGATCGGTAGGATTCAAACATCTGAGCGGCATGAAAGGAGCTCCGGACAAAGGGACCCGAGGCGACCCTGAAACCCATCTCCTCCCCGATCTTCTTAAACTCGTCAAATTCCTCCGGAGCCACATACCGGACCACCCCCAATCGATCCGGCCGAGGCTGGAGATACTGGCCGATGGTCAAGAAATCACATTCGACCCCCCTCAAGTCCCGCATCAGGTCCAAAACCTCCTCCTTCTTTTCGCCCAGACCAAGCATCAATCCGGATTTCGTCAGGCCGTGCGGACAACGGCTCTTTGCCCTTTCGAGTAAATGGAGTGACCTGCCGTAGTCCGCCGCAGTCCGGACCCTGGGATAGAGCCGGGGCACGGTTTCAACGTTGTGATTCAGAACATCCGGCCCTTCCTCCAAAACCATCGTTAAGGAAGACTCGTCACCCATAAAATCAGGGATCAAGACCTCCACCCTTATCTTCCGGTCGACGGCCCGGATGGCCCGGATGGTCTTGGCGAAGATGGAGGCCCCCCCCTCGGGCAGATCATCTCGGGTGACGGAGGTGATCACCACATATTGAAGGTCCATCTTCCGAACCGCCTCGGCAACCCGTTGCGGTTCGGATTCGTCGGGCGGAGCAGGAATCCCGTGTTCAACGGCACAAAAGCCGCAATTCCTTGTACAGAGTCTTCCCAAGATCAGCACTGTTGCTGTCCCCTTGGAGAAACACTCTCCCAGGTTGGGACAGCGGGCCTCTTCACAGACCGTATGGAGAGCCCTCCCGTCCAATATCGACTTGACTTTTGCGAGATCCTCCATCGGAGGAATTCTCTTTTTCAACCAAGGAGGCTTTTTCGACTCTGTCATCTTCGATGCCCTGAATGGATTTTAAAAGGGAGGCGCTAACCCTCGATATCGAGAACCGTCTTTTCCAACGCCTTTGGAGGTTCGAATGGATCTGAAGACATCAATCCTCTGTCCAACTCTTCCAGTTTTTTTTCTTCCCAGTCTCTTCCGAAGAGCTCCTGAAAGTGAAATAACATCCTTTCAGACAATCGTTCCCGAGAAACCTTCGCCCCCAGGACCTCCGCCATAGAGGTCATTTTTTTCCCCTCGAGCCCGCAGGGATCGATGAGGTCGAAGTACTTGAGGTCTGTTTCGTAGTTGAGTGCAAGACCATGAAGCGATACCCATCGTTTGATCGCCACGCCGATCGAGGCGATCTTCTTGATCTCTACCCAGACACCACGGTTCAAATGATCTCTTCTACCTTCAATCCCAAAATCTCTCAGGGCGCGGAGAATCACCTCTTCGAGTTGGTCGACATACCGGACAATTCGATAACCATATTCTTTCAGATTCAGGATGGGATAGGCGACCATTTGGCCGGGACCGTGATACGTGACATCCCCTCCTCTCTCCGTATGAAAGATCGGGATCTTCAGGGACTCAAGAGTTTCGGCCGAAGCGAGCAGATGCGAACGATCTCCACGCCTCCCCAGGGTGATCACATGCGGATGTTCGAGGAGGATGAGCAGGTCCGGCAATTCCTCATCTACCCGTCTTGACCAGAGACGGTGCTGAAGGTCCCAAGCCTCCCGATAATCAACCATACCCAGATCGATGATATAACCCCGGCGATTCATTGACCTCATTTCCTAAATGTCAAATATCAAAACCCCAATGCCAAATGAATGTAAAATGACTCAATGTCAAAAGCTTTTTGAGATTTGGAATTTGACATTATTTGAACTTTGACATTTGACATTTGGATTTCTGAATTGGGTGTTTATGGATTGGGGCTCCATTTCAATCTCGGTTTTCTCGCGGCCAACACCTCATCCAGTCTTCTCACTTTCACCCTTTGAGGCGCCTCTCGAAGAAGATCCGGCTGCTCCTTTGCCTCGCGGGCGATCTCGATCATCGTCTCGATAAATCGGTCAATGGTCTCTTTGCTCTCGGTCTCTGTAGGCTCGATCATCAACGCACCCTTAACCACCAGCGGGAAGTAAATCGTCGGAGGATGGAAGCCGTAATCGATCAGTCTCTTCGCAATATCGAGGGTACTGACATGATGCCGTTCCTGAAATCGGTCTGTGAAGACACACTCGTGCATGCAGGGCCGATCGTAAGGAAGATCATAGTGGTCTTTGAGTCTCTTCATGAGGTAGTTGGCATTGAGCACCGCCATCTCGCTTGCTCTCTTAAGCCCTTCTGCTCCCATGGAGAGGACGTAGGCATAAGCCTTGATCAGGACCCCGAAGTTTCCATAGAAGGCCTTCACCCTGCCGATGCTCTGCGGTCGATCTTCGTTCAAGCGGTAGGTCTCTCCGTGCCTTTCAAGCACCGGAACCGGAAGGAACGGGGCGAGCTCTTTTTTTACGGCCACGGGACCCGCTCCCGGTCCTCCTCCACCGTGGGGAGTTGAAAAAGTCTTATGGAGATTGATATGAACCACATCCACCCCTAAATCACCCAGTCTTGCGATCCCCATGAGTGCATTCAGATTGGCCCCGTCGCAATAGACAAACCCTCCTTTACGATGGACGATTTCAGCGATCTTGTCGAGATGTTCCTCAAAAAGACCCAGGGTATTGGGATTGGTCACCATGATGGCTGCCACTTCTTCATCCATCAGGTCGGCCACTTTTCCCAGAGGGATCACCCCCTCCGGATTCGATTTGATCTCCACCACCTGGTAGGACGCAATCGAAGAAGTGGAGCAGTTGGTCCCATGGGCCGTGTCCGGAACCAGGACCTTTCTTCTCTCTTCTCCCCGGGCCTGAAGGCATCTCCTGATCATCAACATCCCGGTCAGTTCACCGTGAGCCCCTGCGGCGGGCTGCAGGGTCACGCAATCCATCCCCGTGATCTCGGCAAGAAAACCTTGAAGCTCGTACATCAATTTCAAAATGGACTGAGATAGGTCTTCGGGGGTGTACGGATGGGCGTTCGAAAATCCGGCCATCTTTGCGATTTCTTCGTTCACCTTCGGATTATACTTCATCGTGCAGGAACCCAACGGGTAAAGCCCGCTGTCCAATCCATAGTTCCATTGCGACAGTCGAGTGAAGTGGCGCACCACATCGACCTCGCTTAGTTGGGGAAATCCTTCCAGCTCTTTCCGCAAGAGATGGGAAGGGATGAGATTCCGCAAGTCCACTTCCTCGACATCCCAACGGGGAAGGGAGTATCCCCTTCTGCCCTCTCCGCCCTTCTCAAAGATCAGGGGCTCATCCTGAAGGAGCCCGTTATCTCTTATCTTGCCCATTTCCTTCTCTCTATCAGCGGATCTACTATAGACTATTCTTAATGATAAAATCCGAAATCCGAATATCGAAACTCGAAACAATTTCTAAACCCAAACGACCCAATTTCCGAAACTTGTATTCTGATTCTTGAGTTTCGTATCTCGGTCATTCGAATTTGTTTCGTATTTCGTGCTTCGGATTTCGATATTACTCATTCAAGGGCTCTTCTTAAAGCCTCGGCCCAACGATCGATCTCTTCCTTCTTGTTCATCTCCGTAACGGTGATAAGGAGGTGATGATCGAGGTCGGGATAAGATTTTGCTAAAGGGAAGCCCCCTAAGATTTTCTCTGTCTTCAATTGCTCTAAGACCACTTCAGGTTCTTTCTCGACTTGCAAGACGAATTCATTGAAGGTGGGAGACGGAAAAGTCTGCTTGCAGCCGCGAACGTGGGAAATCGTCCTTTTGGCGTATTCGGCCTTGCTCAGGTTCATCTGGGCCAGTTCTTTCAAGCCCTCTTTCCCAAGGCAAGACAGGAAAACCGCCGCCGTGAGGGCACAGAGTCCTTCGTTCGTGCAAATATTGGATGTGGCCCGTTCTCTTCGGATGTGCTGTTCCCGGGTTCCCAGGGTGAGGACAAAACCCCTCTTCCCCTCCAAATCCACCGTCTCGCCGGCCAACCGGCCGGGCATATTTCTCACAAATCTTTCACGGGTGGCGAAGATGCCGAGATAAGGCCCCCCGTAAGAAACGGGCATCCCCAGGCTCTGGCCTTCTCCTGCAACGATATCGGCTCCCAAGGCGCCGGGAGGTTTCAAAATTCCGTAAGCAACGGCCTCGCTGAAGCCTACAATCAGCAACCCTCCCTGGTCGTGGATTCTATCCCCCAAGGGCTGGAGGTCTTCGATCACGCCAAAAAAGTTGGGGTTCTGAATAACCACCACACCGACCTCTCCGTCGAGGAGCTCGAACAGGACCTTCTGATCCGTCGCACCTTCATCCCTCTGATATGGGACCAATATGACTTCCTCCTGGTCCGGGTCGATGTAAGTCTGGATCACCCTGCGGTATTCCGGATGGACCGCTTCCGAGAGAAGGACTTTTTTCTTTTTCGTAATCCGACGAGCCATCAGGACGGCCTCCGCCAAACCCGAGGCGCCGTCATACATGGAGGCGTTCGAAACCTCCATCCCTGTCAATTGACACATCAGGGTCTGGTATTCGAAGATTGCCTGAAGCGTTCCCTGGCTGATCTCGGGCTGATACGGGGTGTAGGCGGTGTAGAACTCGGGACGGGAGACCGAGTAAGAAACGACGGCCGGGATGAAATGATGGTACGCCCCCGCTCCAAGAAAGCTGCTCATCGTCGGAGCTTGAAGCTCTTGGAAGTAGCGAAGGAGATCCGGTTCGGACAGAGGCTCGGGAAGATCCAGCGGTTTGGAGAGCCTGTATGCCTCAGGAAGGGTCCGGAAGAGATCCTCCAGCTTTTCGATCCCCACCGTCTCAAGCATCCTTCGGACATCCTCCCGGGTATGGGGGATGTAACGAATGAAGTCCCTCATTTACGCGTCCTCGGGTAGAGACCCCTCATAGGCGGTGGGGCTGAGAAGCCCTTGGAGTTCCTTTTTATCCCGGGTCTCCATCTTCACGATCCAGCCCTTTCCGTAAGGGTCCGTGTTGATGAATTCAGGATGATCCTTAAGGGTCAGGTTGGCCTCCGCCACTTTACCGGTTACGGGAGAGAGGACATCTGCCGCGGTCTTGACCGACTCAACCACTCCGATGCTATCCCCTTTCTTGAACACGGATCCGACTCCCGGGAGATCCACATAAACAACATCCTTCAGTTGCCTCTGGGCATAGTCGGTCAAACCAACGGTCACATGGGCTCCTTCGTCTCGTAGAGTCGAGTCCCCGACTTTTACCCACTCATGACTCTCGGTGTAAAGCAGCTCTTTGGGAAGCTTCATCCTTCCTCCCTCCGGATTCTCAATACCATGCCTCGTGTCCTGATTCGTAAACGGTTCTTTCCCCGTGACTTCGCCTTCGGCCAAAACAAAAGAAGGAAGGTCGACTCTGATTCAAATCGCCTTCCTCCTGTCTCTTGACCTGAGAGATTTTTCCGCCCCTGGCGGAATTTTTCCCCGTCGGTGTCCAAGCCCATACCTTGGATCTTTCCAGGATTGATTCAGGTTACAGTCCTTTTGCCTGAGAGTTTCGCCCCCATCTTCGGGACTTGCCCCTTCGGCGCCCTTTTGGAAAAGGGTCTCTCCTGTAACTCAAAAGAATTCTGTACCAATCAGAGAGCCGTGTCAAGAAGAATTTAAGAGATTTCTGAAAACGCCTTAGAATCTTTGGACCCGGGTTTCAAAAGATGGTTGGATCGATCTTCTCCGTTTTCAAGCCGTTTCTGTCGATTCGATCAAAGCTGAGAGGAGGGTGAGAGTGGGGCTATTCTATCAACCCAAAGTAGGCATAAATATATATTTTAAGCGCGATAGGATTGTCAACTAAAAGACTGGAGCGCATAGGGCATAGCGGCCTTTCCCGATCACTGGAGGATCTCCAGGTTCGCATACTTAACCTTCAGACGCTTGCTGCCCGCCGTCTCAAAAACGATCGTGGCCTTCTGGTTCTCATCCATCCCTTCTACGGACCTGACCCTCCCATCGCCAAATTTGAGGTGCCTCACCCTCATGCCTATTTTGAGGGGGAAGAATCCTTCGGGGCTCAGGACCCTCTGCTCATCCGGTGGAAAAGATCTCTCGGGAGTGAAGTCATTCGTCCATGGATCAACTCGCTCATAATGATTTTCTACCGAAGAAAGAGACGACATCGACAGTTCCTGAGAAAAGAAGGACTCGGGCTTCCTCTGTCTCTGTTGTACCTGGATCAGGTCCGTCGGGAGTTCGTCCAGGAAGCGGGAGGCAAGATTGGCCCGGCCCACACCGAAGGTCGAACGTCTCTCCGCCCTCGAGAGAAAGAGTTTCTCCTTTGCGCGAGTGATCCCGACATAGCAGAGCCTCCTTTCCTCCTCCAGGTCTTCGATCTCATCACCCCTCCGGTAGTGAGGAAGAAGCCCTTCCTCCATCCCGACGATGAAGACCACGGGAAATTCGAGGCCTTTTGCACAATGGAGGGTCATGAGGGAGACTCGATTCCCCTTGTCTTCATAGAGATCCACGTCCGACACCAGTGAGACCTTGTCTAAAAAGGCCTCCAGCGAACCCTCCTCGTCCCCGTGCTCAAATTCCATCATCACATTGATCAGCTCATCGATGTTCTCCACCTTCGACAGGGCCTCGTCTGTTCCTTCTTCCTTCAGTCGCTGGAGGTATCCTGTCTTCGTAAGCAGAGACGACGCCAGCTGGCTGATAGAGAGAGATTTCATTTCCTCTCGAAACTCTTCCATCAGATTGATAAATTCTTCCAGCTTCTCTTGAGCGACAGGAGAAAGCCAGCCCTCCTGAAGCGCCCGTTTCACTCCTTCGTAAACCGGAACCCCTTTCTCCCGCGAGAGAGCCTCTACCTTCTCAACCGTCTTTTCTCCGATTCCCCTTGCAGGGATATTGATGATCCTTTTCAGGCTGAGACCATCCGAAGGATTGACGATCACCCTCAAGTAAGCCAGGATATCTTTGATCTCTTTCCGTTCATAAAACTTCATTCCTCCCACCACCGTATAAGGGATGCGAAGTCTGACCAGCTCGTCCTCAATCGCACGGGATTGGGCATTGATCCGGTAAAAGACCGCGATCTCCCGATAAGGCTTCGACGATCTTCCGCCCAATCCCGGGGAGGACGAAAAATCACACTCCTCGGCGATTTTCCGGACGACGAAACGCGCCTCATCTCCCTCGTCCTCCGCGACGTAGAGAGTGAGGAGATTGCCCTCGGGGTTGTTGGTCCAAAGAACTTTCTTCTTCCTGGAGCGATTTTTGCTGACCATCTGGTTGGCCGCCTGAAGGATGGTCTGGGTGGAACGGTAATTTTGTTCCAACGTGATTACTTTCGTCTCCGGGAAATCCTTCTCAAAATTCAGGATATTTCCCACCTCTGCTCCCCTCCAGCGGTAGATGGATTGGTCGTCATCTCCGACGACACAAACGTTCCGATGCCCTTGGACCAACTGCCGGATGAGACGATATTGGATCAGGTTCGTATCCTGAAACTCATCCACCATCACATAGCGAAAGTGTTCCTGATACGACTTCAGGATCTCCGGAAAGCGCCTGAAAAGAATGGTCACGAAGAGGAGAAGGTCCCCGAAATCGAGCGCGTTATTCCTCCGGAGATCCTCCTGATACCGCTCGTAGATCAAGGCCACTCTCTTCTGGAAGATGTTGAATTGGGAGGGATGGAATTGATCGGGCATGATCCCTTCATTCTTAAGATGGTCCAGGGTGGATTGAACGGCCCGGGGATGAAACATCCTGAAGTCCAACTGCAACTCCCTGATCAGCGCCTTGAGGTGGCGCTCCTGATCCTGGTCATCAAAAATGACAAAATTCTTTTGGAAGCCCAGGCGCTCGATATGCTGCCTCAGGATGCGAACACAGGCGGAATGGAAGGTGGAGACCCAGGCGCCCCTGACACCCCCTCCCAGAAGCCTCTCGACCCTTTCCCGC
>Ga0316620_10000965_pt1 | contig 11989 bp, 12 predicted proteins | sample OWC_Aug_M1_C1_D5_FD_207651 | JGI IMG/M metagenome (GOLD analysis project Ga0316620, IMG submission 207651) | Wetland soil microbial communities from Old Woman Creek delta, Ohio, United States - OWC_Aug_M1_C1_D5_B | ecosystem: Environmental > Terrestrial > Soil > Wetlands | place: USA: Ohio... | reverse complement strand
AAGTTCTCTCACTGTTAAGAAAATATAATAGAAAGGCAAGGGTTTTTGCGGGCGGGACGGATCTATTACCTAAGATGAAACGTCGTGAAGCTGTCCCTCAGTACTTAATCGCCTTGAATGGAATACGGGATCTCAATTTTATCAAATATGAAAAGGACAAGGGTCTGAGGATAGGAGCAGCCACAACACTGAGTGAGATCCTCGAGTCTTCAATCATTCAGAAACATTATCCAATTCTTACTGAAACGATTGCTCAGATGGCTTCCATACAGGTTCGAAACGTTGGAACCATAGCGGGAAATCTCTGCAATGCTGTTCCTTCTGCCGACACGGCGCCACCTTTAATCGTTTTAGGGGCCCAATTGAAGCTTGTTGGTATACAAAAACAAAGAACGGTGCCGGTCGAAGGCTTTTTCAAAGGTCCTGATCGAACCATATTGAGCCCTATGGAGATGGTCAGTGAGATTCAAGTTTCTCCTCCAACAACTAAGGGAAGAGGAGCCTATGTTAAGCATACCCTTCGGAGAGAAATGGATTTAGCCATTGCTGGAGTAGCCGCTTATTTAGTCCTCGATTCAAAGAATAATATATGCAAAGATATAAAAATTGCGATGGGAGCTGTAGCACCTGTCCCAATGCGGGCGAAAAAGGCGGAGGCGATCCTGAGGGGGAAACTAATCAGTGACGATCTGATTGAGAGTGCGGCTATGATTGCATCGGAAGAGTCAAAACCGATTGATGATATCAGAAGCTCCGCTGAATATCGGAAGGAAATGCTGAAGGTCTTAACGAAGCAAGCCATAAAGCAATCTTTGGAGAAGGTATAAGATAAGGATGGAAAGCGGATGAGGCCAGCTATCGTCGTAGTGGATATGCTTAAAGATGCTTTTAAAAGGAAAGATCTTCCTTCCACCCAGGAATACGTGAGGATTGTTCCAAAGATTAGAAAACTCCTTAACAAAGCGAGAAAATTAAATATACCGGTCATCTTTGCTTGCGATAGTTTCTTGGAAAAAGATTTCATTTTTAAAGGGAAACAACCCTATTCCGTTAGGGGCACCGAAGGGGCTGAAGTTGTCGATGATTTGAGACCTAAGAAGAAAGATCAGATTCTTCCAAAAAGGCGTTTCAGCGCTTTTTTCAAGACCGATCTTGATCAGACCCTTCGCCTGCTTGGGGTGGATACCGTTGTTATAACCGGGATCAATACTCATGTATGTGTTTACGCAACCGCTATGGATTCAGTCTGTAATGATTTTTATACAATCGTTTTAGAAGATTGCTCAGCTTCTCGAAATAGAGAGACCCACCAGGGAAGCATCGAAGTTTTAAGGCAGTGTGGTTTATCTCCACTGCTAAGAGTCATGCCGTCGAGTGAATTCTTGAAAGAATTAGCCAATATCCCCGCTAAGGCTCGGGGGAGAAGTTCATAACTCAGTCATGGAGGGTGAGAAAATGAAACAGCTGATGAGATTTAATGTCAATGGGGTTATTTATGAGGAAGAAATTGACCACCGAAGGACCCTTCTTGAAGTCCTCCGAGAAAACTTCGGGCTACTGGGCGTTCATAAGGGTTGTGACGAAGGTCAATGTGGGGCTTGCACAGTTCTTGTCGATGGGAAAGCAGTCAATTCCTGCCTTATCCTTGCGGCAAGCGCCCAAGGGAAAAAGGTCACCACCATTGAAGGTTTAGCTCAGGGAGAAAAGCTCCATCCGGTACAAGAAGCATTCGTGGAGGCAGGGGCAATCCAATGTGGCTTTTGTACCCCAGGAATGATCATGATTACAAAGGCTTTCTTAGACAAAAATCCAAATCCCACAGAAGAGGAGGCAAAGAGGGCCATTTCTGGGAATTTATGCCGATGTACAGGATATTTTCAGATCATAGATGCAGTGATGAAGGCAGCAGAGAAGATGAGGAAGGAGGCATAGGAGATGAAAGAGGAATTATCAGTTGTTGGGAAAGGTGTACCCAAAGTCGATGCAGTATTAAAAGCCACCGGCAAAGCGGTCTATGGGGCTGACTTTTCTTTGCCTGGGATGCTTTATGGAAAGATACTCAGGAGCAAAGTCCCTCACGCAAAGATTTTAAATATCGATACAAGAAAGGCTTTGAAGCTTCCAGGGGTAAGGGCCATTGTTACGGGTAGAGATTTTCCATGGGGTCTGAAATATGGATTTACCGCCATTACTCGGGACCAGACTCCATTGGCTCAGGATAAGGTACGTTATATTGGAGATGAGGTGGCAGCTGTTGCAGCGATCGATGAAGATATTGCAGAAGAGGCGTTGGATCTCATCAAGGTGGACTATGAAGAGCTTCCAGCCGTCTTTGATCCCTTTGAAGCGATGAAGGAGGGAGCCCCACAGTTGCATGATCATGTTAAGAACAATATCAGCGCATCGCAGCATCTCGCCTTCGGAGATGTGGAAAAGGGGTTTCTCGAATCGGACCATGTGAGAGAGGATCAGTTCACCACCCAGGCGATCAAGCACGGTTTCCTGGAGCCCCATGCATCCGTAGGTTTGTGGGACCCTTCGGGGAAGGCAACCCTCTGGGGAAATAAACAAAGTCCTTATATCGTTTACAGGAAATTGGCCATGGCCCTTGGGCTTCCTCCGAGCAAGGTGAGAGTCATACAGACCTACGTCGGAGCAGGTTTTGGCTCTGCTCGATCGGACCCCTTTGCCCTTGATTTCTGTGCCCTCATGTTGTCCAAGAAGACGGGAAAACCGGTAAAATTTGTCTATACTATGGAAGATGTTCTCGTCATGGGCGAGATGCGCCATCCCTTCAATATGAAGGTAAAGACAGGGATGACGAAGGAGGGTTACATCAAGGCCATCCAGGCGTACGTCGTGGCCGACGGAGGGGCCTACTCAACGATTGGTCCTGTCAGCATTGCCTTGCCCGCGTTCTTCATCGATATCCCTTATCGCCTTCCCAATGTCCAATATGATGGTTACCGTGTATTTACGAACAAGGGATTTTGCGGTTCATTGAGAGGTCACTGTATTGCTCAATTGAGATGGGCTTTAGGCCAGCAACTCGATATGGTGTGTAACGATTTAGGACTGGACATCGCCGAGGTGAGTATAAAAAATGCCCTGCACCCAGGGGATGAGACCCCGAGTGGTTACAAGATCACCAGTTGTGCATTTACGGAATGTGTTGAGAAGGCAGTGGAGGCTTCAGGATGGAAAGAGAAAAAGGGTAAGCTGCCTCCTTATCGTGGGATTGGCATGGGAACCTCCTCCTTTATCACGGGGGTAAAGTTGAGTGGTCATAACTCTGCTTCTTGTGTCGTTAAATTGAATGAGGATGGAACAGCCTCTGTCATGACGGGTGCAACGGATATTGGCCAGGGTTCATCGACGATCGTCTCTCAGATCGTAGCAGAGGTTTTAGGTCTTCCCATGGAAGATATCATCATCAACGCTGGAATCGATACAGACTTTACACCCATCGATCCAGGGAGCTATGGATCTCGGGTCAGTTTTTATTCTGGCAACGCAGCGAAGATTGCTGCTGAAGATGCAAAGAAGCAACTTGCCGAAGTGGCGAGCAAAGTCATGAAAGTACCTTTAGAAGAGATTATCTTTAAAGACCGAAAAGTTTTTTCAAAAAGCAATCCTGAAAAGGGGTGGAAAATCGATGCCTTGATCCGGCATGCCCAACATAGCATGGGAAAGGAAAGCAAATCGGTTATTGGAAGTGGGAGTTATGATTCCGGAGTCGATTTCATCGATTTTAAAACAGGAAGAGGAAATATCTCTCCTACTTATACGTTTGCAGCCGATGTCGCGGAAATCGAGGTGGATCCCGAGACAGGAAAGATAACGATCTTAAATGCCGTTGGCGCTCACGATATTGGTAGGGCCTTGAACCCGATCCTTTGTGCCGGTCAATTGGATGGGGCCTGGATCCAGGCAGAGGGACAACTTCTTTATGAAGAACTGAAAAGAGATAAAAAGGATGGACATGTGTTGAATCCATCTTTCATGGACTATAAGATGCCGACCTCTATGGACATCCCTCTGAAAAACAAACATATCTTTGTGGAAAGTATGGATCCGGATGGCCCGTTCGGGGCCAAGGAGGTGGGTGAAGGGGCCTCTGTGGCTATCTTTCCAGCCCTTGGAAATGCGGTCTATAATGCGATTGGGGTCAGGATTACAGATCTTCCTATTACCCCGGAAAAGGTATTGAAAGCGATCAAACAGAAGAAGGAAGGAAGGTTATAATCAGACCCATGATGCTCTTTAAGCCGTTTGAATTTTCAGGTATGAAACTGAAAAACCGGGTTGTTAAGGAGATCTCACAGGAGAGGAAGGCAGACCTGATCGGATTGGGACGACCGCTCCTCTGCGATCCAGATTGGGTGAAGAAGGCGATAAAACCTGTTTTGAGCTTTTCGTCACCCAAAGAGGATGTTATAGGCATTCTTATATAGGATGGCTTCAATGGTTTTGTCACGGAGTGGTAAAGATTTTATGGCTTCGACGTTCTTTCCGATACCTCCTGGCATGGTAGGCCAATCCGAGCCAAAAATCACTTTCTCACTATTCTTTTCAAGCTCTGGAAAATAGCTGAGGAGATTCTGCGGTGGCAGCCCCGTTATATCCATGTAAATATTTTTATGTAAGCGCGAGAGAGAAAAGCATTCGTCATACCAAAAACCTCTTCCACTGTGTGCCATGATGATTTTTAGATCGGGAAAGTCGACCGCTACATCATCCAAATAAATCGGGTTGCAATATTTTAATTTCGTCCCTTTGAATATCGAAGTGCCGATATGAAATATGAGCGGAATCCCCAGTTCCTGAGCTTTACCGTACAGGGGATAGAGCCTTGCTTCATTGGGATAAAAGAATTGATAGGAAGGGTGAAGTTTAAGTCCCTTCACTCCACACTCCTTGACATAAAATTGAAGCTTAGCCACGACATCCGGTTGAGCATTTGGATTCAAAGAGGTAAAAGGGAAGAGCATCTCTTGTCCTCGGCAGTATTCCACCACTTTTTCTGTTGAAACGGAGCCGCTGGTTGCTGGGGCCCATTCCGCAAGCACCACAGCATACCTTACCCCCTGACTTTTTAGATAAGCGGTGAAGAGTTCTGGACGGTCACTAAAATCATCTATCTTGGCATAAAATTCAGGATTGATCGATTCCAGGAAATTGAGCCACGTTGGGTTTAACATCTCCCTTTTAACATAATGGGTGTGAAAATCAATAATATCCATTGGCTTCCCCTGATCTCTTCAATTGATTTATTACACATTAGAATAATAGGGAAGAGTTGGCGATGTGTCAAGTAGAATTAGCCTTGAGAAATATTGAACTTGACAACATTTTTTCGAAATACTATCATGGCGAGCAAATTGGACAGAGGGCCGATAGAGGAGGTAGCGGCTGTGGATATATTGATTTATGGGATTGTAAACGGCATGACCTTTGCCCTATTTGCCGTTGGGTTTTCCTTTGTTTATGGCATTAGCAGACTACCTAACTTTGCTCACGGTGCATTATATGTTGTCACGGGCTTCATTGCCTGGACCTTTATTAACAGCGCTGGATTGCCCTTCTGGCTGAGCATCATCCTTTCGCTCATTATCGTATCATTAGCTGGGGTGGCTATATACCAATTTGTGATGATCCGGGTCAGGGGTATGCCGATATCAGAAATTATTGTATCCTTTGGCATTGCCCTTGCTATTCTCGAAGGATTGCGCCTGCAGGGCATTGGTGGTTTCAAGGGGTTCATTGGTCCAGGGTATGTATTGCCCCGATTCATCGATGGTGTGGTAGACACCCCCTGGGTGACCATCGATCTCCAACGCCTTTTCATTATTGCAGTGGGGTTGTTCATTATGGGTTTCATGTGGCTCTTTACCCACTATCATAAGATGGGACTGGCATTGAGAGCCATGGCTCAAAATGAACGGGCCGCCTTGATGCTCGGTATCAACTCTGATCGGATGGCCAATATTTCACTCGCCATAGGCTCAGCCCTGGCTGGGTTAGCCGCTATAGCGATTATGCCTCTGGGCAATATCAACTGCGAATCAGGATATGATGTTTTGACGAAGGCGATTGCGGTTTGCGTTATCGGGGGTTTGGGCAGTTGGGGAGGCACCATTTTAGCCGCCCTTACTCTTGGCCTTGCCACAACCATTATGTCGGTCCTTGGTGGAACCATGTGGAATAATGTGCTTGTTTTTGGGCTTATTATATTTATTTTAATTGTCAGGCCTTCGGGTTTATTCGGCCAACAAAAGGAACTGGAGGAAAGAGTATAGGAATGGCTAAAGAGGAGAGACGCAAAGAGAGACTGGACCGCGGAATCAAGGCGCGAACCGATGGTCTGTATGCCATTCAATCCTGGCGTGAAGTAGGCTATTTGGTCGCGCCCAGGGCAGGATTGATCCTCGGCTTGCTCATATTGCCGTTAATTTTACCCGGCCTTTACTGGCAAAGGGTTTTGGCCTTGGCAGGAGTTTATGCCCTCCTTGCCCTTTCCTTCGACTTTTTAGCCGAGAGGGTGGGACTGGTTTGTATTGGTGGAGCCTTTGTGATTGGAGTGGGTGGCTATATTGCCGGAGGACTGAACTACTATTTCGCATTATCGCCTGCTCTAACCATTCCCATCGCCACATTTGGGGGAGCCCTCATTTGCACACTTCTTTGGCTTCCTTGTTTGCCACTTCGGGGCATTTACTTTGCTGTCGTGACCTTTATGTTTCCCTTCTTAACCCAGAGTATCATTCTTGCGGGTGGGCTTTTAGGGAGTACTGAAGGATTAAGTCCAGTTGCAGGCTTTCCCAACATATGGGTTGGGATATATCTTATTATGGTCATCGTCCTTCTTTCGATCTTTGGTCTGAGGAGGCTGTGCGGTGAAGATATTGGAATTGTGTTCGCAGGCGTAAAAGATAATGATCAAGCTGTCTTAGCCTCAGGGATTAACATCACCCGAGTAAAGGTCTATGCTCTGTTTATCGCCACAGCCATGGGCTGTTTTGGTGGTGCCTTTATCGCTCACTTTTCTGGCTTTGCCGGGTTATCGTTATTCGCTGTTGACTTTTCAATCATGCCAATTGCGGCTTGCATCATGGGAGGCCCGGGGACAATGGCAGGTCCAGTGCTGGGGGCTTTTATCTTAGCCCCTCTGTCTGAATTGTTACGAGGCCTTGGGCAACTTAGGGTAGTGCTCTACTGCGCAGTGCTTGTGGGGTTTATCCTGTTCAAGCCGGAGGGATTATTGAATTGGGCAGCCCGCAAATACCACCAGTTTGAACATTGGGTAAAGGTGTAAAATGGAAGAAGAAAAAGAACCGATTATCAAGGTGAGGAATATCAGCAAGACCTTCGGCGGGGTGAAAGCCTTAAACAATGTGAGCTTTGATTTGCTCGAAGGAGAGGTCATGGGGGTGATCGGACCCAACGGTTCTGGCAAAACCACGCTCGTCAACACGATCACAGGCTTTCAGAAACCAGACTCGGGCGAGGTCTTTTTCAGGGATGTTAAACTCACCGGATTGCCACCTTATAAAATTGCTGACCTCGGGGTGGCAAGGACTTTTCAGATCGTCAGACCCTATCTCAGTCTGAAATCTTATAAGAATCTCATCGTCCCTCTATGGTCACCGAGAGCTCGGCGGTTTGCTGGAAGCCGTGGGGGAGATAGGGATGCCGTGGCCATCGATTTGCTTGAGGAAGTTGGCTTTGAACGAGATGCTTACGTCCCATACAAACTTGCCTCTGCGCTTCCTCTGGGTTACCTGAAGCGGCTCGAACTTGCTCGATGTCTCGCCCTCAGGCCTGAGGTCATTATCTGTGATGAGGTATTTTCTGGACTCAGCATGAGCGAGATAGCAAGCATGGTTCCCCTGGTCGAGAACCTTCGCATCAAGGGGGCTTCAATCATCATGGTTGAGCATCGACTCAGAGAACTCTTCAGAGTGGCGGATAAGGTGATCATGCTTGACTTTGGCGAAAAAATTGCCGAAGGTGAGCCGGAAGAGGTCATGCAAGACCCAAGGGTTAAACGAGCTTACCTCGGAGAGGAAATAGAACTGTGAGTGCCATTCTTGAGATCAAAAATCTAATGTTATTTTATGAAAATGCGGTAGCGATCAATAACGTTGGCATTGAAGTGAATGAAGGCAAAATTGTCGGAATTTTCGGGTCGAACAGTGCCGGCAAATCCTCTCTCATGTTGTGTATCTCAGGGATCATCCTTGACGTCAGAAAAAAAGAGGCAATGAGAGGCGGAGAAAGAATCACCGTAACAGGGGAGATAAAATTTAGAGGTGAAGACGTTCTCGGTGTTGAACCAAGCGAAAGAGCTAAAAAAGGCATCATCCTCTGTCCGGAAAGGCGGCTTATCTTTCCTGAAAGCAGCGCCCTTGAAAATTTGAGGATGGGGGGATATTTAGCGAGTAAAGCGCAGGCAAAGAAGACTCTGGAATATGTGTTTACTCTCTTTCCAGAACTGGTGAAGCTCAAGAGAAGGGCAGGGGGATTCCTGAGCGGTGGTGAACAGCAGATGTTAGCTATTGGGAGGGCTTTGATGGCTCAGCCCAAGTTGTTACTTTTAGATGAGCCCCTCCTGGGCCTGGCCCCGAGCATCGAGATAAGACTTGCTCGAGCGATCAAGGCGATTAATCAGGAAACTGGAATTACCGTAGTGGTTGCTGAGCAATATGCCAGGCCGATCTTACCGATCATTGATTATGGCCACGTCCTTGAAAATGGGGGGTTGGTCGCCCAAGGGACTGGCAGCGAACTCCTTGAAAACCCGGATGTCAAAGAGGCCTACTTCGGCATGTAAATTCATTTCCCTTTGACCTATGCAGCAGCCTTCTTACCTTTCTTTTGTGCCTTCCTCCGTTCTTCGTCTCTGATCTCCCGTCGTAATAGTTTGCCAACTTTGGATTTAGGCAGCATGTCCCTAAACTCGATATACTTGGGGACTTTATAGGAGGCGAGTCTCTTTCGGCACCAGGCACTCAGTTCTGCCGAACTCACGCCTCTGGCGTCGTCTTTAAGCACGACAATCGCCTTGATCCGTTCTCCTGTCTTCGAATCAGGCACACCCACGGCACAGGCAGCGATGACAGCTGAATGATCCTGCAGCACTGCCTCGATCTCTGAGGCCGAAACCCTGTATCCTTTGTACTTGATGATGTCTGTACCTCTGTCAACAAAGTAGAGTTGCCCGTCCTCGCCTATCCGCGCATAGTCACTCATTCGATAAAAAACCCTGCCATTTACTGGAACAAAGGAACGAGCCGTTTCTTCAGGTTTATTCCAATAATGCTTAAATATATATTCGCAGCGGACAAGAACCTCGCCCACCTCCCCTTGGGGCACCGGTTCTAAGGTTTCTGGGTCAACAACCTTAACCTCTCGAGAGGGCAATGGAACACCAATGGAATCTGGTTGAGGTTCTTTGTTGAAAGGAGTGGTCGTGGTAAAACCAACTTCGGTCGCACCGTAACATTGGAATATGGGTCGACCCATTATTTCCTTCCATCGCGCATTCACTTCACGAGGAAGTTTGTCTGCCCCACATAAACAATATCTTAATGATCGGCAATCATATAAATCCACCCTATCATGTTCGAGAATCATGCGGTAAAGTGTGGGAACACCGAGGATCATGGTCACTTTATATCTTTGTATGGAATCTAAAATAGCATCGACATCAGCGATGGGCATCAAGATGATGGGGTTGCCCTTTGTCAAGCCCCAGGCCATGGTCATTCCCTGTGCCATTTCGTGGAAGAGAGGGTTGATCATGATCAACCGGTCCTCTCCTCCTTCTCCCACGTAGCCCTCGCTGATTTGACGGATCTCACTGACAAAACTGACGACGGCGGTATGATTGGTCGGAACGCCCTTTGGAAAACCGGTCGTCCCACCGGTATAGAGCAAGCGGCTGAGGTCAGCCCTCGGATTGATGTCGACCTTTGGGGGGTTGGGGGGATATTTTTCAATCAGGTCTTTGAAGAAATAAACTTCTTTGCCTTTTTCTACGATGCCATGGGGAATCTTATCAAACAACTTTCCTGTGGCCCGTTTCCACCAAGGAAGGAGATCTGCGAAGTTGGTGACAATAATTCCCTTTAAACAGGTCTTCGGGAAAACTTCTTTCACATAGCCGCAATTGGTGTCCTGGCAAAGGATGAACTTAACCCCAGAATCATTGATCAGGTATTCAATTTCATAAGGGGTATAAATGGGAGAAATCGGGACGGGTGTCGCTCCAATCTTCATTGATCCAAAGTAACCGGCAAGAAATTGAGGGCAATTGGGGATATAAAGCATCACCCTATCACCGTGCCGAATGCCTAAGTTGTATAAGGCATTTGCAAATCGATCTATCAGCTCTTTCAATTCTTTGTAGGTCCAGGTCTTTCCCAGGTAAATGATAGCCGGTTTATCAGGATACTTTTCGACGATGCGCTCGATCGCGGCAAATACCGGCTCGTCATAAATCGTCTTCTCAAACTCCTCCACCTGACCGTAGATTAATTCCTTAGAGCTCACGCGCTTTTCTCCCCACTCCTTGCACCCTCGCAATATTTATTTTGCCGATTTCACCCAAGGTGGAAGTTTATACTCCCCAACGGCGATTTGTGGCGGCCAGATGCAGACCCTCTTTCCGTCCTGCCATTGTAGAAGTTGAGCCATCAGGGTCTCTTTTGGGTTGTTCCCATAGATCGCTTGGTGGTTCGTCTTGTCAAACCTCAACCTGCCACCTGCCGTTATTATATCTGTGCGCTCAATAGCAGAGACCAGGGCATCTACATCTAATGTCCCTGCACGCTCAATGGCGTCTTTTATCAAGTAGAGAGAAGTATAACTGGGGGTATCACCGGTCCCTCGAGGCTCTGAACCCCATCTCTTCCTGAAAGCCGCATGGTAAGGTTTCGTCAAGGGCGTTATATTAAGTCCGGGGAGAGTGCCACCCTCTCCGGCAAACTCAACAAGATAAGCCACCTTACCGTTGGTTTGTTTCCACATTACTGGGTCCTCCGTTGGGCCAACGAACCCAATGGCTGCTGCCGGGATTTTCAAATCTTGCCACTGGCTGATCATGGATAGGGCCTCTGGCGTATGATCCCAGATAAACAAAACCTGTGCTCCGGATTTCCTGACATCACGCAGCATCATCGAGAAGTCTGTCGTGGCAAGAGGGTGAACCTCATTGCCGACAATCTGCCAACCGCCAGCCACCGCTCCTTTTTCAACAAAGCTAGCGGCCGCTTTGGCATGTGCCGCCTCAGCGACAGTAATATACATCTTATTGAATCCATACTTCTCTTTGATGTTGTTCAGTAACGTGACGATGTTTGGTATCCAGTAAGCCACATTTCCACTTAGCCTAAAGGAATATTTATAATTTGCAATATCTTTACCCGTCTTCGCATGCCAGCCGGGCGTCCAGCAGCCAATGCTGACGACGCTCAAGACCTTGTATTTAGGAAATAGATCTAAGGCGGCCAGACAGCACTCCGACATGCAAGGTCCACCGGCAAGGACCTTCGCCTTTTTATCCAGAATCAACTTCTCTATTGCCAAAAGGACTTCACTCGTGGGGACACCGGGTTCTTCATCCCGTGTATCTACAATTTCAAGCTTAATCGGCCTCATTTGTCCACCTAACTTGATCCCTCCGGCAGCATTGATCTGTTCCATGGCTAATGTCATAGACCTTTCACCGTTCTGACCGTATGTGGAAGCCCGAGGGATAGGCGCTCCAATAACAATAGGATCAGCTTGTTGTGACCTCCCATCATCTATGCTAACGACTAAAACCGTCAAGGTAAAGGCGATTAAAATAAAGGCCACCTTCTTCATAATCCCATACCTCCTTTTTTGAATTTTTGGGTAATATATAGACTGTCCTAAGCATAATGTCAAGACTTGAAATGAATTGTGACTCGAAATGAATTGGAATGAATTGCAAAATTTGACTTTA
>Ga0316620_10000964_pt1 | contig 11990 bp, 12 predicted proteins | sample OWC_Aug_M1_C1_D5_FD_207651 | JGI IMG/M metagenome (GOLD analysis project Ga0316620, IMG submission 207651) | Wetland soil microbial communities from Old Woman Creek delta, Ohio, United States - OWC_Aug_M1_C1_D5_B | ecosystem: Environmental > Terrestrial > Soil > Wetlands | place: USA: Ohio... | reverse complement strand
AGGCGCAGGACGTTACGGACCCGCAGAAGAGCCCGTTCTTCGACGCCTTCCGCCACTATCCGCAATCGATCGATCCGGCGGCCCAGGCACGCCTCACGGCGACCGCGCGCGAGACGATCCGCACATCCGTGCTCCCGGCGTATCGGCGGCTGCACGCCGCGTTCGTCAGGAGCTACCTCCCCGCATGCCGCGCGTCGTTCGGCATCTGGGATACACCGGACGGCGACGCCTACTACCGCGCGCTCGTGCGCTTCCACACGACGACCGGGCTCACCCCGGACGAGATCCACGAGATCGGGCTGCAGGAGGTCGCGCGCATCCACGGCGAGATGGAGAAGGTCATCGCCGAGGTCGGGTTCAAGGGGACGTTTGCCGAGTTCCTCAACTACCTGCGCACCGATCCGCGGTTCTACTACAAGACGGGCGATGAGCTGTACACGGCCTACCTCGCGACCGCGAAGCGCATCGACCCGAACCTGGTGAAGCTCTTCGGCAAGCTCCCGCGCACTCCGTACGGCGTGCGGCCGATCCCGATGACCTCGGCGCCGAACACGACCACGGCCTACTACAACCCGCCGTCCGAAGATGGCCTGCGCCCCGGGTACTACTACGTCAATCTCTACAAGCCCGAGGTCCGTCCCAAGTACGAGATCGAGGTGCTCACGAGTCACGAAGCCGTGCCGGGGCATCACCTGCAGATCGCACTGCAGATGGAACAGGGCGAGCTGCCGAAATTCCGCCAGACCGGCGGCTATACGGCCTACGTCGAGGGCTGGGGACTGTACTCGGAGAGCCTCGGCGGGGAGCTCGGTCTCTACACCGATCCGTACTCGAAGTTCGGGCAGCTCACGTATGAGATGTGGCGCGCCGTGCGCCTCGTGGTCGACACCGGACTGCACTCGAAGCACTGGACGCGCCAGCAGGCCATCGACTATTTCAAGGCGAATGCCGCCAAGACCGAAGCCGACATCGTCAACGAGATCGACCGCTACATCGCGACTCCCGGCCAGGCGCTCGCCTACAAGATCGGCCAGCTCAAGTTCCTGAGCCTGCGCGCGCAGGCGCAGGCGCAGCTCGGTGACAAGTTCGACATCCGCGAGTTCCACGACACCGTGCTCGCGACCGGCGCGGTGCCGCTCGACGTGCTCGAGCGCACCGTGCAGGACTGGATCGCCTCGAAGCGATAGTCGGCGCCTATCGCATGGCCCATGACATGACGCGCATCCGTCGCAAGACAGTTCCCGTCCGCGTCGCTCACGTTACGGTCGGCGGCAACGCACCGATCGTGGTGCAGTCGATGACGAACACGGACACCGCGGATGCGGCGGCCACGGCCGACCAGGTGAAGGCCCTCGCCCGCGCCGGCTCGGAGCTCGTGCGCATCACCGTCAATACCGAAGCGGCCGCGGCGGCGGTGCCGTCCATCCGCGAGCGGCTCGACCGCATGGGCGTCGACGTGCCGCTCATCGGCGATTTCCACTTCAACGGGCACAAGCTGCTCAAAGGCTGCCCGGCCTGCGCCGAGGCGCTCGCGAAGTTTCGCATCAACCCGGGTAACGTCGGGCGCGGCAGCAAGCGCGATCCGCAGTTCGCCGAGATGATCGAGGTCGCCTGCCGCTTCGGCAAGCCGGTGCGCATCGGCGTCAACTGGGGGAGCCTCGACCAGGACCTCCTGACCGCGATGATGGACGAGAACTCGCGATCGGCGGCGCCCCTGGACGCCGCCGATGTGATGCGCGCGGCAATCGTCGAGTCGGGCGTCGCCAGCGCGCGGCGCGCCGAGGAGCTCGGCCTCGCGCACGACCGGATCATCGTGAGCGCCAAGGTCTCGGGCGTGCAGGATCTCATCGCCGTCTATCGGAGCCTCGCGGCGCGCTGCGACTATCCGCTGCATCTCGGGCTCACCGAGGCCGGCATGGGCTCGAAGGGTATTGTTGCTTCCACCGCCGCGATGTCCGTGCTGCTGCAGGAAGGCATCGGCGACACGATCCGCGTATCGCTCACGCCCGAACCGCAGGGCGACCGCGCGCAGGAAGTCATCGTCGCGCAGGAGATCCTGCAGACCATGGGCCTGCGCTCGTTCATGCCGATGGTGATCGCCTGCCCCGGCTGCGGCCGCACGACGAGCACCTACTTCCAGGAGCTTGCGCAGAAGATCCAGGGTCACATCCGCCAGCGCATGCCGGAGTGGCGCAAGCACTACACCGGAGTGGAGGACATGACCGTCGCCGTCATGGGCTGCGTCGTGAACGGCCCGGGCGAGAGCAAGCACGCCAGCATCGGCATCAGCCTGCCGGGCACGGGCGAGCGGCCGGTCGCGCCGGTGTACGTCGACGGGCAGAAGACGGTGACGCTCAAGGGCGAGCGCATCGCCGAGGAATTCCAGCAACTGGTCGAGGACTACGTGGCAAGGACTTACGCGCGGAGGACAGCGCCATGACCGAGCTCAGCGACAAGACCTGCGTGCCCTGCGAAGGCGGCGTACCCGCGCTCACTGCCACCGAGGCCCGCAACCTCCTCAAGCAGTTGCGGCCCGGCTGGGCGCTCAACGACGTGACCACCGAGATCGCGCGCGAGTACGGCTTCAAGGACTTCTACCGCACGATGGCGTTCGTGAACGCAGTCGCGTTCATTGCCAACCGCGAGGATCATCACCCCGACCTCGAGGTGGGCTACAACCGCTGCCGCGTGCGCTACTCGACGCACGCCATCAAGGGCCTCTCGGAGAACGACTTCATCTGCGCCGCGAAGATCGATGCGCTCGGGTTGTAGCTCCCGCTAGCGCGCCATGCGCGGCAGCTCGCCGCGGGTCCCGAGCGCGCGGCGCATGAAGAAATGCTTGACGGGCGGCAGGCGATCGACCGCGCCCAGGCCGAATCGCCGCAGGCCGGAGAGCGCCGGGCTGGCGTTCGCGAACAGCCGGTTGATGCCATCGACGAGGCCCATGGCGGCAAGGTTCTCGCCCTTGCGCCAGCGCTCGTAGCGCCTGAGGACGCGCGCATCGCCGAGCTCGGCGCCCGCGGACCCGGCATCGGCGAGCGTCTCGACGAGCGCCGCCGCATCCAGGAATCCAAGGTTGACCCCAAGACCGGCAAGCGGATGCACAGCGTGCGCGGCATCACCCACGAGCACCAGCCGCTGCCGAACGTAATCCTGCGCGTGCAGCAGCCGCAATGGAAAGCTCGCCCGCGGAGCCCCAGCGGTCACGGCGCCGAGCACCCGATCGGTCGCCCGCTCGACCGCGTGCGCGAAGTCACGGTCGTCGATCTCCTTGAGCGCGAGGGCCCGGTCCGGGGTCGTCGTCCAGACGATCGACGAGCGCCCGTCGGCGAGCGGCAGGAGCGCGATCGGTCCGGTGTCGAGAAAGCGCTGGCGCGCGGTGTCGAGATGCGGCAGCTCGGTGCGGACGTGCGTGACGAGCGCCTCCTGCGCATAGCCCCAGCCGCGTGTTTCGATGCCGGCGAGGCGGCGGGTCGGGGAGTCGGCGCCGTCGGCGCCGATCGCAAGCCTGGCCGTAAGCGCGCGGCCTTCGACGAGCCCGAGCGTCGCGTGCGTCTCGCCGGCCTCGAAGCTCGCCACTGCCTGGCGGAACACCGCGACGCCCGCACGTGCCGCGGCATCGAAGAGCTGGAACTGGAGCCAGCGATTCTCGACGATGTAACCGAGGTTCGGCTCGCCGAGCTCGGCCGCGTCGAAGTGCACGGCGCCGGACCCGCCGGGCGCGGAGCCGCCCTCCCACACCGTCATGCGCTCGTACGGATGGATGCGCGCGCGCCGCACCGCATCCCAGACGCCGCAGGCCGTCAGGATGCGCTCCGTCGCGCGCGAAATGGCGGATACACGCAGGTCGATATCGGCGTCGGCGGCGGGCGCCGCGGGTGGCCGGGCATCGACGAGCGCGATGCGCGCGGCCGCTGTCAGCTGCGAGCGCGCGAGGAGCGCCGCCGTGCAGGCGCCGACCATTCCCGCCCCGACGATCACGATGTCGAAGTCGGTCTTCATGCGAGGGGCAGTCCGCGCGCGAGCCTCGGCAGCCGGCCCGCGATTCCCATGCTGAGGCGGCTCAATGCGTCCTTGGCCGGCGCGCACAGGTCGAACGCCAGCAGGCCCAGATCGCGCGCGCCGCGCACCGGCGCCAGCGGGTTTCCGAACAAGCGCACGAGGCCGTCGGTGAACGCGACCACGGCGCGCCGGTCGGCAGCCCGCCAGGCGCGATAGCGTTCGAGCATGGCGGGCGAGCCGAGGTCCGCGCGCTCACCGGCGATGAGCTCCGCGAGCGTCGCGACATCGCGCAAGCCGAGGTTGAATCCCTGGCCCGCGATCGGGTGCAGCCCCTGCGCCGCGTTGCCGATGATGACGACGCGCTCCGCGACCTGCTCGTCGGCGCGCGTGAGCGCGAGCGGATAGGCGTGGCGCCGGCCGGCGCGCGTGAAACGGCCGAGCCGGGTGCCGAAGGCCTCGCCGAGCGCGCGCAGGAACTGCGCGTCGTCGAGCTGCATGACTTCCCGGGAACGCGCCTCGGGGAGCGTCCAGACCACGGTGCAACGCCCTTCGTTCATCGGCAGGAGCGCGATCGGACCCGTCGGCGTGAAGCGCTCGTACGCGATGTGGTCGTGGAACTTCTGCGGCAGGACGTTCGTGATGACGCCGACCTGGGCGTAGTCCCAGGTGGTTGCCTCGATGTGGAGCGCGCGCCGCACCGCGGAATGCGCGCCGTCCGCCGCCACCAGCAGGCGGCCACTGAACGTGCGGCAATTCGCCTGCTGCTCGACTTCGATCTCGACCGCGGCCGGGCCGGTCTTGAGTCGCGTCACGGTCGCAGGGCAGAGCGTCGCGATGTTCGCAGCGGCGGCGAGTCTCTGCCAGAGCGCGGCGCCCAGAGCGCGGTTCGCGAGCACGAACCCGAGCGCACCGACGCCCTGCTCCGCGGCGTCGATGCGCGCGAACGCGAAACGCCCGCGATCGGACACATGAATGCGGCGTATCGACGTTGCTTCGCTCGCCACCGCGGGCCAGATGCCGATGCTTTCGAAGATCCGCCGGCTGCCGTTCGAGAGCGCGGTCGTGCGCTCATCGAAGCTCGGCTGCGCATCCGAGCCGAAGGGCGCCGTCTCGACGAGCGCCACCTTCAGTCCGAGCGGCGCGAGCGCGACGGCGAGGCTCGCGCCGATCATGCCGCCGCCGGCGATCAGCACGTCGAAGCGCTCGGGTGTGTCGCTCAAGGCGTGGCCTCAGGCGGACGGCTGCGCCGGATCGCGCCTGCCGTGCATCAGGTCCTCGATCTCGTCCGCGTCGGTCGGCAGGTCGGCGGTGAGCACCTCCGCGGCTCCGCGCGTGACGGCGACATCGTCCTCGATGCGCACGCCGATATTCCACCAGCGGCGCGGCACCCGCGCCGTGCCGGCGGGAATGTAGATGCCCGGCTCGACCGTCGTCACCATTCCCGGCTCGAGCACGCGCCACTCGCCTTCGATCTTGTAGTCGCCGACGTCGTGCACGTCCATGCCGATCCAGTGGCCGGTGCGATGCATGAAGAAGGCCTTGTACGCCTCCTCCTTGATCAGGCGCGCGGGCTTGCCCTTCAGCAGGCCCAGCTTCACCAGCCCCTGCGTGATGACCTTCACCGCCGCGTCGTGCGGGTCGTTCCAGTGATTGCCGGGGCGCACCTTGTCGATCGCGGCACGCTGCGCCTCGAGCACGACGTCGTAGACGGCGCGCTGCTCCGGGGAATAGCGGCCGCTCACCGGTAGCGTACGTGTGATGTCCGAGGCGTAGTACCGGTACTCGCAGCCCGCGTCGATGAGCAGGAGCTCGCCCTCCTTGAGCTCGCGGTTGTTCTCCCGGTAATGCAGGATGCAGGAGTTGCGCCCCGAGCCGACGATCGGCTGGTAGGCGGTATCGGCGTCGTTGCGCCGGAACTCGTGCAGGATTTCCGCCATCACCTCGTACTCCCAGCGGCCCGGCTGGCAGAAGCTCATCGCCCGGCGGTGGGCGCCGACGCCGATGTGCGCCGACCGGCGCATGATGTCGAGCTCCCCGCGGCTCTTGTAGAGGCGCATGTCGTGCAGCAGGTGATCGAGCGCCACGAACTCGTGCGGGGCCTGCGTGCCCTGCTTGCCGAGCGCGCGCAGGCCGTTCACCCAGCCGACCACCCGGTGGTCGAAATCCTGGTGGATGCCCATCGTGTAGAACACGCGGCTGCGGTTCTCGAGGAGCCCAGGCAGGATCTCGTCGATGTCAGCGATGGGGAATGCGTCGTCGGCGCCGTACTGGCGGGTTGCACCGTCCGGTCCGGCACGCAGGCCGTCCCAGGTCTCGCGCAGCGGGTCGCGGTCGCGCACGAACAGGATGTATTCGCCCTGCGCGCGGCCCGGGATGAGCACTGCCACCGCTTCGGGCTCGGAAAAGCCGGTCACATAGAAGAAATCACTGTCCTGCCGGTAGCTGTGCTCGACGTCGTTGTTGCGCATGCGCACCGGCGCCGCCGGCAGGATGGCGATGGCGCCGCGTCCCATCATGCGCATCAGCTCCCTGCGCCGGCGGGTGAACTCGTCGTTGCGGACCGCGCGCCGGGCAGCCATCAGTGCAGCGCCTCGAGCCGCGCGAGCGCCTCCCCGCGCAGGGGATCGAGCTCGTCGAACACGAGCTGCGTGCTCACGCGCACGAACTCGGTGAGCTCGGCATAGGCCTGCTCGTTGGTCTCGAGCGAGTCCTGCTCGTCGACGGCGGCGCGGCTGATCTCGGTGAAGTCGCGCACGATTTCCGCGAGGTCGCCGGGCAGTTCCTCGAGCGACGCGAGCCGGCCGGCGCCGAGGCCGTAGAGAAACCCCTGGCACCAGGCGCCGAGGGCGCTCGCGCGCTTTGCGATCGGGGCGTCATCGTCCGGCAGCAGCGGCTCGAACTCGAACGTCTGTCCGTTCAGTGCCTGCATCGTTTCCGAGTACACCTGCTCGAACACGGGATCGGCCGATTCGGCCGATCGGCCGCCGTTCGGGAGCAGCTCGCCGAGCCAGTCCTCGAGACGATAGGCGGCCATCGCGCACAGCGCGCCGCACAGCGTGCCGTGCGCTTCACCCGCGGAGTTGAACGACCCCGATTCGGCCAGGACGCGCTCGAATTCCTCGAATCCGATGGTGTACATAAGCCTCGCCGCCAATCCATTCCCGTCAGCCGCGCGTATCGTAGCACCGACGTTCCGCAGCCGCGGCCGAGGAGAAGGGCGTTCATTGACCGGCTTCGAAGCCGGCTCTATATTGATCGCCCATGGGGGATTCGCCGACAAAAATACCCGTGGACGCCGAGCTCAAGCGCCTCGAGCGGCGCGTCGATGACCTGGTTGCGATCGTGTCGCAGCTGAAGGAAGAGAATCGCGCCCTGCATCAGCGCCAGGATGCGTTGAGCTCCGACCGGGCGAACCTCCTGCAGAAGAACGAGCAGGTGCGCGCCCGGGTGGAGGCGATGATCGGGCGCCTGAAGGCCATGGAGCACAGCGCGTGACGGAGTCGGCGCGGGTGAGCGTGCGCATCCTCGAGAAGGAATATCACGTCGCCTGCCCGCCCAGCGAACGCTCGGACCTGCTCGATTCGGCCGAGTTTCTCAATGCCAAGATGCGCGAGATCCGCGACAGCGGCAAGGTCGTGGGCCTCGACCGCATCGCCGTGATGGCGGCGCTCAACATGGCGAACGAGCTGCTCAAGTACCGCCAGCGCGGCGACGACCTGGCGGAGGACGTCGGCGCGCGGCTGAAGTCGTTGCGCGAACGCGTCGAATCGGCCCTGCAGAAGGGCCAGCAGCTCGAACTCTAGAAAAAGGGTTACAATCCTGCGCGGCGCCACCTGTGGTGTTCGACAGCGGATCGGGTTACCTCTCGACCCTAATTTGTAAACCCATGGGACGTCAGGTTTGCCGGCAGCATTGTGCAAGTCCGCCCCGAGCGGAAAGCCTTAAGTGCCGCGGCCTGTCCCACTTGTTGCTCTGGTTCGAGAGCAGCGATTCGCACCGGCACCGGCGGGTGGCGCCACTCTTCGCTTGCGCCGCACTTCCCGAGCGATGACCCCGAGCACGGCCGAACTGCGCCGGCGCATGCGCGCGGCGCGGCGCACGGTCCCGCGCCGGGAGTCCGAGCGCGTCGCGCGCGTCATCGCCCGCAAGCTGAGCGCGCTCGGCCTTTTGCGATCCGGCGAGCGCGTTGCGATCTACGTGCCGATGCGCGGCGAGATTGCGACCGAGCCGCTGATCAGGCTGGCGACCGAGCGCGGCTGCCGCCTGTATCTGCCGCGTATCACGAGCGAACGGGCGCGGCGCATGACGTTCGCGCCCATGCGCGGCCCCTGGCGGCGCAGCTCCTACGGCATCCCGGAGCCCGCGAGCCTCGCCGGCTCGTTGTCGGCCCGCTGGATGGACGTCGTGATCCTGCCGCTCGTCGCCTTCGATGCGGCCGGCACCCGGATCGGCGGCGGCACGGGCTATTACGATCGCGCCCTGCATCACCTGAAGCTGCGCGGGAGCTGGCGCAAGCCGCGGACGGTCGGCGTCGCCTTCGATCTGCAGCGGGTCCCCGCCATCGTGCGCAAGTCCTGGGACGTTCCCATGGAGCTCGTGGTAACGGAGCGGCACGTCTACCGGACGGGCGCATGAGCTACTGGCTGCTGAAGTCCGAACCCGACTCGTTCAGCATCGAGGACCTGGCGCGCGCGCCCCGCAAGACGACCGCCTGGGACGGCGTGCGCAACTTCCAGGCCCGCAACATGCTGCGCGATGAGCTGCAGAAGGGCGATCAGGCGTTCTTCTATCACTCGAGCTGCGAGATTCCGGGCATCGTCGGCATCGTCACCGTGGTGCGCGCCGGTTACCCCGATCCGACGGCGTTCGAACGCGGCCACCATCATTACGACCCCGACAGCGATCGCGCCGATCCGCGCTGGTTCATGGTCGACGTGCGCCTCGAGCGGCAGTTCGCGCGCGCGGTGACTCTCGATGAGCTGCGCGCATACGCGCGTGGACCGCTCAAGGACATGGTGCTGCTGCGCAAGGGCAATCGCCTGTCGGTTACTCCGGTGACGCGCAGCGAATGGCAGTTCATCGTCGCTCTCGCGGCGTGATGGCGCGCGTCGTCCGTCGACGATCGACGTGATGAGCGTCACGTTCGTCATCGACTGCGCATCTCCTCGCGCGCGCACGCGATCTAAATTTTCGCAATCACTCTTGCTTCCCTCTTGTCATTTATGTATATATCCGTCCCGGACTAACCCGACATGGAGATTCACATGGCTAAGGCAAAGAAGAAGGGCAAGAAGAAGGCTTCGAAAAAGAAGTAGTCGCCCTTCGATAGAACGGAACAGCAGTGGTTCCGACGCAAGTTTGAACTGAAGCTGCTCCGATCCGATAACTCTGTGCCCGCGCAAGCGGGCACAGTTGTTTCTGAAGTCCGTGAAACCCGGGAAAACACAGGGGCCGCAGCGATGAACCAGGACGAGAAGAAGAAGCGCGTCGCGCTCGCCGCTCTGGAACACCTCGGCAACGACGCCGTGATCGGCATCGGCACCGGATCCACCGTCAACTTCTTCATCAAGGCCCTCGCGGCGCACCGCGGGCGTATCTCGGGAGCGGTGTCGAGCTCCGAAGCGTCGAGCGCCCGACTGCGCACCGCCGGCATCGAGGTGCTCGATCTCAACGCCGTCGAAACGCTCGACCTGTACGTCGACGGAGCCGACGAGGCCGATCGCATGCTGCGGCTCATCAAGGGCGGAGGGGGGGCGCTGACACGTGAAAAAATCGTCGCGGCCGTGGCCCGCCGCTTCATCTGCATCGTCGACGACTCGAAGCTGGTCGAGGTGCTCGGCGGCTTCCCGCTGCCGGTCGAAGTCATTCCGCTCGCGCGCAGCTACGTGGCACGCGAGCTCCAGAAGCTCGGCGGAAAGCCGGTCTGGCGCGAGGGGATGACGACGGACAACGGCAACCAGATCCTGGACGTGCACGACCTCAGGATCACCGATCCGGTGGGACTCGAGACCGGGATCAATCAGATCGCGGGAGTGGTTACGGTGGGACTCTTCGCCCACCGGCCGGCGGACATGCTGCTGGTCGCGAGCGACCGCGGCGTCCAGACGCTGACGCGCTAGGCGTAATCCTTCTGCAGCTCGGCGAGGATGGCGCTGCCGGGGATCAGCCATTCCATGGGGAGATTCACGAGCGGCCGCGACGTCGTATTGGTGATGCCATGGAAGTCCGGCTGGTTCTCGTCGATGTACAGGAGCCCGGTGACGATCTCCCCCCTGGCGCGATGCTCCTGCAGATACGCCAGCGCCTTGCCGCGGTCGGTCGGATCGTAGTCCGCCGCCACCTTGTGCAGGAGCACCCGACTGCCGTCGTGCATGTCGACCGGAACCACCGTGCCGGGCTCGTAGGAGACGGTGATGGCGGCTGCCCGGGGCACGTAATCGGCACTCACGACCTGGGTACTGTACTTGCGGGTATGGGCGTAGCTCTTGGTCGATCCCTCGTGGTCGTTGAACGTCACGCAGGGCGACAGCACGTCGATGAGCGCGAATCCTTCGTGCATCAGCCCGGCCTTCAGCAGCGGCACCAGCTGGGCCTTGTCGCCGGAGAATCCGCGCGCCACGAAGGTCGCCCCCAGACTCATTCCAAAGAGCACCGGATCGATCGGCGCGAACGCGTTCACTTCGCCCCGCTTCGCCTTGCTGCCAACGTCGGCTGACGCCGAGAATTGTCCCTTGGTAAGGCCATATACGCCGTTGTTCTCGATCACGTAGAGCATGTCGAGGTTGCGCCGGATCGTGTGCGCGAACTGGCCGAGGCCGATCGAGAGCGTGTCGCCGTCGCCCGAGACGCCGATGTAGTAGAGCTCCCGGTTGGCGACGTTGGCCCCGGTCGCCACCGCCGGCATGCGGCCGTGCACCGAATTGATGCCGTGGCCCTTGCCGACGAAATAGGCGGTGGTCTTGGACGAGCAGCCGATGCCGCTCATCTTCGCGATCCGCTCCGGCGGGATGGCGAGCTCGAACACCGCCTGCGTGATGGCGGCGGTGATGGAATCGTGGCCGCAGCCGGCGCACAGGGTCGACATCGCGCCCTCGTAATCGCGCGCGGCGAGTCCGAGGGCGTTCTTGGGCATCCCCGGATGGGTGATCTTCGGCTTGGCAATGAAGCTCATGCGGCCACCTCCTTTTTCAGGCTCTCGGTCACACCCTCGACGACGACGCGGCAATCGATCGGCAGCCCGCTGTACTGGCGTATCGACACGAGCTTCTCCGGGTCGACCTGCGTCTCGAGCTTCAGGAGCCCGAGGAGCTGCGCGTCCCGGTTCTGCTCGACGACGAAAACGCGCTCATGGCTGTCGAGGAAGGACTGCACGTCGCTCCCGAACGGAAACGCACGCACCCTGAGGTAATCGAACTGCAACCCGCGCCGCGCCAGCTGGTCGGTCGCCTCGCGCACCGCGCCATCGCAGCTGCCGAGCGACAGGATGCCGAGCTTGTTGCGGCCGCTCCCGGCGAGGAGCGGCTTCGGCACCCGCTTCTTCGCCGTCTCCCATTTGACCAGCAGGCGGTCGACGACTTCCTGGTACTCGACCGAGTCCTCGGTGTACTTGCCGCTCGTCGCATGGCCGGAGCCGCGTGTGAAATACGCGCCCTTGGGATGGACCCCGGGGAGCGTCCGGTACGGGATCCCGTCGCCGTCGACGTCGAGATAGCGCTGGAACGGGCCCTTGAGCGCCCCGATCTGCTCGCGCGAGAGCACCTTGCCGCGATTCGGGCGGTAGGCGTCGTTCCACCTGAGCTCGCGGCACATCCAGTCGTTCATGCCGATGTCGATGTCCGACATGACGAACACCGGCGTCTGCAGCTCCTCGGCGAGATCGAAGGCCTCGACCGCCAGGTAGAAACACTCCTCGGGGTTGGCCGGGTACAGGCACACGTGGCGCGTATCGCCGTGCGAGGCGTATGCGCACAACATCAGGTCGCACTGCT
>Ga0316620_10000963_pt1 | contig 12001 bp, 9 predicted proteins | sample OWC_Aug_M1_C1_D5_FD_207651 | JGI IMG/M metagenome (GOLD analysis project Ga0316620, IMG submission 207651) | Wetland soil microbial communities from Old Woman Creek delta, Ohio, United States - OWC_Aug_M1_C1_D5_B | ecosystem: Environmental > Terrestrial > Soil > Wetlands | place: USA: Ohio... | reverse complement strand
CTTTACTCGAAGGCGATCATCGTAATATCTGGAAAATTTTCTGCGAAAACTTCCACCTCTTTCGTGGAACCCCAAGCGGGATTTGGCTTACCGACGAGCTGGTATCCGTTTTTGGCGTGGATGAAATGCCGAGTACGACAAACGCAGAGCGGTTATTCGATATCATTTCTGATAAATTGCCTTCACCCGAATTTTCACCCCGCCACCTTTTTGAGCGATTTAACATCGAAGTGCTTTGCACTACCAACGCGGCAAACGATTTACTACAACAGCACCAAGCCATTCGGCAAAGCGGATGGAAAGGCCGCATCCTACCCACCTTCCGCCCTGATAGTGTTGTTAATCTTGATGCACCCAGTTGGCGGTCGAATATTGACACACTGAGTGAAGTCAGCGGTGTGGATGTTATAGATTACCAATCATTCATCTGTGCACTAGAACAACGCCGTGCATTTTTTAAGTCCATGGGTGCGACTGCAACCGATCATGCCGTGCTGACGCCAACAACTGCTGAATTAACACTCTATGATGCGGATGTTATTTTCCAGCATGCACTCAAAGGCGAGGTGAATACGTCTGAAGTCACACGATTTACCGCACACATGCTGATGGAAATGGCACGGATGAGCGTTGACGATGGTCTCGTCATGCAATTGCACCCTGGTTCTTTACGAAACCACAACGACATTATCTTTAAAAAATTCGGCTCAGATAAAGGAGCGGATATTCCCATTCAAACCGAATACACCCGAAATCTACTTCCATTGATAAACAAGTATGGCAATGACTCGCGCTTTACACTCATCCTGTTCACCCTCGACGAAACAACCTATTCACGCGAACTCGCTACATTGGCCGGTCATTATCCAGCCTTGAAACTTGGACCCCCATGGTGGTTCTATGACAGCTTGAACGGCATGGCGCGTTATTTCGATCAAGTCATAGAAACGGCAGGCATATATAATACGGCTGGCTTCAACGACGACACACGCGCATTCCTTTCCATCCCTGCACGGCATGACGTCTGGCGGCGCGCCAGTGCAAACTGGCTGGCGGGGTTGGTGGTGCGCCATATTATTGATATGAATGATGCGAGCGAGATGATTCAAGATTTAGCCGTCAATCTCGCCAAGCGTACATACAAACTATAATGCAACCTCCAAAGGTTTTACTAAACACGGCTATCTTTACCAATTAAATGGTCCTGCGCCTGCCTCTACCGCAGGTAAAACATCCTGCGTTTCCAGCATGTCAATGAACAATGTTGGTGTCCAACCAACATCGCTAGCAAGGTCTGGATCGTTGGCTTCATTGTATGCTGCAAGCACATCAATCATATGATGACCGGATTGGGATGGGGCGTTCAGCAGCTTTCCCGTTTCATGAATTGCCGTGCCTTTATAAACGGCGATGAATTTGTCGGGTGTGATGTCGGTGCTCGGGTTTACCCACATGAAGTTGTTTTCAGCATAGATAGCTGATTGAATCCCCACACCCCAGCTGTATACATAGTTTTCGGGATTGCTGATCTTGTAGTAGTTGTTATAAATATGCACCTGACCAAAACGGACCCTCGGTGTACGCTGACCGGTATTCTCAAATAGATTGTGATGGACCGTCACCTTCAGCTTTCCCACATCTGCAGGTGCATTATCGGATGACCCGATGAGCATGACTTTATCATGGTTTTCAAATCGATTCCATGAGACGGTCACATAATCGGAGGCGTTCGTGATATCCAACAGCCCGTCGTGTACCTGGAAAAGCACGCCGAAGTAGTGTGGAAGAGTGCTGTCTGCCGTATCAACGTCTAGGAAAGTATTATGATCGATCCAGACATGATCGGAATTACGCAAAGAGATTGAGTCATACAAGGCATTCCATGATCCCAACGCACCATCCGTTGGAGACCATTCAGGGAAGCAATCATAGCTATCTTCAAAGGTTAGGCTCCGGATGATAATATTGGTTCTGTTCACGCTCGAGCTGCCTCGAATATCGAACCAACCTCCGCGAATCGTGGCATGCTTGTCTAACCCAACGATGGTAGTGTTGGAACCTAGCCTTATCCTAACGCGTGCCTGCTGTGTGTTTCGTGAAACGAGGCGGGCATCTTCAAGCGGTCCACTTGGTGCTACTCTCCCCCAGACTTCGGGATCATAGGCCGCAAGAAAGGCTTCTAATGTATAGCCGTCACGGTAGTAATCCACACAGGTCAATGGTTGGTTATTGTCATCCACATTCATGTCGAGTGTTCCTGAGACATAGATAATCTTTGGCTCATTCGATGGGTTTGATGGTGATGTAGATGTAAATACTCCGTTATTGAGCGCGGCGATCAATTCTGCCCGATTGGTGACTACATAAACCTGCTCAGGAGCTGCCTGTGAACCTCCGGATGTCCCTGCTCCAGTCGATGCCCAGCCATCATATGGCAGAAGTACCTCACGTCCGAGATCTCCTCGAGACGCCGCTACAGGCATAATCCCACTGCCAATGATGCTCAAGAGGATTACAGCGATCAAAAATTTCTTGTTTCTCATGATCTTATCTCCCATTCCTGTTTTTAGATATTTGATCTGAACCATTCTTTCAGACACACAATCCAATCACCGCCTCAACAATGCCAGATGCTTCGTGAAATGTCCCTCCAAAGCCGAATGATAAGCATCCGTGTGGTTTACCAATGATGATTTTATTTCTGTTCCGTACTTAGCAAGCGCAGAGCCAAACGTAACATGCAACACTTCACGCGCGTGGAAATCATTCAATAGCGAAGGCAAGTCATCTATCCAAGGCAACATATCCAACCTTGCTGAGACGTGATAAGTTCGTCGATCCGCTTCATAACATTCACGCCCAAGTGTATAAATTTTCAAGAACAAGTCCGGTTCGTACTGCGCCAGCACTCGCAATGCCTCTAGATAGCTTGTGCCGGCAGTCTTCACATGAATGCGTTCTCCCCAGTGTTTTGCAAGCAAGGGATATACGCTGAGCTTATCCGAGCCTGAATGCAAGCTCAATTTATATGTACCGAAGTGCCTGGTCACGGCGGCGTGTTTTGTCAGTTCATCATCCAACGCCTCCAAATCGCCAATGTAATCCACACCTTTCTCGAAGCGACCAATAAAGCGTGGTGCAAGGGAGGTGAAACGCACCCCCAGGCGATTCAGCTCATTTGCAATGAAAAAGTGTTCAAGTGGTGTCGTGGGCGAATCTGTCTCGTCCACGGAGACTTCAAAGTCAAAACTATCTTTCAGTTGGGATAAACGATTGAACATCATCCCCGCATGCTGAATGGCTTTTCCATACTTAACGGTTGCACGCATCAATTTCTCTGCATCAAACCGCCCCCATGGTTGCTCCTGGTCTTGATTCAAATACAATGTGGAGAGTTCATCCCATTTAAGCCTCGTAATCTTTGGCTTCAAAACATTAAGGGGGTCAGAATCCGCTGCGTTATCCACAAACTCACCAGGATCAACCGTGAAAAATGTATAGCCTGCTTCAACAAACGCAGGAATATCATCAACAATTTTCAGGTGGTCAGCATCGGCACCCCAGGGAGCATCCCACTTGGCGATTTCAACAGCACGCTTCGCATCATCTACCACTTGCTGCGGGCTGCGACCCGTGCGGGCATTCTCACGCACGGATTGCTGCGCAAAGACCGGCGCTAACTTTGTGCCACGTACTGCAGCGATATGACCTGGCGTGGCAAGACCAAGACGGTCACCAAAGCCGAAGGAAGGAGATAAACCAAGAGGGGAGAGCATAATAGTGTCCTGAGTCCTTATTAACGAGTTAGCCAACCACCATCCACAGGGAGTATCGCTCCATGCACGTAATCAGAGGCGGAGGAAGCAAGGAAAATGACCGCGCCTTTGAGATCCTCGGGTAAACCCCATCTTCCGGCTGGGATGCGCTCAAGGATGTTTTTAGAACGATTCGGATCAGCACGTAATGCCGCAGTGTTTTCGGTTGCCATGTAACCCGGAGCTATCGCGTTCACATTGATGCCATCCTTTGCCCATTCATTGGCAAGTGCGCGCGTGATTCCAGCCAATCCACTTTTTGCGGCCGTATAGGAGGGGACGATGATCCCGCCTTGAAAAGAAAGCACCGATGCAATATTAATGATCTTTCCACCTCCATGTGCAATCATGACCCGTGCAACTGCCTGTGATAAGAAGAAAGCTGCTTTTAAATTGATCTGTAATACGTCATCCCAATCCGTTTCGGAAAAATCAATTGCTGCCGTACGGCGTATGATTCCAGCGTTGTTGACCAAGATGTCAATATGCCCAAAGGCATTCGCGATTTGGGCGACAACTGCCTCCAGGTTAGCTACACTCGCTTCACGCAAATCCACCACCGATTCGTGGTAACGCCGTCCCAGGGCGCGAACCGATTCGCCTGTCGCTTCACAGCCGATGCGGTCGAGGCCAGCGATGTCGGCACCTGCTTCAGCCAATGCGATCGCCATGCCTTGGCCCAGTCCCTGTCCTGCACCCGTGACGAGTGCAACTTTCCCATCCAGCTTGAATAAATCGAGGATCATGATTTTACCTCTAATGCTCACATCTCTTTAACCACTACGGGCGCCAAGGTTTTGCACATTATCTAGACGTTCTTAGTTCGCTATGAGATTTACATAAATTAATGCCCAAGTTCTTTCAGCATCCCCACAGTCTTGCCAACCCAGCCCACATCAGGATCATCTACTGTTGCTTGCACACGTTGATTACCAGCTAGTAACCACAAATAGTATGTCGTATAACCTGGAGCGCTGACAGCCGTATGATATCCACGCGTCATCATGTGGATGCTGTTATCACGTATCGTGAAATTTTCCTCTTCACCTTCTTCGTTGTAGTAATGACATATTCCAAAGCCTTCCTTCGGGTTGACCTTGAAGAAATACATCTCTTCATGGTAAGCCTCACGTGGTAAGTCATCCACCTGATGTTTGTGCGGCGGATACGTACTCCAATTTCCACTCGGCGTAAACGTCTCGCCCACAATCAATCGCTGTGCAGGCAATTCGGGTTGTGAGGCCAATGTCAGAATTTGATGATAGTAACGCTTGAAGTTCGCTGCGCCCCACACTCCACTGGCAACTTGCGCAGGTCCAATCACGTATGGTTCGACCTCGAGATCGCTTGGAGCGCTTGATAATGCAATCTCTACCGCACCTTCTGCATGAATACTGAATTCATTTCTGGCTGGGATATACACCGAATATGGCTTTCCGCTGAACACATTGGTACGTCCGCCAACCTTTTCGAAACGCTGCTTTCCGACCACAAAACTAGATTTGCCACCAAGGAACGTTGCCAGTATTTCACGGTCTCCACTTTCACCATTGTAGGTTTCTCCAGCTCCGAGTTTCAGGAATCCAAATCCGAGCAGCTTGCATGGATTCGTAGATGGAGTATTTAATCGATTATCTGTTGACAAGAGACAATGATATTTCATCACTTTTGATCCTTTCACTTTTCGCGTGCTTTCCTTATCCATCCAATACATTCGGATGTCTTTTTTGCAATCCAGTCATAATCTTTATCTTTTACAGCTTGCGTAGTGAATAATTTGCTCCCCATCCCAACTGCCGCTGAGCCCGCTATAATCCAATCAACAACACTCGCCTCTGTAGCGTCCACGCCGCCTGTCGGCATAAGCCGATGCCATGGGCTGGGAGCCATGACTGCCTTGACAAACGCAGGTCCGCCAACCGTCTCGCCAGGAAAGATTTTACATATCTCAGCACCATATTCTTCCGCAGATGATATCTCTGTCTCTGTAGCGCAACCCGGCACGTAGAGTATCTTGCGTCGATTGCAGAGATGTGCTATCTCAGGGTTGAAACTCGGTCCCACGATAAAGTTTGCGCCTGAGGAAAGATATAGCGCCGCAGTTGGCGCATCCACGATTGTGCCTACACCAAGAATGACGGTTGGATCGGCTTTGGTGATGTATTTGGCCAATTCCGTAAAAACCAGGTAAGCTAAATCACCACGATTGGTAAATTCGATAACTTTCGCCCCTCCCCGCGAACAAGCATGTACTAGCTCCACAGACATGGCAACATCTCCGTTATAGAACAACGGTACTAAGCCTATATCGAGTATCGTATTGATCACATCTACACGCATAAAGCTTGCCATTAAATCCTCCTACATTGAAACGCGCCCTGATGTGTCGCCAATCATCAATGCCCCGACTTCTCTGAGGCCAATAGCATTAAAGTCACCTGCGATGCAGAGCTTGGGGCAAACCGCAGCTGTTGAAAAGTCGAGCGTCCTCAGTGGATCTTTTTTTTGACATAAATGGATCTTCCATTATTGGGTCAAGGAGGAGGAAAGATCTCAACATCTGTTGAATTATCAATGTCGAATTCCGGACCAATTTGGCCCGTTACCTCAACGCGTTCCAAGCGCAGGTGGTGTGCATTGCGGATAAAGAATCCAGCTTTGGACATGCTTGGGACGTCGTCAGCCATTTCAGGGTAGCCTGAATCGGCTTCCTCCGAAATAGAAATGGAAATGTCTTTAAGAGAAATGTCTTCGAGTGGCATCTCAGCCAGCCCATAAAGATATCCCGCAGCGTGTTTAACTTCACGTGCAGTGATATGACTGAAGTGAATCCGTCGTAAACGAGGTGTACCATCATCGATTGATCGCGGATTTTTATCAGAAACACTGACGTTGCCATGCTCGCCGATATTGTAATAAAGATTCATCGTGAACGGACACAAAACCCCATCCATGATCAGGTTTGTCACGCGAATATCTTCCACAATACCACCGCGCCCCCGCCGCGATTTGATGCGGATGCCGCGATCCGTGCCAATGAATACACAATTCGAAATGATAACATTCTTCACACCACCACTCATCTCACTCCCAATCACCACACCGCCATGACCGCGTTCGAGCGTACAGTTAGTGATCGTAATGTCGCGGCATGGAGCACTCCGATCCGGATGCTCGTGTTCTGTGCCTGACTTGAGGGTAATGCAGTCATCACCGACGCTTACATGACAATCAGAAATGCGCACTAGCCGGCAGGAATCAGGATTGATACCGTCTGTATTTGGAGAGTCAGCAGGGTTGATGACTGTTATGGCTCGAATGGTTACGTTGTGGCAATGAACAGGGTTGATCGTCCAACTCGGTGAGTTGATAGCGGTGATACCTTCAATGAGTATATTATTACAATCGGAGAAACTAATTAACCTCGGACGGGGATGTGCAAGGGTATTTTCTTTTTTCGCCTTCCACCAGATCGCACCACGACCATCAATTGAGCCACGACCAACCACCGCGATGTTGTGCAGATTTTTACCAGCTATTAATGGAGCATATGTCTCTTGATGCATACCTTCCCAACGGCTGTGGATGATTGGATAATCGTCGGGATTTTCACTACCGAGGATGACTGCCCCCGCGTCAAGGTGTAGGGTAATGTTATCTCGCATGAACAGGCTTCCTGTCACGTAATGACCCGCGGGGAAATAAACACTCCCTCCACCTTGTTCAGCGCATCTGTCTATCTGGGCCTGTATCGCGTGCATATCCAATGTTAAGCCATCGCCAGATGCACCGTGTTCACGAATGTTGAAGGCAGAGGTATGCCTGGCATAAATACTCATGTCAACCTGTCTCCACCTGGATGCCAGCGCTTTCCATTTCGAGCGCTGCTAAAATAAACGAACCTACACCCTTTGGATCGTTGGGGATGACCTTTTCAGAGACATAATATTCGAACGAACCATCCCGGAATGGCTCTCCGCCCAACCCGGCGCCACCACAAGTACCCTCCAGGGTAAGCAAACCTTGCGAATCAACTTTAATCAAGTTCTGCAACAGGCCATGATAACCGCGCCGTGCGGATAAAAGATAATCCTGTGCAAGATACCCCTGACGGACGCCCTTTGCAAACGCATAAACAAACATCGCAGAAGCGGATGCTTCGAGATAATTGCCTTCTCGATCGGGCAGATCTAAAATTTGATACCACAAACCACTGGTTTCATCCTGGACTTTCAGCAACGCTTCCACGGCACGATTAAGAATAGCGATCAAATCCAGTCGGCGAGCTTGTTCGCGTGGAAAATAATCCAACACATCGACGATTGCCATGACATACCAGCCGATCCCGCGACCCCAGAAATGGGGTGAGTGCCCTGTCACCGGATCGGCCCAACGTTGTGTTTTGCTCTCGTCCCAAGCATGGTAGAGCAAACCGGTCTTTTCATCGCGCGTGTGTTCTTCAACCAGGCAGATTTGATATGCGACATCCTCGAAAGTAGCTGGCTCATCGAACCTGTACGCATACTCTGCTAGGAATGGCTCTGCCATATATATCCCATCCAGCCACATCTGATAAGGATAGATTTTCTTATGCCAGAAACCATTGCTATGGGTGCGCGGTTGTTTCCTCAATTGTTCGCGCAATAAATCAAGAGCCTTGCGATAGCGTTGATCTCCCGTGAGTTCTAAAGCACCAAAAAGCAATTTACCAGCGTTGATCAGATCGAGGTTATATTCATCAGCTCGATATGTACGAATGTCTCCGTCAGCCTGGACGAACTGGTCGATCCAATCCAAAACAAAACCCTTATATTGCGCTTCACCGGTTACCTCCGCCACTTTTTGGATCGCCAAAACCTGCAGCCCGTGCTCGTAATGCCAAAGCACATCGTTCAAAGAATAGCGTTGAAGTGTGGATTCAGCCATACGGACGGACCAGGTGTTTAGAACAGGCGGTAGTTGCGAGGCTTTTTGCATCACGATCGAGTCCTGTCATCCCTTAGTAATGCCATCGATGGCAGATATTTTTGGGTGACCTGGAGCATTTTGTTGAAGAATTCCCAGGCAGAATCAATGGGAAGATGGTTGGTCGGATCGTTTTGGAATGCCTGGAAGGCTAAATCATGATCGTTAGCCAGAGCAGCTTCGATGATCAACTCCTGGTTTGCACAGTGCAGATTAACCAACGGCACCAACCCTGCCGGAAGCGCACCGGCATTGAGCGGATGGACTTGATTGGGACTGAAATGGGCATGGGTCTCGACAACGACACGCCCAGGCAGGTTTGTTATTTGCCCATTATTTTCCAAATTGACGTTGGTCACGAGATCTCCCAGTCCAACGAGTGCCCGGATTATTCCTATCCCCTCTTCGCCTGATGGTCCCAGACGGAGGGATGTCTGACCTGACATCAAGGCACGCGTTCGCTGCGCGGCAGATTTCCACCGCTCAATGCGCCAGGAAACGGGCGTGCGAATAATGCCCCATTTGAATAAGGTATCAGGAGATTGAATAAATCCTGGTAAAAATTCCACCAGATGACGGTCTCCAGCAGCAGCCAGAATACCAAAGCGCTGGAATAATATGAACTTCACTTGATCGGTACTATGGAACCAATCGTTCCAGCTCTCAACTTCTTCTTGGGTGTATGTGCGCAACGAGCCGGGTTGTTCGAGATGCTGTTTCAGCAATTGGAGCAGGTCCTGCTCATGGTATCTTGCTTGATCAATCCATGTGAAATGATTGATGCCCAGCACATTGATTTCTATTTCACTCCTGGATGGTAATTCGATTTTCAGATATTGCGCTACTATCCTGGCGAGCATTAATTGGGTAGAGAAGACTTCATGACAGCATCCGAAGACCTTGAGCTCGGGTACGACACGGGTTAATGTCCGCGTGCAAATAGATAACGGATTGGTGTAATTGATGATCCAGGCCTGCGGACAGAAAGCATGTATGGCTTCGGCAAAGGTTTTATAAATGGCAACAGAACGAAGTCCACGGATGAGGCCGGGTGCACCCGTGGTATCTCCGACAGGGAAATTGAGACCATATTGCTCAGCCAGCGCGACTTCTTCCGCCATCATTTCCAATGGACCGGGTTGGATGGAAATAATGACAAAGTCCGCATCTCTTAAGGCTTCCTGTAATGTGATTACAGCCGTATAATGCCAGCGCGAGAGAACACCTGACTGTTCCTGTAACCAGTTCCCAAGCTGCTCGTTGAGGCATGCTGCTTCCATGTCAATGTCGTATAGGGCAACTTCGCCAATAAGGTCAGGGCAAAGCGCCAGGTCGAACATTAGTTTGCGCGCCCACTCGCGACTGCCGCCGCCGATGTAGGCAATTTTCAGAGCGATGGGAGGCATGGAGGCAGACCCTAAGGGGTTTAGGCAAAGAGAGGCGGGCGGCACCCAAACCACCCGCCTCATTAGGTTGTATACCGGCTACTCGATCAGTCCGGCATCGATCAGATTCTGCTTGGCAGTCGCTTCGTATTCGGCTGCGCCTATTGCGTCCAACCCGGCCAGGTATTCAGCCCAGGTAGTGTCGTTGAGTTCCTTCTGACCAAGCACGAACTGAAGGATACCTTCGCTATAGAAACGATCGAAGTCAGCGGCGTTCTCCGGTGGCAAGATCACCTGGATACCACGTCCATCCACCCACGGCTGGCTCTGGAAGAATTCAAGGAACTTCATTGGCTCCATCAGACGACCGTTGATAGTGTTGTAAGTTGGGTAACGGGCAGCAATTTCCTGTGGTGAATTGTAAAAGACCAGCTGGTTGCGCATCTGTGTATAAGGTTGACGCTCTTGGGAAGTATATGCCTGCGCTGGATCTAGGCCTTCTGTGGAAATATTACCATTTGCGTCGATGATGAAGTTAACGCCTTCTTCGCCAAAACCAAGCAGGTAATACCCATCGGTCGCCATCCATTCAAGCAAGCGGGCGATGGCATCACCTTTGCCAGCATCTGCGGCTTTCTGAGAAATGGCAAATATCTGGCCGCGCCCGGTATAAACCCCATAAGATGCATCACCATCGGGGCCAACCGGGGCAGCTACAGGGATCCACTCGCCATCAGGGAAGTTCTCATCGAATGGCGTGTAATTGGATTTGTTGCTGATTGCAGCAAAGTCTTCCCACATAATGCCGAACAAACCCTGCTTCCAACGCGCCCGGAAATCGTCACGGGTCAGTGTGGGCCAATCTGGATCAATGACTTTGGCGTCTACTATAGACTTGAAGAAGGTCAGTGCCTCTGGGTATTTGGAGCTGCGGACGTTCAAACCGAAGGCGGCAGGATCAGTAAAGTTCCACAGTCCTGGCACGCCATAGGCACCCATGATGAAGTCAAAGCGGGTACCTAAGCCTTGACCGACGAGGAAACCGCCCAGACCAAAGGTATCGTTCTTGCCATTGCCGTCAGGATCCTGTTCAGTGAATGCTTTGGCTACTGCAAGCAGTTCTTCAGGGGTTGTAGGTACCTTGAGACTGAGCTTATCCAGCCAGTCCTTGCGAACGACATAGCCCTCTCGTCTGGGAAGGGGTGGTGGTTCAGGCAAGCCGTATTGTTGGCCATTGAATGTCACCAAATCGATTGCCAGAGGATCGTTATAGTGCAGTTTAACACGCTCGGGCATTAGCGGCATCAGATCATCAACCGGAGCCACCAAGCCAAGGTCAACCAATCGCAGCAAAGCTCCGCGATTGTCACCACTCGCGCTGACCAATTGGAACAAGTCTGGTAGATCATTGGCGGCCGCAACTGCATTGAGCTTTGCTTCACCATCGGCACCCGTCGGAACAATTACGTATGTGAGATTGATATTGAGTTCCTCGAGGATTCTCTTGTAGGCAATCCAGTCATCCGGCGGAGCGCCAGCTTCTGTTACGGTCGCCTGTGCCCAAAGCAAAATATCAACCGGTTCCGGTGGCTTGGTCGGCACAGGGACCGCCGTCGGTTCAATGGGTGGCTTTGTTGGCTGAACCACCGGGGCTGTGGTTGGCTCAACCACGGGAGCTTCAGTTACCACTGGCGCTGTTGTTGTAGCCGCAGGCCCACAGGCTGCAAGAACCTGACTCACGATCAGCACGGCTGCAATTAGAACAAAATTCCACTTCTTCATTTCCTCACTCCTTTCTAAGGTCTAATGGAAAGAAATCATCTTTTCTTTCCTGAA
>Ga0316620_10000962_pt1 | contig 12004 bp, 10 predicted proteins | sample OWC_Aug_M1_C1_D5_FD_207651 | JGI IMG/M metagenome (GOLD analysis project Ga0316620, IMG submission 207651) | Wetland soil microbial communities from Old Woman Creek delta, Ohio, United States - OWC_Aug_M1_C1_D5_B | ecosystem: Environmental > Terrestrial > Soil > Wetlands | place: USA: Ohio... | reverse complement strand
TTCTGGCACCATCAAGCCGGCTTTACCATCTGCGACCGTTGCACAACCCGTAACCAACACCAGGATGTCATTCTCAATTAAGCGCCTGGTCAGCTCGGTGTGGCCCAGGTCTTGTTTGATCTTGGGGTTATTGCAGCCCACCACACCCACCGCACCACGAATGCTGCCTGCCACGATGGCATCGATAAGGGGCTTGGGTGTGCCTCCCAAGGCAGCTAGGATCGCCTCGTTGGAGAAGCCGGTCATCATCGGCACGGGACTCACGGGGATGCGCACCCTGGATGGGATGCGATTGGCGAAATTTTCCACCGCCATGCGCACGATTTGCTTGCCGATCGCCAAGCCTCGCTCAGGGTCGAAGCTGATATGCTCGACGCCTGGGAATTTTGCTTTGTCGAAGGTGCTGATCACTTTGGTGTGGAAACACTTGGCTGTTTCCGCCACAGCAGGCATGATGCACTGGTAATCGACCACCATCATTTCCACCGCGCCGGTGATGATGCACAGCTCCTGCATCAGGTGATTGCCTGCCATGGGGATACCCTTGCGCATCAACACCTCATTACCGGTACAGCACAGCCCGGAAAGGTTGATCCCACTTGCTCCCTTGCTTTTCGCCAGCTCGAGCAGCTCGGGGTCCTGGGAGGCAGCTACGATGACTTCGGAGAGCATCGGGTTGTGGCCATGCAAGACGATATTGACCTGGTCTGCTTTGAGCACGCCAAGGTTCATCTGTGACATTTTGGGCGTTGGCACCCCGAAAAGCACATCGGATAATTCAGTAGCCAGCATTGAGCCGCCCCAACCGTCACTGAGGGCGGTGCGGACCGCCTGCAACAGGATATTAACCCAATCGTTGTCCACACCCATGTTGGTGCGGTGTAACATCTCGACGTTTTCCCGGTCGATACCGCGCGGGTAGGTGGCGGTCTTGCGCCACAGGTCCTGGCGGGCTTGTGGAGCGCGCTTAGCCAGCATCAGTCCATCATGGCGCATGCCGAAATCTTCCATCATCTGCCAGGCTAGGGCGTGTGCCACCTCCTGGTCACTCTTGCCCTCGGTAACGATCCCATATTCATTGGCCAACCTGCGCAGCTTGGCTGGATCACTGATTTTATAGACGTCTGTTTTCCCCTCACCCACCAGGTGCAATGTCTCTAGGATGTCGCGGCCATGGTCGCTGTGAGCTGAGGCACCTGCGGCAACCATGCGTGCCAGGTTGCGAGCCACGATGATATCTGCGTCGGCCCCGCATACGCCCTTCTGGGGGCCATCGCCGAAAGGATCCACGCGACAAGGGCCCATGGTACAGATGCGGCAGCTGGTGCCCAATTGGCAGTAACCACACTGGGGTTCTTGTTTCGCCAGGCGATCCCAGACTGTCTCAATGCCTTCGCGATGAGCAATCTCCATCATTGCCCAGGTATCTTCGTTGATACTATATTTCTTATATCCATTTCCGCTGAACGGTGTCATGGCTCAAGCTCCTTTTTGATCATTGGTATTCAGGTGACTTACTTCACTACCATAGGCATGCCAGGCTTCGATATTCGCAGGCACGGGTATCAATCCCTCCGCAACCTGCCCGACCGCCACGGATACAGCTTCGGAATAGCGCGTTCGGGCGGATTTGACCAGCTCATTTAGCTCACCCCATTCCAGGGCTCCCACCTTGCAGGATTCCACGCAAGCGGGAGTCTCACCCAGCCGCTGGCGGTCGAGGCAATGGTCGCATTTAATCGCCACAGCAGGGCGCCCCGGAGCTGAGCTGGAGGCGTAATAGGTGATCACGTCAAATGGGCAGACGATGGCACACATGCCACAAGCAATGCACTTCTGGGGGTTGAGGTAGACAATTTCGGGATGATCCCCTGGCCGGGAGATGGCAGCGGTAGGGCAGGCCATCTGGCAGGGAGCCGGGTTGCAATGCCGGCACTTATTGGGGAACGCAGTGTTGAGCACCAGGCCTGGTTCAGCGTGGATGCGTGGCTTAGACGACGGTGATTCGAAAACAGCCAGGAACAGGTTTTTCGCCTGCGAATGAGCCACAGCACAAGCCACCTCACATTGCTTGCAGCCGATGCAGCGCTCAGGGTGGATAAAGACAGTTTTCATATCAGGCCAACCTCCTTTGTTATGGATTCGAATAGTTGCTTGACCTAACCGTGACACACGAATACCGATAAGCTCTTCCGATGAAGCAAACCTCCTTTCTATGCATACATTTTTCCTCTATATCTGGGTAACAAAAATATTCCAATAATGGTTGTTCAGGGTTGATCCGTGAGCCTCAGTCTTATACCAGGCATATCACTGGCAAGTCTTTGCCGTGCCCTGAGTAGAGAGAGGCTGAGATAACTGCATCATCCGACATCCGCCAGGGCAATACCATAGCCCCAGGCGACTTTGCGTTTGGCGTTAACACCACTGAAATACCGTTGGTGAAGGCCTGCACCGCCGAGATCCTTCACAAGGGTGAAGCCCTTACTTTCCAGGAACTCCTTGACTTTGCCTTCAGGGATTGAAAATGTGAAGCCCTCACCTGAGACTAGGCGTACTCGGCGCATCCGGCTCACCTCGCCGTGTTTCACTGTCCCATCCAGCAGGGCAGTGTAGATGTAATCGAATATCACCTGGCTGCCTGGGCCAGAATGCTGCCTGATAAAAGCCAATAAACCCTCAACGGCTCCTGCGGAGAGATACATTAGCAGTCCCTCCAGGATGAACAGGGTCTTCAGGTGTTCATCGAAACCATATTCGGGCAGGCGTGCTTCCAGTGACTGTGTGTCGAAATCAATCCCTGCATAGGTGACATACGACGGGGGTTCCCCCAGGATTGCTCTCACCTTTTTCATCTTCGCTTGCTGGGTGGCAGGATGATCTACCTCGAATACTTTTACTCCCCGGTTTAGTTGCTCGAACCGGTAGGCTCTCGAATCATACCCAGCCCCTAAAATCACCAGCTGTTCCAGGCCATCATCCAGGTTGGCCTGCAAAACATCATCAATATAGCGCGCCCGGGCAACCAGGAATCCATTCACACCCGAGCCAGTTCGCTCAGCATAACCAGTGATGATAAAAAAACGTGTGAATTGATAAAACAATGGATTAAGGAATTTTTCCGCGTACGGGTCGAAGCAAATGCGCACTCCCTCCGGCTTTTCTGACTCGAGCGCGCGTGCCACTGCAATGCCTGCTGCCGTGATGCTGGATTGCTTCTCCTTCACGCGTATATAGTATTACCAAATCAGTGGAAAATCAATCGTTATATTAAAAAAACGCAGGGAAGACGTTGGTATATTTTAAACAAAGGGAATAGTATGCTTCCAAGAACGCTTGATCGCCTGCACAAGTCCAAGCGACATAACCGTTGTCGATTGATAATCCTATGCAACAGTCAAACCAAAGCTTGGCGAACTTGGTTACACACCGGTTGTAGCAGATACACGCCTGTTGCAGCTTCTTCGAATCAACCGCCTTTCCCATCGCTATTCTCGACGAGGTAAGGCAGTAATGTTTCTCCTATTCGCTGCCCAATTATTTGCTAATCAATGGCAGATTAACAATATAAGTACCTGCCGGGCAGGTGAACTGCTCAGTGATTCCCAGGTTGTACGGCACACTATCACCGGTGTCCTGCCCCTGCAGACTGAGTGTGTAGGTTTCGCCGCAGGTTGCAGCGAAGTCCTTTGCCACCTGGGAAGGGGTATACGTATCTCCCAGTCTAGGTACCGGGTTTGATTGGTCGGTTCGAAAGTCATAGATCATTCGCTGGGTACCGGTACCCATCTGGTAGGTCACCAGTTGAAAGTAAACAAGCTTCTCTCCTGAGGTGACATTGATTGTGAAGGGATCGGCATGGATTTTGCACACATCGCGCCGGGCTAAATAGCAGCCAGCTTGTATTGGGCTGGCAAAAATATTAACCGCTCCCCTGGCTGCTTGTGTGCTTTCTAGACTGAGTGTCAAAATGCAGACCAGGAAAATTAGGATCAGTGATCTCGTAAATTTCCAAGACATAGTGCCTCTTTTCTGCTTTACCGTCTAGGGAGCAGATGAAGGGCAGGTGAACTCACGGGTGAGTCCCAGGTTATAGGTAGCTGGGTTACTGGTATCTTGTCCCTGGAGGCTAATTTCGTACTTATGCCCGCAGGTAGCAGCAAAATCCTGGGAGACTAGTGAAGGGGTGTAAGTGGTTCCCGAGGGGGGTACTGGATTTGACTGATCCGTTCGGAAGTCATAAATGACGGTCTGTAAACCGGTACCGCTCTCAATGGTCATTAATTTAAAGAAAACAAGCTTTGCACCAGTGGTGAGGTTAATGGTAAAGGGATCAACATGCAAGCGGCACTCATTCACATCGGCGATATAACAACCGCCCTGAATGGGGCTGGCATAGATTTCTGGCTCTGCCGTCACCACCTGGTCGGAACGATTATATAGTAAAAATGCAACCGTTAGTGCTAAAAATACGCCAGTCAGCAACAATATGCGTGATTTCATATACATCCTCCTTCAATTGGTTGGGAATAAATAATGATTATATCATTTATATAACTATCATCGTATTTGGCTGATTTATGGCGATTTTCGTGAATTCTGGTAAACGGCGAATATATATTTACAAGATGGCTACCTTCGCAAAAGCCAGGGCGTCCTTAAGACCTCTCTTCATGGCAGAAGCCAGAGCTATTTTACACTGGCTGGTTCGTCGAATCGCTCTTCACCCAGACCCTGATCATTCACGTGATCCGCACGAACAGGCTACCGTTCATCCAGAGCCGGGCCAGCAGGGCACTCATCCTGACTTCCCTGGCGATTGTGGCATTGGGTGCCTGGCTGCCTTACTCACCATTGGCAGGAGCGCTTGGGTTTGTTCCACTACCACCGTTGTACTGGCTGTTGTTATCAGCCATGCTGATGGGCTACGTGCTGCTGACCCAGCTGGTCAAGACCTGGTTCGTGAGGCGATTTGGCGAGGGGTAGAAGGAAGTTTTAAGTACTGTGTCTGGAGGGCTGTGAATGAAGTAAATAAACGGAGGTATATATTCTTATTCATTACCCCAGTATTGAAGGTAAATATTGCTGGATGCTGATGGACAAATTAAATTAAAACCAGTTTCGTTTGTAAATATAGAGCAGAGTAAGCAACTAACAGACAAGAATCAGCAATATTATAAACACCCATTAACCACCCCCAAATGAACACAATTTTGGAGGTGGTTATCGTATTGTGCTTGCTAGTAATCATGATGAAGCCCTGATACTGCTATTGAAGCTCATCTGGTTCTGATGAAATAGACTGTGAGTATATTAGTCCTTATAAGGCTTGGTGAAAGGCCGCTTGATTCGCCTGGCTCACCAAGGAGGGAAATAAATTGATGTACCATATAACTATTGCAATTAATCTGTGTGGGGAAAATGCTGCAAGGTGATTAAGCGTTTCGGCCATCGGATAACTGGGCATACGCCGTTCGAGTAAAATCATCCTGCGGACTGAGTGGCATAAGCTACGATTCGATCGATCGGCATCCTTGTCCCCTCTGCCCAGGCGGCTTCAAAGGCAGGTTCGTCCAGGCAACTGCGTATATCAGCCAAGTACCCATCACAATCGGCTTGGTGGATAAAGATTCGCGGGAGCTTATATTTTTGGCGTAATGAGTCACTGGCACCCAGCAAGATAGCCGCCTTTTCTGGGTCGCCTTGCTTTTGGGCGATAAATGCCAATCCTTCTATGGTCAAGACTGTCAGAGGCTTTACCCACAATTCGTGAGCGGTAAGGCAGGCAGCAGACATGAGATCGAACGCCCGTGAATAATCTCCAACCAGGATTGCGATCCGGCCTCGCCCTCGAGTAACTTCAGCTAATCCAGCACGATCAGCAAGATTCTGGTAGATACCCTCCGCCTCTTGGAAATATGTTTCAGAAAGCTCATAGTTACCCAAGCTTGCCAGCGCATCCCCCAAATTAACCAGGGTGATGCCCATGGAATATTCATCCTTCACTGTCCGCGCCAGCCGGAGCGATTCAGTATAAAGCTCAACCGCTTTTTCAGTGTTTCCCTGGCGTAGCATTGCCAGGCCGAGATTCATCAAGGTAGCATGGATCCCATGTTGGTCCCCCAACCTGCGGCGGATACTCAACGCTTCTTCAAGCATGTCGGTTGCCCGATCGAAGTCGTGGGCCAGCAGGATTCCACCAAGGTTGCTCAACGCTGATGCAAGACCAGCCTGGTCATCTATCTGGCGCCACAGTATAACCGCTTCTTGAAGGCTGGCAATACCGCGGGTGGAATTGCCTACTTTATAGAGGATCCAACCCATGCGAGTTAGTGCCCTCGCCCTAACAGCACCAGCGTTGGTTTCCTGTGCCGCCAAACCCTGTTCCAGCCATTGGATACCCTCACGCCAGTAACCATGCGTCCACCAAAATCTCCATAGACCGGTAGCGATGCGTAGCTCGCATGAGTAGTGCTTATATTCCAGCGCCCAGCTCATGGCAGCCCGCAGATTATCCAGCTCAGCTTCGAGGCGGTTGCGCCAGGCAAGCTGTTGTGCTGATCCGAACTTCTCTTTCTCTGCCTGTTCGGCCAGATCCGCATAGTATTGAGCGTGCCGTTTGGAGATCATCTCAGCCTCGCTGGTCTCCATAAAGCGCTCAAAAGCAAATTCGCGGATCGATTCCAGCATTTTTAGCCGAGGTTCGCCATGGGTATCAGCTGATGAAGTGAGAAGATTGTTATCCACCAGCATTTGCAACCCGTCCAATATCTCCACCTGTGACTGCCCTTCACTACTGCACACAGCTAGGGCAGCCTCGATTGTCCATCCACCTCTAAATACCGATAAGCGCTGGAATAGCCGCCTCTCATTCTCCTCCAGCAGCCCAAAGCTCCAGTCTATCGCGTTGTACATCGTCTGATGTCGCTCAGGCAAGTCTTTCGTCCCACCGCGTAAAACTTCAAACCGACGCTCAAGGCGGGACAACAAAGCATGAGGAGGGAGAAGCTTGATACGGGCAGCAGCTAATTCTATGGCCAGGGGTAATCCGTCCAGGCGATGGCAAATTTCAGCTACCGCAGCTGCGTTTTCATTGGTAATCTGAAAATCCACTCTCACACTCTGACAGCGCTGGATGAAGAGCTGAACTGCTGAATATTGTGATAGTGGTTGTAGCTCAGTTCTTTCCATGAGTGGAGGCAAAGCAAGGGGTGGAATGGGGAGATCTTTCTCGGCGCGTAGGTGTAACGATGCCCGACTGGTGACCAAGATTTTCACAAATGGGCAGGATTCCAGCAAATCGGCAACTTGAGGAGCGGCAGTTAGCACCTGCTCGAAATTGTCCAACAACAGCAACACTTGTTTCTCACAAAGATGCTGTTTTAGCAGTTCATTTAACGATAATCCATTCGTAGGTTCGGTGATATTCAGCGTTTTTGCTATCGTCGGGATCACAAATTCAGGGTTTCGTATGGATTCCAGCCATACCATGTACACTCCATCGCTGAAGTGATCGCGCATCTCAAGCGCGATATGGATCGCAAGACGCGATTTACCAATCCCCGCTGGTCCGGTTAATGTAACTAGAGCGATATCATCCTGTAAGAGCATCTCACAGGCAGTCTTCAGCTCCAGGTCACGTCCGATCAAGGGATTGCGCGGGATGGGGATATTTGTCGGAGCAGTCGGTTTTAGGTCGTCAGATGGTTGTTGCTCGGCACGTGCCGTTTCGAAATATTCGGTCAGCAGGAGGATCAGGTCGTCCTCCACCAACTCTTTTAGCTCTTCGGTAGTTGTGAAGTATTTATAAGAACTGGCATTCTCATCTTTGATCCGCTCAAGCATTGACCCAAGAGCCGGGTCCCTGTTTGGCGAGGGATTCTTGACATAGATTAATCGTGGTAGACCCTTGGATCGGTTGTACTCGTCTTCCAAGCCTGAGAGTTGCATTCCTGGGGCGATCCAGCCATAACTTTGCCAATAGATACCGATGAAGATATGACTTTGAGAAAGATATGCCTGGTATAAATCCTGGGCAGGATGTGGACGGGCGCCCGATTCAAACATGACAGGCGCAAGGCGCAGCTCGGTGATTGCCTGATAGACTGCTTTACGTTCTGCTTCCAGCTCGCGAAGGGTGGAACTGACAAACACACGCAGGCGATGATCTGGGGTTCGGATCAGCACAGCTCGTTTCTTGCGTCGATGCTCGCTCTTCATGGCGGTAAACCCTACCATTAAAATTCGAAAATCGCCTTGCTTGCCTATGCAATCAATTGTACGAATTTGATTATTTATAGAATATTTGTCAGATAACCGATTATACGCTCTTAGTACCTACTATTATTTAAGGATTAGTTAATAAACCGGTATGAAAGAGGAAGGTTCACCTGGGTTAATCTATAGAAATATTGCAATGAAATAGAGACAATGATTAAATTTAACTAATATTCAGGAATCAGAATTCCGTTTAAATGTTCAATAAACGCAGATAGAAGGTCATGTGATTTTTGTTGAATGAATGGTCTATGGCCCGACCGTTGGGATTAGCAGTGTCCATTTGGAGCCACTGTTATCGGTCTTCACCAGGGCAACCTCCTCCCCGGAGGTGGCAACTGCCCAACCGACCTGCTCGCTGACGAAATCCATCTGCGGCGTCCATGTGACGTCGGATATAGGCTTCCAGGTTTTACCGCCATCGGTAGTCAGCTGGATTTTCTTGGATGACGCCCAGCCGACTTCCATCGAGAAGAAGTATATCCGCAGGCCAGGGTAGTCGGTAGATGTCCACGTCTTGCCTCCGTCTTGGGTGGTGTAAAGGTAATAGGAATAGGTGATCTGCGTGCCCTGAAAGTCGTGGCAGTTCACACCCACGTGACCTGAATCATTGCTGAAGAAGAATGGGTCGTATGAGCCGCAAGCGACCATTGATTCATTGCTGAACAACCCGGGGTAACTGGGCGGCTCGGGGAGGGTCACCTCCTGCCAGGATGAGCCAGCGTCAGTTGTCTTATACAGCAGCGCACCGGCTTTCACTCCTTCGCAATCACCGGTCAGCCAGCCATGGGTGGCATCGGTGAACAACATGCCGGTCTTGGTACATGATTGGATGCCTCCATCTGTGTATTGATCGATGATACGTGCCCAGCTGGCGCCGCCATCGGAAGTGCGATAAAGCACGACGAAATCGTGGTTCATGCCCACACCCACGTGCACCAGCAGCCACCCGGCCTGCCCAGCTACTACCTGCAGGTCGGAAGGTTCATAAATATCCGAAAGGCCGGTGAGGTCCAATGGCTGACTGGCTTGCCAGGTGAGGCCACCATCGGAGGTACGCCAGACCACAGCTCGAGCAGGCATTGGACTTCCAGTGAAAATTGCATAAGTCACCCAGGCGGTTTTAGCATCCTGGAAGAAGCCAATGGCTAATTTCCGATCGGCATTCAGCGCCTGTTCCTCGGGTGGAGTGACATCTTTCCACGTAGAAGCGCCATCGGTAGTGTAAAGCACATGATCGCCAACCCCAGCCAGGCTACCAAGTGCCCAACCGGTGGTTGCATCGATCATGTGGATGCTGGTGACGGTGAATTCCTGGCCTGGTGCGAAGTGCGCGATCGGAATTCCAGGAGGTGGGGCGGCGGTTGCCGTAGGAGGCAAGGTGGTCGGGGTTTCAGAGGGGGGTAGGGGGGTGACAGGTGCGGGAGAAGTTTGGGTGGGTACGACCTGGGTTGGCTGTGAGGTGGGCAAGTTCTGGCCAGATGAGGGGGAACAACCCGATAATAATAAACCCAGGATAATGAAGGCAGGCAATCCGAATTTCTTGATCATTTTATCCTCCTAAAACCCATTAACGTTGATTATAGGAGACCTGTTCCAGGTGGCGGTTAAAAGTTTCCTAATATTTAGTGAGAATATATTAGCTGCCAATAGAGGGTCAATGCTGGTTTCAACCATTCTCAGGGTTCACTCCCAATGGCTGGATTTTTACGTAGAGAAGGGGCTCAGGCATCAAATTCACCCACCAGCTGGTCATTCACATACACCGTGTAGTGACCTCCTGAATAGCTGCCGAGTGGGATGGTGGCATTGAAGGGCTGGATCACGGTGATGCACACTTCCTTTGGGTCAAATACCGAATATACCTCCAACCTGATCTCTTTCTGAGAATCAGCCGGAGACACTACCACCCGCAGCTTGTGGCACGGGGTGGATAAGCTACCATTAAGGATCAGGCTCACCTGGGCCGGTAAGCTCTCGCGGATGACCACCCGGCTGCTTTCAAGATCGAGGTACACCTGGCCACGCTCCAGCTTGGCGTCATCGGGTTGAGGTTCATAGCTGGAAGGTGGGATGGCGGAAGGAGTGGGAGAGGGAGTGGCCGAAGACGGTGAGATCAGGCTGCAGCCGGTTATCACAGCAAGCAGGAAGCTCACCGCGAGCGGCAGGAAGGACTCTTTCATTTTTCTAGCTCCTTTGAAAAACCAGCCAGGCGGAGGCAGGCCAGGGTTAGGTCAATTCCGGTGGTGGTAATATGGATTACCTACTTCCAATAGTTTATCCATCAAACTCGCCAAGCAGCTCTCCATTTACGTAAACTGAGTAGTGCCCATCCTCATAGGTACCCAAAAGTATGGCAATCTCGAAAGGTTGCAGCACTGCCAGGCAATTTTGTTTGGGATCGATCAGGGAATAGACCTCTATGTTGATATCGTTCTTGTTATTCAAAGGTGTAACAACCAGGCGTAATGGATTACAGGGGGCTGGTGAATTTCCCCTCAAGACGGCGATTGCCTGGACAGGTTGGGTGCCAGTCGTGAATAACCGGCTATTCTCCAAATCAACAGACACCTCGCCGCGCCTCAATAAATCGTCCCCCGGCTGGGGATCATAACCTGTGCTAAACTCGCCCAGCTTCTCGCCATTCACGTTTACGGCATATTGACCGTTTGAGTAATTACCTAATTGAATACTGGCAGAGAAGGTTTCCAGTTGGGCCAGGCAGGTTGATGCCGGATCGACTAAAGAATAAACTTCAAGGTTGATAGTGAGGTTAGCATCCGGTGGTGAAACCACCACGCGTAGTTTATGGCATGCATCCGGCAAGTTACCCTGCAGGATGACGCTAGCCTGGCTGAGATCAGACGCCGACAGGACGACGTGGCTGTTCGATAAGTCGAGGGAAACTGTATCTCGTGTGAGGTTCTCATCGCCCGGCTGAGGCTCGTAACTGGAACCCGGGAGGGAGGGTGAGGCTGTCTCCGTTGGGATGGGTTCGGGATAGGTCATCGGCGTGGAGGTGGGGTAGGTCACTTGTGGACCCGGATAAGGAGTCGGGGAAGTAGTGGTAAGTGTGCTCCCGGCTTGAGTAGCTCCATCAGATAAACCGCCTCCTGTGCAAGCAGCCAGGAGCAAGATGAAAGCCAGGAAAAGTGGGATAAATTTCGAGGGCATGAGCTCCTCCTTTACGAGATATATCTGATAAAATGGACGCTTTTCTGAGCTACCCGGTTCCCTAACCCTTGATCACCGCCAGGGGGAGTAAACGCGCGACCTTTTTGGCGATGCCTCCGCCCACCACGGCTTCCACCACCTGGTTCACGTCCTTGTATGCCTGGGGAGCTTCCTCAGCCAACCCGGCCATGGAACCTGCCCGGATGTGGATTCCACCTGCTTCCAGGTCCTGGCGGAGCTTTTCACCGCGCACATTGCGTTTGGCCTCATGACGGCTCATCAAGCGGCCAGCCCCATGACAAGTTGAGCCGAAGGATTGGGTCATGCTCGCCTCAGTACCCACCAGCACCCACGAGGCAGTACCCATGCTACCTGGCACGAGCACTGGTTGACCGATGGCCTTATATTCATCGGGCAGCTCGGCGGTACCCGGCCCGAAGGCACGCGTGGCACCTTTGCGATGGACACACACCTGCATGCGCTCGCCGTCAATGATATGGGTCTCGATCTTGCCCATGTTGTGGCAGATATCGTATACCTGGTGGAGATGCCA
>Ga0316620_10000961_pt1 | contig 12007 bp, 11 predicted proteins | sample OWC_Aug_M1_C1_D5_FD_207651 | JGI IMG/M metagenome (GOLD analysis project Ga0316620, IMG submission 207651) | Wetland soil microbial communities from Old Woman Creek delta, Ohio, United States - OWC_Aug_M1_C1_D5_B | ecosystem: Environmental > Terrestrial > Soil > Wetlands | place: USA: Ohio... | reverse complement strand
ACGCTCATGCGCGCAAATACGCCGCGGCCTTCCGGCACCAGTGCGAGGCCATCCTGCACGCGCTGGTGGCTGGCGCGGTGCAGCAGCGAGGTCTGCTGGTAGTGCAGTTTTCCGGAATAGGGCAGCAGCCCGGCGAGCGCCTTGAGCGTGGTGGTTTTGCCGGCACCGTTGCTGCCTATCAGAGCGACCAGCTCGCCCTGTGCCACATCGAGGCTGATGCCTTTAAGCGCCTGGATGCCGCCGTAAGCCACTTTTAAATCGCGCACTTCGAGCAAACTCATGCTGCGGTTCCGAGGTAGGCAGTGATCACAGCGGGATTGCTGCGTATCTCTTCGGGCTGGCCTTCGGCGATTTTCTCGCCGTAGTTGAGCACCGCAATGCGGTCGCATAGATTCATGATGAGCTTCACGTCGTGTTCAATCAGCAGGATGGTGATGCCGCTTGCGCGTATGGTTTGCAGCAGTGTTTTCAGGCTTGCCGTTTCGGTGGCATTCATGCCGGCTGCGGGTTCGTCCAGCGCCAGCAGCTTGGGGTCAGTTGCCAGCGCGCGCGCAATCTCCAGCCTGCGCTGTTCGCCGTAGGACAGATTTTTTGCCAGTGTATTCGATGGACGGTTGATGCCGACGTAGCGCAGCAGTTCGTGCGCGCGATCGGTCACTGCGCGCTCCTCGGCGCGTGCGGCGGCGTTGCGCGTCAATGCGCCCCACAGCCCTGTGTGCGTGCGCAGATGGCGGCCGACCATGATGTTTTCCAGCGCGGTCATATTGGCGAACAGGCGGATATTCTGGAAGGTGCGCGCAATGCCGGCCTGCGCCAGCAGATGGGGTTTGCAGCAGGTATATGCGCTGCCGGCAAAGGTGAAGCTGCCGCTATCCAGCTGGTACAGCCCGGTGAGGATATTGAACAGCGTGGTTTTGCCCGCGCCATTGGGGCCGATCAGGCCGTATATCTCGCCCTGCTTTATGTGCAGAGACACGTCCGTCAGCGCGGCCAAGCCGCCGAAGTGCTTGCCTATACCTGACAGTTGCAGCAGAGGAGGGCTAGTGTCTTGCGTCATACACCGTTTCCTGTTCCTGATGCGCGATGCTGTCTTCCGCTTCGAGTTCGCGACGGCGCACGCTGGACGGCCACAGTCCGGCGGGACGCCACAGCATCACCACGATCAGCGCGACGCCGAACAGCAGCATGCGCAAGCTTTCCGGATCAATGACGGTCCTGCCCAGCAGCCACTGCTGGGCAGGGCCCGCGCCGTTGCGCAGTGCTTCCGGCAGCACCACCAGCAGCACGCCGCCGAGTATCACGCCGCCGATGTTGCCCATGCCGCCCAGCACCACCATGCACAGGATCATCACCGACTCCATCAGGCTGAAACTTTCCGGGCTGACAAAGCCCTGGAAGCCGGCGAACAGGCCGCCCGCGACGCCGCCGAAACTTGCGCCCATGACGAAGGCCAACAGCTTGATGTTGCGTGTGTTGATGCCCATCGCTTCGGCGGCCACTTCATCTTCGCGTATCGCCATCCATGCGCGGCCGATGCGTGAGTATTGCAAGCGGGAGGACACAAATATGACCAGCAGCGTGAGCGCCAGAAACAGGTAATAGTGCAGGTGCACGGCAGGAAAGCTCAGGCCGAAAATTTCATGCACGCGGCCCAAGGAAAAATCTGCGATGCGTATAGGGTCGATCTGGCTGATGCCCTGCGCGCCGTTGGTGATATTGATCGGCGCATTCAGGTTGTTGAGGAAGATGCGGATGATTTCGCCGAATCCGAGCGTGACGATGGCCAGATAATCACCGCGCAGCTTGAGCGTGGGTGTGCCCAGCAGTGCGCCGAAGATGCCGGCGATCAGCGCGCCGATCGGCAGGATAATCCAGAACGGCAAATGCAGCCCAAGCTGCGGCGATGCAAGCAGCGCATAGGTATAGGCACCCACCGCAAAGAAGGCGACGTAACCCAGATCCAGCAGCCCTGCATAGCCCACCACGATATTAAGGCCCAGTGCCAGCATGATAAACAGCAGCGCAAAATCCAGAATGCGTACCCAGCCGCGCCCGAGCAGTTCATCGGTAATAAATGGCAAGGTCATCAGCAGTATGGCCATCACCGCAAAGGCCAGCCATTTGTTGCGTGCAGAGAGATTATGCACGTTCGGCCACTCTTTCTCCCAGCAGCCCGGACGGTCGGAAAATCAGCACCGCGATCAGTACGAAGAACGCAAATGCATCCTGGTAATTGCTGCCCAGTATGCCGCCGGTGAGCGGGCCGATATAGCCCGCACCGAGGCTTTCGATCAGGCCCAGCAGCACGCCGCCGACCATCGCGCCGCGCAGATTGCCGATGCCGCCTAGCACCGCTGCGGTAAACGCCTTGAGCCCGAGCATGAAGCCCATGTAGTAATGCACCACGCCGTAGTTGGCGCTGACCATGATGCCCGCGATCGCGGCGAGTGCCGAGCCGAGCATGAAGGTGGTGGAAATTACCTTATTGATATTCACCCCCATCAGGCTTGCCGCAGTCGGGTTTTCCGCAACCGCGCGCATCGCACGCCCGAGGCGGGTGCGGTGCACCAGCAGCATCAGTCCCAGCATCACCGCGATGGCCGTAATGACGATGGCAATCTGCACCTCGTTGATGATCGCGCCGCCGATGTTGTGCGGGTTATTGGGCAGCAGTTGCGGAAAGGAATGGTATTCGCGACCCCAGATGATCATCGCCAGATTCTGCAGTACGATGGAAACGCCAATCGCGGTGATCAAGGGTGCCAGGCGCGGCGCATTGCGCAGGGGGCGATAGGCGATGCGCTCGATGCTGTAGCCCAGCGCCATGCACACTGCAACCGCCACTATCACGCTCAGCACCAACACCAGTAGCGGCGAAAGCGCAGCGGCGAGGAGAACTTGTATCGACGCCAGCGCGACCATTGCACCCACCATTACCACCTCGCCGTGGGCAAAGTTAATCAGGCCGAGGATGCCGTAGACCATGGTGTAGCCGAGCGCGACCAGGGCATACACGCTGCCCTGTACCAGACCATTGATAATTTGCTGCAGCAATATATCCATAGCTTGCTACAAAGAAAAAGCGACACTTTCGGTGTCGCTTTGAGCTGAAATTAACTTAATCAAGGTGCGGCGCCGCCCATCGTTTCAATCGCCACCCACTTGCCCTGCTGCACCTGATACAGGGTGATTGCGCCGCCCTTGAGGTCGCCCTTGTCATCGAAGCTGATTTTGGCAGTCACACCGTCGTAGCTGGTCTTTGCCAGCTCGGGCAGGTATTTTGCAGGCTCTGCCGAGCCGGCTTTTTGCATCGCTGCGATCATCACGTTGGTCGCATCGTAGCAGTACGGCGCATACAGCTGAATCGGCTGCTTGAATTTCGCCTCGTAGCGCTGCGCGAAATCGCGGCCATTCGGCATCCTGTCCAGCGGCACGCCGGGCAGCGATGCATACATGCCGTCGGCCGCAGCACCGGCCAGCTCCGGCATCTTGGGGGTATAGCCGCCGTCGCCCATCATGAACTTCGCACTCAGTCCCAGCGATTTAAGCTGCTTCACCATCGGCACGCCCTGCGGGTCCATGCCGCCAAAGAACAGCAGGTCCGGTTTCTTGCCCTTGATGGAGGTAAGCACGGCGCTGAAGTCCACTGCCTTGTCGGTGGTGTATTCATGCGCGACGATTTGCGCGCCCTGCGCCTGCGCAGACTTGATGAATTCATCCGCCAGACCCTGGCCGTAGGCGGTGCGATCGTCGATCACGGCGATTGTTTTTGCATTGAGTTTTTTAACCGCGAACTCACCCAGCACCTTGCCCTGCTGGCCATCGTTGGCCATCACGCGGAAGGCGGTTTTGAAGCCCTGCGCGGTATAGCTGACCGCAGTCGCGGAAGGGGAGATTTGCGGGATACCGTTGTCGTTATAAATCCTCGCAGCGGGAATGGTGGTGCCGGAATTGAGATGGCCGATTACGCCGTTCACTTTTGCATCCACCAGTTTTTGCGCGACGATGGTCGCGGTCTTGGGGTCGGTCTGGTCGTCTTCGCTCAGCAACTCGAAGCGCGCCTTGCGCCCGCCTATCATGATGCCGCGTGCGTTGGCATCCTCTATCGCCATGCGCGTGCCGTTCTCGTTATCCTTGCCGATATGGGCCTGCGGGCCGGTAAGGGGGGCGGCTGCGCCAATTCGAACTACGAGTTCATCGCTGGCGGAACTGGATTTTGGAGTTTCGGATTTGCTACAGGCAGTCACAGTGACAAGCAACGCAGCAGAGAACAGAAGCGCAAATGAATGACGTAACATGGTGGACAGAGCCCGTAGATTCGAAGCAGGGATTATGCGTAGCAGCACAGCCCTTGTCAATTTTAGGTCAGCCAATTTTATTGCTGCAGGAATTAACAACAGGCAATAAAAAAGCCGGCTTGCGCCGGCTTTTTTCAGATCAATCCAGAAGATTTTTCCGTATTACTTGAACAAGTATTACCTTGGTTCTTATTACTTGGCTTGGGCCAAGATGAAAGTAACCATAGTCTTGATGTCTTCAGCTTTTACAGTTTTCATCGCTGGCATTGGCATAGTTCCCCACACGCCGGCGCCGCCATTGGCAACTTTGGCTTCCAGTTTGGCTTCAGCACCAGCATCGCCTTTGTACTTCATGGCAACTTCCTTGAATCCTGGACCAACAAGCTTGCCTTCCATTTTGTGGCAGCCCATGCAATTGCTCTTTTTGAGCAATGCTGCGCCATCATCTGCCAATACAGAACCCGCAACCATCAGGCCAGCTGCTGCGATCATACTTACGATAACTGATTTCATTTGATCTCCAATATTTTGAAAGTTTGAAAAAAAGTGTAAAAAAACATGGGTATATATCTGATACATGCATCCCGCCGAGTATTTTAAACTACATTAGCCGGTTTGCATATATGCGATAAGCCAATGAAACAATAACGCCCCGGAAGCGCAGGCGTTGACAACGGCTTTCCCGCTATCAGCTGCGCTGCTCGTGATCGCACTTTTCGTGCGATTTGTCTTGATGCATTGCGTCCTGGTGATGGGGGCAAGGTTCGCCGTGCTTGAAATCTTTCTTGCTATGATCCATCGGGCATTCCTTTTTGCCGTGATGCACAAGGCAATCCTTTTTGTCCTGCCCAGCGGCAGCAGGAGCGTCGCTGATTCTTTCCAGCTTGCTGGCTTCTGCCGGTGCAGGTTGTGTTGATTCAGCCGCAATCACATAACCAGTACACAGAAAACTGGCATAAAATAAAGCAGCGATCCATTTAGTTGAGCGCATTAAACTACCTTTCAAATTAAAAACGAAGAGCCTTGAAGCGGTTACTACTCTACCTGCGACACATCGCGCACCGCACCCTTGTCGGCGCTGGTGGTCATCGCAGCATAGGCGCGCAATGCTGCCGACACCTCGCGTACGCGGCCAAAGGGTTTCCATGCCAGCTTGCCCTTCTGTTCCATCTCCAGGCGCCGGTGCGCAAGTATGCTGTCGGGTATCGCCAGCCGAATGGTGCGATTGGGAATGTCGATTTCAATCGGGTCGAATTCTTCCACCAGACCAATCGCGCCGCCTTCAGCCGCTTCCGGTGACGCATGGCCTATCGACAGGCCCGAGGTGCCGCCGGAGAAGCGGCCGTCGGTCAGCAGCGCGCAGACTTTGCCCATGCCTTTGGATTTTAAATAGGAGGTGGGATACAGCATTTCCTGCATGCCGGGGCCGCCCTTGGGGCCTTCGTAGCGTATCACCACCACGTCGCCCGCCTCGATCTTGTCGGCCAGTATCGCCGCAACCGCATCGTCCTGGCTTTCGAACACGCGCGCACTGCCGTTGAATTTCAAAATGCTCGCGTCCACGCCGGCCGTCTTCACGATGCAGCCGTTCTCCGCGATGTTGCCGTACAGCACAGCGAGGCCGCCATCCTGCGAGTGGGCGTGGGCCTTGTCGCGGATGCAGCCGTTGACGCGGTCGTCATCCAGCGTCGGGTAGCGCATCGCCTGCGAGAAGGCCACGGTGGTGGGAATGCCGCCGGGCGCCGCGCGGTAGAAGGTTTTTACCGCTTCGTCCTTGGTGCGCATGATGTCGAATTTTTCCAGCGCATCCGCCATCGTTTTGCTGTGCACGGTAGGCAAGTCGCGATGAAGCAAGCCGGCGCGATCCAGCTCGCCCAGGATGCCCATCACGCCGCCGGCGCGGTGCACATCTTCCATATGGTACTGCTGCGCACTGGGTGCTACCTTGGACAGATGCGGCACCAGGCGCGACAGGCGGTCGATATCCTGCATCGTGAAGTCCACGCCGCCCTCACGCGCGGCGGCCAGCAGATGCAGCACGGTGTTGGTGGAGCCGCCCATCGCGATATCCAGATTCATCGCGTTTTCAAATGCCTTGAAGGTGGCGATGTTGCGCGGCAGCACACTTTCGTCATCCTGCTCGTAATAGCGTTTTGCGATGTTGACGATCAGGCGCCCCGCCTCCAGAAACAGTTCCTTGCGGTCTGCGTGGGTGGCCAGCATCGAGCCATTGCCCGGCAGCGACAAGCCCAGCGCCTCGGTCAGGCAGTTCATCGAGTTCGCGGTAAACATGCCGGAGCACGAACCGCAGGTAGGACAGGCGGAGCGTTCCAGTTCATTGACCTGTGCATCGCTGAATTTGCTGTCGGCAGCGGAAACCATCGCATCGACGAGGTCGAGCTTGATCTCCTTGCCGCCCCAGTTGACCTTGCCGGCTTCCATCGGGCCGCCGGAGACGAACACCACCGGAATATTCAGGCGCATCGCGGCCAGCAGCATGCCAGGCGTAATCTTGTCGCAGTTGGAAATGCACACGATCGCATCGGCGCAATGCGCGTTGACCATGTATTCCACGCTGTCGGCAATCAGCTCGCGCGACGGCAGCGAATACAGCATGCCGCCGTGCCCCATCGCGATGCCGTCATCGACCGCAATGGTGTTGAATTCCTTGGCGACGCCGCCCGCCTTCTCGATTTCGCGCGCGACCAGCTGACCCATGTCCTTCAGGTGCACATGGCCCGGCACAAACTGGGTGAACGAGTTCGCGATCGCGATGATGGGCTTGTCGAAGTCGCCATCCTGCATGCCGGTGGCGCGCCACAGGGCGCGAGCGCCGGCCATGTTGCGGCCGTGAGTGGTGGTGCGTGAGCGATAGACCGGCATGATGCAATTCCTGATTATATTAGCGAAGCCTTAATTCTAAACTATGGCGCGGCCTCAGCACAGCGACATTGCACTGTTGTTGACCATATCTGCTGCGAGGTAATCGAGCGTAATCGCAATGACAGGCGTATTACGCGGCGATATTCTCCCTGAATTCCAGTTCAAATTCAGCCTCGCCAGGCTTTCCCAGCACTTTCACCAGATACGGCATCACCTCCTGCAGCACGCTGTGCAGTATCCACGGCGGATTGAGGATGAACATGCCGCTGCCGTGCATGCCAAAACCATCTTCACCGGGCGCCTGCACGCTAAGCGCGACATGCAGCCAGCTTTTTACCGGCAATTGCTTGAGCTCCCCCGGCAGCTGCCGCGCCTCGGCACGCTGCAGTTGCGGATACCACACCGCATAAACCCCGTTGGAAAAGCGCTTCAGCCCTTCGCGCAATGCCGACACCACGCGCTGATAATCCTGCTTGTCCTCATAGGGCGGGTCGATCAGCACCAGCGCGCGGCGCGGCGGGGGCGGCAACAGCGCCTTCAGCGCGCCGAAGCCGTCTGCTGTCTGTATCAGCACTCTGCTGCCGTGATCTGCAAAATTTTCCTGCAGGATTTCGCTGTCGCTGGGGTGCAGCTCAAACAGGCGCAGCCTGTCCTGCTCGCGCAGCAGTTCCAGCGCAATCAGCGGCGAGCCGGGATAAAGTGTCATCTGCCCGTCGGGGTTGAGGCTCTTCACCAGCGCCACATACTCGGCCAGTGGGGCGGGCAAATCGTCGCGCTGCCACAGCCGCGCGATGCCGCTTTCGTATTCCGCATTCTGCGTGGCATAACCGGTGTCCAGCGAATAGCAGCCGGCTCCGGCATGGGTATCGATATACCAGAACGGTTTATCCTTCTGCGCCAGATAGCGCAACAGTTGAACCTCGATAAAATGTTTCAGTACGTCGGCGTGATTCCCGGCATGGAAGGCGTGGCGATAACTCAGCATGATTAATTGGACAGGGTAGGTGCATGTCATAAGACAAGAAGCTGCACATTATATCGCTAGCCAATTTCCGAATTCAGATTTGTGTTTCTATTACGCTGGGTGACTTTAACGCGATGTGGTAAATTCCGCTCCATGCTTACCCATCCCAATATCGATCCCGTCGCCATCCATCTCGGCCCGCTTGCCGTGCACTGGTATGGCCTTATGTACCTGCTTGGTTTTATCCTGTTTCTGTGGCTGGGGAAATTGCGCCTGCGCAAGCTCAAACGCCCCGGCTGGAACGACACGATGATGGACGACCTGCTGTTCTACGGCGTGCTCGGCGTGGTGCTGGGCGGCAGGCTGGGCGAGGTGCTGTTCTACCAGCCCGGATATTATTTTTCGCACCCGCTGGACATTGTGGCGATATGGAAGGGCGGCATGTCCTTCCATGGCGGCTTTATCGGCGTGATGGTGGCGATGGCAGTGTTCGCACGCCAGCGCAAAATTGAGTGGCTGCAGCTGATGGATTTCATCGCCCCCTTGGTGCCGCTGGGGCTGGGGGCAGGGCGCATCGGCAACTTTATCAACAGCGAACTGTGGGGACGCCCCACTGATTTGCCGTGGGGGATGGTCTTCCCCAATGTGGATAATCTGCCGCGCCATCCCTCGCAGCTGTACGAGTTCGGGCTGGAAGGCCTGGCGCTGTTCGCGCTGCTGTGGCTGTATTCCAGCAAGCCGCGCCCGGTGGGTGCGGTTTCGGGGCTGTTTCTGATCGGCTATGGCAGCTTCCGCTTTATCGGCGAATTCGCCCGCACGCCGGACGATGGCATCTTCGGCCTGATGACCTTTGGCGTCAGCATGGGCCAATGGTTAAGCCTGCCGATGGTGCTGGCGGGGGTGGGGATGATGGTGTGGGCGTATCGAAAAGCCGCGGCTAAAAAGTAAATTCTGAAATGATGCGCTACGCTAAATCTAGCCGATGACGTAGCGATCACGCCCGGCATTTTTACCGTCGTAAAGTGCCGCGTCAGCGCGTTTGATTGCGCTGGTCATGCTCTCCTGCTGGCCTACCTGTACCATGCCAAGAGTGATACTCAGCGCCAGTGGTGTGCCACCGTTGATCGGCACGGGTGTCGTGCGTATGGTCATCACGGCACGGCGTGCCGACTGCTCTGCCTGATCGGGCGATTCGCAGCGCATCAGCCACAGAAATTCTTCACCGCCGAAACGATACAAGGGATCATTGCCGCGCAGGGTGTGTTTCAGCATATCAGCCAGATGGCGCAACACCATGTCACCCACCGGATGGCCATAGCTATCGTTTATGCGCTTGAAGTGATCAACATCGATTAACGCAACATACAGCAGCGTGTGGTTGCGCCTGGTGTCCTGCTGGCACAGGGTGAAGTCGTTTTCGATGCTGTGGCGCAGCGGTAGCCCGGTCAGTGGATCGTTCTGTACAGCGTTGGAGAGTAAGTGTGTCTTTAAGTTGGCCAGCAGGGTAAGAAGTTCGGATTGCGATTTTTCGAACGATTCCAGGTCGGCGACGTTCCCCGGTTTGCCATTCATCACATTGGTGCAGAGGGAACGAATCGCGTCGTGCATGGATTGGTGCACAGCTTCTATGCGGCGCGCCGAAGCTAAATCGATCGCTTCAAAATGTGCAATATTTAACGTGAACCAGTGCCCGAAACGGCAAAGGGTGTGCGCCATCGGCTGCAGCACATCCTCGCCGGGCGACGTGTGTAACACCGAGCAGCGCAGGATTCGGTGCGTCCACTCCATGTGCGCCTCGATGGCGGAATCAAACTCGGCGATGAACGTATCCGTTTCAGGAGGAAGATCAGACATGATAATAATTTTAACAGTTATTATGCGTGTGTTCAGGTTTGGATCTTACCACGCGGGTGGCTGGATGACAGGCGCGGAAGCAGGTGACGCCGGTTCGTGCCACAATTGAACTGTAAAATATGCACCCTCATTTTTAAGGAGAAAATATGGCCACATTGATTTTTTTGGGTATCGCTGCAGTGCTGCTGATCTACGGCATTAGCCTTTACAACCATCTGGTAGGCGTAAAGCATGCCGTCGCCAAAGCGTGGGCGAACATCGACGTACTGCTCAGGCAGCGCCACGACGAGCTGCCCAAGCTGGTCGAGGTGTGCAAACAGTACAAGCAGTTCGAGCAGAGCACGCTGCAGAAAGTGGTTGAAGCGCGCTCACAGGTGCAATCCGCGCGTGAGCACCAGGACATCCCCGCACTGGGCAAGGCTGAAGGCTTGTTGCGCGCCGGCTTGGGCAGTATCTTCGCGGTTGCAGAAGCCTACCCGGAACTGAAAACAAACGAGCATTTCATGCAGCTGCAAAACCGCATCACCTCTCTGGAGAACGGTATTGCCGATCGCCGCGAGCTGTATAACGAATCGGTGAACATCAACAACGTGCAGATCGAGGTTTTTCCCGCCAGCATGATTGCCAAGCTGTTCGGTTTCAGTGAAAAACAGCTGCTTGAATTTTCTGCCGCGGAGAAGGCAGATGTGGATATGAAGCAGTTATTCATTTAACTAGCCATGCTGGTCTCGCTGCGCCGCTCATACGAGCAACTGGTCACCTCCGGTGCGCAGTTGCTGCTTGTGCTGGTCGGCCTCAGGCTGGGGTCGCGCGAAGGCTGGCTGTTTAGTCTCTCGGCAATATCCCTGATCAGCGTCATTGCGTGGCTGTCGGCTTTGAACAGGCTGCGCGCAATACGCGACACGCCAACGTCAAGAATCGCTTCCGCCGCGCAAGGATATGTCGAACTCGCCGGCTCCGGGCAGCCGTTCGGCGACCCTCCAATGCTCAGCAAGCTCAGCCTGCTCCCCTGCCTGTGGTACCGCTACAAAATAGAACAGCGCGATGAAAAAAATAACTGGAAAACCGTGGACAGCGGCGAGACCCGCGACTGCTTCATGCTGCGCGACGAGAGCGGCAGCTGTGTGATTGACCCGGCGTCGGCCGAAATCATCACCCGGCACCGCAATCAATGGCAGCAGGGCGGCGATCGCAATACCGAATGGACGCTGATCAAAGATGACCCGCTCTACGTCATCGGGCAATTCCGCACAGAGGGAGGCAGCACGCTGGAATTTGACAGCCGCGCCGAATTGAACGCATTGCTGGCCAAGTGGAAAGAGGATATGCCTTCGCTGCATGCGCGCTTCGATCTGGACAGCGATGGCAAGCTGGATATGGATGAATGGATGCTGGCACGCCAGGCCGCCAAGCGTGAAGTGGGCAAAATGATGCGCGAGGCTCAGGCGCAGCCGGACATCAATATCATCAGCCGCTCGCGCGACGGCAAGTTATTTCTGATCAGCAATCTCACGCCGGAAAGGTTGTCGCGGCGCTATCTGTTCTGGACCTGGGCGCACCTGGTAATTTTCTGCGGCGCGCTGGGCGGGATAGGCTGGCTGTTATAGCCACACCTCGTTAAAAAAATCAGGCGCAAATCAGGCCAACGTTTTTATAATAAAATCAATCGCGCAGGATCTTCATTCCTTGACACACCAATCTGCCTCGCCGATACTTCCCGCTTCTCATTAGTACAGGCATTGCGCTTTGGACGACATTTCGCTGGGTATGCTGTTTCTTACCCTGGTAGTAATTCTGATTTGCTCCGCATTTTTTTCTGCTTCAGAAACCAGCATGATGGCGCTGAACCGCCTGCGCCTGAACCATCTGGTGCGCAAAGGCAACAAGAGCGCCAAGCTCACTGCCAGGCTGCTGTCGCATACCGACCAGCTGCTCGGCTCGATATTGTTCGGCAACACCCTGCTCAACGCCGCCGCAGCCTCCCTCACCGGCATTATTATCCTGCGCA
>Ga0316620_10000960_pt1 | contig 12009 bp, 7 predicted proteins | sample OWC_Aug_M1_C1_D5_FD_207651 | JGI IMG/M metagenome (GOLD analysis project Ga0316620, IMG submission 207651) | Wetland soil microbial communities from Old Woman Creek delta, Ohio, United States - OWC_Aug_M1_C1_D5_B | ecosystem: Environmental > Terrestrial > Soil > Wetlands | place: USA: Ohio... | reverse complement strand
AGGCACAGCCGCTCGCCCAGGAGACCGGAGTAGAAGGCGACGCGGCGCGCGTGGCCCCGCATGTAGGGGTTCTGGGCCTCGATGGTCTCGGCGAAGACCTCGAGGAACTCGGAGGTGCGGGTCGGCCGGCTCGCCGGGCGCTCGCCGCGCCCTCGCTCGCCCGCGCGCTCCAGGAGCTCGCAGAGCTGGCTCCGCAGGCGCGGGCTGCGCTCGATCTCCTCGACGATGGTGTCGGCGTCGCGGTCGCGCCCGACCAGGGTGCCGAGGGACTCGAGGAAGCCGACCACTCGGCGGCGGCCGAGCCGCCGCTCCATGGCCCGCTCGACGGCCGCCGTCACCTGCACCACGTCGAAGGGCTTCTCCAGGTAGTCGCTGATCCCGTAGCGGATTCCGGCGGTGGCGCTCTCGAGGGTCCCGTAGCCCGTGATCACCACCACCTCCACGTCCGGGAACTCGCGGCGGATGGTGCGCATCAGGTCGCTGCCCTTCATGCCGGGCATGTTCAGATCCAGAGTCACCAGGTCCACGGGTGTGGTGCGCAGGAGATCGAGGGCCAGCGCGCCGTTCTCGGCGGCCAGCACCCGGTAGCGGGGCGCGAGGATCATGCGCAGCGACTCGCGCGGCCCGCGCTCGTCGTCCACGATCAGGATCGTCGCCTCCTCGAAGGCCTGCGGCATGGCTCCTCCGTGCAGCGAAACGGCGTATCGCAAGCGCTGTGCCGGCTCTTGTGACCGGCATTACATTTCTCTCCAACTGATTGGAATCATTACGAAACCTATGGAGAGGGAGGGCTCGGGCCAGGCCGGGGCCGGCCGCCGGGAGGCGTTCCGATCCGAACGGGCCGCCCCCGGCTCGAAAGGCAACCCGTTGGATCTCCAGGGGAAGTGAACGCAGTTCCGGATGGAACGGTCGAGTGGCACCGGCGGGACGGGCGCCGCGAGCTCGGCGTCAGGCCGGGGGCACGATCCCGTAGCGATCCATCTTGAGCTTGAGCAGGCGCCGCGTGACGCCCAGGCTCTCCGCCGCGCGGGTCTGGTTCCAGCCCGCCCCGGTCAGGGCCTCCAGGATGAGATCCATCTCGAAGCGCCCCACCGCGTCCTCGAGGCCGAGGCGCCCGGCGCGGACCTCGTCCTGCAGCGCTCCCACCCGCTCGCTCTGGGCCACGGCCGGCGGGAGATCCGTCACCTCCACCCGCTCGCCCTCGGCCAGCGCCAGCGCGTGCTCGATCGCGTTCTCGAGCTCGCGCACGTTGCCCGGCCAGGGGTAGCGCTCGAGAGCGGCCAGCGCGGGCGGCGAGAGACGCAGCCGGCGACCCGTCTCCGCCTCGGCGCGCGAGAGGAAGTGCTCGGCCAGGAGCCGCACGTCCTCGCGCCGCTCGCGCAGCGGGGGGAGCGCGATCGGCACCACGTGGATGCGGTAGTAGAGATCCGCGCGGAAGCGGCCCGCCGCCACCTCGCGCTCGAGATCGCGATGCGTCGCCGCCACCACCCGCACGTCCACCGGGATGGGAGCGCTCCCGCCCACCCGCTCGATCGAGCGCTCCTGCAGCGCGCGCAGCAGCTTCGCCTGCACCGACGGCGCGAGCTCGCCGATCTCGTCGAGGAGGAGCGTCCCGCCGGAGGCCGCCTCGAACTTCCCGATGCGCCGCTCGCGCGCGTCGGTGAAGGCGCCGCGCTCGTGCCCGAAGAGCTCGCTCTCGATCAGGGTCTCCGGGATGGCGGCGCAGTTCAGCGCCACGAAGGGTCCGCTCGCGCGCGGGCCGAGCTCGTGGATCGCGCGCGCCACCAGCTCCTTGCCGGTTCCGCTCTCGCCGGTCAGCAGCACGCTCGCCCGCGACTGGGCCACCCGCTCGATGGCGCGGAAGACCTCCTGCATCCGGTCGCTGCGTCCGATCAGCCCGCCGAGCTGGGTGCGGCGGCTCACCTCGTCGCGCAGCCGCTCCACCTCGGCCGCGAGGGCGCACTGCTCGAGCAGGCGCTGCACCTTGATGCGCAGCGCATCCACCTCGAAGGGCTTGGTCACGTAGTCGGCGGCGCCGAGCTTCATCGCCTCGACGGCGGTGGCGACGGTCTTGGTGGCCGTGAGCACGATCACCGGCGTGCGCACGCCGCGCTCCGCGAGCTCCGCCAGGAGATCGAGGCCGCTGCGGCCCGGCATCACGAGATCGAGCAGGATCAGGTCCGGTGGCGTCGCCGCCATGGCCTGGAGCGCGGCCTCGACGTGCCCCGCCGTCACCACCTCGCACGCATCCTTCAGGAGCATGCGCAGGCTCTCCTGCACGCCGGGCTCGTCGTCGACCACCAGCACGCGGGCCATCGGGCCCCGACTCTACCATGCGAGCTGCGCCGGAACGGGAGAAGCCGCCGCTGCGCCGAAGCCCCCGAAGGCGAGCGGAGCTCCACGAAGCCCGGCGTGCTGTCGGAGGAATGGCCCGCAAGCCGAGGGACGCCGCAGGCGTGCCCTCGGCGCGCAGCGAGCCAACGGCGAGCGGAGGTCCCCGAAGCCCGGCGCGCTGTTGGAGAGATGGCCCGCAAGCCGAGGGACGCCGCAGGCGTGCCCTCGGCGCGCAGCGAGCCGAAGGTGAGCGGAGATCCCTTATGCCGGCAGGTCCAGCAGGATGAGCGTCTCGTCGGCGTCCGTCGTGTCGACGGTCAGGATGCCGCCCTGGGCGCGCACCAGCGCATCGGCCAGGAAGAGCTCGAGGGAGGTCTCCTCGAGCGAGACGCCCTCCACCGCGCCGAGGGGCGAGACGCGACCGGGGCTGTGGAAGCGCAGCAGCACCCGCACCGCCGGTCCGCCGCGCAGCCCGGTCGGGGAGTGCTTGGAGGCGAGATAGAGGTCGCCGCGCTCGGCGATCAGATCGAAGGCCTTGCCGAGGAGCGCGCCGAGCGCGAGGCGGAGCTGAGCCGGATCGACCTCGGCGAAGGGCTGGCTGCGATCGAGCTCCTTCAGCACCAGGAGGCGCCGCGCCTCGATCTCGGCGCGATGCCCCTCGAGGAGCTCGTCCAGGAGCGCGGCCATGTCGACCCGCGTACGGCGCGGCGCACCGAGCTCGGCGAAGCCTGCGAGCTGCTCCAGCACGCCCTCGATGCGCCGGACGTCCGCGCCCACCACCTCGGCGAAGCGACGGCGGAACTCCGCGTCGTCGAAGCGCTCGGGCAAGAGCCCGGCGAAGGTGCGGATCGGGACCAGCGCGTTGCGCACCTCGTGGGCGATGGCGCCGGCGAGGCGGCGCGCCTCGCCCTCTTCGAGGAGCGCGGAGGGCGCCCGCGGCAGCGCGCTCTCCGCCGCCGCCGCCGGCGTCGCAGCGGGCGGCGCCGGTGCGGGCGCCGGCTCGAGCGGTGCGGCGGCCGCCGGAGGCGCGGGTCGGGCGGGCACGGGCAGCGCGAGCTCGCCGAAGGCCAGGAGCTCCGCCGGAATCGGATCCTCCGGACGGCTGGCGAGGGTGCGGAAGAGCACCGCCTCGAGCTCGCGCAGGTTGCCGGGCCAGGGGTAGTGGCGCAGCGACTCCAGCGCCTCGGCCGAGAAGCGGCGCGGCCGCTCGCCGTGGTTCTGGGCCCAGGCGAGGGCGGCGTCGGCGGCGAAGGGCTCCACCAGGCCCGGGCGCTCGCGCAGCGGCGGGATCCGGATCACCAGGCCGCCGAGCGCCGCCGCGAGGCCCGGTGTCAGCACGTCCTCCTCGCCGTCGTCGTCGGCCGTGCCCACCCAGCGCAGCCAGCTCGCGTGGGGCACCACGGCCGGCGGCGCGATCTCGAGCCACGACTGGACGCGGCGCTGCACGCCCGGGGGAAGGCGGTGCACCTCCTCCAGGCAGATCGTGAGCGAGCTCGGGGCCTCGAGGGCCCCCCCTGCGCGCGCGAGCTCGGCCAGCACGTCGCCGGCGGTGCTGGTCGGCTCGCAGGGGAAGAGCACGAAGAGCCCGCCCGTCGTGCCGCCGAACGCGTGCACGTAGCGCGCGAGCAGCGCGCGGCCGGTGCCGGGCTCGCCGCGGATCAGCAGCGGGAGGCGCGAGCGCTGCGGATCGAGCGCGCGCAGGATCTCCGGCAGCTCGAGGTCCGCGAACCAGCGGCCGAAGCGCGCCGCCAGGGCATCGCGCGCGCGCCGCTCCGAGAGCGGATCGGCGCGCCGCCGCCGCAGCGCCTGGCGCAGGCGGCGCCGCAAGGCGGAGGCGTCGGGAGGGAAGGGCAGGATCTCGGCGGGCAGCGTGTCGAAGAGGCGCCGCACCTCCGCCACGTCGCCGCGCTCGGGGATCAGGAGCCAGCTCGCGTGGCGCAGGCGCGCGGCGAACTTGTGCACGAACTCGAGCTCCGCCTCGAAGTCGCCGGCGAGCCCGAGCAGCACCACCTCGGCGGGGCGGGCGGCCTCGAAGAGGCGATCGCCGGGCGCCCCGAGCACGGCCTCGGCCTCCACGCCGCCCAGCTGGGCGAGCGCGCCGCGCAGGCGCGGGTCGCGATGGACGATCCAGAGGGTCGACATGCTCCTGGGGGATCCCGCGTACACGAATCCACGACGCTCCGCGCCGCTCGGCGCGGACACGCGATCTGACAATCCCGGCGGCAAACCCTGTGCCAAGGCGCCCCCACCGGAAGGTCTGCGGCAGGACGGTCCGAAACCGCGCAGCGGTCCCCGGAAAGCCGCCCGGGCCGCCCCTCGCCCCGGCGCCGCCCCGGCCCTGCACTTTCCCCCGGATCGCCGCCATTCTAGGAAAAACTTTGCCCCTCCCGACGGTTGATCGGGACCGGGGGGTCTGCGAGAGTAGCTCCACCCTCCCGCAGAACCGGAGCCTCGCGTGGCCGTGATCGACAGCGGACCGCTGGTCCGCCTGCGCAACTCCTTCGCCCGCCCCTACGACGACGCCATCGCCGCGGCGCGTACCTGCTACTCGCCGCGGGTGGTGGAGGCGGAGGAGGTGCTGGAGCGCCAGCGCCGGAGCATCGGCCCGCTGACCTTCCTCGGCGGACACCATACGGTGTATCAGCACGCGAGCTTCGAGTTCTCGATCTCGGGCGTCTCGCGGCAGCTCGTGTGGTGCTTCCTCCACGCCTTCCCGTTCTACAACACCGAGCAGCAGAGCCAGCGCTACGTGCGCCTCGACGAGGTGGCGGCGCACGTGCCGGCCTCGCTCGCGGGCGAGGCGCGCGGGATCTACGAGCGCGCGCTGGAGCGGGCGTGGGCCGCCTACGCCGAGCTCGCGCGGCGCCTCCAGCCGGTGACGCACGGCATCCTCGGCGAGCTCTGGCGGCTGCGCGAGCGGCAGAACGTGGCCTTCGGCCGCAGCGTGGCGCGCGAGGCCGAGAAGAAGGCGATCGAGACCGCGCGCTACGTGATCCCGATCGCCTGTCACACCGCCATGGTCTACACGGTGTCGGGGATCGTGCTGCACCGCCTGCGGCGCATGGCGGCGGCCTGCGACGTGCCGGACGAGGCGCGCGCGGTGGCGGAGCGGATGGTCGCGGAGGTGGAGCGGATCGACCCCGCGTTCTTCCGCGAGGTGGGCGAGGTCCCGCTCGAGCTGGACCAGGTACCGGAGCGCGGGGTGGCCCCGCCGGGGACGGGCGACGCCGCGGCGCTCGAGGCCTTCGACAAGGAGCTCGGCGGGCGCCGGGCACGCCTGGTCGACTGGGGGCCGCGCGCGCCGGAGGTGGTGGCCGGGGCCGTTCGGCACGTGCTCGGCCGGCCGGACCTCGACGACGAGACTGCCCTCGAGCTGGTGCTCGACCCCGCCCGCAACCCGTACCGCCTGGACGTGATGAACGTCTCCGCGCACTCGCCGCTGATGCGCACCCTCGACCACGCCCACTACACCTTCCGCAAGAAGCTCTCGCACAGCGCGGACTCCCAGGACCAGCGACACCGGATGGTGCCGGGCTCGCGGCCGCTCCTCTCGCGCACCGTGCCGCTGCGGCCCGACGTGGTGGAGCCCGAGCTGGTGGCGGCCGAGCCCGCCTGCCACGCGCTCTTCGTGGAGGCGGTGGAGGAGGCCTTCGACGCCAGGGCGCGGCTGCTGGCGCTCGGCGTCCCGCCGGAGCTCGCGCTCTACGTGCTGCCGAACGCGCTCGCCGTCCGCTTCGAGGAGAGCGGCTCGCTCCTCCACCTGCTCCACAAGTGGACGATGCGCACCTGCTTGAACGCGCAGCGCGAGATCTGGCAGGCCACCATGGACGAGATCGACCAGGTGCGGGCGGTGCACCCGCGGCTGACGCGCCACCTGGGGCCGCCCTGCGTGGTGCGGAGCGGCCTGGTGAGCCCGCGCTGCACCGAGGGCAGCCACTTCTGCGGCGTCCCGGTGTGGCGCCAGTTCCCGGGCATCGAGCGGCGGATCTGATGCGGCTTCGCCGCGCGCTCGCGCTGCTCTGCGGCTGCGCCGCGGCGTGGCTCGCCGCGCCGGCGGCGGCCGCACCGGCCCTCGACCTCTCCGGCACCTGGTACGTGCTGGTGCACTACACCGACAGCGAGAGCCCGCATCCCGAGCGCGTGCACTGGGACGACCGGCTCTGGGTCTTCCGCCGCCAGGGCGACGCGCTCGAGTGGAAGGAGTACCCGATCGTGGTCTTCGACGACGAGGGCGGGCGCTTCGAGCAGCTCGGCGGAAACCGCGCCGCACGGGTCCTCGGCCCCTGGGAGCCGAGCCCGGCGCAGCAGGCCGAGATCGCGCGCGGCCTCCAGTTCAACACGCGCGGCAGCAAGACCAAGACGCTGCGGGGCTCCGACACCGCGGGCTGGCGCTCCGGGGCACCCCAGGCCGCCCCGTCGGCCTCGATCCTCACCTACTCCGAGATCTGGAGCATCGAGGGTCTGCCGGCCCGACCGGTCTTCGAGCGCGACGACTCGCTCGGCGGCGGCCGCGCCGAGAGCCTGGAGGGGCGCACGCAGTACCGCACGGAGGAGGTCTCGCCCGACGGGAACGAGCTGCGGGGGAGCTTCGATCGCGACGGCACGCGGCGCGGCACCTTCCGCATGGTGCGCTCGGGCACGGCGGAGGGGGTGCGGGGCAGCGGCAAGACGAACGAGCAGCGCCTGCGCGAGATGTTCATCAGCCAGATCGGACCGGGCCTCGCGAGCGAGGCCGACGTGCGACAGGAGCTCGCGGCGATCAAGGATCCGAGCGAGGTGCCGGACGAGGTGCGCGAGCAGGTGCGCCGCTCGCTGCGCGAGGAGATCGAGCGGCGGGTGCGCGAGCAGGGCGAGAGCCCGCAGGCCCTCGCCCCGCAGATCGACGCCCTGGCGCGCCGGATCGAGCACCTGATGATCGACGAGCGGCGGAGCCCCGAGGAGATCGATCGGATGGTGCGCGAGGGTCGCCTCGCGCCGTGAGCGCGGGCGCCGCGCCGCCGCGCGCCGGGATCCGTCCCGCCTCGGCGCGGGATCTCCACGCGGTGCTCGCGCTCTGGATCGAGCTCACGCGCCATCACGAGCCGCTCGATCCGCTCTTCCGCCTGCGCGACGGCGCGGAGGCCGAGCTGCGCGAGCTGCTGCGCGCGGCGCTCCGCGATCCCGACGCGAGGGTCCTGCTCCACGAGTCCGGCGGCGCGCCGGACGGCCTCTGCATCGTGCGGGTGGATCGGGCGCCGCCGATCTACCGGGAGACCGAGCGCGCCGAGATCACCGACCTCGGCGTGCGCGCTGCCGTGCGGCGTCGCGGGATCGGCCGGGCGCTGGCGGAGGAGGCGCTCGCCTGGGTGCGGGCCCGCGGTGTCGGACGGATCGAGGTGCGCGTGGTGAGCGCCAACGCCGAGGGTCGGGCCTTCTGGCGAGCGCTCGGCTTCGCCCCGTTCGTGGACGTCCTGCAGTGCCGCCTGTAACCTCCGCGCTCGCCCGTTCGACGAGGAGTCCCCGCGATGTCCGCTCCGTCTTCCGACGCCGCGCTCAGCCCGCTCGCCCGGGAGCTCAACGCCACGCTCGAGCAGGCGGCCCCCGAGATCCTGGCGATGCTCTCGCCCCTCGGCCGGCGGCTCTACTTCCCGAAGGGGATCCTCTCCCAGTCGGCCGAGGCCAAGCAGCGCGCCAAGCGCTTCAACGCCACCATCGGGACCGCGACCGAGGGCAAGGGGCCGATGGTGCTGCCCTCGATCCAGCGCCACCTGGTGGGCGTCTCGCCCGCCGACGCCTTCAACTACGCGCCGCCCGCCGGGCGCCCCGAGCTGCGCGAGCGCTGGAAGCAGAAGCTGCTGCAGGAGAACCCTTCGCTCGCCGGACGCAGGTTCGGCCTGCCCATCGTGACGAGCGCGATCACCCACGGCCTCGCGCTGGTGGGCGACCTCTTCGTCGACGCGGGCGATCGCCTGCTCCTGCCCGACAAGCTCTGGGGCAACTACCGCCTGACCTACGAGGTGCGGCTCGGCGCGAAGATCGAGACCTTCCCGTTCTACGCGGGATCCGGCTTCAACCGCGAGGGCTTCGCGCAGGCGCTCGCCGCCAACGCCGCCGGGCGCGAGAAGCTCCTGGTGCTGCTGAACTTCCCGAACAACCCGACCGGCTACATGCCGACGCCGGAGGAGGGCGAGGCGATCGTCCGCGCGCTGGTGGCGCAGGCCGAGCGCGGGACGCGGCTCGTGGTGGTGCTCGACGACGCCTACTTCGGCCTCTTCTACCACCTCGGCGGGCGCTCCATGACGGAGTCGCTCTTCGGGATGCTCACCAACCGGCATCCGAACCTGCTCGCGATCAAGCTCGACGGTGCCACCAAGGAGCTGTTCGTCTGGGGCCTGCGCTGCGGCTTCCTGACCTTCGGCCCGGGCCGCGCCGACGGCGCCGACGCGGCCGCCACGGCCCTCGACGCGAAGGTGCGCGGGGCGATCCGCGGTGCGATCTCGAACAGCCCGCAGCTCTCGCAGACCTTGGTCGAGCAGGCCCTGGCCTCGTCCTCGATCGCCGAGGAACGCAAGCAGAAGGGCGAGATCCTGCGCCAGCGCGCGGCCCGGCTGCACGAGGTGGTGAGCCAGCCGCGCTTCCGCGAGAGCTGGGAGGTCTACCCCTTCAACAGCGGCTACTTCATGTGCATCGCGGTGAAGGGCGTGGACGCCGAGAAGCTCCGGGTGCACCTGCTCGACCGCCACGGCGTGGGACTGGTCTCGACCAGCCCGACCGACATCCGTGTCGCCTTCTCCTGCCTCGAGGTGGAGGAGATCGAGCCCCTCTTCGAGGCCGTGCACCAGGGGATCCAGGAGCTGCGCGGCCAGGCCTAGCGCGCCGGCCGCCCCGCGGCCGCCGCGGGGGGCTCGGCCCCGCCGAGGAGCTCCAGCAGGCGCACCAGCGAGCGGACCCCGCGCTCCAGGTTCGAGATCGAGACGCGCTCGTCCGGCCCGTGGATCCCGCGTGTCTCCGACGGGGGGAGCCAGCGCGGCAGGAAGCCGTAGGAGACGATGCCGAGGTCGCGGAACCAGTGGGCGTCGGTGAAGCCGGCGATCACCCGCGGCACCACGACGGATCCCGGGTCCGTCTCGGCCGCCACCCGCTCGATCGCGTGGTAGAGCCCGGTCTCCACCGGCGAGCTCCCGCCCTGCAAGGCCAGCAGGGGCTCGAGCTCGACCTGGTCGTCGTCGATCGTCTCGCGCAGCCGATCGATGAACGCGTCGCAGCGCTCGCCGGGGAGGAGGCGCGCATCGAGCTGCGCCGTGGCCTGCGGGGGCACCACGTTGGTCTGCGAGCCGGCCTTCAGCACCGTCACCGTGATGGTGTCGCGCACCAGGGCGCTCTGGCCGCGCTCCGCCAGGAAGCGCGCCCGGAACGCCGGATCCGTCTCCAGCGCCTGTCGCAGATCGGCGTAGCCAGCGCGGTCGTCGGGAGCGGCGAAGGGCGCGAGGGCGGCGAACATGCGCTGGACCTCCGGCCCGACGCGGACCTCTTCGTCGAGGCGGACCACGCGGTCGAGGGCGCGCATCAGCCGCGGGATCGCGGCGCCGCGCGGCTCGCTCGCGCCGTGGCCGGGCGTGCCGTGGGACGTGACGCGGATCCAGCACGGCGTCTTCTCGCCCACCGCGACGCCCCAGACGTCGGCGCCCGGCGCTCCCACCAGGATCCCGCCGCCCTCGGTCAGCAGGTACTCGGCGTCGTAGAGGAGGTCCGGCCGCTCCTGCGCGATGTAGGCCGCGCCGAGCTGGCCGCCGGTCTCCTCGTCGGGGGTCGCGAGCAGGATCACGTCGCGGTCGAGCGGCACGGCGCGCTTCGCGAGCTCGACCAACGCCAGGAGCTGCACCACCGTGATGCCCTTGGCGTCGAGGGCGCCGCGTCCGATCACGTAGCCGCCACCCACCAGCCCGTCGAACGGGCTCACCGTCCACTCGTCGTGCTCGGCCGGCACCACGTCCAGGTGGGAGTGCAGGATGATCGGCCGCCGCGAGCCGTTGCCCGGCACCCGGGCCCAGGCCGCGGCCCGACCCACTTTGGAGTCGCCCGCGGGCGTCTCGATCACCCGGGCCGTCACGCCTTCGCGCTCCAGGACCCGGACCAGGTACTCGGCCAGGGGGCGCTCGTCGCCGGGCGGGTTCACCGTGCGATAGCGGATCGCCTGGGAGAGGATCGCCGCCGCGGCCCCCGGGAGGTCGGTCGCGGGGTCCGGCCAGTCCCGGCCTCCGAAGGGCCAGAGCGCCCCCGCGGGGGACGGAAGACCCAGGATCCCCAGGGCGATCGAGGCGGCGACGAGGCCGCGCAGGGCTCTCACCGGAGGCCTCCCGTGGCCCCATCCAGCGAGCCAGAAAATACTTTCAGAACAACGAGTTGCAGGCTTGCGGCAAGGGCTGCGTCGGGCATCCGGACGAGGCCCTCCAGGGGTGTCACGGTCGGGTGTCGGGAGAGTGTGACGAAGCGCACATTTTTTTCGGGAGGGGGAACGTATCAACCAGCCGGGTGTCGTGCTCCCCCGTCGGGAGAACGGCCCCCCGAGCGCCCAGATCCCGTTCCCCCCGCGGGCGAGGGTCTTCGCGCGCGGCGAAGGCCGGGCGAGCCACCGGAGCCAGCCACCAAGCCACGGGCGAGGCGGCCGGGGGCACCCACGGAGAACTGGAGCCTACGGAGAGCTGCATGCTGAGCGAGGGGACGCTCCCCGGCAGTCGCTGGATCCGCCGCATCGCCCGCCTGCGCCAGGGCCTTCCGCGCCGCCCGCTGGCCCTCGGCTCCTTCCTGGCGGTCCTGGCCGTGCCGGGCGCCGGGGCGTTGGAGGCTCCGGCGGCGCCGCCGGCCCAGGTGGCAGCCCTGCCCGCCATCGATCGGCCGGCGCCGGTGAGCGAGCGCTCGGTGGCCGATCGCGCGGTGGCGCGCACCGCGGCCGCCGCGGCCCGCTCGGCGGGCGCCGCGAACGGCGTGATCCGCCCCGGCGAGTCGCTGGCCCGCGCCCTCACCAGCCGCGGCGTGCCGCCGATCATGGTCCAGCTGATCGAGCGCAAGCTCGGCCCCCTCTTCGACTTCCGCGACGCCCGGCCCGGCGACCACTGGAGCCTGCGCCGCACCGCCGGCGGCAGCCTGCTCGAGTTCCGCTACACCCGGGTCACCGACGACGGCTTCCGCCTCTACCGCGACGGCACGGAGTACGTGGCCGAGCGCCGCGACGTGGAGTACGTGCGCCGCACGGCACGCCTCGCCGGCGTGGTGAGCACCACCCTCTACGACGCCGTGCGCGACCTCGGCGAGAGCCCCCAGCTCGCCAGCGACTTCGCCGAGATCTTCGCCTACGACGTGGACTTCGTGCGCGGGCTCCGCCCGGGCGACGAGTTCCAGATGCTCTACGAGCGGCTCTACCGCACGGACCGGAGCGGCCACGAGGCCTACGTCCGGCCGGGCCGGATCCTGGCGGCCCACTTCGAGGGCGCGAGCGGCGATCACACGGCCGTGTACTACCAGGTGGACGAGGGGCACGGCGGCTACTTCCGGCCCGACGGCTCGCCGGTGGAGCGGCAGTTCCTGGTGGCGCCCCTCAAGTACAGCCGGGTGAGCTCGACCTACTCGCATGCCCGGCTGCATCCGATCCTCGGCATCACGCGGCCCCACCTCGGAATCGACTACGCCGCGCCGGAG
>Ga0316620_10000959_pt1 | contig 12024 bp, 9 predicted proteins | sample OWC_Aug_M1_C1_D5_FD_207651 | JGI IMG/M metagenome (GOLD analysis project Ga0316620, IMG submission 207651) | Wetland soil microbial communities from Old Woman Creek delta, Ohio, United States - OWC_Aug_M1_C1_D5_B | ecosystem: Environmental > Terrestrial > Soil > Wetlands | place: USA: Ohio... | reverse complement strand
AGAACCTTGAAACATGGTCGAACACCCCCATAATCGCTAGGGCAATCGAGGTTTTGCCCGAACCAGACTCTCCGAATAGCCCGACAGACTCTCCGGGTCGGATGTCAAAGCTCACATCGTCAACTGCCTTGACGAGTCCGCTCTTGGACGTGTACAAGGCTCTCAGGTTCTTCACACTAAGAAGGACCTCTTCATTCTGCCCGGCCATAGATAGGATTCCCTGCTCGACATAAGAAAAGCACTACGGCCCACGCATTCGCTCGGTTGGTCAGCAACATGGTTAATACGGAAGCGAATACCGGGCAAGACAGGTGCACGCCCACGACTAGACCGCATATCAACGCGCTTCCAGTGTACGCCGCGTATGGGTTTCAGTCGATGGGCCAAGCGATGTCGTGGCAGTTTGTCACCTATTTTGTCAGCCATGAACTGCAGGTAGATTCCTTTCTCATGATGGCAGTCATATGGTCGGGACCTGCCTTTGTCATGATGGCTGCGGCCAGCTTCTGGGGTTCCATGTCCGACAAGATAGGCGCGAGGAAACCATTCATGATCATGGGTTTCGTCGTCTATGCAGAAACGTTTCTGTTGTACTCTTTCGTCGCGAGTGGAATCCAGTACTTCGTTCTGGCTCTTGTGGGCGCGGCGTTCTATGCCGCAGCACTTCCAGCCGGGCAGGCATACCTTACCTCTGGCACGGAGAAGAAGGGCGAGCGACTGGGATGGTTTCTCGTTGCTCAGTCGGCCGGATGGTCGGTGGGTGCGTTCGGCAGTGGGGTGCTCTATGACATGATAGGCATGTTCATGATCTATAGGCTTGCTTCAATCCTATGCATAGTCGCCGCCGCAATAACAATCGTGCTCGTGAAAGAGGTGGCGGTGGTCCGGACTCCCACACAGGAAAAGACAGGCGCAAGAACCGTCCTTCGCCGCCCCGGCATCAAAACGCTGCTGTTGGCAGTGACGGTTTCTGCAATCGGCAATAATGCAGTTTCCTACGTCTTGGCCATCATCGTTGCTGACGAGCTGGGTGGTCTTACGGCCTACGCCGGGTATGCCAATGGCGCGGCAACTCTCCTTGCGGTACTGATCGGAGGATACGTAGGGAAACTTGCAGATAGGAAAGGAGCGCCAATGATCCTTGTCGTCGCATACCTCACGTACGTGGGCTATGCTACTGCATTCGCCCTGGCAACGGATCCCATCGTCGTGACTGTGTTGTACGCACTACCAATCTATCCGTTGGCATCAACAGGTGCCTACGCATTTGCCGCCAGTGTGTCACATGACAGCGAGAGAGGAACGGCAATGGGCTTGGTGAGTGGAGTGATGAATGCAGGTGCTGCCGTGGGACCGATAATGGGCGGACTGCTAGCTGAGATGGTCTTCTCAAGAGCACAGCCCGTGTCTTGGTTCAACGCAATCTGCAACCTGCTTGCTTTCACCCTTGCCCTTTCATTGCTTTCAATCCTGAAGCGGCTGCAGCGAGCAAATCGGACCGCTTCTGCCGTAGAACCTGCTGCAGGCGCAACCAACGTCAACCTCTAGGTCCCACAGGTTTGGCTGACCATTGCAGCAGGATACTTGTTCGGAAAGATTGATGTGAGTACGGTCCAACTCACAGACAGACCGTCGGAGCCACGATGGAAATGAAACGACCTGGACCCGGCTGTGCAGTATGGGAAACGACACTCAAGTGTAACTTGAAATGTATTCACTGTGGCTCAGCTGCTGGAACTCCGAGGAGCGACGAACTGTCAACTGAAGAGGCCCTCGACCTAGTAGAGCAGCTCAAAGGGATTGGCACTCGTGGTGTCGCAATGATGGGAGGAGAGCCTTTCCTCAGGACTGATTGGTCCTCAATTGCTAGAAGAATCAGAGAACTGGGAATGGACCTATCCCTAATCACCAATGGCTTCATCGGAAACCCGAAGACGTACGAGGAGATCGAAGCGATAAGGCCAGACCTTGTCACAGTCAGTCTTGACGGCGGTACCCCAGAGACTCATGACAGGATAAGGGGCGTCCAAGGATCCTTTGCCAAAGCGATTGCGAGCATAGACCACTTTGTCGAGATGGGTTTGCCGACAGGGGTGATCACCACGGTCCACAAGCTTAACCTGCACGAACTGAAACAGGTGAGACAACTGCTTCTGGGCAAAGGGGTCTCTTGGCAGATACAGATGGCGACTCCCTTCGGACGGCTGACTCGCGACCTCGTGTTGTCTCACGAAGAGTACTACGGTCTGGCCATGTTCATTGCTGCCTCACAGAAGCAGTACTCGAAGAAGGAGCTCATGGTCGCGGGCGCTCATGACATGGGTTACTTCTCAAGTGTGCTCGCTCCCGTCCAAGTGAAACCGTGGACCGGTTGCCAAGCAGGAATCTCCACGCTAGGAATTCAAAGCAACGGGAACCTGTCGGGATGCTTGGCACTCACCGAGGGCTTCACAGAGGGCAACATCAGACAGAAACCATTGAGCGAGATTTGGAACAGCGACGAGTTCGCGAAATACGCCAGAAATGTGAAACGAGCGCAGTTGGGCGACGAATGCAAGAGGTGCGCGTACGCGAGGATGTGCAAGGGTGGATGCTCTGCGGTGTCCGTTTCGATGTGCGGGGGCCTGCACAAAGACACTTATTGCCTACATCGTATAGAGGAAGCACTGGAGAAGAACGCGGCTCAACGCGTCAGTTAGGGGAATGCAAATGTGAACAGGAATCTCTTGCTGTCCGTGATTCCTCGAGACGTGCTCTTTGCAGCATGGCCAACGGCGCCAGGTGAGTCAGGGAGAACTCGAGCGCGGAACATGATGCTAGCATTGCTCCGCAAGAAACCAGAATCCCCGTCCCGGCGTTTCAAGCTGACCGAGATGGGCAGGTTAGTCGGACTCAATGCTGTCGAAACAGAGTCGGCTACCCAGACTTCGCACCCGAAGAAGTTGTTGTCCTGGTTCTGGATCCTACTGATTGGCATCGGGATCGGCGCGTTTCTTGCCCAAGTCGTTGCGATGGCCTATGCACAAGTGACAGGCCAATACATACCGGGGACGCTTTATGCGAGCATAAGCCCAAGTGACCATAGGCAAGTATCACCTGTGGCGTGGTAGTGTCACACCAACGAAAGCGGGTCCGCCGCTGACACGATAGAGGTGTCCCTGTAAAGCGGCCGAACTGGAAGAAGGATTGACTGAGTGGTGTACGGAACACCTTACTACGCTTTTGGCTGAGTTCGGCAAGTTTATGAAAATGTGCGACCTATTGTGTATCATGAACCGAGCCGAACTCCTACGTCGGGTGGCCTATCTCAGAGCCAGCACCCCCCGCGGAGCGCTCCGCAGTCTGCTGGATATTTCCATGGGGTCTGCTCCATTCGCGTCACTAGGCATGAGCCAAGTCGAGTCTCTTGGCAGGACAGTAGGGCTCAGCAGTAGTGAGTCGGCCGTTGTATTGGCGCGGCCCGGAGTGCGTCCATACTCAGCATTTGCTGTGTTTGTAGTACTTCTCGTCCTATTCTTCATCACAGTAGGGGTCTTTCCATACGTGCTTGCGGGACAAGGCACTCCTTCCACATACACCCCTGGCACTAGGTACGCGAGCATCAGCCCAAGGGACTTCGAGTGAACGTGAAAATCAATGTCGGCTGCGGCCTCGTCTACAAGGGAGGCTACGTCAATATAGACGCCCATGACGACACGGTAGCGGATGCCAGAATGGAAGCGCACTGGCTTGACTTCGAGAATGAAAGCGCGGAACACATCGAGTGCAGTCATGTTCTGGAACACATGGGCCTAGGGGAAGCGGTTTATGCGCTGTCTGAGTTCTATCGCGTTCTGCGGCCAAGCGGCACGCTTCTCCTCCGGACACCTGATGTCGAGGAGTCCTTTAGGACCTTTGTCAAGTCGGGACAAGACAAGCGAAAGCTCCTACTCAACTGGATTTACGGACTGGATAGGGCCGGGATGGGCCACAAGTATGGCTACCCATTGGATCTCATAGAAATCCTTCTCCATGATGCGGGATTCTCCAACATACAGGCCAAGAGAGTTGGGAGGAACTCTCATCGACCCGAGTTGAGCCTAGTCTGCAGTAGGGAAGCTACCAGCCCAGACAGGCAGTTCATGGCAGGACTAAGACACGCCCTTGTCAAGCAGGGCGTGGTTGATGTGCACGACCAAGTCACAGCAATCGATATTGAGGACGTCCTCCGCACAATCCGTCAACACATCATCGGAATCGTGCAGGGTGATGCGAAGGCAGCTCCGTCTGCGTTAGTAGACCTCGCGCTGCATTCCCCGAGATTGGCCTCCATCTTTCTCACTCAGCTCCTTGAGAACTCGCTCATCAGCGACGAGATGTATCAGCAGGTTTCTGGTGTGCTCGTGGAGCTGGAAAAGGCGAATATCCCAGAAGTGCTGGTCAATATGGTGAGGAAAATGCCTCTTGAGCCGCTGACACAGTCGCAGGCCTACGAGTCTGTATGCCGTTTGGGTCTTGAGGCCGTACGTAGGGCGGTATCAGGGCGCCACATGTCAACTGAAACCGAATGGCTCTCCAGACCAAGTTCGGTCCCATCAACTACCGAGGGTGTCACGTTGTTCACTGAACAGGCTCTGAGATCGCTCTCAAGCATTCACCGTGCGCGAGGAATGAAAGCCTTCGCACAAGGCGACCTCGACTTGGCATCGGCCCAACTCCTCACTGCGCTGAAGCTGGACCGAGACAGCCTGAGTGCGGCATGGAACTTGGCGAGAGTCATGCTGTCAGCGGGGGAATCCGATATGTCGCTCAGATACATCGACTACAGCGTTGTTCTCGCCAATGCGCACCATCCCGCGGAAGCAGGGCGATTTCTCAAGGGGCTTGAGGCGGACAGACGACAGGTGGTCATGGGCACTCAGGGTCCTCCACCTAGGCCACTCTATGATGTGGATTAGGCCGACCCCGGCTGACAGCAGGCAGATTATGTCCTGCATTTCTGATCGGGACTGAGCACTTCCCTATTGTAGCTTCCTTGCAATGAGAGCTGCCAAGTCAGCAAGCCGGCAAGAGTAGCCCATCTCATTGTCGTACCAAGCCAGCGTCTTCACAGTGTTCCCGACTACTGTGGTCAGCTCGGAGTCGAAGATGCACGAGTGAGTGTTGCCTATGAAGTCAGATGACACAAGAGGCTCATCGACGTATTCGACAATGCCTTTCAGCTTGCCCTGTGCGGCCGCCTTGAAAGCAGAATTGATGTCCTCGACCTTAGCGGGCTTCTGTACATTCACGACAAGGTCAACCAACGACACGTCCATGACAGGAACTCTGATTGCCAAGCCGTCGAGCTTGCCTGCAAGCTTCGGGTAGACAAGGCCGATTGCGCTCGCGGCCCCCGTGGATGTGGGAACGATGTTCCAGGTGGCGGAACGAGCACGCCTCCAATCGCTATGCTGCATGTCGAGTATCTTCTGGTCATTAGTGACAGCATGTATTGTAGTCATGAGACCCCTCTCGATTCCGAAGGCCTCGTCCAATACCTTGACCATCGGGGCTAGGCAGTTCGTAGTGCAAGAGGCGTTGGAAACGATGTTGTGTTTTGCCGGATCGTAGGCCTGATCGTTCACCCCGGGAACTATGGTCACCATCTCATCCTTTCCGGGTGCGCTCAGCAGCACTTTCTTTGCTCCAGCTGCGATGTGCTTCTGGAGGTCCGCACTCTTTCTGAACACACCTGTGGACTCTATTACGATTTCCACCGCATTGTCCTTCCATGGAAGCTTGGCAGGGTCTTTCTCTGCAAAACACTTGATCGCTTTCCCATTCACGACCATGCTTCCTTCACTCGCAGACACCGTGCCGTCGAACTTTCCAAACGTGCTGTCGTACTTGAATAGGTGCGCAAGCGCTTTTGCATCCGTCAGGTCGTTCAGTGCCACGACCTCGTATTCCTTCTTCTTCGCGGACGCTCGCAGAAAGAGTCGTCCGATACGACCGAACCCATTGATTCCGACTCGTACAACCATGGTTGCCTTCCCTCTTCAGAGGCTGATGCGCCACCTTCGATTTGTTCGCGCTATATATCTTGCGTAGTGGCAGAACGAAGCGTGTACTGTCGCATGGCCACGTAGTAGATGGGAACAATCAGGAACCCCGCCAGCCCGACAAGGATGAACGGAGCTGACACTCCAATGAGGTCCCAAAGTAGGCCCCCGAGAAGAGGGCCAGAGAACCTCGCGAAGCCAAGCGCACCCTCATAGATACCAAACCCCTCGCCCGCGTGACCCGCATAGGCTGTACCGAACACGGAGGTCATGACGGTGTATGCCAGTAGACCCGTCACCGACTGTATGGAGAAGAGCACTGCGATGGAGCCAAGGGCAATGCCGCTTGCACCCAATGCGGCCAACGGCGGGAATATCGTTAGCATGACCTGAACCAAGTCACCCACGAATGCGAGAATAAGAATGCATATCGAGCTGACAACCTCGGCCAACGATACTATGACCACCTTCCGAGAGCGATCTGCGACGCGCCCCATGTACCCGCCTAACGTGGCAGACAATATGGCTCCAGGCAGATACACGATGGCAAGCAGCTGCAAGGGTATGCCAGGAAACAGATGTAGTATGTAGACTTCGACAAATGGCGTCACAAGAGCGACGACAAACGCCGACAACGCTGAGGCTGCAATGAGAGCAAATAGAGCCCGACCGAGACGGCTTCTCAGCGACTTGGACGAAGGAGGTGGAACAATCGGTTGCCGCGTGCTTTGTTTGTCACTGATGACGATAATCGCACCAATCAGATTCATTGCGGCGAAGAACACGAAGACCCAGAGGATGTCGAGGAATCTAATCATGTTTAGCCCGACAACGGCTCCGACTAGGCTACCCAGTGAGTTTGACGATTCCCTACGACCAAAAGCCTCAGATCTCCTGTCGCCTGTTATGCTCTCGGATATCTCAGCGTCCATCCCAACGAGATAGAAGGCCGCCCCAAGCCCCCACACGAGGCTGGTAGCGATAAGCAAGTCAACAGAACGAAACACAATCGATAGCGCCATGCCCAAGTACGCAACCCCACGAATGGTTGCTCCAAAGAAGATGGCCTCGCGACGACGTCCCACTCTCGTGGCTCTTCCGGCAACAGGAGAGAACAGCGCAAACCCAAGAGGCTGAAAGGAGAATAAGAGTCCGACCTCAATTCCCTGTGCCCCGAGATCTCCTATGGCAATGATGGGAAGAAGAAAGCTGACCAAGAAGAACCCGAAACTGCATAGAAATGCCGACCTGTATATCGAACGCAGAGTAGCCCAATTGGGACCGAGAGTCAGGGCCATCCTAATCGATTTGCGGCAATCGGAAATCGCAAGATAAGGCTTACGAACTCCCTATCCTGCAGTAGGTACGGTGGCCAACTCTTATTAGATGAGATGGCCCACCACGGAGCAATTGCTGGAGGCAAGAAAGTTGAGTGCACATTCAGAACACCTTTGCGAGTTCTCTAGGCATCACAATCTCGATGAGATGAAACCACGAGTAAAGGACCCGAAATGGATCTGCGAGGTCTGCGGCAGAGCTGCTAACAAGAAGGAGTATCTCTGCAGACCGGCTCCAATGTGAGGGTCTGGACTCGGTCAGGGGTCGAACCCATTTGACTGGTCGTGATTGCGTCCAGTCGGGGTTCACCTGCTCTTTTTGTTCCTGGAGGTATCGCTCGGATGATAGACTCAGTGATTCACTACATCAGGAATAGTCAGGACGAGGCTTTGGGCGAACTGAAGGAACTCATACAGTTCCCGTCCGTTGCAGCCACAGGTGAGCATCTTGCGGAAACTGCGGGTCTCGTGCGCAGGATGCTGGACACGGCAGGTTTCAAGACGAGAATCCACGAAACCTCAGGGGCACCTGTTGTAACCGGCGAGATTAATGTGGGGGCGCGAAGAACGCTTCTGTTCTACGATCACTATGATGTGCAGCCTCCTGATCCTCTAGCACTGTGGCATACGCCGCCCTTCAATCCGACTATCAGGGAGGGACGGCTGTACGGGAGAGGTGCTGCGGACAACAAGGGTGACCTGCTCTCAAGGATTTGGGTACTGCGTGCATTCAAGGCCGCGGGGAAGAAACCACCAGTGAACGTACGCTTTGTGGTCGAGGGCGAGGAGGAAATCAGCAGTCCGCACCTTCAGGAATTCACAAGCAAGAACCCGAAGTTCCTGACTGCCGACGGAGGCATTTGGGAGTTCGGCGGCGCAGGCATAGATGAGAAACAAGAGCTGTGGCTAGGTCTCAAGGGCATACTCTACGTCCAGCTCGAAGTGGAGAGACTCTCGCACGACGCCCATTCGAGTCTCGCCTGCGTTCTTCCCTCAGCCGCATACAGACTTGTCTGGGCACTTTCCACACTCAAGGATGAATCGGAACACGTACTCATTGACGGATTCTACGATAAGGTCAGGCCGCTCTCCATAGCGGAATTGGCAGTGCTCAGCACTATTGACTTCAACGAAGAGAGAGTCAGAGAGTTCTACGGGATTGAACGCTTCGTGTTGGGTCTCGAGGCCGATAGGCTCAAGGAGGCGTACTACAATGCGCCCACCTGCAACATATGCGGACTAGACAGCGGGTACAAGGAAGCTGGTTCGAAGACAGTCCTGCCCGCAAAGGCAGTAGCGAAAGTGGATTTCAGACTGGTCAGGGACATGGACCCAGAGAAAGTGCTGGCAAGCCTGCGGCGACATCTCGACTCAAAGGGCTTTGGCGATGTGAAAATCGCATGGCACGAGGGATATCCGGCCGCCAAGACACCCATCGACCACCCGTTCGTCGGCATGGTTCTCCGAGCTAGTCAGAAGGCATTTGGCCATGACCCCGTAATCCAAATAACCAGTCCAGGCTCGGGGCCCCTGCACCTCTTCAAGGACTTCGTGCCAATGGTTTCCACCGGTTGTGGCGACTTCACATCCAGAGTGCACTCTCCCAACGAAAGCATCCGACTCGATCTCTTCGAGAAGACCATGGAGAGGATTGCATACCTCATGGATGAGATGAGCCGATGGTGAACCCGAGCAGGCAGACTGAGGCCCCACTCGGATTCTCGCGTTTCAGAAACTGCTCTCAAGGAAGACTCGGAGTTATGGTGACATCCTTCTCCCATTCCACACCGAACCCGTACTCGATGTCGAGTTTCTTCCCCGGCTCGACGGTCGTTTCCCATTCTAGTATTCCCATTTCGTAGCTCTTGTAGGCGAGGCTCGGCATCTGAAGTTGTACCGAGATCTTCTCCGAAGCGCTGTGCGGAATGCGATCGAAGACCCGGATGTCGACAACACCCTTCGAGAAGCTCTTCAGCTCCAGTCGATACTTGTAGTCCCGGCGCTTCTTCCCCTTTGCCAACCCTGCCTTCTCGGTGTCCTTCAACACGAGCTTCTTCTCGGCCTTCACATCGTAGCTTGTCCTCGTGCCAAGCCGGAACTTCTCTCTGGGAGCAACCATACTGATAGTGCTCTCTCCGATGAAGTCGCCCGACGCATAGACCTTGACCCTGCCGGGAAGGAGAATAGACTCGCCGTTGGTGATGACATCCTGAACGACAACCTCGGGCATGGCATAGGCATTCCAGTAGTATTCCCGCTTGGATGTGAAGTTCTCCTCTGTCAGCGTTATTGGGTGAGGCTCCTTGTCCGACTTGACTGTTATTTCACCCGGAACCTCATACACTATTGTGCCTCCCAGCGTTTCGGAGACCCGGACCGTAGGTTCTGCGAAGGCTTCAGCGAGCGCCTCCTTAGCTTCCTCGCCCGCCGCGGCTTCATATTCTGCCTCGTCCTTGGCTTTCATTTCGAACAGACGGTGGCGGGCAGCTCCAGTGGAGGTGCTCGCGGCCACCATTGGCTGGAAGACGTCAACATAGAACGGCGAAGCTTCGACAGCCGATACGGGACGAGCAGAAGCAGTCGACACTGAGAGAGAAACGTCCACCCAATCCTCAAGCGTACTGTTACTCAGCATTGCTATCCTCTTGAGACGGGTGCTGTCCTCCGAGATATCCACGTCATACATTGGATTCCAGCCGCATGCACCCAGTTGATAGGTCACGTCAAGCTCCAGCTCGGTGTCCTCAGTGATATTGACGGTCACCTTGACCTCGGTCAGTGTTTCGGTGCGTCGCTCGCCCTGAACTCGTTGTATGTTCGCCTGGACCACCGAGATCTTGTCCTGTACATCCTTTAGCTCTTCTTGGGCGGCGCGCAGCTTCTTGGTAGTGTCTCTCAGTAACTCGACACCTGTCTTGTCCATCGAGGTGAGCGCATCAATCTTTGACTCTCCTGCCGCAAACCACTTGCCAAACTCAGAGTTGAACTGAGTCACTATCGACTGCAGATAGCCTATGCGAGCCTGATGCGTCTTTATTCGATCGGCAATCTCATCGCGCGACTTCTCAAGCTGGCGAAGCTCTTGTCTTAGCTCCCTGAGTTTTCCCTCGGGCTCGAATGTCCTGCTCACCTTGGTGACATCGATCCCCCTCAGAACAGCAGCTCCCCTGCCCTTGACTCTGAAGCTATCATCCTGCGCGTATGCGGTGACACCTGAAACCACTACCACATGCTCTCCGCGTGTGGCTTCGATCTTTCCCGTTCTTGTCACGCGGGCTCCGTCTCGGAATACTGTTACTTGGCTCACAACTGTGTCCATTTCTAGTCTTGTCATTCAGTCACCTCCTAGGGCAAGGGCGGGCTAATGGTGATGCCCTTTTCCCAGAAGACCTCAAAGCTGTATTCAGTCACGTCCTTCTTGGAAGGCTCAATGCTGCGCAACCATTCCATCACGCCCAACTCGAACTTCTCAAGTCCGAGCTTCTGGCTGTCCATCTTGACCTCAATCGCGGGGTTCAAGCTGTGCGGCACACGGTCGACGACCTTGATCTGGATAGGCCGCTTCGAAAAGTTCTCAATCTCCAAACGATATGCATAGAATCGACGGAGCTTTCCTCGCGTCAGACCGGCCTTCTCGACCTCGCGTTCGACCAGCTTCTTCTTTGCTTTTACATCGTATGCCACGCGGGCGCCAAGCTTGAACTTCTCTCTCGGGGCAACCAGGGGTATCGAGGTCTCCCCGATGTAGTCGCCTTCTGAGTAGACCTTCATAGTCCCTGCGAGTAGGACGTTCTCCCCATTCGTCACTTCATCTTGCGCCACAACCTCGGCCATGGCATCGGTGTACCAGTAGTGGACCGTTCTGGTTTCAAGGTCTTCCTCAACGAGAGTGACTGGATGAGAATCATCGTCGAACGGAATCGTCATTGGCTTGGGCAGCTCGTAGACGGAGATCCCCGACGAGGTTTCCGACGCAGTCGCGAGCTCTACCACCATCGCCGGCTTAGGGGGAGGAGGAGGAGACGGAGCTTCTGCGGGCGCCATGGCCATCGGTCTCGCTTTCTCGAGCTTCATCGGCATTCCTCCGCCGATTGTAGGCCTCCCAGGAGGCGGCCGTGCCTCAGGCACCGGTATGTACTCCCTCACGACAAAGGGTGTGGGTTCTACTGCACTCACAGGTCTAGCACTCGCAGTGGAAACAACCAGGGTGACTTTCTCCCAAGGCTCTCTGGTCCTGTTTCCTATGACGGCCATCCGTCTGAGCTTCGCAATGCCTGCTCTGAGGTCAACATCGTATTTCGGGACCCAGCTGGCGCCAGCAACCTGATAGGTGATGCCAAGCTCCACCTCTGACTTCTCTCTGACATCAAGGTTGACTTGGACTTCATAGAACGTTTCACTAGTCCGCTCTGCTTGAATCGCGCCCAAGTTCCTTCGCGCCACAGCCAGTTTGTCGTCGACTTCTCTGAGTTTCTCAGTGAGTTCCCTCAGTTTTGTCTGACTGTCATTCTGTATCTTCGCATAGCTCTTGTCAATCTCGCCGAGTTGTGATACTTGGCCCTCGCCAGCAGCAAATACCATTCCGAAAGTCCCTGCAAACTGTGTCATCATCTGGCCAACATTCGCCAATCTCGTCTTGTGAAGCTCCATCTCATCGAGAATCG
>Ga0316620_10000958_pt1 | contig 12028 bp, 9 predicted proteins | sample OWC_Aug_M1_C1_D5_FD_207651 | JGI IMG/M metagenome (GOLD analysis project Ga0316620, IMG submission 207651) | Wetland soil microbial communities from Old Woman Creek delta, Ohio, United States - OWC_Aug_M1_C1_D5_B | ecosystem: Environmental > Terrestrial > Soil > Wetlands | place: USA: Ohio... | reverse complement strand
CTTGCGATGCTGGCCGCCGTCGCGCGCGCGCTCGACGGTACGCAGCAGCTTCGCGAGCGACAGCGGCTTCTCCACGAAATCGAAGGCGCCGAGGCGCGTCGCCTCGACCGCCGTTTCCACCGTTCCGTGGCCCGACATCATCACCACCGGGAAATCGAGGCCCTGGCCGCGCGACCATTCCCGCAGCAGCGTGATGCCATCGGTGTCCGGCATCCAGATATCGAGCAGGCACAGGTCCGGGCTTTGCCGCGCCCGGGAGCTGCGCGCCTGGCCGGCGTCGGCGGCGACGTCGACGTCGTAGCCCTCCTCGGACAGGATCTCCTTGAGAAGACTGCGAATGTCGGCCTCGTCGTCAACCACCAAGATGCGCTGTGCACTCATGCGCGCTCCCTCCTCGCTTCATTTCTGCTGCGCTCGACGCGCGCCGCGGCGGCGCCGCGCGCGGCTTCGCCTACCGGCAGCTGGATGCGCACGCGCGCGCCCCCCGTCGGTCGATTGTCGGCCTCGATGCGGCCGCCGTGCTCCTCGACGATCTTCTTCACGATGGCGAGCCCGAGGCCCGTCCCCTTGGGCTTGCTCGTCACGTAGGGATCGAACACCTGGCCGAGCAGGTCGCGCTGGAATCCGGGACCGTTATCGGCGACGACGATCTCGGCCACCCGCACGCCCTGCGCGTCGGCGAGATGCGACTCGACGTCGATCGCGCCGTTCTCCTGCCCCTCGAGCGCTTCCAGCGAATTGGTGAAGAGGTTGTTGAAGATCTGCCGCACCCGTCCACGATCGGCCTCGATTTCCGGCAGTCGCGCGTCGAGGTTCAGCCGGATGGAGACGCGCGGGTCCTGCGCCCGATACAGGTCCGACACCTCCGTCACCAGCTGGTTCAGGTCGAAGCGCACGATCTTCATCTCCGGGGCACGCGCGTATTCGCTGAACGCGTTCACCATCTGCTTCATCGCCTCGACCTGCTGCACGATGGTGTGCGTCGCCCGCTCGAGCACGTGCTCGTCCTCGCCCGCGACCTTGCCGTGAAAGCGCCGCCGCATGCGCTCCGCGGACAGCTGGATCGGCGTGAGCGGATTCTTGATCTCGTGCGCCAGCCGCCGGGCGACCTCGCCCCAGGCGGCTTCGCGCTGCGCCTGCAGGAAGGTCGTGATGTCATCGAACACGATCACGAAACCGCCGGGCTCGCCGGCTTCGCCCGGCAGCATGGTGCAGGCACACATCAGCACGCGCCGGCCCGAGCTCGATTGCAGCGTCACCTGCTCACGCCACTCCGTGTGCCCGGCATCGAGGTGCAGCTCGACGGCCTGCACGAACTGTTCGACGAGCGGCTGCCCGGCCGCGATCTGCTGCAGCGTCCGGCCCTCGCCGGCTTCGAGGTCCGCACCGAGGATGGTTCCGGCTGCGCGATTGGCGACGCGGATGCTGCGGTCCGCTTCCAGGCTGATCACGCCGGTCGACAGTCGCGCGAGTACTGCAGCGAGGTTCGCGCGCTCGCTCTCGACCGCCTGCTGGACCCGCGTGGTCTCCTCGCGGGCGCGTGCGAGCCGGCGCGTCATGTCGTTGAACGAATGCACCAGAAAGCCCATCTCGTCGCGCGTCGTGCGCGGCAAGCGCATGTCGAAGTCGCCCTTGGCGACTGCCCGCGTTCCCGCAATGAGATCCTGGATCGGCCGCACCAGGCTCTGGGCAGAGAAGAACGCTCCGTAGACGGCAGCGAGGAGCGAGAGCAGCAGGACCAGGGTGAGCAGCAGTCCGAACGTGATCTTGAGCGGCTCGCGCAGATAGGTGAGCTCACCGTACTGCGTGTAGGCGCGCTGCACCGTGTCGGTGAGCTGCGCGATGCGCTCCGGCACCGGGTAGAGCGCAACCAGCAGGCGCGGCTCGCTCGCCGGATTGAGGGAAGTGAGAGGCGCCGCCGTGCGAATCACGTACCCGCCGCCGGGCAGGCTGTCGAGACTCGCGTACGGCCGGCCCTGGCGGATTTGCAGCATCATCTCGTCGGACGGCTGCATCGGCGCGTCGCTCGTGAGCTGTTCGGAACTGGTGGCGATCACGCGTCCGTGCTGGCCGAAGATCGTGAGTTCCGCGGCTCCCGTCAGCCGCCGCTCGTGATCGAGGCGCGACATGCGGGCGACGATGCTTTCGCGTCCGAGCGCGGCCGCCAGGTCTTCAGTGCGCGACAGGTATTCGCTCATGCGCAGGTCGAGCGAGCTACGGCTCACCTTGATGGCGTCGCTCAGGCCCTGGCGCACCTCGACGTGGAACCAGCTGTCGATGCCGCGATTGAGAAAATACAGCGCGGAGAAATACACCATCAGCAGCGGCCCGATCACGAGCAGCCCGAACAGCATCAGCGTCCGTGCCTTCAGTCGCGATCCCGGCTGGTGCCGGCGGTACTCGCGCACGAGCTGCGTGATCTTGTTGGTGAGCACCGCCAGGAGCCCCACCAGCAGCACCGCATTGAACAGCAGGATCCACGGGTGGTAATGGCTGAATTCCGTCGAGTTCTCCGCGGTGCGCGTCAGGGCGAACAGCCCCACGAACCACAGGAGCACCGCCACCGCGATCAGCGCGTACGCGCCCCAGCGGCGCAGCGCCAGGCCGAGCGCCGCCAGGCGCTCGCGCAAGCCGGTGCCGAACGGGCGGCTCACTGACTCAGGGGCCATGTGTACCACTCGGTGCTGCGCTTCCAGTCCTGGCGCCAGAACATCAGGAGCTTGAGCGTCGCCGGCAGGTCGCCGACCGACACCGTCGCGCGCACGTTGACGTTGTACCGCCGCACGTCGTCGACGGCGGCACGCGCCACGATCGGGAGCGATTCAACGTGCCCGAGATAAGCGAGCGCGCTGTCGAGGTCCGGAAAGGTCACGGCCTCGGACGCCGCCGGCCGGTCACCGCCTTTTTCCACGCGGTAGCGGTCCGTGACGGCGTGGTAGCTGAGCTCATAGTGCTCGGTCGCGCTCGCCAGGGTCGCGTCCGGCCAGAAGCGGCGTGGTCGCGAGACCTCCACTTCCAGCTCGAGCTTGAGCGGCAGCCCCTGGCGCAGGGCATCGCGGACCGGATCGTCAACCGGTAACCGAACCTGGGCAGAAAGCAGGTAGCTCTGGTCGTTGTGCCCGATGACCGCGTCACGAACCTCGAACGTTCCGGTGAGCGCGTCCGCCATAACCAGGGCGCTGCCGATGGTCAGAATGAGCACCGGGACCCAGCGCCGCCGGGAGCAGGGACGCACGTAACTATCCATCGGTATCCGGCTCATCCATTGGTCGGTTCGGCAACGGCCGTGGTTTTTTCGAGACAAGCATAATAGAACCCGTCGGTGCCCGCCTCACCGGCTATTAAATAGAGTCCCGGTTCGTCCCTGCGCAACCGACCGAGGCCGGCCGCCGCCGGGTGGGGCGCCGCGAGCGCGGCACCAGCGTTTCGCGCAAGGAAGTCCGCGACCACAACCGAATTCTCCCGCGGCAGGATGGAGCAGGTCGCATACAGCAGGCGCCCGCCCGCTGCGAGCAGGGGCCAGAGCGACGCGAGCAGTCGCGATTGCAGCAGCGCGAACGCGTCGATGTCCCGCGCCCGGCGCAGCACTTTGATGTCCGGGTGCCGCCGGATGACGCCCGTCGCCGAGCAGGGAGCATCGAGCAGGATCCGGTCGAAGGGCTTGCCGTCCCACCATTCATCCGGACTCAGCGCATCGGCGGTGGACACATTCGCCATGAGACCGAGGCGATCGAGGTTGGCGCGAATGAGGTCCGTGCGGCGCGCGTCTTTGTCGATGGCGACCAGTTCCCCGAGACCCGGCGTGTGCTCGGCAATGTGGCAGGTCTTGCCACCCGGCGCGGCGCACGCATCGAGCACCCGCTGACCCGCCCGGGCGTCGAGCAGCGGCGCTGCCAGCTGCGCGCCCGCGTCCTGGACCGACAGCGCGCCGCTTGCAAAACCCGGAATCGCATCGACCGGCACGGCCTCGAGGAGCCGCACGGCGGTCGAAATGCGCCCCGCACGCTCCGCTGCGAGACCGGCCGCCGCCAGCGACTCGAGCGCTGCCTCGACCGAAAGCCTGCGCAGGTTGACGCGCAGCCACAGCGGCGGCGGCTCATTGCCCGCATCGAGTATGCGTTCGCAGTCGTCGGGCCAGTCCTTGCGCAGGCGGTCGATGAGCCAGCCCGGGTGCGCGTACCGGCCGACGGGCTGCGCGAGCGCCCCGGTATCGATGGCAGCGCGTTCCCGCAGGTAGCGACGCAAGAGTGCGTTGACGAAGCCGCTCGCTCGCGCGCAGCCAATGAGCGCGGTCGCCGCCACCGATTCGTCGACGATGGCGTGCGCCGGGATCGGGGAGTGCTGAATCTGAAAGAGGGCGACGGCGAGCAGCGCAAGCACCAGCGGATCGATCTCCACGAGCGGACGCGCACTGAGCGCTGCGAGTTGGCGTTCGATGCGCGGCCACCAGCGCAGCGTTCCGTAGCTCCAGGCCTGCAACTCCGCGTGTGCGCGCGGAGCCAGCGCCGACTTGCCCTCGGCAAGCGCGTCGTCCAGATTCCGGCCCGCGGCGAGGACCCGATGCACGACGCGCGCGGCGGCGGAGCGTGACGCGGCACCCGGCGATGCGTCAGCAGTGGCGGCGGGTTTCATACGTTCATGTCAGGCGTTCGCCGTTCATCCGGTGGGCGTGGACGAAGTCGGCGGCGTCCACGCGCTTGCGGCCGGGCAGCTGCACGGTCAACAGCGCGAGACAGCCGCTGCCGCAGGCCACTTCGATGCCACTGGCGTCCGCGTTCACCACTTCCCCGGGACTCGCGCCGGGCCGTCCAGGGCGCACCTCGGCGCGCCAGATCTTGAGCTGCTCGCCGCGCCACAAGGTCTCGGCGCCGGGAGTGGGGTCCAAGGCGCGGACGCGGCGCTCGATCCGCTCTGCCGGTTCGTCCCAGTGGATGCGCGCGTCATCCCGCTTGATCTTCGGTGCGTATGACGCACGGCTTGCGTCCTGCTCCCGCATGACCGCCCGGCCCGAGGCAATGGACTCGAGCGTATCGACCAGCAACCGCGCGCCCAGTTCGGCAAGCGCATCGTGCAACTCGCCAGCGCTCATGCCCGGGCCGATCGGGCATTCGCGTTGCGCCGCGATCGGCCCGCTGTCGAGGCCGGTTGCCATGCGCATGATCGTGACTCCGGTCAGCGCGTCGCCGGCAAGGATCGCGTGCTGAATCGGCGCAGCGCCACGCCAGCGCGGCAACAGCGACGCGTGGATGTTGAAGCAACCGATGCGCGGAACGGCGAGCACAGGTTGTGGAAGGATAAGACCGTAGGCCACCACCACGAGTGCGTCGGGCGCGAGCGCAGCGAGACGCTGCACTACACCGTCGGACGTGAGCGTCTCGGGTTGCTCGATCGGCAGCCCGAGAGCGAGCGCCCGTGTCTTCACCGCCGAGACCGAAAGCCGGCGGCCGCGGCCGGCCGGCCGGTCGGGCTGCGTGTATACGGCGCAGACGTCGTGGCCCGCGGCAACCAGCGCATCGAGCGCCGGAAGCGCGAACACGGGCGTGCCGGCAAACACGATGCGCAGGGAAAATGGGGACATTGCCGATTTCAGCAGATTCTATGCGGCGGCGAAGCCGATGGGCGGAAGGTCAGGCGAAGAATCAGGGGTACGCCCGTCTTCCGTGCGCTTCAAAGCGCAGGGGTGCGCGAGCGGATCGGCGGGACCGTCCGCTGCCGGCGCTCCTTGTCGAGCTTCTTGCGGATGCGCTCGCGCTTGAGCTCGGACAGATAGTCGACGAACAGCTTCCCGTCGAGATGATCCATCTCGTGCTGGATGCAGACGGCGAGCAGCCCTTCGGCTTCGAGCTCGCGGCGCGCGCCCCGGGTGTCCTGGAACTCGACGCGGATATGGCGCGCCCGCTCCACGTCCTCGAAGATGCCCGGCACCGACAGGCAGCCTTCCTGGTTCACTGCCCGCTCGCTGACCTCGAGCAGCTTCGGGTTGACGAGGATGTACGGCTGGTTTCGCTCCTCGGAGACGTCGCAAACCAGCAGTCGTTTGTGAACATTGACCTGGGTCGCCGCCAGCCCGACCCCTTTCGCGCTATACATCACGTCGAGCATGTCCCGGGCCAGCTGGTCGAGCGCAGGATCGAATGCCACGACGGGAGTCGCCCGGGTACGCAGGCGAGGGTCGGGAAATTCCAGGATTGTGAGCTTGCCCATGGGACTTGGGGATGATAATTCGTGCATTCCCCGCACAAATGCTGCTAAATTTATGTCCGCACTGGAGATAGTGTCGGCAACGGGCGACGAATTGGCGCCGAACCCCTCGATCGTTCTCGTGTATCTTCGCCCCCGGTCGGTCGACATTATAGCAGCGTCGTTCAGGTCGCCCTCATCGCATCGCAGGAGCTCGTAATGCTTGACTATCAGCGAGTTACGGCGCGAATCGACTCGCGACAATGCGCCCCCCTCTGTCTCGCACGGGCGCTCGCTTCACTCTGCCTCTGGGGCCTTGCCGCCGGCGTCCTGTCGGCCTGCTCCGCAGGAAAGATGACGCGGGACGAGGCGGCCTCCGCGCCTCCGCCACCGCCGCCACCGTCCGAGGCGGCTCCGGCGCCGGCCGAGCCGGCGGCGGCGCCTGCAGCCGCTCAACCTGCGGCCGAGCCGGTGGTGCTCAATCCGTCGGCGCCGCAGAAGTACGTCGTGCAGCGGGGCGATACCCTGTGGGGGATCGCCAGCCGCTTCCTGCGCGACCCCTGGTTCTGGCCCGAGATCTGGTACGTCAATCCGCAGATCGAGAACCCGCACCTTATATATCCTGGCGATTCCCTGACGCTGGGGGTCGGGGCCGACGGCCGGCCGCAGGTGCAGCTCGAGCGCGGCACCGGCGAACGTCTGTCACCGCAGGTACGTACGCAGCCGCTGGAAGAAGCAATAAAGGCGATTCCGTACGAGATCGTCGCTTCGTTCATGTCCAAGCCCTCGGTGCTCGAGAAGCAGCAGGCCAAGAGCCTGCCATACGTTCTCGCCGGCCGTGACGAGCACGTCATAACCGCGACCGGCGATGAAATCTACGTGATGGGCCTCAACGGCACCGAGAACGCGCGCTACAACATCGTTCATGTCGGCGATCCGCTGGTGGATCCCGATGACCACGAAGTCGTCGGCTACCAGGGCATCTACACCGCGAGCGCACGGCTCGCGCGCACCGGCTCGCCGGCCAAAATGATAATCACGCAATCCGCGCGCGAGACGGTCGAAGGGGACCGCGTGGTCAGCGATTCGCTCGACGTACCGCTCGATTTCGTGCCGCACGCGCCCGAGAAAGCGGTGCGCGGCCGCATCATGTCCGTTATCGACGGTGTAACGAATATCGGACAGTACCAGGTGGTCGTCATCAACCGCGGCCAGCGCCACGGACTCGAGCCCGGCCACGTCCTCGCGGTCTTCCAGCAGGGCCGCAAGGTCAAGGACCGCACCTCGGGCGGGGCTTTCGGCTCGAACGTTCAGCTCCCCGACGAGCGGGCCGGCACGTTCATGGTGTTCAAGACCTTCGATCGCATCAGCTACGGTCTGATCATGGAAGCCGATCATCCGCTGCTCGTCGGAGACGTCGTCGGCAACCCCTGATCGGTTCAGCATGCACCCGGCGCAGCCGCCGGGAGCGTTTCTGGGGCCGCGCACGGAGCAATCCTGCGCGGCCCCTCGTTTTTTGAGCGACCGCGCAGGCAAAACAGCACAGGCACGGCGCACTGCGCCGTAGAATCCGCGCGCCGTGGCCAACCCTGGAATGTCCGTCGATGAGCTGTGCGCGTGGATCCGGCTCGCGCGCACTTGCGGTCTCGACGTCGAGTCCGCGAAGCTCGCCGTGACCGCAGCGGGCGGCGCCGCTGCGCTGCTCGCGGCCCCGGCGCGGCGCCTGACGGGGCTCGACCTCCCGGACGAAACAGTCGCCCGCCTGCGCGCGCTCGGCAGGATCGACGTCGAACGCGACCTCGCCTGGCTCGCGGCATCCGATCATCACCTCGTTCCGTGCACGTCCCGCGACTACCCGCCGCTCCTCGCCAAGACGCCGGGCGCGCCAATCGCGCTGTACGTCGCCGGCGATCCGGCGCTCCTTGCCGTCGCGCAGCTCGCGATCGTCGGCAGCCGCAATCCGACCGCTGCCGGCGCCGAGACGGCGTTCGCGTTCGCGGAGTTTCTGAGCACCGCTGGACTTACGATCACGAGCGGGCTCGCGCAGGGCATCGATGCCGCCGCGCATCGCGGGGCGCTCGCCGGCGGCGGCCGAACGGTTGCCGTGTGCGGCACGGGGCTCGATCTCGTGTTCCCGCGCGAGCACACGGAGCTCGCGCGCGATATCGCGGCACGCGGCGCGCTGGTCTCGGAGTTCCCCATCGGCACGCCGGGACGGCGCGAGAACTTTCCCCGGCGCAACCGGATCATCAGCGGTCTCGCGCTCGGCACGCTGGTGGTGGAGGCGGCGCGCCGCAGCGGCTCGCTCATCACCGCGCGCCACGCGGCCGAGCAGGGACGCGAGGTGTTCGCCATTCCGGGCTCCATTCACAATCCGCTCGCGCGCGGCTGTCACGCGCTCATACGCCAGGGCGCGAAGCTCGTGGAGAACGCCGACGACGTGCTCGCGGAGCTGCCGGCGCTCGCCGGCGCGCTCGCGGAAATCCGTCGTCGACCGGCGACGCCGAGCGCCGAAATCGGCGCCGGCGAATTGGACAAAGAGTACAAAATCCTGTTAGATGCGCTCGGCTTCGAGCCGGCCTCGGTCGATCAACTGGTCGAGCGCTGCGGATTTTCCGCCGAAGTCGTGGCTTCCATGCTCCTCATTCTGGAGCTGCAGGGACTCGTGGAAGCGCGCGCCGGTGGCACCTACTGCCGGAATTTTGCGGGGCGGTGAGATGAAAGAAAGCGTTCTCGATATCCTGATCTATCTTTTCGAGAACTACATGGATGCCGAGCTCGAGCCACAGCCGAGCCGCGACCTCCTCAAGCAGGAGCTGGAGAAGGCGGGCTTCGCGGACGGCGATATCGGACGCGCGCTCGACTGGCTCGACAGCCTGGCGGACGGCCGCCACCCGGTCGTGCAGGCGACGGCGCGGGCCATCCGCATCTTCAGCGGCCACGAGCAGCTGCGCCTCGACACCGACTGCCGCGGCTACATCCTGTACCTCGAGAACATTGGAATTCTGTCGGCCACCCAGCGCGAAATCGTGATCGATCGCCTGATGGCGCTCGAAGCCGACGACATCGACATCGAGAAGGTCAAATGGGTGGTGCTGATGGTGCTGTTCAGTCAGCCGGGCCAGGGCGAGGCGTACGCGCGCATGGAGGACCTGGTGTTCGAGGAACGCCCCGAGGCCGTGCATTGACGGATCGGCGGGCGCTTCTTCCAAACTGAGCATCCCGGCGCCGCGGCTCGTCCGCGGTTCGTTTTTTTATGGGTACACCGATCCTCTGGTGCTCCTCACTGAATTGACATGAGTCAGAACCTGGTCATCGTCGAGTCGCCCGCGAAGGCGCGCACCATCAAGAAGTACCTGGGCAAGGACTTTGAGGTGCTCGCCTCGTACGGGCACGTGCGCGACCTCGTGCCGAAGGAAGGCGCGGTCGATCCCGAGCGCAACTTCGCGATGCAGTACCGGCTGATCGAAAAGAACGAGCGCCACGTCGGCGCGATCACCCGGGCGCTGAAGAAGGCCAAGGCCCTGTACCTCGCGACCGATCCGGACCGCGAGGGTGAAGCGATCGCCTGGCATCTGCGCGAGATCCTCAGAGAGCAGGGCGCGCTCACCGGCAAGGAAGTGCGCCGGGTGACGTTCTACGAGATCACGAAGAACGCGATCCGCGCCGCGATCAACGAACCGCGCGATCTGTCGGTGGATCTGGTGAACGCGCAGCAGGCGCGCCGCGCGCTCGACTACCTGGTCGGCTTCAACCTCTCGCCGCTCCTGTGGAAGAAGGTGCGGCGGGGACTCTCGGCGGGGCGCGTGCAGAGTCCCGCGCTGCGCATGATCGTCGAGCGCGAGGAAGAGATCGCCGCGTTCAAGACCCAGGAATACTGGACCATCGACGCCGACGTCCAGCATGCCGCACAGCAGTTTCCCGCCAAGCTCATCGAGTACCGCGGACAGAAGGTCGAGCAGTTCAGCTTCACGTCCGCCGATAGCGCACACGAGGTGGAAGCGACCCTGCAGGCGGCAGCGCAGGGACAGCTCCGGGTGGCGCACATCGAGCGCAAACAACGCCGGCGCAATCCGGCGCCGCCGTTCACTACTTCCACCTTGCAGCAGGAAGCGGCGCGCAAACTCGGATTCAGCGCGCAGAAGACCATGCGCACGGCGCAGCAGCTGTACGAGGGCGTCGATACCGGCGAGGGTGCCATCGGCCTGATCACCTACATGCGAACCGATTCCGTGGCGCTCGCGCAGGAGGCGGTCGCGGAGATCCGGGAAGTCATCAGGAAACTCTACGGCGACGCGGGTCTCGCCGAAGAGGCGCGCGTCTACAAGACCAAGGCGAAGAACGCCCAGGAGGCCCACGAGGCCGTGCGCCCGACGTCGGCATCGATCACGCCCGCGGACGTCGAAGGCAAGATGGAGGACGACCAGTTCAAGCTCTATGCACTCATCTGGAAGCGCACCGTCGCCTGCCAGATGAGCCACGCCCTGTTCGACACCGTCGCAGTCGATCTCGTCGCTGGTCACGAAGGCGCCGGCCGTCACACGCTGCGCGCAAACGGCTCGACCCTGGTCAAACCCGGCTTCATGGCCGTCTACCAGGAAGGCCACGACGACGGGGCGGACGATGATTCGGATCACGTGCTGCCGCCGATGCAGGAGGGCGAGCGCGTCGAGCTCCTGAAGATCCACCCCGAGCAGCATTTCACGGAACCGCCGCCACGCTACTCGGAGGCTTCGCTCGTCAAGGCGCTCGAGGAGCACGGGATCGGCCGCCCCTCGACCTATGCCTCGATCATTTCCACGCTCAAGGACCGGGAATACGTGGAGATGGTCAACCGCCGCTTCGTGCCGACCGACATCGGGAAGATCGTCAACCGGTTTCTGACCCAGCACTTCCACCGCTACGTCGAGTACGGATTCACCGCCCGCATGGAGGACGAGCTCGACGCGGTCTCGCGCGGCGAAGAGGACTGGGTTCCGCTGCTGAAGAAATTCTGGAAACCGTTCATCGACCTGGTCGAATACACCGAGAAGCACGTAACGCGGGAAGCGGTCGCCCAGGCCCGCAGTCTCGGCGTCGATCCGGTCTCCGGCCGGCCGATGAGCGTGCGCATGGGACGGTTCGGGCCGTTCGTGCAGATCGGCACCAAGGAGGACGTGGAGAAGCCGCGGTTCGCGGGTCTCAGGCCGGGACAGAAAATGGACACGATCACGCCGGCGGATGCGCTCGAGCTCTTCAAGCTGCCGCGCAACCTCGGTACGACCGCCGAAGGCGAGCCCGTGCAGGCGAACATCGGCCGTTTCGGCCCCTACATCAAGTACGGCGCAAAGTACGTCTCGCTCAAGGAAGACGATCCGTACACTGTCGGGCTCGAGCGCGCGCTCGAGATCATCGCCGCGAAAAAGCTGGCCGACGCCAATCGCATCATTCTTGATTTTCCGGATGCCGGCATCCAGGTGCTGAACGGCCGTTACGGCCCGTACATCACCGACCGGCAGAAGAATGCGAAGATTCCGAAGGACCGGGAGCCGAAGTCGCTCACGCTCGAGGAGTGTCGGGAACTCCTGGCGCAGGCTCCCGTGCGCGGGCGCAGGCGCGGCGCGCCGGCCAAGGCCGCCGAACCGGTGCAACCCGCTGCGGCGGCGGCACCCGCGGCCGGTTCGAAAAAGGCGGCGCCGCCGGCTGCGGCCGAAGCCCGTCCCGCGAAGGCCAGGAAGGCATCGAAGAAGAAGTCTGCGGTTGGCAGGAAGACCAGGTCCTGACACCGGTCGGCGCACCTGCCCGCTGCAAACGCTGAGTACAAGCGCAGTCGGGATGGCTTCGGGTCCGGACCCCTGCGATCGAACGC
>Ga0316620_10000957_pt1 | contig 12033 bp, 9 predicted proteins | sample OWC_Aug_M1_C1_D5_FD_207651 | JGI IMG/M metagenome (GOLD analysis project Ga0316620, IMG submission 207651) | Wetland soil microbial communities from Old Woman Creek delta, Ohio, United States - OWC_Aug_M1_C1_D5_B | ecosystem: Environmental > Terrestrial > Soil > Wetlands | place: USA: Ohio... | reverse complement strand
ATCCCACGCGGATCACGCCCGATCTGATCGCGCTTTTGGCGACGCAGCCGCGCCTGTGCCGGTACCTGGACCTGCCTCTCCAGCACGCGGATGCCTCCGTCCTGAAGGCCATGGGGCGCGGCGGCGGTGCGGACGGCTATCGGCGGCTCATCGGGCGGTTGCGCCGCGCGATCTCCGGTCTCGTCGTGCGGACCTCGTTCATCACCGGGTTCCCCGGCGAGACGGCGGCGCAGTTCGGGGTCCTGCGGCGGTTCGTGGCCGAGATGCATTTCGACCGGGTGGGGGTCTTTCGCTACTCGGATGAGGAGGGCACGGCCGCCGCGGCGCTGCAGCCCAAGGTGCCGCGCCGGGTCGCGGAGGCGCGGCGCGCCCGGCTGATGGCGATCCAGGCGCGGATCGCCGAGGCGAAAGGACTGGCGCTCGTGGGGAGCATCCAAGAGGTCATGGTGGACGGACCGGCAGCGGAATTCCCGGGGATGCAATGCGGCCGCACAGCCGGCCACGCCCCGGAAGTGGACGGCGCCGTCTATCTCCAGGGTCCCCCGGTGGCTCCGGGGACCTTCGTACGGGCGAGAATCCGGCAGGCGTTCGAGCACGATCTGTGCGGAGAGATCCTCGAGGTGACGGGGTAGAGATGTCCGGACGGAAATCGAAAGCGGCTGCGCAGGCCGGTTCGCCGGCGATGTCGACCGTGCAGTTCGTCGCGACGGCAGGAGGCCTCGGCCGCATTCCACGCGCCCCCGGGACGCTGGGAAGCCTGATCGGCGCCGCGCTCTGCCTGCCGCTGCTGGGGTTGGGATGGCCCCTGCACCTCGCGGCAACGGTCGTGCTGTGCGGGGCGGCGCTGGTGGCGTCCGGCAGGGCGGCAGCGGAGCTCGGCCAGCCGGATCCGCCCCAGGTGATCATCGACGAGATCGCAGGCATGTCCGTGGCGCTGTTGGCGCTGCCATTCCAATGGTACGATCTGGGCGCGGTGTTCCTGCTGTTCCGGCTGTTCGACGTGGTGAAGCCGGCTCCCATTCCCCGACTGGAGCGGCTACCCGGGGGTTTCGGCATCGTGGCGGATGACATCGCGGCCGGCCTTCTGGCTCGGGTCACGTGGTGGCTCCTGAAGGCCAACTTCGACTTTCTCTGAGTGGGCCACCAGGACTCCAATGGGCGCGGAACTTCTGACGATCGGGACGGAGTTGCTCCTCGGGCAGATCGTGGACACCAACGCCGCTTGGATGGCGCAGCGACTGGCCGAGGCGGGCATCGACGTCTACTATAAGAGCACGGTCGGCGATAATTGGAGCCGAATCGAGGCGGCCATTCGCCTCGCCATGTCCCGCGCGGACGTCATCGTCATGACCGGCGGTCTGGGCCCCACCGAGGACGACCTGACCCGCGACGTCCTGGCGGCCGTCTTGGGCCGGCCGCTCGGGTTGGACCCCCGCGTCTTGACTGCCATCGAACAGCGGTTCGCCCACCGACGAGTGGCCATGCCGGAGAACAATCGCAAGCAAGCCATGGTACCGGAAGGGGCCGAGGTGCTCCACAACCCGCGCGGCACCGCCCCCGGCCTCTGGATCCGGCATGGGAGCTGTGCCTTGGTCTGCATGCCCGGCGTGCCCTCGGAGATGAAGCCCATGCTGTTGGACCAGGTGATCCCTCGCATCCGGACGGCTTTCGGCATGGGGAGTCAAATCGTGTCGCGTGTCCTCAAGACCTGTGGGATCAGCGAGTCCACCCTGGATGAGAGGATCGGCGACTATTTCCGCGACATGCGGAACCCCACCATCGGCGTCTTAGCCCACGCCGGAGAGATTCACGTGCGGCTGACCTGCAAAGGTGAGGATGCGGGTGAGATTGCCGCCAAGCTGAACGAGCTGGAGGCGAAGATCCGCGCGCGCCTCGGCCACCTGATCTTCGGTCGGGACGACGAAAAGCTCGAGGCCGTGGTGGGCCGCCTCCTGCGGGAGCGCAAGGCCACGCTGGCCGTGGCCGAGTCGTGCACCGGCGGCCTGGTGGCGTCGCGGCTGACCGACGTCCCCGGCAGCTCGGACTATTTCGAGCGCGGCGTCGTCGCGTACAGCCTGGAGGCAAAGGAGCGCCTGCTGAATGTCCCGGCGAGTCTGCTGGAGCGGCACGGTGCCGTGAGCCTGGAGGTGGCGCGTGCCATGGCGGCAGGCGTCCGACGCATGGGCGGGACCGCCCTCGGCCTGGCGACGACGGGCATCGCGGGTCCGAGCGGCGGCACGCCGGAGAAACCCGTCGGCCTCGTCTGCGTGGCCTTGGCCTGGAATGGCGGCGACGGGGCGCGCGAGTTCCGTTTGTTGGGGGACCGGGAGCAAGTGAAGTACCGCGGCGCGCAGATGGCCTTGGAGATGCTTCGACGTCATCTTCTCGACATACCCATGGACGAAGTGTGAGCGCGGAACAGGGCGGCATGCGTCTTTTCGTGGCGGTACACCTTCCGCAGGAGATCCGGGACGGTCTGGCGGCGGTGCAGGAGCGGCTTCGCCGCTTGCAGGCCGACGTGAGCTGGGTCAAGCCCGCCAACCTCCACATTACGCTCAAATTCCTGGGCGAGACGGAGCCGAAACGGCTGGGGCGCATTGGCCCAGTGCTGGCGGAGGTGGCGCGAGGCATGGCGCCGTTTTCGCTGACGGTGGCAGGGGTGGGCACCTTCGGCGGTCGCATCCCGCGGGTGGTGTGGGCGGGGGTGAGGGAGGGGGCCGCACCGCTCGAAGCCCTGGCCGGCGCCGTCGAGAACGGCCTCGCGCGCGCGGGCTTTCCGAAGGAGCGGCGGCAGTTCACGGCGCATTTCACCCTGGGGCGGGTTCGGTCTCCGAGAAACGCGGAGGTCCTGCTGGCCGCGATCCGCGATGAGTCGACGGAGCCGTTAGGGGTCGTGTCCGTGGAGCAGTTCGTTCTCATGCAGAGCCGGCTCGACCCGGGCGGGTCGATTTACACGGCCCTGGAGCGTTTTCCCCTTGAAGTCGCCTGAGGGTGGGGGCAGGCGGAAGGAGCCGCGATGCGAGTCACCGAGTTGAGGAAGTCGGCTCGTGAGATCTTCGACGCCGCCGTCCGAGCGGTGGACCCGGCGGAGGCCATCCGACGGCACCTGGTTCGCGACGGCGACCGCCTCGCGATCGGGGGCGAGCGGGTGGACCTCGGCGCCGTTCGAGAGGTCGTGGTCGTGGGGTTGGGCAAGGCCGGGGCACCCATGGCCGCGGCCGTGGAAGAGATTCTGGGGGCGCGGATCGCGCGCGGCGTCGTCGTGACCAAGTACGGTCACGTCCAACCCACCCGCGTGATCCGGATCCACGAAGCCGGGCACCCCGTTCCCGACGACGCCGGGATGGTCGGCGCGCGCGCCGTCCTCGATCAGGTCACGGGACTCGATTCCGGCGACCTGGTGTTGGTCCTGATCTCCGGGGGCGGCTCCGCGCTCACCCCCGCGCCCGTGGAGGGGGTCACCCTGGCGGAGAAGCAAGCCCTCACGAAAGCCCTCCTGGCGTGCGGGGCGGACATTCGCGAGATGAACACCTTGCGGAAGCATATCTCGCGGATCAAGGGCGGCCAGTTGGCGCGGGCCGCTGCGCCCGCTCGGGTTTTCACCCTCATCCTCTCCGATATCGTCGGCGATCCGCTGGATGCCATTGCCTCGGGCCCCACGGTCCCCGACCCGACGACGTACGCCGACGCCTTGGCCATATTGGACAAGTACCGCATCCGCGAGGAGATTCCCGCCAGCATCCGAAAACAGCTCGAGGCCGGCGCCGCCGGGAAGATTCCCGAGACCCCCAAGCCTGATGATCCCTTATTTGGACGAGTGAAAAGCATCATGGTGGCGAGCAATATCCAGGCGCTCGAGGCGGCGAGGGCCGAGGCGCAACGGCTGGGTTTTCAGGCCATCATCCTGTCGTCGTTCATCGAGGGCGAGACGCGTGAGATCGCCCGGATGCACGCGGCGCTGGCGCTTGAGGTGCGAGCCAGCGGCCATCCCGCGAGACCACCCGTCTGCCTGATCACCGGAGGGGAGACCACGGTGACGCTGCGAGGCAAGGGCAAGGGCGGACGCAACCAGGAGTTCGCGTTGGCGTCGGCCTTGGACATCGCCGGGCTGCCGGATGTGGTGGTGTTCAGCGCCGGGACGGACGGTACGGACGGGCCGACGGATGCGGCCGGCGCCCTCGCGGACGGCGAGACCGTCAAGCGGGCCCTCGGCCTCGGTCTGAAACCGCGGGCCGCGCTCGACGGCAACGACGCCTATCCGTTCTTCGAGCGCCTCGGCGATCTGGTGGTCACGGGCCCCACCCGAACCAACGTGATGGATGTGCGCATGGTCCTCGTCGGGTAGGTGGCGGAGCTGCGCGGAGGGGGGCGCGAAGCCGCCGGCCTCACCCCCCGGGTCGGCCCCTCGGGCGCCGTCGGCGCCGCGAGGGTTCGAGTCCTGCGCAAGAGGGCGGCGCGATGCCTTCGCATCGACCGTCCGCATCCTTGGCATGCACGGCTGTCCGCGCATCTCTCCCGGCTTGCTGCCGAGCGATGAGAAGCGCCCGAGGCAGGGCCAGAACCCGCGGCTGCGCTCGCGTCGGTGCGCCCCGATAATGGTCTCCTCGACACGTCGCATGGCCGCCCGGCTCGCACGACGGGCGACGAGGTGGCCGACTCGATGAGCCCTCCGCGCCGGTCTCTCTACACCAAGCCCTTCATCCTGGCAGCGGTAGCCAATTTCCTGTTTTTCGCCAATCTGAACGCCTACACCCTGCTTCCCCTCTACATCCACCAGCTGGGCGGACGCGAAGGTCAAATCGGAATGATCATGGCGATGTACTCGGTTGCGGCGATTCTGTGCCAGTTGGGCATAGGGCCGCTCGTCGACCGTCTTGGCCGCAAACCGTTCATCGTGCTCGGAGCCGCCTTGGTCACTGCCGTCTCGACGGTGTTCTTGTTCTCGGCGCAATTGGGCTGGCATTTTTACCTTCTGCGCTTCCTGCAAGGATTGGCGTTTGCCGGATTCACGACGAGCAACCTGACCCTGCTGGCCGACCTCGCGCCCGCCAGCCGCCGCGCCGAAGCCGTGGGGGTCTTCGGAGTGTCCGGGCTCGTCACGATTGCGCTTGCCCCTGCCATCGGCGAAGTACTCCTCCGAGCGTCTGGTTTTCGCGCGCTCTTTGCGGGGACCGTCCTGCTCGGGGCGGGGACGCTGGCCGTGTGTCTGGCAACGGAGGTTCCGAGACCCATGGCAATCGAATCCCCCCGACCTCTCGGCGCGGGATTCTGGCGGGGGTTCACACCGGTGCTACTGTCCAGTTTCCAGTTTGGTCTTGCCAACTCCGTCGTCTTCGTGTTTCTGCCGCCGTTTGGGCGCTACGCGGGATTGCCCCGCATCGCGCCATTCTACATCGTGTACACAGTCATGGCGGTGGCCGTGCGCTTCCTCGGGGGTCGACTGGCCGACCAGCTGGAGCGGCGGCAGGTCATCTTGCCCTCCCTGATCGGCCTCTCGGTGGGCATCCTGCTCTTCAGCACCCTGCGATCCACGTGGATGCTTGTCTTGATCGCATTCATCAACGGGACGGCGCACGGTTTCGTATTTCCCGCCACGAGCGCCATGGCCTTCGATCGCGCCCCTCGCGGGGCGCGGGGCAGGGCGCTGGCGATATTCAACACCGCGGCCTTGGCGGGCGCGACGGCAGGCGCGGTCGGCTTCGGCTGGCTGGCGGAGTTCGTCGGATACCGGATGGGCTTCGTCGTCCTGGGCCTCGCCTTGGCCGTCGGGTCGGGGGTATTTTGGCGTAAGCGATAACGCCCCGTGGCGCCTGGGCTTGCGGGCGGGGTCACACTCTGATACTCTGACCAGGACCTGACGCGGAATCGCGTATATATCGGATTCAACCATGGACGATACGCCGAGCCAACTGCCCGCCGAGGCGCTGAGTCACCTGGATGGTCTCTATAATCTGGCCCGCTGGCTCGTCCGTGATCCAGCGGAGGCGGAGGATCTCGTTCAAGAAACGTACCTGCGCGCGCTCCGGGGCTCTCACCAATTCCAGGTGGGAACCAATCTTCGCGCCTGGTTGTTTCAAATACTGAGGAATACGTTCTTTACGCAGTACAGGAAACGGGGCCGAGAGCCGGAGGCCGTGGATCCAGACGTCCTGGACACGATGGCGACCCGGCTCGGCCCGGAAAGTGGGGCGGGGCCGCCTTCGGGGGCGTCCAACGGCACCTTGGGTGTTGACCTGAAAGCCGCCCTACAGCAGCTTCCCGAGGACTATCGCGCGGTGGTTCTCCTGGCGGATGTCGAGGACTTCACCATGACCGAGGTTGCCGACATCATGGGATGCCCGGTTGGGACGGTGAAGTCGAGACTGTTTCGGGCGCGTGCGATCTTGCAGGAGCTGTTGCGTGACTATGTCCGGTGACCGGGCGTTCGTGGGCGCATCCAGACGCCCCCAGGGGTTTGGGATGGCCGGTCTCGAGAAGGCGCGGAATGGACTGTCGTGAGGCGCGAGATCTTCTGGCGGAGCTGACCAGGAACCAGCTCGAGTCGCATCTGGCGGATGCCGTGCGCGCGCATGCGGCGGGATGTGCAAGCTGTGCCGACGCATTACGCGTGGAGGCTGCTCTGCATGCCCTGATTCGAGAGCAGGCGCCTCGTTATTCGGCTTCTCCCGCCCTCCGCGCGCGGGTCCAAAGCGCCCTGCGGACAGCCAGGCGGCCCATGGCGTCCGGTTGGCGGGGTTGGCTGTTCCTCCACCCGTGGAAGGTCGGCGGTTTGGCGGCAGCCCTCGCAGCGTTGGTCGTGGCCTGGATTGGCACCACCTGGCTGGCGGCGGATCCGGTTTCGCGGCTTGTCTCGCAAGCCGTGGCGGAGCATGCAGAATATGCTCACGAGGCGATGCACCGTCCGGCTCCCAATCCGGCTCAGCTCTTGGCAACACTGCGGTCTCAGGCACAATTCGCGCTCGGTCCTCTCTTCCCGGGCGACACGGAGGCGCCGCTGATGTCGACGATGACTGCCGAGTTGCTCGGAAAGCCGGCCGTCGCCCTGGTGTACCGAAACGGGCCGGAACGCTACACGACGCTCCTCCTGACGCCCGGTGCGGATGCCACCATTCCAACAGAGGATCGTCTTCAGATCGAGACCTTCAAGCCGCATCACCGTGTGGCGTCCGGCAAACAGGTCCTCTATTGGAAGCAGAACGATCTCGCCTGCCTGATGGTGTCCGACCTCGACGGCCCCGCTACCGCGGCGTTCTTCCTGAAGATCCGCAAGGCAGCTTGACGGGTTTGGCCTCGGAGGCCACAAGACGACCCGCCGACAGGAAAGCCTCTGCTGCCGGCGGGTAATTGCGCCACGGTCCTCCGTCGTGCGGGCGAGATGCGGCCGCCGCGGAGCCGAGGCGAACACACGATGGCGCAGGCGGGGAAGCTAGAGGATCTGTGACAGGTCCCGCGCCTCGACGTAGTTCGGATCAATCTCAAGGGCGCGCCTGCAACAGCGCTGCGCGCCGTTCAGGTCGCCCAGCTCCTTGAGGCAGAGAGCCTTGTGGTACCACGCCGTCTTGGAATTCGCGTTATACCGCAAGGCTTCATTGAAGCTGGTGGTCGCCTCTGTGAGTCGCTTCAAACGGAGCAAGCAGATGCCTCGATTGTTCCAAGCGTTCAAGAGGCGGCTCGGATCCCGAATCTCTTTGATGCCTCGATCGAATTGGGTTACGGCCTGCTCATATTCTTCCATGTGCATCAGCGCCGTTGCCAGGTCGATGCCGTGTTCGGCGTCGCTCCGACCAGCCTGAGCGGCCCGGCCCGATCCGGAGGGCTTCGATTGGGCCAGCAAGGCGTCCGCTTGGAGGGTATACGCCAGTTCCTGCGTGGAGGCCGCTTTGGCGCACGTGCGGAAGAGATGCCCCCTGATCCCCTTCATGAAGAGGAGCTCCTGAAACTGTGGGTGGTCCATGTCGGTGGCCATCCGTACCAACAGATCTCCCACCAGGCGATTCATTTGCACGACGCGCGTGCGCTCTCGGTCCAAGTAGCCGGGGCGGCTTTCCGCCTCCGGAGCGAGATACCGATCTGTCGGCGTGAAGAGGGCGTGGTTCAACGCGCTCGGGCTGATCGACAGGAATCGGTAAAAACCGGCGCGCTCCCGGTCGTTATTTCGAAACCGCCAGCGGGATTCCAAGTATCCCGGGACATCGCTGGCCAGAAGGCTCGCTGCGAACTGGGAACCCAGAAAGCGAAACTTCTGTGGACCCTCGAGATATTGACGCGCCAGGGATAGGAACAACGCCAGGTCCACCCGAAAACTGTACCGATCGTTCTTCCAGCGCGGTTGCCCCCCGGATTCCGCGACCACCACGTTCTCGCGCACGAGGTCCTGTATCACCTCGCGGACATCCGCAAGAGGCTCACGTGTTTCCTTCGCCAGAGCCTCCAAATTCCGCGGGATCATATCGAGCATGGTCAGGAAGAGCTTATCCCGGACGTAGGTGTCCACTAACCGCTTGCCTTCAAGCGCCGGATCGAGCCGCTTGATTTCTCGCGCGACGACGCGCGAGACCAGTTCCCCGTGGGACGCCAGGACGGCAAACCCCGACGGTTTGCGCCCGGTCAGCGTCATTTGCAGCCAGTAAAACTGCCCCTCGTGGTATGCCAAGAAACGCGGGCCGGCATCGGTTCGAATGCGGGACTTGATGGCGGGCTCGACCACCTCCGGGGGACCGATCAGGCGAGCCCGTCGGAGGAGTGCCAGGAGTTTCTCGGGAGCAAACACGTGAAACTCGCCCTTGCCCTTTTCCTCCATGGCGGCATACCATTCCCGTGCCGGCTTACTCAGCCCAGAGAACGCCAAGAACAGCCCGACCAGCCGCCGGTCTTTCTTCTTCCCCTGAGTGTACGCGGCAAGGAAGCGTTTGAGCTCGTCTGGACCGACCTCACGCGGAAGCACGCGGGCCTTGCACAGGATGGCCGCCTGGGTCGCCCGATGCTTCGCTTTGACCTCGAGGTCAGTCCCGGCCGCGGCAATCCGTACGCGAAAATCGTCATACCCCAGTTCGTCGAGCAAGCGCTTAACGATCTGGTTCAGGAGTCGGCCCTTATCCTTGGCCGACTCTGCAAGCACCTTAATCGTCATCTGGCCTCCGGCCAACCTTGGGATTGTATCAAGCCTTTGTGTCCAAAGAAGTCCGCTGGGTGGCAATGACTCGTCTTCTGCGCGCTTCCTTTGTCGCCCGATCCGTATGGGCCGCCAATGAATACCGGGACCAGCGAGGTCGAATCTCCGGGACATTTCGCCCCGACGCCAGATTACCTCAGCCCGAAATTAGTCGTGATCTACCCGCAGCCGCGGAGAAGGATTCAAAGCTATGCAAGCACAGTGTATAGGAAAAACGTCACGCGGCATCACTGCCACGATCCGATACGCTTCGGAGGAGGATGACGACGGGAAACTGTCGGTGGGGTCTGAACATGCTGCGAACTCCGCTTTCGACTCTGTGCGTCCCAACTTTGTGTTTTTAGTAACACGCCAAGCGGCAAGGCGTCAAGGGTCAACTCACCGATCGCCTTGAAAAGTCTCAGGAAAAACGTGAGCTTTTGAAAATTCCGGCGCGTTGACAATCTGGCATCAGGATGCTACAGTGTTCAAAAGTTTCTTTTAGTAGAACTCGTATGTTATTTAATCTAAAGACAGTATTAACTCTGGCAGATGATATTATGAGGTTTCTCTGACCCTCACGGAAGAGTCGCCGGACCGGCACCCTACTTGACCACCGTGCGCCAGCGGCGGAACCGCGCTGGCCCTCGGCGCACCTCGAAAGAATTCGCGGGGTCGGTGAAACCCTTTCGTTATGAACTCATCGTACAGGGAGAAACGTTTGGCCCGTGGCGCCGTGAAGGTGTGGTGGCTCACGGCCCTCTCCCGACGACTTCGTTTTCCTTGACGTCGACCGGGGTCGAGGAGGCGCTATGAAAATTCGTGTCAAGCTCTTTGCGTCCGTCAGGGAGATCGTCGGACAAAAGGAACTCATCTTGGAGGTGCCGGGCGGCATGAAGGCATCTGCGCTTCCGCAGCGCTTGGCAATGGAGTACCCCGGAATCCAGGCGCTGGTGTCTTGCCTCAAGGTCGCCGTGAATCACGAATACGCGGACGGAGAGTGCCTCCTGGTCGAGGGAGACGAGGTGGCGCTGCTACCGCCCGTCAGCGGCGGCGTGGACGCCTTTGAGATCACCCAGACCCCGCTGTCTCTGGATGCCATGACTGCGGCGATCGGGCAGGACACCTGCGGGGCGATTGCCAGCTTCTTGGGCATCGTGCGGGGCTTTGCGCGGGGACGGCGGGTCGACCATCTCGAATACGATGCCTACCCAGAGATGGCCATCGCCAAGATGCAGCAGATCGGGGACGAGATCCGCGCCCGCTGGCCTGTGGATCGGATCGCCATCGTGCATCGGGTGGGGCGGCTTGGTGTCGGCGAAGCGAGCGTCGCGATTGCGGTGGCTTCTCCACACCGGCGCGAAGCCTTGCAGGCGTGCGCGTACGCCATCGAGCGACTCAAAGAAATCGTGCCCATCTGGAAAAAAGAGGTCTGGTCGGACGGCGCCGAGTGGATCGGGTCCACAGTGGACGAGTATCGGATTGCGGGACAGAATGCCGGTGTCGGGACGGAAGGGTGGACACACACCTCCCCACCATCGGTCGCCGACGCCTGAGCCCGAGATTCCCTTACCGCGCGCGCTCCCGCAGGGCGTTGAGTGTCGCCTCCAATCGTTTGATCTCCTCCCCGTAGCCCGCGAAATTTCCCTGCCGAAGCATGTCCTGGGCTCGCCCGTACTGCTGCAACGCTTGATCCGCCAAGCCGCGCACGTTCGTGTCTCGTGCTGTTCCGGGCGGGCCTGCCGTTGCCGCCGTTTCGGCACGGGATCCTACCGGCTGCACTTTGGCTCCGCTCCCGAACAGTTGCGTGAGCGAGGCCTCGAGGTTCTCCTCCATGGCGATCTGGTTTCCCATGGAGACGATCACGCGCTTGAGTTCCGGCAGCGAGCCTTTCTCGGCGGCGAGATAGAGCGGCTGGACGTAAAGCAGGGACTGCTCGATGGGGATGGCCAGTAAGCTCCCACGGATGACCTGGGAGCCGCGCGAACTCCACAGGCTAAGCTGCTGCGATATGAACGCGTCCTGATCGATCCGGGCGTCGATCTGGCGGGGTCCGTAAATGAGCTTCTGCTTGGGGAAGTTGTAGGAGATCAGCTTGCCGTAATGCGACCCGTCGGAACGCGCCGCCATCCAGGCGATCATGTTGTCTTTCTTGCTGGGATTGAAGGGGAAGAGCAGGATGAATTCCTCGGCCCGTTCGCCAGGAAGCCGCATGATTGTGTAGTACGACTCGATCTCGCGCTCCTGGCCGTCCACCATCCGCCTCGGAATGTTCCAGAGATCCTCCTTGTTGTAGAAGACCTGCGGGTCCCGCATGTGATAGGTGGCAAACATCCGCGCCTGGATGCCGAACAGGCCCTGAGGATAGCGGACGTGGGGCCTGAGGTCGGCGGGCATCGCGGACAGCGGCTGCAAAAGGCCAGGGAAGGCCTGCGCGTATGCCTTGATCACCGGATCGTCCGGCTCGCTGATGTAAAACGCCAGCGTTCCGTCGTACGCGTCCACCACGGCTTTCACAGAGTTCCGGATGTAGTTTCCGAGACCGCGGACCGGCTCGGAATACGGGAACCTGTTGCTGGTGGTGTACCCATCGATGATCCAGGTCAAGCGCCCGTCCTGCCGGATGACCAGGTAGGGGTCGCGGTCGAACTGGACAAAGGGGGCGGCCGTTCTGACTCGTTCCTCGATCTGGCGGTGGTACATCACCCGGCTCTCGCCGATGATGTCGTTGGAGAGGAGGATCTTGATGTCTGCGAAGCGGAGGGCGAAGAGAAGTTTCCGGAACACCGACTGGATCGGCACGCCGCCGGTGCCGGCGTAGGTGGTGTACACATTCTTGTCGCCGGCGGGGTAGTCCAGCTCCTGCGCCCGGGTCTTCACGA
>Ga0316620_10000956_pt1 | contig 12039 bp, 7 predicted proteins | sample OWC_Aug_M1_C1_D5_FD_207651 | JGI IMG/M metagenome (GOLD analysis project Ga0316620, IMG submission 207651) | Wetland soil microbial communities from Old Woman Creek delta, Ohio, United States - OWC_Aug_M1_C1_D5_B | ecosystem: Environmental > Terrestrial > Soil > Wetlands | place: USA: Ohio... | reverse complement strand
AACGACGTCCACCACACGCGAGTTGCGGGTGTCGGGGCAGTTCTCCTTGAACGTCAGGCCAAGCACGATGACGCGGTCCCGATTGACCTGGAAGCCTCTCAGGATCATTCGCTTGACTGTCTGCTCGGCCACGTACTTTCCCATCCCGTCGTTGATCTTGCGGCCGGCGAGGATGACCTGGGGGTGGTAGCCGACGGTCTCCGCCTTGTACGTCAGGTAGTACGGATCGACTCCGATGCAATGCCCTCCGACGAGGCCGGGGCGAAAGGGGAGGAAGTTCCACTTGGTGCCCGCCGCTTCGAGCACCTCGAGCGTGTCGATGCCGAGCTGGTGAAAGATGATCGCAAGCTCATTGACGAGCGCGATATTGAGGTCGCGTTGCGTGTTTTCGATGACCTTAGCCGCTTCGGCCACCTTGATGCTGCTGGCGCGGTGCACGCCGGCGCCGATGATGCTGCCGTAGACTTCCGCCACCCGGTCCAGGGTCTCCGGTGTGTCGCCCGCCACGACCTTGGTGATCTTGGTCAGCGTGCGTTGCTTGTCTCCTGGATTGATTCGCTCCGGCGAATATCCGACGAAGAAGTCGGTCTTCCATCGCATTCCGGAACGTCGCTCAATAACGGGAATGCACACTTCCTCGGTCGCCCCCGGATACACAGTGGATTCGAAGACCACCGTGGCGCCGCGCTTCAGGTTTTCCCCTACGATCGCGCTTGCGCTGAGCAAGGGTCCGAAGTCCGGATTGTGCGCGTCGTCGACCGGCGTCGGGACCGCGACGACCAGAAAATCCGCTTCCCGCAAGGCGGCCGGGTCGTCGGTCACCTCCAGCCGGCCGGCCGCCCTGAGTTCGTCCGTTCCGAGTTCCCCGGTTGGATCGACGTGTCTGCGGTACGCGCTGATCTTTTCTTCCGACAGATCGAAACCGACGGTTCGGTATTTCTTGCCGAATTCGACCGCCAGGGGCAGCCCCACGTACCCGAGGCCAATGACGGCAATCGTGCTCATTTCACAGGCCCGACAACAGCGCAGTGGCCTCGCGTTGCACCGGGAGGCGGTTGTCCAGCTTGGAGAGTATTTCCAGCTCCTTGCGTGCTGCGTCCTTCCGGCCGGCCTTGATCAAGGCCTTCGCTAAGTGGAGTCTGATGTCGTAGGCGTCCGGCGCAATTTCGGACGCTCGACCGAGCAGCTCGAGGCCACGTGGCGTGTCACCGGTGTCCACAAGAATTGACCCAAGGGTATCCATAATGGCGGCGTTGTCGGGGGCAAGGTCGTGGGCTCGCTCGGCGTACTGCAGCGCATTCGGCTGCTTGAGTTCGTGCATAGCCCACGCCAGGTTGTTCAGGAACACGGGGTTGTTGGGTTGCCTCTCGAGCGCGGCGTGCAGATGCGTCGCGGCATCGCTATAGCGCTTCAGCGCAAGGTCCCGTTGCGAGAGGTAGGCGAGCACCACGGTATCGTCGGGGTGGTCCTTGATCCAGGTCCGGGCCATCGCGTCGGCAGTGGAGCCCTGTCCGGCGGCTTCCATGAGCGCGTGCGCGCGCGCGACGAGGAGCGGTAGCTGGAATTTCTTGACCGCGTCCTGATAAACGCGTGCCGCAGCATCCCACTTCTTCTGCGCAGCGTAGATTTCACCCTCGAGTGCATAACCGAAGGGCTGATCCGGTTTCTTCGTCTGTATCGCCTTGGCCTCGCGCAGCGCGTCGTCGATGCGCCCGGTCGCGACGTAGATCGCGGCGATGTCGCGCTCCGCCGTTGCAAGGTCGGGGTTCAGAGACAAGGCCTGCCGAAGGGAGCGGATCGCATCGTCCGGCCGCTTGGCGGCCAGGTAGGCCTGCGCCTGGCGCACTAGCGGTTGCGGGGACTTCGGCAGCAGATCGGAGAGCTGCGCGAAAGTGGAGATCGCCGCCTGAGTCTCGCCGGCAGCGAGCTGGGCGACACCGAGCGCCTCCATGATCGCCGGCGAATTCGGCAATGCGGCCTGCGCGTCCTGCGCGGCGGTGAGAGCGCCCTTGAAGTCACGGTTCGCAAGGTGGTAATTGATCAGCACCAGGCGCGCCCTTGCGGAAGTCGGGTTGCCGGTCACCGCTTGCTTGAGCAGCTTTTCGACGTCCTCCTGCTTGGCACCCGTGATGCGCTGCAGGACCGCAAGACGGAAGAGCGCCTGCTCGTTGTACGGTTCCGTCTTCAACACCGCCTCGTAGCGTTGCTTCGCGGCGTCGGTGTTCTTGTCGCGCAGATCGAGGTTCGCGAGATTGATCACCGCCGGCATATAGTTCGGCTGCAGCTGCAAGGCGCGCTCGAAGCTCGCGCGGGCCGCCGGGAAGTCCCGCTTCAGGACGAGCGCCAGTCCGCGCAGGTTGTAGGTGACTGGATTGTCGGGTTGCTTCTTCTCGAGCGCCTTAACCGCGTCTAGCGCCTTGTCCGGTTGGCGCTGTGCCAGGTAGGTGCTCACGAGGGCCAGGTCGGCTTGATAACGGTCGGGGTGGGTGGCCGATATCGACTCGAGCTCCTTGATCGCCCGCTCTCGGTCGCCTGCGGCGAACCGAGCCTCCGCCAAGCGCGTCTCGATGGCGGGGTTGCCGGGAGCTGCCGAATTTGCTTCGTCGTAGTACTGGACTGCATGGGCGATGTCCCCGTTCGCGAGATAGACTTCGCCGGCGAGGGAAAGGATATTCGGATCCTTGTCGGTCTTCGTCAGCAAGTCTTTCACCTGGTCTAGCGCGAGATCCGTCTTGCCCATGCGCAGATATGTCATTGCCAGCAATCGTTTCGGAGCGATTGCGTCAGGCGCCTCGTAGGCCGCCTTGCGCAAATAGCTCTCGGCCTCGGGATACGCCCCGGTTTCCATGGCCGCCATGCCTGCTAGCAGCAGGCTGGGAATATGCGTCGGGGCGACTTTGAGGACGTAGAGGATCGCCTCCTTCGCAGCGGCGAATTTCCGTTGCTCGACGAGAAGCAGCGCTTTCGCGTAATAGGTGCGCGGATCCTTCGGGGCGATCTTCTCGAGCGCTTCGACTTCGCTCGAGGCTTTGTCGAGCAGGTGATTGTTGACCAGCAGCGCGACCAGACTCAGGCGCGCTGGGACCTGGTGCGGTGCGGCCTGCACGGCGTCCCGATAGGCTTTTTCGGCTCCCTCGCTTTGTCCCTGGGCCTCGAGCAGGGCACCTTTGAGCATCAACGCATCGACGTCCCTGGGCGAGCTGCCGAGGACGCCATCGACGCGCGCCATAGCTTGCTTGAAATCATTCTCCGAGGCCGAGATCCTCGCCATGCCGAGGTTCGCGGTGGCGTCCGAGGAGTCGAGCTCCAGCGCCGCGTTGAAAGACTTGCGCGCGTCGTCCTTGCGGCCACGCGCGAGCTCGGCCATGCCGACGATGGCGCGAAGCTCGGCTTGAAGTGTGGGTGAAGACAGCGTCGCAGATTCGAAGTCCGTGATCACCTTCTTGGCATCGCCCTTGTCGAGCTGAGCGCGCGCCAGCGCGACTTTGACCTCGTCCGAATTCAAACCGAGTTCGACCGTCTTGCTGAGCTCGATTTCCGCGGCGCCGGGGTCGCCGTTCTTTAGCATGGACAGGCCGAGGAGGTACCGCGCCTGCGCGTTTTTCGGATCCTTCTGCAAAACGTTCTTGAGCTGGATGATCGAGGCGCTGTAGTCGCCTTTTGCGATGTATTGCTTAGCGGAGGCGATGAGCGAAGCGGGATCGTTTCGGCTGCATCCCACCAAGGAAAGTGCCAACACCAGCCCGACTGCCACCTTCCGCAATCGGAGAGTGTCCAATTGGCCGGCGAGCGCTGCTTTATCCGTATGAGGGCACGTCGCGTTCATCGCTCAAGTTCCTTGAGTCCGAATCGATTGATAAGGTCGTACAGCGTTGGGCGGCTGACGCCGAGCAGTTCGGCCGCGCGGCTCATGTTGCCGTTCACCCAGGCCAACACGCGGACGACCGCGTCCTTCTCCGCCTCCTCGCGAACCTCCCTGAGCGTTTTGACCTCGTTTCCCGAGTTCTTGGGCGAAAGGCCGAAATCCGCTGCCTGGAGCGTCGGCCGGTCGGCCATGATGACCGCCCGCTTGGTGCAGTTCTGCAGCTCGCGAACGTTTCCCGGCCAGGGGTGCGCCTCGATGGCCGCGAGGGCTTCGGGGAGCAGGGTCATGGAGCCGCGCCGCTGCTCTTCAGCGAACTGACGCACGAACGCGTGCGCGAGCAGGGCCGCGTCGCCCTTGCGATCGCGCAACGGCGGTATGTTGACCACGATCTCCGCAAGCCGGTAGTAGAGATCCTCGCGAAAGCGCCCTTCCTTGATCATTTGGGGCAGATCCTGGTGAGTTGCGCACACCAGCCTCACGTCGACAGGAATCTCCTCACGCCCACCGACGCGTTCGATGGTTCTCCCTTGGAGGAATCGGAGGATCTTTGGCTGAAGCGCGGCGGGAAGATCCCCAATTTCGTCCAGAAACAGCGTGCCGCCGTTTGCCGCCTCGATCTTCCCGCGCGTCTGCTTCGCGGCGCCGGTAAACGCCCCCTTCTCGTAGCCGAAGAGCTCGCTCTCGAGCAGGTTCTCGGGAATGGCCGCGCAGTTGATCGCGACAAAGCGACCATTCTTGCGCTCGGACAAGTCGTGAAGCGCACGCGCAAGAAGCTCCTTGCCGGTACCAGACTCGCCGAGCAGCATTACGGTCGCGCCGGTCGGAGCGACCTTCTCAACGATGCCGCAAACCCTCAGCATTTGCGGATCGCGCGTGAGGATTCCGTTTAGCGCGCCCGCGCGCTGCGTACTCTGCAGACGTCTGTTTTCTGCTTGGAGCTCGTGCAGGCGAAACGCACGCTCAATGATCAATGTGAGTATTTCCGGCTGAAACGGCTTCGTGTAGAAGTCGTACGCGCCCAGTGCTACTGCGCGGAGGGCGTTCTCGTGATCGTTTTGTCCCGTGAGGACGATTACCTTGGCGTCGGGGGCGACAGACAACGCATCCTGCAGAAGCTTGAATCCTTCGGTGGGATCGTCGGGATGCGGAGGCAAGCCGAGGTCCATCGTGATGACCGCGGGTTGGTGACGTCTTATTTGTGCGAGCGCACTTTCCCGATCGACGGCGGTCACCGGCTCGTATTGCTCGAACGCCCAGCGCATCTGGGTTTGCAGCGCGGTATCGTCCTCGACTATCAAGAGTGGTGATCTGCCTGTGCTCATCTGCTCTCGCTCACGCGACTTCCCGGTGGTGTTGGCCCAACGACGGATTCGCGCCGTGAAGCGGTAGAACAATCCTCATCCTCGTGCCTTCGCCCGGCCAACTTTCAGTGTCGATTCTTCCGCCGAGCTCCTTTACGTATTGCGCGGTTTCATAGGTCCCGATCCCCATGCCGCTGGGCTTGGTCGTCTGAAACGGCCGGAATAGCCTGTCCCGCACGAATTCCGCGCTCATCCCGCATCCGGAATCGGCTATCTCGAGAATGGCGCATCCCCCTTCTGCGAATGCGCGGATTCGAATCGTGCCTCCGTCGGGGGTTGCGTCGATTGCATTCTGTATCACATGTCCGAGCACGCGTTCCAGGCGCTGCTCGTGTCCCAGCGTTGTCAGCTCACCTGATGCCTCCCAGCGTATGTCGCTGCGCTGGTCGGCCTTCGCCTCCACGACGCGCTGGGCGAGCCGGCCGAGATTGACCGGCCGTGAGTTCTCGGCCCCACGGCTGCCGGCGCTCAATTGGAAAAGGAGATTGTTCATTCTTTCGGCAACATGCTCGACGGTGGACAACATGTCGTCCTGAAACCGTGGATTCTGGCGATGGCGTTCCGAATTCTTCAGTAGCAACGACAATTGCGCAACGAGATTCTTGAGATCGTGCACTACGAAAGCCGCCATCTTGTTGAAGGCGTCGAATTTCCTCGCCTCGAGCAACGCCTCGGATAACCGTAGCTGCCCGATGAAGCTACCAATCTGGCGCGCCGCGGTCTTGAGTAGGTCGAGTACCTCCCAGTTGACGTCGAATGCGGCGCGGGGCGCACTCAGGATCGTGAAGCCCAAGAGTTCGTCTTGCGCAAAGACCGGAACGATGAGCCAGGCGGAAGTCATGGTGTCCAGCCATGCGGGGAGTTCGAGGCCCGGATAGCGCGCCGGCTGTTTTCGGAATTCATCCAGATTGATTACCCAGCCGGTCGTCCGCAGAAAGCGGGGCAACGATTGCTCGGCTTGCTCTTCGGCCGAAATGGCGGACAGGTTCCACCGCGCTGCCTGAGTAAACCGGTCGCGGTCGTCACGAAGCCAGAGCGCGCCAGCGGGGCTTTCGACTAAATTTGCCAGCGCCTGAATGCAACGTTGCGCCGCGCTCGTGTCGGGGTCGTGAGTCGCCAGCAATCTGGTGAAGCGCAACCATTCATCTCGATAATCGTAGCGGTAGGAGAAGAAATTCTTGTTGATGAAGATCTTGAGCTTCGAGCGCAAGGTGCCGGACGAGAATAGCCATCCCAACACCAATATTGCAGCGAAGATAAAACCAACCTGGAAGGTCTGTCCCCAATTGCCTCCGAAATAGCGCACGTAATAGCCGGCGGCCGCCACGGCCAACAGATAAATTCCGGTGGCGAGGAAGGCGGTCGAATGAAACACTACGCCTCGGGACAGCGCGAGGTCGATTGTCCAATCTCTGTTACGCACCGTCGCCAGCGCGATCGAGGGAATGACCAGCGCCTGTGCGAAACCGCGCGCCGCCCAAATGTTCGCGTCTAGGCGGCCGAACAACAGCGCGTCGGCATACATGTAGAGGTCGAACACAAAGCTAGCGCCCAACCCGAGGCACAGGGGCTTTAGCGACCAGCGCGAGGGTTCGCGCGCGCGCCGATAGAGCTGCTCGGTCAGCACCAACCCCGCCACCGATAGCCCGAGGAGCACTCCGAAGGGCAGATACGACCGCGGGACCTCGGGCGTCATCTCGCGTACGGGCGCGGTAGGTGGATAGAACCAGGCGGCGGCGGCAACGGCCAAGAGCGCTCCGGCCCACCACCCCTTGCCGAGGAGGGACGCAAAGGTCTGTTTATCGCCCGACGGCGTACGTGTTGCAGATTGCGCGCCGAGCAGGATCCAGACGAACAGCAGCCAACCGGCAATACGCAATGCATCCACTATCGCCTGACTCGACCAGAGCGCCGGCCAGCCGGTCAGCGCGAAGGCCAGATTGAGACCTGCCCAGAGAGCGCTGACCGCGACAGTTGTCTTGAGAATCAGTGCGCGCGGGCCGCTCCCCCTGCCGATCCAGAGGTGTACGGAGAATGCAAGGAACGCCAAGACGCTGAGCCCAAAGCTCGCAGCAGCAGGGCCTGACATGGCAGATTCAAGCACGCGTTACGCTCCCCGGCGACTGGAACGGCGTGTTCCGCATGACCGCATATGGCTAGATGGATGAAGCTACGCCGTACTGCCTAAAGATATTCTACGCGACGGTCGCCGACACGTTCAGCTCTGCGCTGCGAGGCGGCGCTTCTTTGCGTCGCGGCCGACTAACGCGACCCGATCCCGAAGACTACTACCTCGACTGTGTGCACCAGCACCATGAGATCGAGCGCCAGGCTATGGTTCTTGACGTAGAACAAGTCGTACTCCAGCTTTTGCCGAGCATCACTCTGCGACGACCCGTAGCTGAATTTGACCTGCGCCCAACCGGTGATCCCGGGTTTCACAGTGTGCCGCTCCCGATAATAGGGGATCGCCTTATTCAGGCTTTCGACGAACTCGGGGCGCTCTGGGCGCGGGCCCACGAAGCTCATGTGACCTACCAAGACGTTAACAACTTGGGGCAACTCGTCGATTCTGAGCTTGCGTATGAGCTTCCCAACCCGCGTCGTTCGAGGATCGTCCCGGGCCGCCCAGCGCGCGTCGCCATCCGGCTCCGCGTCGACTCGCATGCTCCTGAACTTTAGCATCCGAAACAGCTTGCCGTTCTGACCCACCCGGGTCTGGCGGTAGAGCACCGGGCCGCGGTCTTCCAGGATTATCGCTATGGCGGTCAATAACGCGATCGGCGCAGAGAGCAGCAGGGCGCTCGCGCTGACGAAGACGTCGAATGCTCGCTTGCTCGCGAGTCGCAGGCCGTCGCTCCGAAAGCCTTTCGAGAAGATAAGCCAACTCGGCTGCATAAGCGCTAAATCGACGCGGCCCGACTCCCTCTCGATGAATTCCATAACGTCGGATACCTCGATTCCGCGAACCCGGCACTCAAGCAGATCCGCGATCGGGAATCCCTGCCGACGATCATCTGGCGCGATGACGATTTCGTCGATGTTGTGGCGAAGGGCCAAACTCAACAGGTGTTCATCAGGCCGCAGAAGCCGGTGACCCGGAACATCATGGCCGTCTCCGGGCGCTTCAACGAAACCTATTAGGTTGAATCCGCGTTGGTCGGTTCTTCTGCGGAGTTTATTTGTGACGCTCGCCGCGCGTGCGCCGCTTCCCCAGACGAGAACCCTGCGCCGAAAGACGTTGCCGTCGACGAGCCGCAGGAAGCCATATCGCACCACAGTCAGCGCGACACACGAAAAGACTCCTTGGAGACCGATTATTCCGCGCCCGACAAAGAGCGACGGAACCACATAAAAAATTAAGCCAAGCACTGCCTCAGCAAGCAGGACTGCCGCCAGTATGCGCAGGATGATGCCGCTGAACTCGGCCCGATGCTGCAGCCGGTAGAGTCCCATCGCTGCAAGGCAGACGAGAGTAACGCCCGATACAAGCAGAGCCCGCGGCCAAATTGATCCGACCGTCGTGTGGAACAGCGTGATCGCTGCGGAGACGCTGGAGAGCCCCAAGAACCGGACAAGTACTGCCGTATATACCGCGGCAAACACGGTGAAAATTTCGGCGAGTGCCAGCAGCAGCAATGGGATGCGCAGGTGGCCGTTGAGAATGCTCACCGGTATCAGCCTGCTTCGACGGGATGTGGTCGGCTGTTCCTCTCTTCCGACCAACCAGCCTTCCGACACGATGCCTCCTTCGGTACGATATCTGTCGAGCCCGATGCTGCCCGCACAGGATCGCTTCGGGACGAAACTCGCTAATTCATACGCGCCGCGCTTTACAGCCCGATGACCACCTGTGCATTTAAGGTCAATGCTCAGTCTCGTAGCTGCGACCGCTCACTCGATGCGGACGCGCCACTGCATGAAGTTTCTGTCGCTGGTATGTGCAATTTTCGATTGATCGGCCCTGCGCATTTGGATCAAAGATTCACCACGCGATGGTTCGCGCATTGCAGGGCGAGAAACTCTATTCCCGCCTCCAACCGGTCGCAATAGTCCTACTGGACTAGTAGACGTCCACCACTGCGCTATCAATGCACAGAGGACTTGCGCTGGCAGCGGGAGAACGGGCCGCTAAGGTCGAGCGGGCAATGGAGGGGAAGACCGAAAGAAACCTCTCTGCCGCAGTATGCTGGTAAGGCCGATTGGATCGGTGAACCACCGTCCCCTGGCGCGCTCCGCGAAAGGAACGCGTGGGGCTTGTTCTGACGCGGCGTGTTGGGTTTAAACTTAGTTATCGGTCCAAGCCATGAGAACGTCGACGATTTATAGATAGGCACGGAGGAACTGCTGATGCGAGCCTTGCTAACTTGGGTCGGTCGTCTCGCGGGAATGCTCGGTGTGGCTTTGATCATCGTGGCCGCGGCCGCGCGTCTGGCCGGTGCGTACCATATCGGCGGCTTTCAGGTGGGGACGGTTCTGCAAGCGGGCATGGCGTCAACGCTGGTCGCCTGCTTGGGCTACGCGGCTGCGGTCGCGGAGTGGAAGCAGCGCTAGGGAGCGACTCGTTGGGCCGCCCTCACACGTCAAGGCGTGCGAAGCGCTCCGCGGCGAGCGAAGGCATTTTCGTGGGCGGTGTCAAGTCGCGCTTGGGTCCGGCAAGCCTCTACGCACACGCCGCTGACTTTCTTCGCGCTGCGAGGATTGCCGGCTCGGCAGACAAATCGTTTACGCCGGCGCGATTCTATTTGGTATGTCATGCACTCGAACTGGGACTAAGAGCATACCTATCCTTGGGCACTCGGTCGCTTGAAGACTTGCCGCGACGTCCCGCCACTGGGCATGACCTCGGGAGACTTCTTTCGAAGGCGCAGTCATTGAGCCTCAGCCACCTCATCCGGTTCCGCGCCCGCGAGGTTTCGGAGATTCGTAAGGCCTCTTTGTACTACGCTCGACAGGTCTTTGAATATCCTGCGCTAGCGGAAGCTCTTCGAGGTTATCCAAAGCAGCCTAGGTTTCAGGTCCTATTGGCGGCAGCTGAAAGTCTTATCTCGGCGATACGCGAGGTTTGTTTAGCCGGAGGGTGAGATCAATCGAGCACAGCATGCGATTGGGTGTGCCGTGGTGGCGCGCTTGATCGGCTGCCGGGCCATTTTCTTGCGAACGGCCAAACGTTTCGCGACAGCCGATACTACCGTGGCCACCTTTTGATCTTGAGGCAATCTCGTAGACATAGCACGACGGTAGCGTAGATTACGTCTTGGGCGAGGACACGGCCTATTGATTCGCCACATTTAACAGGGGTGCCAAGGGTCGACCCACTTGGGAATTTCCCGGCGGCCGTAAGCGCTGCCCGTAGCGAGGTGATATGTCGAAAGTGGCCAAGAGAGGCCGGTTTTCTGATGGGGGATCCCAAGACTGTCATGAGCCAGGCGGCGCCCGCAAAACTATCTGACCTATGGGCGACTCAAAGGTCTATGGGTCACGGTCGCGGAAGTATTCAGCTTGGCACGGAGGCTATTCAATTGCGTGCCGTTTCATAAGTGGAATCCTCGCCTTGCGGAGCGGACATGAATCCTCGTTCCTGTCCACGTTGCGGCAGCCCCCTAATGCGAGTGCATCGCCGCTCGGTGGACCGCATGCTCAGTGTCATCTGCAAAGTGGAGCGTTACCGGTGCTACAACTTCCAATGCCAATGGGAAGGCAATCTGCGCTCAAAGGAGGTTGAGCAATAAGGGCGTCGTTGCAGACGTCATGGAAGCTCGTAAGCTGATATTTGCGGAGGTGCCCTGTCTTCGCGCAGTGGCCCCCGAGTAACGAATCCGTTTCATTGGCTTGCTCGGCCTTTCCGAGCTGTAGATGTCGATGACGATGAGGGGGGAATCTATGAACAAGGTTGCAGTCCTCGCAGTCGCCGCAGCGTTCGCCGGGTACTGGCTGTACGCGGCAGCCCAGACTGGCATTGACGTGCGTCCGCCGGTCACGCCGATCGGCACGTCTTCCTCCGACGGTGTTTCCTTTGCGTGGTTCTATGACGCGAGCACGCGCAACGTCTACGTTTGCCGGGCGGGAAGGGGCATTGAAGGGGCGGACTGCAAAGCGAGAAGCGCGTTGCCGTAACGCGGGCGCATCCCGGACTCAGCGGCGCCCGCGAGTAACGATTTCGCGGGCTCAAACGGCGGACGCTATCGTGGCGGCGCAATCTTATCGTTAGTGTCCGCCGCACGTGACTCCTGAACTGGGGTCGTTTGCAGCGTTCCTGTTTCCTGGAGTTCCCTGTTTAGGGCATGAAGCGTGGCCCCTATCGCGTCAAGGCGGTTCACCATTCGATCGAATCGACCCGTGGCGCCAACCTGAAGCGGCTCGTGAGTCTGTGCAGCTCGGAGCTTTCTCGCGTCCTGAAGTTCCTTATTTGTCAGGTCAAGCTTCGCTCCAATCCCATCGATCAGCGCTGTAATACGATCGAGCCGTGCCTTCGCCGCCATCGGAAGCGGGTCTTGAAACCAAGTGGCCTGCAGCGCTCTAGTGTCCTGCAGTACCTTGTTGAGCGCATCTAGCTTCGCTGCTAATTCCACGGCCGTAGCGCCTATCGAATCGAGGCGGTTCACTGTTCGCTTGAGTCGCATCGTTGCGACAAAGGCGGCAAACGGTATCAAGAGCCACGTTGCCGCGACGACGATCACAATGGCGATGATTATTAGATGCGCTGGACCGCGTAAACCGGCAGGAAGCTGCTGAAGGTACTGCTCTATCACCGAAATCGGATCGCTCTGCATGGTCGCTCCCAATTCGGGCGGCATTGGCCGCTAAGGTGCT
>Ga0316620_10000954_pt1 | contig 12049 bp, 9 predicted proteins | sample OWC_Aug_M1_C1_D5_FD_207651 | JGI IMG/M metagenome (GOLD analysis project Ga0316620, IMG submission 207651) | Wetland soil microbial communities from Old Woman Creek delta, Ohio, United States - OWC_Aug_M1_C1_D5_B | ecosystem: Environmental > Terrestrial > Soil > Wetlands | place: USA: Ohio... | reverse complement strand
AATTCCGCGCCCCCGACTGCGTCACCGGCCGTCCGGAAAGCATGCTGTCCGCGCATTCCCGTTCGAACAAGTAGAAGCTCTCAACGTAATCGTCGTAGGGAGAACGCGTCTCGTCGATGACGACCGCCTCCCCCTGCGTCACGCGAAACCGAGCCGAAGCGCCGCGGGCCATGGGCCCCTCGTAGAGGACACCTCCCCGATCCCCTTCCAGCACGAAGGTTCCATGACCGAGACCGCCCGGCTTCCATCCGATGTCGATGACCGCCGTGCTTTCCGGGTACTCGTACACCACCACGGCGAGGTTCTCGCCGTGCACCCGGGGGTGGTACCGATGGAGCCGCGCGTAGGCCCGCGCCGGCGTTCCGAGGAGCGTCCGGACCATGTCCACGAGGTGCGTGCCGTATTCCAGCAGGACGCCCCACGGCGTCTCCAGCTTGTAGGCCTCGGGAGGCTCTTTCGCATCGTACTGCGTCAGGCGCAGGAGCCGCGGCGTGCCGAGGCGTTCCTCGCGGAGAAGTGACGCAACCGTCCGGAACCACGGGCGGTACGGATGATTCTCGTGGACCGCAAAGAGTTTCGGATAGCCGTCCATGGCCGCCACCAGCGTCCGCGCGTCGTCCAGCGAGTCGCAGAGCGGCTTCTGGCAGATTACGTGGACGTTCGCTGCCTTCGCGAGCATACAGTGCTCGCGATGAAGCCACGGCACCGTGAGGATGTCGATGAAGTCGAGGCGCGCCTCGTCCAGCATGCGACCCATGTCGGTATAGACCTTCGCCCCCGGAAAAAAACGATCGCGCCGCGCCTCGGCCCGCGCCATCGTGCGATTCCCGAGGGCGACGATCTCGACCTCGGGGATCCGCTGCCATCCCCGGAGGTGGAACTCCGAGATCATGCCGCAGCCGAACACGCCGCCTCGAAGTTTCGCCATGTATCTCCCGGTCCGGGCGTCCTACTCGCCAAGCATGCCCACGCTGACAAGGGCTTTAGCGGTACCAGGAACCGTCGCGCCTGTCAAAGAAAAATGGCCGACCGCCGCGCGCATTAGCAGGCTGCTCAAAAAGGTTCAACTGCAAGGCGGCGAACCGTAGGCCGGGGTACCCACCCAAGGTGGGTCCAGGCGTACAGGAGGTACGCCGCAGCGAGTGCCCGAGTGAGCGGGGCACCCCGCCAGAGGCGGGGTCACCGCAGGTGGGCCTTTTTCAGCAGCCTGTCAGAGGATCGTCCGGCCCCCGTCCACGGCCAAGTTCACGCCCGTGATGAAGGCCGCCTCCTCCGACGCCAGGAACAGCATGGCCCTGGCGATGTCGTCGGGGGTGGCGGATCGCCCCAGCGGGCAGATCTTGTTCCAGCCGTCGAAGGCCCCTTGGCCGTACGCGGTGCGCGTCATGGGCGAGTCGACAATCCCGGGGCAGACGCAGTTGACCCGGATCTTGTGGGGCGCCCCTTCCAGCGCGGCCATCTGCGTGAGCTGTAGGATGCCGGCCTTGGCCGCAGCATAGGCGCCGTGCCCCTCCTTCACGCGGATGGCCATGCGGGACGCGATATGCACGATGGCTCCGCCGCCACGCTCGCGCAACGCCTTTAACGCCGCCTTGGTGACCAGGAAGGCGCCTGTGAGGTTCACGTCCAGCATTTGCCTCCACTCGGTCTCCGGCGTCTCCTCCAAGAGGTGGCCCTTCATGATCCCGGCACAATTGACGACGATATCCAGGCCGCCAAGACCGCTCACCGCGCGATCCACCGCGGCCTGGACCTGCTCCCAGCGCGTCACGTCGCATTCCACCGCCTCGGCTCGGCCGCCCGCCCTGCGAATGCCGTCCGCCGTGGCGGTGCCGGCTGCGTGATCGACGTCAGCGACGACCACCCCGCCTCCCCGTTTCGCCAGAAGCTCCGAGGTCGCTTTCCCGATCCCCGATCCCCCGCCGGTCACCAAACCGACTTTACCCGCAAATTGCATATTGGCCCCCGTGTTCGCCGCACGCCGCAACAATCACTGACCGATAATCTCGACAGCGATTTCCGACAGCGAAAGCCTGGAACGGAATGCTGAAAGACTCGTTCTTGCCCAGGCTGCTCAAAAAGGTCAGATGCAAGGCGGTACGCGATGCGAGGCGCGAGACGTACTGAAGCCGTACGTCGCGGCGCCGCGCGAGCGGACCAACGCCGCAGATGGGCTTTTTCAGCAGCCTGTCAGTACTCCTTCAGCAGCTGTCGGGCGATCACCACCCGCTGGATCTCGCTCGTTCCCTCCCAGATCTGGTAGACCTTGGCCTCGCGGTACATCCGCTCGATGGGGAAATCGGTGCTGTACCCATAAGCGCCGTGGATCTGGAGGGCGTCCGTCGTCACCTTCACCGCGAGGTCCGACGCCAGCAGCTTCGCCTCGGCCGCCTCGCGGATGATCGAGCGCCCCTGATCCTTCAGCCACGCGGCATGCCGCAAGCGGAGCCGGGCGGCCTCGATCCCCGCCGACATGTCCGCCAGCATGAACTGGATCGCTTGGAGGTTCGCGATGGGGCCGCCGAACGCGGTCCGTTGCTTGGCGTAGCGGACGGCCTCTTCCATGGCGGCTTGCGCCAGCCCCACGGCTTGGCAGCCGATGCCGATGCGGCCCGTGTCCAGGGACATCATGGCGCGCTTGAAGCCTTCCCCTTCACCGCCCAGGAGATTCTCTTTCGGCACCCAGCAGTTGTCGAAGACCACCTCCCCCGTTGCCATGCCCCGGACCCCCATGAGGTGCTCCTTGGAGCCCGTGGAGAACCCCGGGGTCCCCTTCTCCACCAGGAACAGGGTAATCCCCTTGTGGCCCTTGCTCCTGTCCACGGTTGCCACCACGATCGCCAGGTCGGCAAGCATGGCGCAGGTCAGGAAGCGCTTCGTGCCGTTCAGCACGTAGCCGCCTCGCTCGGGCCGCGCCGTAGTCTGGATGCCGGCGACATCGGAACCGGCGCCCGGCTCGGTTTGGGCGATGATGGCGATCTTCTCTCCCGCTGCCAGCGCCGGTAGGTACTTCTGCTTCTGCGCGTCCGTGCCGTTCTTCAGGATCATGTTCTGCATCAGCGTGCCGAGGAGCTGGATGTCGGCCACCACGACGGCTGCCCGCGCCATCTCTTCCTGCGCGATCGCCCAGCTCACGATGTCCATCCCCGAGCCGCCGTACTCCGGTGGCAGGGTCATGGCCAGGAGGCCCAGCTCCGCCATGCGCTTCCAGAGATCCCAGGGGTACTCGTCCGTCCGGTCGATCTCCGCCGCGCGCGGCTTGATCTCCTTCTCCGAAAACTCGCGGACCATCTCCCGCAGCATCCGCTGCGCATCGCTCAGTTCGAAATTCATCCCTGCCTCCTTTGGCCTGTTAACGGCACCGACGCCGAGAGCCCGAACAGCCGTTGGCCACAAGAGGCACAAATGGCTCACGCTCTGACAAGAGCTCCGAGCAGTGGACCTGTGAATTCTTGTGCCCCTTGTGCTTCTTGTGGCTAAACAGCGCCCCCGGGATCGCGGTGGTTATAACCCCGTCGACCGGCGGTACACCATCAAGCCGTGTTCGCCCTCACCGACGACCTCGTTCCGTTGGTTCAGCATGGTCACGTACTCGACCACGATCCCTCGATCCGGCTTCTTGCTTTCCCGCTTGCTCTGGATCTTGACGGTCAACCGGACGGTGTCGCCGATGAGGACCGGCGCCGTGAATTTGTAGTTCCAGTAGAGTGAGGCCATGTAGCGGGCGGTGGCGAACGCCGGGATCCGGAACTTCAGTCCTTCGGTGAGCGCCAGCCCGAGGAGTCCGTGGGCGATCCGCGTCTTGAACGGGGTCTTCCGGCAGAACTCCTCGTCGCTGTGCACGGGACTCCAATCGCCCGAAAACGCAGAGAAGTTCACCACGTCCGCCTCGGTGATGGTCCTGGCCGGCGACTCGTGCTCCTCGCCGACCTCCATGTCCTCGTAGTACCGTTCCATCGCCGCTCCTTTCCCCCGCGCGCCCCCTGCGCCTTTGCGCCCTTGCGCCTCTGCCGTCCTCCGCCTCACGCCCAGTCCGCGGCCAGGCCCATTGCCTCCGCCCGGAAGATTCTGCCGTCCATCGGTTTGCAGTCGGGGGACACCTGCGGCGAGAAGCCGACCTTCGACCGGATGTCCCGCTCCACATCCACACCGGGGGCGACCTCCACCAGAACCAGGCCGCCCGAGCCCAGCCGGAACACGCACCGTTCCGTGACGTACCAGATCTCCTGGCCCTGCTCGGCTGCGCGCGGCCCGTTGAACGTCACGTGCTGTGCCTGCGCCACGAACTTCTGAAATCGGCCGTCCTGCACGATCGCCAGCCGGCCGTCGCCCGCCCGGACATCCAACCCTCCCGCCGTCAGCGTCCCGCAGAAGATGATCTTCCGCAAACCCTGTGACAGGTCGATGAAACCTCCGGCTCCCGCCAGAACGTGCGGCTGCGCTGTGAGCCGACTCACGTTGGCATTGCCCCGCCCGTCCACTTCGGCGAAGGCCAGACACCCCGCCGTCACCCCGCCGCCGTCGATGAGGTCGAACTGGGCAGCCGAATCGATGATGGCCTCCGGATTGTGGGACGCGCCGAACGCGAACCCCGTCAGAGGCAAGCCGCCGATCGAGCCCTGCTCCACCGTGAAGTCGAGCTGATCGTAGACGCCCTCCTCGAAGGCGATGGTCGGCACCAGCGACGAGATGCCGAAACCCAGGTTCACGATATCCCCGGGCCTGATCTGCATGAGGGCGCGTCGGGCGATGACCTTCTCGGGGCCCATCCCAACCGGTGGGATGGGAAGCTGGGCCGTGCGGATCTCGCCGCTGATCGCCGGATCGTAGGCGATGCCGGTGTTCTGCCGCTGGTCGGGGTCCACGACGATGGCGTCCACCAGGATGCCGGGGACCTTTACCCTCTGCGGGTCAAGGGTGCCGGCGGCCACCACTCGCTTCACCTGCGCGATGACCTTCCCGCCGGAATTGCGGGCCGCCATGGCCTGCGGAAGGACCCCCATGAACGTTCCCTCGTGTTCGAGGGTCAGGTTGCCGCGGGTGTCGGCGGTCGTGCCGCGGATGATGGCGACGTCGATCGGGAAGGCCCGGTACAGCAACCACTCCTCACCCGCAAGACGGATCACCTCCACCAGATCCGGCGGCGTCTTCTGGTTCATCCGGCCGCCCTGGTCCCGCGGGTCGACGAATGTTCCCAGGCCGATCTTGGTGATCACGCCGGGCTTCCCGGCGGCGATGTCCCGGTGGAGGTGCAGGAGCGGGCCCAGGGGAAAGTTGTAGGCCTCGACCTGTTCGGCGTGAATCATGGCGTAAATCTTCGGCGACGGCTTGGACGCCGGACCGTTCACGTACGAGCCGCCGATCAATCGCGTGAGGAGGCCGGGATAGGCGAGACGGTCCAGGCCGACGGTCCCGAACGAGTCGCCCACAGCCAGCGGGAAGACCACGGTGAGGCCGCGCGGCTCGCCTGTCGCGTGGAAGCGCGCCTCGATCCCGGCGAGGACCTTGTCCGGCACGAGCTGCGCTGCCGAACTGCTGACCGTCACCGTCGCCCCGCTCGGAATCAGCCGAGCCGCCTCGTCGGCCGTGACAATCGGTTTCTGTCGCTTGCCCACGGGTGCCTCCGTCAGTCAGAAGGTGCGTGTCCTTTTGCCGGACGGCCCGAGGCGTGCGCCTGCAACAAAGCACCGCACGTCCGGCGGATGACCAGCGTCGGGGCCAGTATCTGCTGGACCGGCGCGTCGGCGTGTCCGGCGCGGCCGTGAATGACTTCCAGGATGCCGAGCGCGGCCAGTCGCCCCATGTCCGCCTTCTGCTGCGCCATGGTCGTGAGTTGAACGCGCGGATGGTCGGCAATCTCGATGTCGTCGAAACCGACCACGGCGAGATCTTCGGGAATCCGCACGCCGAGGTCCGATGCCGCCCGGATGACGCCCAGAGCCATCAGGTCGTTGCTCGCCACGATGGCCGTCGGCCGGCCGCGGCTCTTGAGCAGGTCCAGGGCGGCCGCCTGGGCTGTCCCGGCCTGGAAAGCGCCGGGGCGGATGAGGTCGGCTTCGGGGGAGAGGCCGATTTCCCGCAGCGCCGCGCGGTAGCCTCGAAGCCGCTCCGCCGCCGTGGAGATGTTGGGTAGTCCGCTCACGAAGCCGATGCGTCTGTGGCCGAGAGCGACGAGGTGGCGCGTGAGGTCGCGGCTGGCCCGCACGTTGTCGAGGACGATGAAGTTTCCGCGGCGACTCCGCAACCGGCGGTTGTACATCAGGCAGGGATAGTCGGCGCCGACGAGCGCCTCGACCACCGGATCATCCAGGAACACCGACCCAAAAATGATCCCGTCCACGCGCCGCTGCCGCAGGACCTCGACGTACTCCTCCTGCACGCGCGGCTGGTTGTCGGTGTTGCACAGGATGACGTGGTAGCCGTTCGCCTTGGCGGTTTCCAGGACGGCGCGCGCCGTTTCGGCGTAGAAGGGGTTGGTGATGTCGGCCACCACGAGGCCCAGCGTCCGGGTCTCGCGGCGGGCCAGGCTGCGCGCCACCGCGTCCGGGCGATAGCCCAGACCCTGCATGGCGCGCTGTACCCGCGCCCGCACCTCGGGCCGGACATGGGCGTACTGGTTGAGGACACGCGACACGGTCGCGCGGGACACCCGCGCGCGGCGCGCCACGTCGGCGACGGTGGGAGGACGGCTCTGCTGTGGGGGGTCAGCCACGGGTCCGGTTCCCGGCCAGCGTGTTGAAACCGGTTTCAAGAGTGGCGACACCCTAATCGAGATACGCGGGTTGTGTCAAGAGGAAAGCCGGTTGGGCGAACGGCGGCCGGAAGGAACCTCTTGCCAAACTCCGTCCGTTCCCCACAGACGCCTACGCCTAGGCATGGCTGATGGGCTCGGCACGCCGTGCGCAGACGTGCAAGGCGCGATGCGGGTCTTCGCTGGACGCAGGCTTGGTCCATCCGGGTGGAGTCCCCACTTGGGACGCCGAACGCGGAGATTCTGTCCTGCGCCGAGTCTGCCTCGGAAGGAAGAACCGCGCTGGAGTCCATCTCCCTGCCGGACTTCTCATATTTCACGCGCACCTGCGAGCGCATTCGCCCGCAGCACCCCCCGCAAGGGGCCCTGCGCCACGTTGGCTACGCCTTTCGGAGTCCGCGGCGCCTTCAACCAGTCAGATCATTGGATCACGGGAAGATGCCGCGCTCTTTGTACACGGTTTCCAGGTGGGAGAGAGCGACGATATACGCGGCTGTCCGCCAATCCACCTGTCGCTGGCGCGCCGTATCGCGCGTCCGGTCGTAGGCCGCGCTGATCTTAGCGTGCAGCTTCCGGTCCACCTCGTCCAGCTCCCAGTATTCGCTCTGCTTGTTCTGCAGCCACTCGAAATAACTCACGATCACGCCGCCTGCGTTGCAGACGACATCCGGGATAACATCGACGCCTTGGCGGCGGAGGATCTCGTCTCCGTCGGGATCGGTGGGACCGTTCGCCCCTTCGGCCACCAGGCGCACATCCAGCAGCGGGGCCGTGACGGCCGTGATCTGGTTCGCCAGGGCGGCGGGGATGAAAATGTCCACCGGCGTGGACAGGAACGTCTCGTGGTCGATGGCCTGGGCGAATCCGGCCACGCCGCCGTTCGCTCGGACGTGCAAGGCAAGCGCTTCGGTGTCCAGCCCCTGCGGGTTGGCGATGGCTCCGGTGGCGTCTTCCGCGGCCACGAGCTTCGCTCCGTGGCGCGCCAGCAGACGGGCAGCCCAGGAACCGACGTTGCCATAGCCCTGGACGCTGAAGGTTGCCCGCGAGAGGCCGGTCCGGCGCTCGTTGGCCCAGCGCTCGATGAGATACACGATGCCCTGCCCGGTGGCCTTGTCTCGCCCCAGGCTCCCCCCGCTGTCCACCGGTTTCCCCGTCACCACGTGCATATCGCGCTGCCGGTCGTGGGCCGGCCGCAGGGACTGGTAGGTGTCAAGGAACCAGGCCATGATCTGGGCGTTCGTGTTCACGTCGGGCGCGGGGATGTCGTACTCCGGCCCGATGTTGTCCCCGAGGGCATAGCAAAAGCGCCGGGTGATCCGCTCCAGCTCGGCGCGCGAGTAGCGGGCCGGATCGATCTGCACGCCTCCCTTCGCGCCCCCGAATGGAAGGCGCGCAATGGCGCTCTTCCAGGTCATCCAGGAGGCCAAAGCCTTCACCTCGTCCAGCTCCAGCGCCGGGTGGAAGCGCAGCCCGCCCTTGAATGGACCTAAGGCGTCGTTGTGCTGCACACGGTAGCCCGTGAGCAACTCCACCCGCCCGTCATCCATCCGCACCGGGAAGTGCACGACGATCTCGTTCATCGGCGCGGAGAGGATCTTGCGGACGGCCGGGTCGAGGCGGATGAGGTTCGCGGCCTTGTCGAACTGCCGCTGGACCGCCTCGTACACAGGAACGCCCCCCGTAGCAGGACGCTTCGTCACCTCGGCGCGGGGGAGCGTGGTTTCCTTGGGCGGGGTCAGGGTCTGGACCATATCTTCTCTCCTGTTGTTTCCCCTCCGAGCGTCGCTTCCGTTTCGGACGCGATCGACTGACCGGGCGGGGAAGTTCAGGGCGCCAACGCATGCTCGTCAGGAACGAGAGACGTCTCGCTCACGCTAATTCATCGCAGTGCCAGACGCCGCCGGCCGGCTTCGGATAGACGCACGTATGGCGCCGCGCACACTGAACACATAGCCCCTTCGTCTCTGGTGTTCCCGTGTCGAGTCCGCCGCTCAGCGGGAAGACGGAGGGCACGACTGTCCGGGGGACGTGATCGAACCGCGGGGCCTCCGCCCCCTCGAACTCGTCGCACGACCGAACGGGGCGGGTGGGATCCCGAGGAAACGTGCACTCAGGGGCCTTGATACAGGTGCGGCACAGCCCAGCCCCAACATGGATCTGCCGGATAGGCGTGGGGGCGATTTCCTGGAGGTCTGCGGTGCTGGTAGGCATGAGTCTCTCGCTCCTCTCTGAACGCGTTGATCGTCGTCACGCGGATGTGGAGGGTTGATTCCGACGACACGCTCAGAGAGAGCAAGGACGGTGCCGGGCGTCGTGCGGGAAGGCTTTGGAACCCACACCCTGGCCTAAGAGTCTAAGAACACTGGCGGGAACTGGTAAGAGGGAGAAGCGTCGAGAATGCGCGAATGATGGGTTTGGACCTGAAGAGGCGAGGAACAACTCCCCGCCGGGGAATCTTTCCCCAATGGAGAATGCACCAAGCCGTTGTAGAAGAATAAGTTGACCAGAGAAATTCGGGAACGGCATAAGGAGCCGTAACGAAATTCCAAAAAATGGACAAGTCCTTTCGTAACGGCTCCTAAGGGTCGGAGACGCCGAGGTGCTTTAGCTTCTCGCGGAGGGTCTTGCGGTCGATGCCGAGAATCTTCGCGGCCTGCGTCTTGTTATCGTCGACGCTGGCCAGGACGGCGCGCACGTGCTCCGCCTCAACGTCCGCGAGGGAACGGTGAATGGCGGCGGGGCGAGGGGCGGAGAAGCGCATGGGCACCGGCAGGCTCGGGACGTCGATTTCTTCCCCCTCCGCCATGACCACCACCCGCTGGATGATGTTCTCCAATTCGCGCACGTTGCCCGGCCAGGGATAGGCCAAGAGGCTGGCCAGGAGTGCGTCGGAGAGTCGGGGGACGGGTCGCCCCAGCTCTCGGGAGAACTTCTCGACGAAGTGCCGGGCGAGGAGCAGAACGTCGTCGCCCCGCTCCCGCAGGGGCGGCACCTCGATGGGGATCACGTTCAGCCGGAAGAAGAGATCTTCCCGGAAGACCTGACGTTCTACCAGGGTTCGGAGATTCTTGTTGGTGGCCGCGACGATGCGGACATCCACGTGCCGGGGATGCGAAGCCCCCACCATGGTCACCGCCTTGTCCTGCAGGACGCGCAGGAACTTCACCTGGAGGGGCAGGCTCAGTTCGCTGATCTCGTCCAGGAAGATGGTCCCGCCATCGGCGGTCAGGAAGAATCCCGCCCGCGAGGTCACGGCTCCGGTGAACGCCCCCTTCATATGGCCGAAGAGTTCGCTCTCGATCAACCCTTCGGGGATGCCCCCGCAGTTGACGGCCACGAACGGGGCGGCGGAGCGGCGGCTGCTGTAGTGAATGGCGCGGGCCACCAGCTCTTTGCCCGTCCCGCTCTCGCCCGTGACGAGGACCGTGGCGGTGGTCTCGGCAGCTTTCCGAATGGCGGCATACACTTGCTGCATCGCCTCGGATTCTCCGATGAAACCAGGCAGAGGGCTCGCCGTCGCGGCCGCAGCGGAAGCGGCAATCCGGCGACGGCTGCGCTTCTCCAAGGCGCGCCGCACGGCCTCGAAGAGCTCTTCATCCGTGAACGGCTTGGACAAATACTCCTCGGCGCCGGTCTTGATCGCCTCGATGGCCCCTTCGATCGAGGCATAACCGGTGATCATGACCACCTCGGTGTCCTTGAGATTCTCCCGCACGTGGCGGACCAAGTCTAAGCCGCTCACCTGCGGCATCTTGTAATCGGTGATGACGAGATCGATGGGCGTCGCCTCGAGGACCGCGAGCGCCTCGGAGACGCCGGGGGCGGTGATCACGCGGTACCCCTCCGACTCCAGGTTGCGCCTGAGCACTTCCAGGGTCTCGGGGGCGTCGTCGACCACCAGTATGGTCTCCCTGGCCAACGCGGGTACACTCATGACGGACTCGCCTCGGGCGCATCCGGCAGCATGATCGGAAGTCGGACCTCGAATCGACTCCCCTGTCCGGGCTCGCTTTGCACTCGGATGGTGCCGCCGTGCGAGGTCATAATCCCGTGAACGACCGAGAGGCCCAGCCCCGTCCCTTCGCCTACGTCTTTGGTGGTGAAGAACGGCTCGAAGACTCGCCGGGCGGCCTCCGGAGTCATACCAACCCCCTGGTCTTCCACGGCGAGGACGACGCAGTCATCCTCCGCGTACGCCTCCACGGTCAGGGCGCCTCCGGTCGGCATCGCCTGTATGGCGTTGACCGCCAGGTTCACCAGGACCTGGACGAGTTGGTTCGGATCGCCGCATACCTCCGGAAGATTCGACTCAATCCGGCGCCGGATCTCGACGTCCGCCGTGGCGGCACGCGACTCCACGAAACCAAGCCCCTCGGTGATCACCCGCTCCAACTTGATCCTCTCCTGAACCGCCGGCCGCTCGCGGGCGAAGAGCATGAGCTTCTTGACGATCTCCCGTGCGTGCAGCGTGGCCGCAACGATCTTGTCGAGGTCCGCCATGGCTGGTGGCGGAAGTCCAGGGTGCTTGCGGCACAGCTGAGCGAATCCCAACATGGTGGCGAGCGGTTCGTTCAACTCGTGGGCCACTCCCGCCGAGAGCTCGCCGATGGTCGCCAGCCGATCGGCATGCCGTACCTGCTCCTGCAGACGAACCCGCTCTTCCTCGATCGTCCGCCGCCCGACAAGTGATCCCAACTCGTGGGCCACCGAATCGATGAGTGTTCGCTCCTCCTTCAAGAAGGGTCCCTCATCCGCGGGCGGCCGCGGCTCGGCGTAGACGACCGCAACCCGCCCCCGCTTTTGCCCACGCACGACGATCTCAGCACACTGCGAGGCGCTCACCTTCTCAAAGCCCGGTGTAGAGTAGAATCGTCCATCGAGCACAATCCAGGCGCGGGCGACCTCAGGGTACTGCCAGGCAGGCGGCAGGAGACCAGCCACCTCCTGGAGAATGGTCGGAAGATCCGCTTGGTGCTGTCCCACCGCGCGCGCGATGCCGTGGAGACATGTCAGCTCTTTGACACGCTCCACGAGTGCCGCTTGCGTTCGATGCGTCGCGAGCGTGATCCCCAGGAGAATCGCCACGCGTTCGAGCATTGCCCATCCGCTCCGCGGAGGCGCGCGAGTGTATCACTTGCGTATCCCCCGGGCCGGTCGCCCGCCCCCGCGAGGGTCCGACCGGGGCGACCACAATCCGAACCCCTTGGCCGTGTCCCCACAGCACAAACACGCTATCAACGCCCATAGTGGGTGTCAAGTTGCGTTTGCCCAGTGGCGCGTTCGCCCCGCGCTGCCGCG
>Ga0316620_10000953_pt1 | contig 12061 bp, 6 predicted proteins | sample OWC_Aug_M1_C1_D5_FD_207651 | JGI IMG/M metagenome (GOLD analysis project Ga0316620, IMG submission 207651) | Wetland soil microbial communities from Old Woman Creek delta, Ohio, United States - OWC_Aug_M1_C1_D5_B | ecosystem: Environmental > Terrestrial > Soil > Wetlands | place: USA: Ohio... | reverse complement strand
TGACGGGACGGCGAGAGGATGATAGATGTCGACCATGGTATCCGAGCCAAAAATCATCGGCGTTCTGGGTGGTATGGGGCCGGCGGCCACGGCGGACTTCTACCAAAAGCTCATTCAAGCGACGCCCGCGAAGACCGATCAGGATCATCTCAAGGTCGTGATCTTCAGCAATCCCCAAATCCCGGATCGAACCGCCGCCATCAGAGGCGAGGGGCCTAATCCTTTGCCTGCTCTGGTGGCCAGTGCCGAAGCCCTGATCCGTGCCGGCGCGGATTTCCTGACGATTCCATGCGTCACCGCCCACCACTTCTTTGACGGTCTGCAGGCGGCGGTGAAGATTCCCATCCTGCACCTCATCCGCGAGACGGTGTCGGCAGTGGGGGCGGAGCACCCCACGCTTCGGTGTTTCGGTCTCCTCGCGACGAGCGGTACCCTGCAGTCGCGCATGTTCGAAGCGAAATTCGAGCCGCAAGGGCTGAAGATCCTTACCTGTGAGCGGAGCGTCCAGGATTTGCACGTGATGGAGGCGATCTATGCCGTGAAAAAGGGGGAGTCCCTCGATCGACCCCGCCGCCTCGTGCGGGAAGCGGCTGCGCACCTCATCGAGCGGGGAGCCCAAGCCATCATCGCCGGATGCACCGAGATCCCTCTCGTCCTCCGCGATGGGGACCTCCCGGTCCCGGTGATCGACCCCACCTGGAACCTGGCCCGGGCCGCTGTAAGGTGCGCACTTGCCGTGGGTCCGCAACTCGGCGCACGCCGTTCGTGTTACAAAGACAGGGGGTAAGGAACTCGACCGACGGTGCGTGGCCGGGTCCCCGGAGAGCCGAAGTGCGGCGACCGAGTTCCATCGTCAGGTGATGGGCTGCACTCCGTCCCTCGGTCCTCCCAGCCAGCCTAATCTCTGAGCACCCTCGCCCAGGCCTGACCAAGCCGCAGGCACGGATTTGTGCTCGCCCCCGCCTGCGTCCAGAAGCCAGACGGTCGACTCGCGCTCGCAAATTCGTGCGGTTTCGACCGCCTCTCCCTATCACTCTCACCCTCCCAGGCCGACGGGCACGCCACATGCTACAGCAGGGCATGCGTCTGCGCGCCGTCGGGCAACGGCCGGCGACATGGTCTTGCCTCGGCGTCGGCCCGGCTCGATTCGTCACGTTGCGCAAGACGGACCTGTCGATAAGCCGTTCCCCGGCGCCGAGGGTGAGCGCCTGCTCGTTGGCTCCCGATGTCGACCGGTCGACTATGCCGTTGTCAAAGAATAAGTTGACCGGAGAAATTCCAAAACGGCATAAGGAGCCGTAACGAAATTGCAAGAAATGGACAAGTTACTGCGTAACGGCTCCTAACCGGTCACGGAGGACACCGCGATGAGACGACCCCAACGATCCCTGCAACTTGTTCCCGTCCTCGCGCTGATGGCCATCTGGCTCACCGCGGTGCCGGTCGCAGCGCAGCAGACTCCCGCACCCGCCGCGAGCGCGCCGGCTGCCGCGACACCCGCGCAGGCCGCGCCCCCACCCGCACCTGCGGCAACGAACCAACCGAAGATCGATAGCGGCGACACGGCCTGGATGCTCACCTCCGCTGCCCTGGTGCTCATGATGACGGCGCCCGGACTCGCCTTGTTCTACGGGGGAATGGTCCGGCGCCACAACGCGTTGGGGACGATCATGCAGAGCTTCATCCTGATGGCCGTGGTCAGTATCCAATGGGTGCTGTGGGGGTATAGTGTCGCTTTCGGACCCGACTTTCACGGCATCACCGGCAGCTTGGCCTGGATCGGTCTCAAGGGGGTCGGCCTTGAACCATACCCGGATTACGCGGCCACCATTCCCCATCAGGCGTTCATGATCTATCAACTCATGTTTGCCATCATCACACCCGCCCTGATTACCGGCGCCTTTGCGGAGCGGATCAAGTTCAGCGGTTTCCTGGTCTTCACGCTGCTCTGGGTAACCTTCATCTACGACCCGCTCGCGCACTGGGTCTGGGGCGTCGGTGGTTGGCTCCGCAACGCGGGAGCCCTGGATTTCGCCGGAGGCACGGTTGTCCACATCAGTTCCGGAGTCTCCGCGCTGGCCGCCGCCCTGGTCATCGGCAAACGGCGCGGATTCGGCAGCGAACCTATGCCGCCGCACAACCTGCCGCTGACCGTGACAGGGGCGGCCATGTTGTGGGTCGGATGGTTCGGTTTCAACGCCGGCAGCGCATTGAGTTCCGGCGCCCTGGCCACCAGCGCGTTCGTGGTCACTCACTTGGCTACGGCGGCGGCGGCGCTCGCCTGGATGCTGACCGAGTGGCTGTCGCGGGGCAAGCCCACCGTCCTAGGGGCCGCATCCGGTGCCGTGGCCGGACTGGTAGCCATCACGCCCGCCTCGGGATACGTGGGGCCCCTGTCGGCGATCGCCATCGGGGCCGTGGGCGGCGTCCTCTGTTACAATGCCTGTAATCTGAAGTCACGCCTTGGGTACGACGACTCGCTGGACGTGGTCGGCGTTCACGGCGTCGGGGGGACGTGGGGCGCCCTGGCCACCGGTCTGTTCGCCACCAAAGCGATCAACGAGGCCGGAGGGAACGGGTTGTTCTTTGGCAACCCCGGCCAACTCTTGGTGCAGGGGCTGAGCGTTCTCGTCACGTGGATATTTGCGTTCGTCGGCAGCCTGATCTTGCTGAAGCTCGTCGATGCCGTGGTCGGCCTCCGCATCCACGAGGAGGACGAAGTGGCCGGCCTCGACCTGAGCCAGCACAACGAAAGCGCGTATTCTCTTAGCCTGGTCGGCAGCACGGGTTTGGGATCCAGTTGGGGCGCATCGCACCACTGACCACCGACGGATCCCTGATCTCCCCCGGGCCGCATGGCCCGGACACCCCTGGTTCTTCCTTTCACGGGGCGCTCGGTTTTGCGCCCAGCGTGACTCCCCGCCCGCTGGTGGACCAATTTGCTGTTGCAACTCCCCGCTCCGAACGGTACGCTCCGTCGAGACTTGTGTTCTCGTGGGGCTTCTCAGCCGTTCATTTTCCTTGGCGACTTGTCCTCAGGCGCCCAATCCCGGCCTGCGAGCCGACTCCCGGATCGCTTCCGGCGGCGTCCCGGGCGCAAGAAGACCTCCGACCGCGGCGGCGGCTCGGCGGATGCGTGCCCTCTTGGCCACCACAGCATGGTTGATCTTCTCCGAGCACTGACCCACCTCTTCCACTGGGGATCCCTGACGACAGGTCCGGGAGTCTCGTACGGCCCCGAGACGGCTGTCGCGCGACGCCTTGGCAGTCTGGTGGAGGCGCGCGTCCCGGCAGCCATGGAGGGCGCGGAGCTCCGCCACGCCCTGCTCCCGGTGTTCAAGCCGTTCATCGTGGAGGAACGCGGTCGGATCGAAGCGGCGCACCGCCGGGGCGGCAGCGGGCTCGAGGTTGTCGGCCTGCACACCGAGCTGGTCGACGCCCTGATCTGTCAGCTCTTCCAGCTTGCCGATGCCAGCGTCGCCGCGAGCGCCCGCGAGCGCACCGCGGGCTGCGCTGTCGTGGCCCTGGGCGGGTACGGCCGGCGGGAACTCAATCCCGGCTCCGACGTCGACGTCATGTTCTTGTATCGACGCCAGATGGATGAGTACGTCAGCGCCGTCCTCCACCACGTCCTCTACGTCTTGTGGGACCTGGGCTTCAGCGTCGGCCACAGCTGCCGCTCCCTGGCCGACGCCCAGCGCATGATGGACACGGACCTGACCGCCCGTACGGCGATGTTGGAAGCGCGCCTCCTGGCGGGGTATCCGGCCGTGTTCGACGACCTGCGGGAGCGCGTCTGGCGCGGGCTGCAAGGCCGACGGGTCCAGCAGTACATCGCGGAGAAGCTGGACGAGCAAGAGCGTCGCCACCGGAAGTTCGGCGGTTCCGTGTACCTGCAAGAGCCGAACGTCAAGGAGGGACCGGGCGGGCTGCGCGACTTTCACGTGGCCCTTTGGATCGCCCGAGCGCGGCACCGTTTGGCCACCCTCGCCGACCTCTCGAATCTCGGCCTGCTCACTCCCGTGGAGATTGGCCAGTGTGTTCAGGCGTTGGACTTCCTCCTCCGCGTCCGGAGCGAGCTCCACTACCTCCAGGGCGGGAAGCACGACGTGTTGAATCTCGCGATTCAGGTCCCGGTGGCGGCCAACCTGGGTTTCTGCGATGACTCCAAGCACGGGGTCGAGCGGTTCATGCGGCAGTACTACCTCCGGGCCGGAGGGCTCCATCAGCTCTCCACGCGGATCATCGAACGGTGCGCCGAGCGGCCCGGCTCCCACGTGGAGGCCATGATGAAGAGGTTGCGGGCGCGGGATATCGGGGACGACTTCGTGGAGCTGAACCGCCAGATCCACATCCTCCCCGCCCAGCGGGAGTGCTTCCGAGCCGATCCGGTGCGCTTGCTGAAGATCTTCTGGTATCGCCAGGAGATGGGGTACGACCTGAGCGGAGAAGCCAAGGAGGCCATCCGCTCCCACCTCGACCTCATCGACGACGACTTCCGGCGTTCGAACCGAGCCCTGGGGTTCTTTCTGGCCATCTTGCGCGCACCGGGCGGCGTGGCCGAGACGCTCCGGCAGATGCATCAACTCGGCGTCCTCACGGCCTACATCCCGGAGTTCGCCCGGATCGCGTGCTTGGTGCAGTTTGACTACTACCATCGCTACACGGTGGACGAGCACACCTTCGTCCTGCTGGACCACCTGGAATCGCTGCGCAACACGGATGACCCCCGGCTACAAGAGTTTCGGCGGATCGCCGACGAGCTCCGCAAGCCGGAGATTCTCAAGCTCGCCATCCTGCTGCACGACATCGGCAAGGGGGAGGGGCACGGCCACTCCGAGCGCGGGGTCGCCATTGCCGAGTCGGTGCTCGCGCGCATGGGGCTTCCGGCCGGCGACACGGCCGCCGTCAGCTTCCTCGTCGCACAGCATCTGAGCATGGCGCACATCGCCGAGCGGCGCGACCTGGACGACGAGCGTCTGATCATCGAATTCGCCCGCCTGGTGGGGAACGAGGAACTGCTGCGGATGCTGTACCTCCTCACCTATTTGGACATCAACGCCGTCGGACCCCAGGTGTGGACCGACTGGAAGGGGACCCTCTTGTGGGAGCTGTTCCTCAAGACGCACACCATCCTGACGAGGGGCGTCCCCGAGGGAGAGGAGGAGCACCAGCGTGCCCGCAGTCTGCGGGCGGCGCTCGTGGCGGAATTGGGCGGAGAGTTTGGTGCCGAGGTGGTCGGTCAACACCTGGCCCTCATGCCCACCCGCTACGTCCTGAACACCTCCGGCGTCAAGGTCGCCCAGCATCTCCAGCTCATCGAGCGGGTTCGCCGGGGCGAGCCGGTCGCCGTCCACTGGTCTGCCTTCCCGCTGGCCGGGTACTCGGAGGTGCTGGTCTGTGCCCCCGGCGCGCCGGGCCGCTTCACCAGCGTCGTCGGCACGCTGACGGCCCACGGGATCAACATCCTATCCGCGCAGCTCTTCAGCCGGGCCGACGGCGTCATGATCCGCGCCTTCCAGGTGAGCGACGGCCGCGGCGCCGCCCTGCAGGACGAGGCGATCTGGCACCGCTTCGGACAGGACTTGCGCGGCGTGATTCTGGGGCAGGTCAGCGCCCGGGAGCTGATCAAGAGGCTCCGGAGGGATCTGCTGGCCAAGCCTGTGCCGCGGGCCGGCGAGATTCAGACCCGCGTGGAATTCGACAACCTGGTGTCGGACCGGTACACCGTCATCGACATCCGCGCCCACGACCGCCTGGGACTCCTGTACGTGATCGCGAGCGTGCTCTCCGGGTTGGACGTGGACGTCACGTTGGCGAAGATCGCAACCGAGGTGGATCAGGCCGTGGACGTGTTTTACGTCACGGAGAAGGACGGGCGCAAGGTGACCGAGCCGGCGCGGATGGACACCATCCGACAGGCGCTGGTGCACGCCATCGCCGAGGGGATCGCGTAGCAGGCTGCTGAAAAAGGCCCGTCTACGGTGACCCACGTGCGCTGGGTGCCCCCGCGCCTCGGCGCTCGCTGCGGCGTACCGCCAGGAGGCCTGGACCCGCCTGCGCTGGGTGCCCGGGCCTCGGGTACCCATTCGCTGAATGGGTGCGCCGCCTTGGGTCGGCAGACTGGTCGCGCCCTGGCGGTCAACACGGCTGCGAGAGGCCTTGAAGCGCTCATGGCCGTGTGCCCCGGGGGATATTTCCCTTGACAAGCCCGAGGCGGTTATTAACATGTGAACGCGTTTTTGCCGTACGACGCGCGCACACCGAAGGAGACCTATGGCAGCGGGCGCTGTTCGCCTGGGCGACATGCTGGTCAAGGCGACTCTGATCACGCGGGAGCAGCTGAATCAGGCGCTGCAGCAGCAGCAGACCGCGGGCGGGCGCATCGGCACGAATCTCGTCAAGCTCGGCTTCATCAGCGAGGACGACATTACCTCGTTCCTGAGCCGGCAGTACGGCGTCCCGTCCATCAATCTGTCCCATTTTGAGATCGACGGCACCGTCATCAAGCTCATCCCCTCCGAGATCGCCCAAAAGCACCAAGTGATCCCCATCAACCGCACCGGGAACATCCTCACGGTCGCCATGGCGGATCCGAGCAACATCTTCGCCATCGACGATGTCAAGTTCATGACCGGATTCAAGATCGAGCCCGTGGTCGCCGCGGAAACCTCCATTAAGAATGCGATCAACAAATACTACGATTCGGCCGGCCTGGTCGAAGACATCATGAAGACGTTCGACGACAAGGACGTCGAGGCGTTGAAGGACGACGAGGACGCCGTCAACGCCGCCGAGCTCGGCAAGGCCGCGGAGGACGCCCCGGTCGTAAAGCTGGTGAATCTGATCCTGACGGACGCCATCAAGAAGACGGCGTCGGACATCCACATCGAGCCCTACGAGAAGTCCTTCCGCGTGCGCTACCGCATCGACGGTGTCCTCTACGACGTCATGCAGCCCCCCCTTCGGCTCCGCGCCGCCATCACCTCGCGCGTCAAGATCATGGCGCAGCTCGACATCGCCGAGCGACGGCTGCCGCAGGACGGCCGCATCAAGATCAAGATGGGCGGGAGGGAGATGGATTACCGGGTCTCGACCCTGCCGACGCTGTTCGGGGAAAAGGTCGTCCTCCGGCTGCTCGACAAGGGCAACCTGCAACTCGACATGACCAAGCTGGGCTTCGGACCCGAAGCCCTGGCGGATTTCGAGAGCGGACTTCTGTTGCCGTACGGCATGGTTCTGGTGACGGGTCCGACCGGCTCGGGAAAAACCACCACGCTCTATTCGGCGCTGAATCGGCTCAACACCATCGACACCAACATCATGACCGCCGAGGACCCGGTGGAATTCAACCTCGCCGGCATCAATCAGGTCCAGACCAAAGCGGAAATCGGGCTCACCTTCGCGGCCGCCCTCCGCTCGTTCCTGCGACAGGACCCGGACGTGATCATGGTCGGCGAGATCCGCGACTACGAAACGGCTGAGATCGGCGTCAAGGCCGCCCTCACCGGACATCTCGTCCTCTCCACGCTTCACACCAACGACGCGCCCAGCACCATCAGTCGGCTCCTGAACATGGGCGTGGAGCCCTTCTTGGTCTCGGCCTCCACGAACGTCATCGTGGCGCAGCGACTGGCCCGCCGCATCTGCCAATCCTGCAAGGAGATCGTCCCGGTGCCGTCCCCGGCACTGGTGAACGTGGGCTTCAGCCCTGAGGAGGCCAAGACCCTCAAGACGTCCAAAGGCAAGGGATGCATGGCCTGCAGCGAGACGGGCTACAAGGGGCGCGTGGCGCTCTACGAGGTGATGCTGATCAAAGACAATATCAAGGAGGCCGTCCTGCAAGGGGCGTCGGCCCTGGAGTTGCGCGAGCTGGGGCGGAAGAACGGCATGCAGACCCTCCGCGAGGCCGGCCTGCAGAAGATTCGGGAGGGCATGACTACCGTGGAAGAGGTCTTGCGCGTCACCACCGGTCATTAACCATCAACCCAACAGCCTGTTCGACAGCGTAACCGGAGCGCGGTCACCGCCATGCCAAACCTGCACGAACTACTCAAAGAGATGATCGACAAAGGGGCATCCGACCTGCACATCACGACCGGGATCCCCCCCATGATCCGCCTGCACGGTCATGTGGTTCCCGTTGGAACCACGCCTTTGAACCCGGCGGAAACCAAGAACATGGCGTACAGCATCTTGACGGAGGCCCAGAAGCAGAAGTTCGAGGAGCAGTGGGAGCTGGACTTGTCCTTCGGCGTCAAGGGCTTGAGCCGGTTCCGCGCCAACGTCTTCATGCAGCGCGGCGCGGTGGCGGTGGCGATTCGCACCATCCCCTACAAGATCATGACCTTCGAGGAATTGGGGCTTCCCCCGATCGTGGCGGAGCTGTGCGAGCGGCCCAAGGGCCTCATCCTGGTGACCGGCCCGACCGGTTCGGGCAAATCGACGACCCTCGCCACGATGGTCGACAAGATCAACCGGGAGCGGGCGGAGCACATCATAACGATCGAGGACCCCATCGAGTTCGTGCACCAGCACAAGAAGTGCGTCGTCAACCAGCGCGAGTTGTACGCGGATACCCGTTCCTTCAAGTCCGCCCTCAAGTCGGTCCTGCGCGAGGATCCGGACAAAGTGCTCGTCGGCGAGATGCGCGACCTGGAAACGATCGAGGCGGCTTTGACCATCGCCGAGACGGGCCACCTCACCTTTGCGACGCTGCACACCAACTCCGCCGTCCAGACCATCAACCGGATCATCGACGTGTTTCCCCCCCACCAGCAGCCCCAAGTGCGCGCGCAGCTATCCTTCACGCTGGAGGGGGTCATGTGCCAGATGCTCCTGCCCAGAGCCAACGGGCAAGGACGGGTGTTGGTGCTCGAGATCATGATCCCCAACGCGGCGATCCGGAACCTGATCCGCGAGGACAAGCTCCATCAAGTCTACAGCATGATGCAGGCAGGGAAAGAGCGTTCCGGGATGCAGACCATGAACGAGTCCCTGATGCAGCACTACCTCCGTCGATCCATCACGATGGAGCAGGCGCTGAGCGCCTCGACGATGCCGGAGGAACTCACCCAGATGATCCACCGGACTCCAGGCCAAGCGGCACGACGCTGACGGGAGGAACATCCAATGGCGGTCTTTGTGTTTTCCGGACGGACCCGGGGCGGCCAAACGATCAGCGGAGAGATGGAGGCGGCCAACCGCGAGGCCGTCGTGGCGCGCCTGCGCTCGCAACAGGTCATCGCCACCGCCGTGCGCACCAAGCCCAGGGACATCACCATCCCCGGGCTGACAGCCAAGGTCTCGGATAAGGACATCGTGGTGTTCACCCGTCAGTTCGCCACGATGATCGACGCGGGCCTGCCGCTCGTCCAATGTCTGGAGATTTTGGCCTCCCAGCAGGACAACAAGACGCTCAAGAAAACGCTGACGGAGATTCGCCAGGCCGTGGAAGGGGGGTCGACGTTCGCCGCCGCGCTGAAGCAGCATCCCAAGGTCTTCAGCTCGCTCTACGCCAACATGGTGGAAGCCGGCGAGGCGGGGGGCATCCTGGACACGATCCTGAACCGATTGGCCGGGTACATGGAAAAAGCCATGGGCCTGAAGAAAAAGGTCAAGTCGGCACTGATTTATCCGTCCACCATCATCACGGTGGCGGTGGTAGTGGTGATCTTTCTCCTGCTCTTCGTCATCCCGACGTTCAAGGCGATGTTCGAGGGCTTTGGCGCCGCCCTCCCGTTGCCCACCGCGATCGTCCTGGAAATCTCCCGCCTTGTCCGGAGCTATTTCTGGGTGGGGATCGTTGCCACCGCGGGCGTCATCATCGCCATTCGATGGTGGTACGGAACGTCGGCCGGCCGGACCAACATCGATCGCTTGCTCCTGAGAATGCCGATCATCGGAATCCTGATCCGGAAGGTCGCGGTGGCGAAATTCACCCGGACGCTGGGCACGCTGATCAGCAGCGGCGTGGCCATCCTCGACGGATTGGACATCACGGCCCGTACCGCGGGCAACAAGATCGTGGAGATGGCCGTCCTGAGGACGCGCGCCTCCATCGCCGAGGGCAAGACAATCGCCGAGCCCCTGAGGGAATCCGGGGTGTTCCCGCCCATGGTGGTGCAGATGATCGCCGTCGGAGAGCAGACGGGCGCGCTGGACGCCATGCTGGGGAAGATCGCGGACTTCTACGATGAGGAGGTGGACACGGCGGTGGCGAACCTCACCTCCCTTCTGGAGCCCCTGTTGATGGTGTTCCTGGGTGTGGTCGTCGGTGGTGTGGTCATCGCCATGTACCTCCCCATCTTCAAGCTCGTGACGGTCGTCGGGAAGTAAGGCCGTCGGACGCGACGTTTTCTTGGGGGCCGCCGGCTGCGGCCCCCGTTGTCCTTGCGGGGGTCTGGCAGTGACGACAGAGCCGCGCGAGACCGCGCCACGCGTCTCGACGGGCATGCTTGCCAAGCTGAAGTGGATGGTCGGGTTGCGCCTTTTCCTCGCCTCGGCCCTCCTCGGGTCCGCGGTCGTTCTCGACCTGCATGAACGTCTGCCCTTCCCGACCTCCCCCTTGTACGGGCTTCTGGCCGTCACCTTCGGGCTGTCGCTGGCGTACGCCATAGCCCTCCGCAGCCAACGCTGGCTCCTCGGGCAGGGCGTGGCCCAGTTGACCCTCGACCTGGCGCTGGTAAGCCTGCTGGTCCACTTCACCGGGGGTCTCGACTCCGCGTTTCCGTTCATGTACATCTTCGTCATCTTCGCCGCCGCTACCGTCATCGAGCGCCCGGGCGGTCTGGTCGTCGGCATCCTCAGTGGGCTCCTCTACGCCATGCTGGTCGTGGCGGAGTGGACACAGGTCATCCACCCGGTGGATTTCGCCGGCGGGCTCGCTCCCCACAGATCCATGGGGTACGCGGCATACCAGGTCGTGATCCACGCGGTGGCGTTTCTCGCCGTCGCCGTCCTAAGCAGTCATCTCTCCTACCGGCTCCGGCAAACCGGGCAGGAGCTGGAGCAGCGCGGGCTGGACCTTCGGAATCTGCAAACCCTCCACCGGGCCATCGTCTCGAACATCAGTAGCGGACTGATGACACTCGACCTTGAGGGGCGCGTTGTCTCCTTCAACGAGGCGGCGGAGCGCATCACCGGCTACACCTTCGCCTCGCTGCGGGACCGCCCGTGGCAGGAGAGTCCCTTCGCGGGCTGCCCGCCCATGGCGGCATTCTTCGCCGACCCGTCGGTGCCGCCGACGACCGCGGTGGCGGAGATCAATCTGCAGCGCCGGGATGGGCGCCTGATTCCCGTCGGGTTCTCCTGCTCTCCGCTCCGGCAAGCCGACGGCACGGCCGCGGGACTGGTGGCGATCTTCCAGGATCTCACCGAGCGGAAGCGCGTCGAGGAACAGCTGCGCCGGGCGGACCGCCTGGCGGCCCTGGGACAGCTCGCTGCGAACATTGCGCACGAGGTGCGGAACCCGCTGGCGGCCATCAGCGGGGCCGTGGAGCTTCTCCGCGACGACTTCACCCCCACCGGACCCAATCGCCAGCTTCTGGACATGCTGTTGGGCGAGGCGCACCGCCTGAAGTTCATCACCGGCCAGTTCCTGGACTTTGCGAAGCCGCAATCGCTCCTGTTCCGTCCCTGCGCGGTCCGACCGTTGGCGGAAGAGACTCTCCGGTTGCTTGAGCGAAGTGGGGAGTGGCATACGAAGACGCGTTGGACGGTGCGCGAGGAGGCTCCGGATACCCTGGTGCTCGCGGACGCCGACCAGTTCCGTCAGGTCGTGTGGAACCTCTGCCTGAACGCCATTCAGGCGATGGCGGGCGGCGGCACGCTCACGGTGACGATTCGCTTTGCCACGCCCGACGCCCGGGTGGTTGCCGCGTCTCCACGCTCGTCGGCCAAGCTGCCTGCACCTCTCTCCGGGTACGGTGCTTCCCGGGGGCTCGGCCACGAATCCGCGTCGGATGAGTGGGTGGAGATCGCGTTCCAGGATACGGGGAAGGGCATCGCACCGGAGGAGCTGCAGCGGGTTTTCGATCCGTTCTTCACGACGCGCCCGTCG
>Ga0316620_10000952_pt1 | contig 12085 bp, 8 predicted proteins | sample OWC_Aug_M1_C1_D5_FD_207651 | JGI IMG/M metagenome (GOLD analysis project Ga0316620, IMG submission 207651) | Wetland soil microbial communities from Old Woman Creek delta, Ohio, United States - OWC_Aug_M1_C1_D5_B | ecosystem: Environmental > Terrestrial > Soil > Wetlands | place: USA: Ohio... | reverse complement strand
GCGGCGATCATTCGCCGCTTTGGGGTGCAGCCGTGAGGTAAGGCGAAGCCCGAAGGCGGCGCATAAGCGCCGCACTCCAAGGGCGGCTTCGCCGCCGCTTTCATGGGGATTGTACTGAGGGCCATGGAGCAAGACCGAAGGCATTGGGTAAATAACACCAGGAAAGCGCCGGTGCGGCGCATTGGCTCTGTTCCAGGCGCGGGAAGTTCACTATAATTTTGCGATGTTTTTCGCAGATCGGCGTTCTCGGGGCTCACGGTATGAATAGGGAGGCGAACGGAGCGGCGGTGCGCTGCCGCGACCTGCACAAACGGTACAGGACGCGCAACGGCAGCGTCGATGCCGTGAACGGATTGGATCTCGAGATCCGGCCGGGCGAATGCTTCGGCCTGCTCGGCCCCAACGGCGCCGGCAAAACGACCACCTTCGAGATTCTCGAGGGCCTGCTTGAGGCCAGTTCGGGAGATGTGGAAGTTCTCGGGATGCGCTGGGGACAGCACGACGGTGAGTTGCGCCAGCGCATCGGCATTTCCCTCCAGGAAACGCTCTTCCCCGAGAAACTCACGGTGTACGAGACGCTGGTATTGTTCCGCAGTTTCTACCGCAGCGGCCATGATCCGGAGGAGGTGATCCAGGAAGTCGCTCTTACGGAAAAGGCCAGGTCCTGGGTGGGCAAGCTGTCCGGAGGGCAGAAGCAGCGTCTTGCGGTTGCCTGCGCCCTGGTCGGCAACCCGGACCTGCTGTTTCTCGATGAACCGACGACCGGGTTGGATCCGCAATCCCGACGCCAGTTGTGGGATACAATCCGGCGGCTCGGCGAGCAGGGAAGAACGACGCTCCTTTCCACGCACTATATGGACGAGGCGGAACGGCTCTGCAACCGCGTGGCGGTGGTCGATTACGGGAAGGTGATCGCATTGGGATCGCCGGCGGAACTCGTGGCCACGCTCGGCGGGGAGCACGTCATCGAGTTTGCTCTTGCCAACGGCGGTGTCATTGCCGAGGACGAGCTGGCGGGCTTGCCCGCCGTGCTTGGCGTGAGAAAAGAGGCCTCCGGCTTGATGCTGACGGTGACCGAGCCGCACATCGCCTTGCCCGCGCTGCTGGAAATCGTGCGGCGGCGAAACCTTGATCTGAGTCGGCTGACCACCCGCCATGTCAGTCTCGAGGATGTCTTTGTTCATCTGACCGGAAGGCGCTTGCGTGATGAGGAAGTATCATCCCCTTAGGGAACTGTTGCTCAGCAGGCTGCGTGAATTCCTGCGCGAACCGGAAACCGTGTTCTGGGCATACGGTTTCCCGTTGCTGCTCGCGTTGGGGCTGGGAATCGCTTTCCGCAACCAGGCGGCGGACAAGGTGTATGTGGATGTGCAGCAGGACGGCGGGGCGGCGCCGGCGGTTGCGGAGCGTCTGCGCCGCAGCGCGGATTTCGTCGTGGCGATCCATGCTGCCGAGGAGTGCCGGAATCGCCTGCGGCTGGGCAAGTCCTCGATTGTGGTGATTCCGGGGGAGACGGTCGGCTATCTGTTCGATCCGACGCGTGCCGAAAGCGTGATGGCCCGGCAGCGCGTTGATGATGCGCTGCAGCGGGCCGCGGGCCGCCGCGACCCGGTGGCGACGCGGGAGGATCATCTCACCGAGCCGGGATCGCGTTACATCGACTTCCTGGTTCCGGGGCTGCTGGGCATGAATCTGCTCGGCAGCGGGATGTGGGGGGTCGGCTATGTGATCGTCGACATGCGGGTGCGCAAACTGCTGAAGCGTTTTGTGGCCACGCCCATGAAGCGCGCCGACTTCCTCTGGTCGATGGTCGGCGCCCGGCTGGTGTTCATCCTTCCGGAGCTTGTGGTTCTGCTGGGAGCGGGTTGGCTGTTCTTCGGCATCATCGTCAAGGGGAGCGTCTTTTCCATCCTGGTGCTGGCGCTGCTCGGCGCGGTCACCTTCTCCGGTTTGGGGCTGCTGGTAGCCAGCCGGGCGCAGCGGCTCGAGACCGTCTCCGGTCTGATGAACCTGGTGCAGCTGCCGATGTGGCTCTTCTCCGGTATCTTTTTTTCCGCGGAACGATTTCCCGCCGTGCTGCAGCCCATGGTTCAGAGCCTGCCGCTTACCCAGCTCAACAATGCCTTGCGGGCCGTGATCCTTGAGGGGGCGACCCTGGGATCCCAGGGCTGGAGGCTGGCTGTCCTGGCCGCCTGGGGCGGGATTTCATTCCTCTGCGCTCTGCGCTGGTTTCGCTGGAATTCGTGACCAGGCAGGCTAAGCCGTAGCCTGAACCTTGACGCCCAACAGAGGCTCGAGCAGGATGCGTTCTTCCAGGGGGAGTTCCATCAGCACCCGCAGGTCCCGGTTCTCCCGGTAGGCCACCGCTGAATTCAGCAGGCGGATCGGCAGCCGGAATTCGGGCCACGAGTCCACTTCCTTGCGCCAGTTTTCCAGCCAGCGTTTTGCCGTGCTGAATTGAAACGGCGGGCAGAGCAAGTCGGGGATGCACTCGACGAGGGCGTGCGCCAGCGTGGATTGCGCATTGTGCTTTCTATAGATGAGCGCCAGGGCTCTGATGAGCAGCCGCAGTGAGCCGTCATCATGAAGGACGCGCTGCAGCAGCCGGATCAGGGCCACGCTATTTCCGGCATCGGGATTTCCGGGCTGGTAAAACCTGTCAAGCGCCTGGTCGAGAGCCACAATGCTTTCGCGCCACCTCTCCTGGGCGAGGAGGATTTCGGCCTGTTTGTAGAACACGAACGAGGAGGTTTCGCCGAGCTCGATCGCGCGCCGCACCGATTCCAGGGCTTCCTGGAACCTGCCCATTGCGGCCAGCGCGGTGCCGCGCACGGTCCAGGCTAGGGGCTGTGTGGGAAACAGGTCCAGCGCGTGTTCGGCGCTGGCAAGCGCCTTGTCCAGCTGTTTCAGCTCGATGAGTGCGGCGCTGAGATACACGGAGATCATCTCGTTCTGCGGCTCCAGCTGCGCAGCCCGGGTAAACGCCTCCGCCGCTTCCTTGAAGCACCCCAGTTCGGACAATGCCATGCCGGAACTGATCCAGCCGAAGGCATCCTCGGGATCGAGCTCAATCGCCTTCGTGAAGCAGGTATGGGCCTCCTCGGGCCGGCCGGTATTCAGCAGGATGCCGCCGCGGTTGCTCCACGCGCGGGCCTCCCGGGGATTGAGTTCGATCGCCTTGTCGCAGGAGGCCAGCGCATCCTGGTGGCGACCGAGTTTATTCAGCACCGAGCTGCGGATCATATGCGCCTGTGCATCCGCGGGATTGAGGATGATGATTCTGTCATAGCAGATGACGGCTTCCGCGAGGCGTCCCATGGTGCGCAGGCAATAGCCCTGGGCGGCATAGTCTTCGGCGCGCCCGCGCCGGGATACGAGCTCTTCGGCCGCCCGCAGCGCGTGCGCGCAATCGCCCCGTTCGACGGCGCTGCGATACTCGGCGCAACAGACGGGGATGCGCGGGTGAATGTGGTCCTTGTCGGTTATGTCCAGTGCCGGCAGGGCATAGGCACGCTCCAGGATAGCATTGGCGGGGAGCGCGGCCAGACGCTGCTGCAATTCCGCCGGGGAATACCACAGGCGCAGGAAGTCCACGAGAAGGTGGATCGGCTTGCCCCGGTGCTTCTTGACCTCGATCGACAGCCGCATCAGAGGCTCGCGCAACTCGAAGAACCGCTCCTGCCCGACAACGAAGGACTGCAGGTGGCCGATCTTACGCAGGATCTCGAGGTGAAAGGACGCCGTTTCCATCTTCATGAAGCAGCGCCGTGCGATTTCCCGGTGGGCCACGGGGTGGCGGCTCTCGCACACAAAGGCGATGATCTTGCGCTGCTCGGGCGCCAGCCACGCCATGCGCGCCTGATAGTACGGAGTGAGGTCATCGATGGTCCGCATGAGCGGCTCGATCAGGTCGTCCAGGGAGTCGCGGGTGAAAAACTGCGAAAAGATGACGTAGGCCCGATGGTTGCCGCCGGCAAGGTATTTGAGGGCCCGCATACGGGTCAATCCCCTGGGGGTGGAAAGGAAGTACGCGAGCTGCTGATCCCCTCGATAGGCTGCGATCTTGGCGAGCAGGCGCATGGATTCCTCGTGGGTGAGTTCATCCAGCGTCTGCAGGTGGCACTTGCCGGGGAACAGGGGGTTGCCCAGCTCGAAGTAGTCGTTCAACGGGATCTGGCTGGAGGCCAGCATCACGAAAGATGTATGACTCTTCATGAAGCGCTGCAGTTGCCGCCGGCCGTTCTCCCCCACTCCCTGCAGCAGCTCGTCCAGGTTCTCCGCGACGATGAGCAGGGTCCGCCCGTGCACGAGGTCGTTGAGCATATCGACGGCGGCGACGGCGGCCCGCTCCGGAGCCAGATCGTACAGGCCGTTGATACGGGCAAGAAGGGAAGAGTCGTCCTCCAATTCCGCTGCCAGGGCGTGGAGCAGGCGCATCAGAAAATCCAGAAACGAGGTGATTTCCCACTCTTCCTCGCGCAGCCAGGCGATGCTGAGGCGCTCGCGCAGCTCCGCAATGGCACGCACCCGGTAGTAGATCAGCGCAAGGAGGTGGGTCTTGCCGATCCCTCTCGGACCGGTCACGATCGTGTGCAGCGGGACGCGATCACCGACGCTTGACCGGACGCGCTCGATGATTTGCAGCGCCAGATCATGCCTCTGGACAAATATACTCTCCAGCGCGTCCGGCGCCATCAGACTGGGAGTGAAGCGGGACAGGAACGAGGTTTTCTGGGTCATGGGGGGGCGTTGCTACCCAAATGAACGCGACGTCTTATGCGTTGTGGATCTCGATCGCGATCCCTTGGATCAAGCGTGCTTCTCCAGTTCTGAGAGATCAAAACTCTGCAATGTAAGATCGTTCTTGTTTCCCAAACGGGCACAGGCGCCGTCGTAGATAAGCTTCACTGCCTTCTTTGCCTCCTGCAGGTCCTGCAGCTTTTGTTTGGCGCGCGCAATCTCAGCGGCCAGTTCGCTGTCCAGCAGGTCCAGTTCCTGTTTCGCCAGTTCGAGCGTTTCCTCGTAGCGGCGCTTTTGTTGTTCCGTGAGCATTGAAATTCCAGCCTCCTTGCTTTACCGCATCCAACGTTTGTATGGCAACTGTGCCCGGAAATCCCAGAGCCGGGTGCAAGCTACTGTTTGAATTCCACCGATATGGTGACCTCGCTCCTGATATTGGCGCCACGCAGCGTGGCGGCTTTGAAACGCCACTTCATCAGCGCCTCTTCGGCAGCCGGCCGCAGCACCAGCGGGCCGTTGATCGCCGTTGCCCTTGTCACGTTGCCCCGCTCGTCGACTTCGACGGTGAGATCGACCTTGCCTTTTGCCTGGATACGGCTGGCGGTCGCGGGGTACTGGGGCGAAACTCTGACCAGGGGCACGGCAGGCGTGGCCAGGGTTGCAGGGTTGATTTTCGCGGAGCCGGCCTCCGTCCTCGATTCGAGATTGGCCAGATTACCCGGCGGCGGCGCAGTCGCGAAAGGAGCAGTTCGCGGCATCGCCGGAATCTGAGTCAGGCCCGCAGGCAGCGCCTCGGATATGGATCGGGCCGTGGTCGTCTGCTGTGCCGCAGGCTGCGGTGCCGGCGGCGTTGCCGGCCGCTGCGCTTCCGCGGCGCCCGGTTGCGGCGTTTCCGAGCCTCGCGAGCCGGTGACTCCCGGGGCTGCAGGCTGCACAGGATTGCCTCCGGACCCGGTAGCGCCGACGGCAGCCTCGCTCTGCCCGGCTGGAGGCACTCCTGCATTCGCAGCGAGATTGGACACAGCTGCCTGAGCCGAACCGGACTGACCGGCGGGAGAAACCCGGAGGGAGGAATTGCCGCGGGACCGCGGCGGAGCGACATTCGCGGATGCGGATTGCTCTACCCATCGGCGATCGCCGGGAACGTCGGCAGTCGTCGCCGCATTGCCGGCGGGGGGCTCGGCGGCCGGTTTGGCCGCGCCTCCGGGGCTGATGGCTGCCTGCTGAACGACGGGCGCCGGGGGCGGCGATCCCGCCTTCGCCGAGTTTGAAGAAAAGTATTGGTACGCAAACACCGCCGCCGCAAGCAGCGCCGGGATCGCTATGCAAAGGATGACCTTGCCTTTTGGCAGGGCGAAGGACCTGAGCTTTCCGCGGATATCGACGGACTTGCCCGGCTGCCCTTTGTCTTCGGGTTTTTCCCCGACGTTCGCAGCAGGGATGAACCGGATTTCGGGACGCGCCGGCACTGCTGCTGGAGCCGCGGGTGCCTCCTCAGAGTGAGTCATGAGCAATGACTCGGGTGCCGCAAAAATTTCCGCCACCGTGGCGCTTTGAGACTGGGGCCTGGCTGAATCACGGATCGTCAGCGGGATGACATTCGATTTCGGCCGCCCTTCGAGTTCAAGCAGCGTTTTGGCGAGTTCCGCATCAATGGCCTCGCGATCGTCCGCCTCGTCATCCAGTTCGAACGCCAGGCTCGACTGCGAGCCGGAGGATCTGCGCTTGTTCCTGCCGCCGACGGGTGTCTCCGGCTTGTGCGTGGTCCCAAGCTCCGCGGAAACCATGTTCAGCTCTTCAAGAAACTCAGAGACCAGCGCGTCCATCTTCGACGCGTCCACAACCGGTTCTTTGCCTGGGTTCTTCGCAGGCTGGCCCTCGCTATGGCTGGAATTTGCTCTCTGGGTGGCGGGAAGATCGTGCGAGGATTCTGTGCCGAACAATTTCTCTTTGTTCATGCGTGTCCCTCACTCCAGCGACGCGGATCTGAGAACGTCAGTACACTTTCGTTCCGGGGCTCAAGCCAAGGGCCCCTAAATGCGAATTTCTCCAGCAGCGCATTGTAATCCGTTCGAGGGCTTCCCACAACAGGGCCCAGCCCCCGATGGGTGAGAGGACTAATGCTCAAAAAACCTGCCAGTTAGAGCCAAGTGTAACATTGATCGGCGTTGCCACAACAAAGAAAATGCAGGAATAAATAATTCGGTATCAGACCCGGGTTGAACTCAAAAAGGCACCGTGATACACAATGGGACGCAGGCGCGGCCCGGAATGGCCGGCTGCACGAGCAGGCTGCTTCCTTTGGTGGTTGCATGAATCCCGGAAAAGTATATCTGGTGGGGGCGGGCCCGGGGCACGCGGAGCTGCTGACCGTTAAGGCGGCACGGCTGCTGCGCAGGGCGGATGTGGTCGTGTATGACCGGCTGGTGCAGGAAGAAGTCCTGGCTCTCGTAAAACCTTCCGCCGAGAGAATTTATGTGGGGAAATCGGCTGGGGATGCAGAATCGCGCCAGCATCGGATTCATTCGCTGCTGGCGCAAAAGGCCGGAGAAGGGAAGTTGGTGGTCCGGCTCAAAGGCGGCGATCCCTTTCTCTTCGGGCGGGGCGGGGAAGAGGTCGAATATCTGGCGGAAAAGAGCATCGCATTCGAAGTCGTCCCCGGCATCTCGTCCGCGTTGGCGGCACCGCTGAGTGCAGGCATCCCGGTGACCCACCGGGATACCGCCTCGACTGTGGCGATCGTCACCGGCCACCGGAAGACCGGGGCCGGCCGAGACCTGGACTGGGAGGCGCTGAGCCGGATGGATACCCTCGTCTTCCTGATGAGCGTGGGCAACCTGCGGTCCATCTGCAGCAACCTGATCCGGCACGGCCGGAATCCCGCCACACCTGCGGCAATCATCCAGATGGCGTTCTGGCAGGATGAGCGGGTGGTTTGCGGGACTTTGGCGGATATTGCCGATGAGGCCGGGAAGGCCGGCATCAAGCCGCCCGCGACGCTCGTGGTGGGTGAGGTCGTGCGCCTGCGCGACAAGCTCAAGTGTGCCCGGCGGGCCCCGCGGCGCACGAAAAAAGAATAAAAGCAACCACGGATTCCACAGCGCGGCATCTTCGCAACCAGACCATCTCACAACAGGTGACGGCGGGTTGGAGATGGGACACGGAAAAACAGGGATGAACACGGAAACCAAGGCGAAGGTCCCAGACACAGCTGTTCCCTCCACGGCACGGGCGGCCTCTGGCCCACCGTCATTGGCCGGACTGCGCGGGAAAGCGACCTCGGCTTGGCTTCCTCTCCAAGACAGTTCCTCCAGCGCTTTCCCGCGCAGTCCGGCCAATGACGGTGCTGCGCGCAGCGCAAGCCCGTGCCGTGGAGGGAACAGCTGTGCCGGTCGACGTCCCGGGATGAAATCCGCGTACGTCCGCGTTTTCCCGCGCCCCATAAACGTCTTGCGCCACAAAATTTTGCCTAAAAACACGAGGTTGCAGCGTAGTACTCCTGATTACGCAGATTTGATTGACGGCCCCATTCAAGAGCGACAGCAATCCGTGAAATCCGTGGTTGCTTTGCAGAGCAAGACGCTTATTTTCGAAGCAGTAACCCAGGGGCCCATGGCGCACCCGGTGACGTATGAAAAGGATCGGAATCGGGATTGAGCTGATGCGCCTTCGATCCCGATCCCGATCCCGACCCCGATATTCCCGGTTGTTGTTTTATTTTGGGAGGCCGGTCGGAGGTCTGAGGTCTGAGGTCTGAAGTCGGAGGTCGGCATTTTCGGAGCAGCGTTGACCGGAACAGCAGGTGCCGTCCTGTTTCGAGGCGTGCTTCCGGGTCCATTTTGCTCTTTGTCTTGGTGCGGGACGGGGGAGATTTTTGCCTCTTCCCCGGCCGGCATTTTCTGCTACAGTGACACCCTGCACTGGAGATGAAACATGACGAACGACAAGCACAAAAAGACCGAGCTGTTGGATCAGCTCGAGCGCGGGCCGTGGCCCAGTTTTGTTAAGGAGATCAAGAAAGCCGGCGAGACGAGTCCCGTTTGCGGCGATCTGCTGGGACAGCTGGAGCTCTCCTACAGGGAAAAAAAGGGCCACTGGAAGCACGGCGGCATCGTGGGGGTGCGCGGTTACGGCAGCGGCGTGATCGGGCGGTACAGCGATGTGCCCGAGGAGTATCCGAACGTGGCGCACTTCCACACGCTGCGCGTCAATCAGCCGGCGGGCTGGTTTTACACGAGCGCAGCCCTGCGGACGCTGTGCGACATTTGGGAACGTCACGGATCGGGGTTGACCAACATGCACGGTGCCACCGGGGACATCGTGTTTCTCGGCACCAAGACGGACGAGCTGGAGCCGACGTTTCAGGAGCTGACGGCAGCCGGATTCGACCTGGGAGGATCCGGGTCTGACATGCGCACCCCTTCCTGCTGTGTCGGCAACGCGCGTTGCGAATGGTCCTGCTATGACACCATGGGAGTCTGCTACCGGATAACGCAGGCGTACCAGGATGAGATACACCGGCCGCCATTCCCGTACAAGTTCAAGATCAAGTTTTCCGGCTGCCCGAACGATTGCGTCGCGGCCATTGCGCGCGCGGATCTCTCGGTGATCGGCATCTGGAAGGATGCCATACGGCAAGATGATGCCGCCGTGGCCGAGTACGCGGCCAACGGCCTGGACATCCGGCGGGACGTTTGTGAGCGCTGCCCGAGCAAATGCATGATTTGGGAGCAGGGCAAGCTGAGCATCCAGACCGGTGAGTGCGTGCGCTGCATGCACTGCATCAACGTCATGCCGAAGGCCCTGCGCCCTGGGACCGAAAAGGGCGCGGCCATACTGATCGGCGCCAAAGCGCCGATCGTTCAGGGAGCGCTGCTTTCGTCGGTCCTGGTTCCTTTTGTGCCGGCCGGGGAACTGGAAGATACGCTCAAGGAGCTTCTCTCGCGTGTTTGGGAGTTTTGGGACGAATACGGCAAAAGCCGCGAACGGATCGGCGAGCTGATCCAGCGCGTCGGCATGGCCAACTTTCTGGACGCCATCGGCCTGGATCCCGTGCCGGAGATGATCGCCGCGCCGAGGGACAATCCGTACATTTTCTTCCAGTCCGGCGACGAGAAATAAGCGCAAGGGAAGAGTGCCGCAGACGGCATAAGGAGTCATGGAAATGGCAACAGAGCCTGTGAAGAGGATCACGGATATCGGCCCGCCGCACTTCGAGCAGTTTCTTCATCCGGTCATCCGGCGAAATTACGGCCGCTGGCGGCACCACGAGTCGCCTGCGCCGGGAGTGCTTTGCCATGTCGCTGAGTCGGGAGAGCGGATTTATACGGTCCGGGCCGGATCCCCGCGCCTGCTGAGCATTCAAACGCTCCGCTTTTTCGCCGATCTGGCCGACCGGCACTGCGGCGGTTACCTGCGCTTTACCAGCCGTCACAACGTTGAGTTTCTGCTGGACGATCCGACGCACATTGAGCCGCTGAAGCAGGAACTCTTGGCCGCCGGCTTCCCCGTGGGCGGGACGAACAATGCGATCAGCAACATCGTGCACACGCAAGGCTGGATCCATTGCCACTCTTCCGCCACCGACGCCTCGGGTATCGTCAAGAACGTCATGGATGCGTTATACGACCACTTCACGCACGAGGATCTTCCCGCCAAGCTGCGCATTGCCTTGGCCTGCTGCCTCAACATGTGCGGCGCCGTGCACTGTTCGGATATCGCGATCCTCGGCATTCACCGCAAACCGCCGAAAATCCAGCACGACCTGTTGCGGAAGGTCTGCGAGATCCCTACGCTCATCGCCTCCTGTCCGACCGGCGCCATCCGTCCGGCGGCGATCGACGGCAAGCAGTCGGTGGAGGTGGTCGAGGCGGCCTGCATGTTCTGCGGCAACTGTTACACCGTGTGCCCGGCGATGACCATGAACGACCCGGAAAACGACGGCCTGTCCATCTGGGTGGGCGGCAAGGTGAGCAATGCGCGCAGCGCGCCGAAATTCACCAGGCTGGCGATCCCGTTCCTTCCCAACAATCCGCCCCACTGGCCTGAAGTGGTCGAGGCGGTAGTGAACATCGTCCAGGTGTATGCGGAACATGCGAGGAAATACGAGCGCATGGGCGAATGGATTGAACGCATCGGCTGGCCGAGGTTTTTCCAGCTGACCGGGATCCCGTTCACGCGCTACCACATCGATGATTTCAAGTATGCAGGGCTGAGCTACGCGCGCTCCACGCACATTCGATTCCAGGGTGGCGCGTCCGAAGTGCTCTGAGAGGCCGGTTTGTGCCAGGCCGGGAGCCGACTCTCCCGGCCGCGCCGCGGCAAGGGTCCCCTAGAGGTCCGTGAAGTTCCGCGCTTGACATGCTCCCCGTTCGCGGCCCAATGAAGGAATTGCGACATGGGTTTGTTCAAAGAAGTCAAAAAGCCGCTGATCAAGAGCGCCGCCGGTGTCGCTGCCCAGATCAGCCCGCTGCGGCCCAGGTATGCCCCGAAGACGCCGCCGTGCTCCGGAGGTTGCCCCGGCGGCGCCGACGTGCGCGGCTGGCTGACGACGATCGCGCAGGCGGAAGCTTATGGCCGGACGGATGAACAAGCCTATGAAATCGCCTGGCGGCTGATCACGGAACGCAACCCCTTTCCTGCCGTTTGCGGGCGTGTTTGCCCCCACCCTTGTGAGGAGGCCTGCAACCGCGGCGCTAAGGACGACGGTGCCGTGGCCATCAACGCCATGGAACGTTTTATCGGGGACTTCGGGCTGGCGCGGCATCTCATGCTTTCCAGGCTGACCGATGAGAGCCGCCCGGAAAAGATCGCGGTCGTCGGCGCGGGCCCGGCCGGCCTCTCCTGCGCTTACCAGTTGGCGCGCCGGGGTTACCCGGTCACCGTCTTCGAGGCATTCGGGGCTCCCGGCGGGATGCTTCGCTACGGTATCCCGAAGTACCGCCTGCCGCGCGCCGTGCTTGAAGGGGAAATTCAGCGGATCCTGGACCTAGGCGTGGCGCTGAAGTGCAGCTGCATCGTCGGGCGCGATGTCCCGCTCGATCGCCTGCACGCCGAGTATCATGCCGTGTTTGTCGGCATCGGTGCCCACAAAGGGGTTCCACTCGGGATTCCGGGGGAAGACGCTCCCAACGTCATGACGGGCGCGGAGTTCTTGAACCGGGTCAATTCCGGAGGTGAGGACCGGCTGGGCGGGAATGTGATCGTGATCGGAGGGGGCGACACGGCGGTAGACGCCGCCAGGGTATGCAGGCGCCTCGGCGCCGAGGTAACGCTTCTCTACCGGAGAACTCGGGCGGAAATGCCTGCCATCCCGTCCGAAGTCGAAGGCGCGCTCGAGGAGGGG
>Ga0316620_10000951_pt1 | contig 12096 bp, 9 predicted proteins | sample OWC_Aug_M1_C1_D5_FD_207651 | JGI IMG/M metagenome (GOLD analysis project Ga0316620, IMG submission 207651) | Wetland soil microbial communities from Old Woman Creek delta, Ohio, United States - OWC_Aug_M1_C1_D5_B | ecosystem: Environmental > Terrestrial > Soil > Wetlands | place: USA: Ohio... | reverse complement strand
CGAAGCCTCTACCTTCGAAAATTCGATTTCCGCCGGTGCCCGACCGTCATGAGTGAATCGCCGCTCGCGCAGATCCTGGTGCTGCTAACGGCCGTTGTGGTGGTCGTGAGCGCCGTGCGGCGCCTGAAACTGCCACCGATTCTCGGTTACCTCGCCGTCGGCATGCTGCTCGGCCCGCATGTGCTCGATCTGCCGATCGACGCCCACGCGCTGCGCCTGCTCGGCGAGTACGGCGTCGTCTTCCTGCTGTTCACGCTCGGGCTGGAGTTCTCGCTGCCGCGCATGCTGGCGATGAAATGGGAGGTGCTGGGGCTTGGCGGTGCGCAGGTCGTTCTCACGCTCCTCGCCTTCGGCGCCGTCGCGTGGCTCATGGGGCTCGGCGTGATCGCGTCGATCGTTCTCGGCGGCGCGCTCGCGATGTCCTCGACTGCGATCATCCTGCGCCAGCTTTCCGATCAGGCGGAACTCAATCGCACGCACGGCCGCCTGGCCGTCGGCATTCTGCTGTTCCAGGATCTGGCGTTCGTACCGCTCCTCGCCCTCGTTTCGGTGCTGCAGATGCGGACCCAATTCACATTCGGGTCGGCGCTTGCGGCGTCCCTGAAGGGCGCAGTGGCGCTCGTGGTCGTGCTCGCAGCCGGTCGGTGGCTGTTGCGGCCGATGTTTCTCGAGATCGCCCGGGCGCGCAGCCAGGAGGTCTTTCTGCTTGCGGTTCTGCTCGTGGTGCTCGGCTCGGCCTGGGCCACGGACCTGGCCGGACTGTCACTCGCGCTCGGGGCGTTCCTCGCCGGCATGATGCTCGCGGAAACCGAGTACCGCCATCAGATCGAGTCGGTCATCCGGCCGTTCCGCGACATTCTGCTCGGACTGTTCTTCATCGCGGTCGGATCGTTGCTCGATATCGGGCTTCTGGCGCGCTCTGCACCCGAGATGCTGGCGCTGCTCGCGGGGCTGCTGCTCATCAAGATCGTGATCGCCTCGGTGACGGCGCGCCTGTTCGCAGGCAACTGGTTTCGATCGCTGCGCACCGGAATTGTAGTCGCGGCGGGCGGTGAATTCGGATTCGCACTGCTCACGCTCCTGCTCCAGGGTGGCCTGGTGCGAGGCGATGTAGTACAGCCATTGCTCGCTGCCACGGTGCTCAGCATGGCGGCGAGTCCGCTGCTGATCCGGCACAACAAACAGGTCGCGCGCAAGCTGCTCGGCGAAGCGGGCCGCCCGGTCACCGCTCTTGAGCGCGAGGCGTTGCAGGACGCGGCGATCGCACGGCGCGAGCACGTCGTGATCTGCGGTTTCGGCCGCGTCGGCCAGAGCGTGGCGCGGGTGCTAGAGCGGATGGGATTCGAGTACATCGCCATGGATCTCGATCCGCGCCGCGTCGGCGCAGCGCGTCAGGCGGGCGACCCCGTACTGTACGGCGACGCGGCGGACGAGAACATGCTGCAGAGCGCGGGCCTCGACCGCGCCAGCGTCGTCGTCATCAGCTTCGCCGACACGGTCTACGCCGAGCGCATCGTGCGCACCGTACGCGAGCGGCGCGCGGACGTTCCGGTGCTGGTGCGGACGCAGGACGACAGCAGTCTCGAGAGCCTGCAGCGGCTCGGCGCCACGGAAGTGGTGCCGGAGACGCTCGAGGCGAGCCTCATGCTCGTCTCGCACGTGCTGCTCCTCCTCGACGTGCCGGTATCGCGCGTCGTCAGGACGGTTGGCGAGATTCGCGGTCAGCGTTACGGCATGCTGCGCAACCTCTTCCGGCGCGGCGATCCGCGCGCGCTCGATGATCATGCTTTTCGCGAAGAGCTGCACACGCTCGTGCTCCCGCCCGGCGCCTGGGCCGTGGGGCGGACCATCGCGGACATGAAGGAACGCGGAGCCGAGGTTTCCGTCAGCGCCATCCGGCGCGACGGGATCGTCGGACGCGAACCGGGCTCTGACACGGTGCTGCGCGAAGGCGACGTGCTGGTGCTCTATGGGACACCCGAAGCGCTCGAGCACGGTGAAACGGTGTTCCTCATGGGGTAGAAGCCCCGGGGCCCGGTTTTTGACTTCGCTGCCGCTCTTCGCCATAGTGGCTGCGCTGCTCAGGGCAAACCCACCGAAAGGTGGGGACGCAAAGCCACCGGTCTAACGGACGGAAGTCCTACGATAGCGGGGTTGCCAGTGCGGGGCCGCCAGGCTCCGGCTCGCTACCCCCCTTGTCTGGAATGTGCTTCCGATCGGTCCGACCGGGCAGGTCTGCTGCCGCGTCGTGCCTGCCCTGCGCCGCGTGGAACCGCGAGCCGAGCGGCTCGCGGTCGGGAGATTGTCACCAGGGGGTTCTATGGCATCCAAACCTGCGTTCGTGCGCAATCACGCCGGCACGATGAGCGCGCGCCCGCGCGTCGTCCTGCGGCCGAAGCGCGCCGAGGATCTGCAGATCATCGTAGCCGATGCGAAGAAGTTCCCTTCTCCGGTGCGCGTCGTGGGTGCGAACTTCTCCCAGACCGGATGCGCCGCCGCCGATAACGGAACGCTCATCGATCTGCGCAGCCTCAATCGCGTGCTGGAGATCAGCGACGACTGGGTGCGCGTGCAACCGGGCGCGAGCCTCGCGGACGTCGCCGCGCGGCTGGAAGAGCGCGGCCTGCAGCTGCCCGTCAACATCGAGCTCGGCAACCTTTCGATGGGCAGCGCCGCTTTCGCGTCGACCAAGGATTCCTCGATGCCGGGCGAGTCGGGGCAGCTGGCCGCGTATCTGCTGGCGGCCCGAATCGTAACGCCGCAGGGCAAGAGCATCGTGGTCAACGGCAAGGATCCGGAGCTGCTGCACGTCCTGCGCCTCAGCTACGGACTGCTCGGGATCGCGACCGAGCTTGTGTTCCGGGTACGCCCGCTGTGCGCCGTACGGCTCGACTACGAGAACTTGACGCTTGAGCAGTTCCTGCACGAATACCCGCAACTGCTGCGCCGGGAGGCAGCGCTCAAGTTCTATCCGCTGCCGTTCTCCGGACGCGTCGCCGTCGAAACGCGCAGCCACGATGCGGAGACTCCGACCTCGCGCTCCGGCATCTGGCGCATGCGAAGATCGGTGCTGACCAACGTGTTGCCCGCGTTCGGCGCGACCCTGACGAACTCCGTGCGCCTGCCGGGACTCAAGTATTTCCTCATCGAACGCTTCAACAATGTCATGCGCGCGACGCTCGATCGCGTCGCCCGGGGTGTCGTGGTCTTCCCTACGGAATGGATTCAGCAGCTGCCGAGCGATTCGGCGCGGGTGCGCCCGAGCTACACGACCTGGGCATTTCCGCAGGCGCAATACCCGGCGGTGCTGCGCGACTACTTCGGCTTCTGCCGCGAGTACTACCGCCATCACCACTACCGCGCGAACCTGATGCACGTCAGTCATCACCTCGCGCAGGACCGGAGCTCGCTCCTGTCGCCGAGTTACGATGGTCCCATGGTGACGCTCGACCCGTGGTCGACCCGCGATCAGGGCTGGGATGACTACCTCGTCGAGTTCAATGAATTCTGCACCGCCCGTCGCGGGGTGCCCCTTTTCAATCAGACGCGCAAGCTCACCGCGGATCAGGTGCAGCGGGCGTTTGGAGAGCGTCTCAGCGTATTCGCACGATTGCGGCAGCGGCAGGATCCGCACGACCGGATGCTGAACCGGTACTTCGCGCCCTTCCTGGTCTGATCTGCGATTACCCCGGTCCCATGGGAGGCTGGACGGTGAACTGGAATACGACGTCGGGCGAGGCGTTCACTTTCAGGTCCTCGCTGATCGCGAAGCCGTAGCGCCAGCCCGATCGGCTTCGGTAGCCGCCGCCGAACGTCAATACGGTCGCCGCGCCGAGGAGCGGCATCCGTGTGGACGAAAGATAGGAGTCGTGCATGTCGAGCTGCGCCTGCAGATACAGCCGGTCGTTCGCGTCCCAGCGCCCCGCGACATTCTGAAATCCCACCGATCCGGCACGCTCGTCCGCGAGCAGGTCGCCCGCGCCCTGCCAGGTGCACCCCATCGTCCCGCTGATCGACCAGCGGGCGCGCGGCTGCCATGCACCCGACAACCAGGCGCCTGCATCGAGGGCGCCGTCACCCGCCAGATTTCGGGAGCTTCCGAGGGGCAGCTCGATGCCGCTCCAGGCACTGAGGGCGAATGCCCGGCGGTCGATGAGCTGGTGTCCGACCTCGAAGCTCGCATCGCCGATGCCGGTGTAGCTCTGATCGGCGCGAATCGAGTCGGTCGGCGAGGAGTACTCGATCGCCAGCTGATTCTCCGCCCGCAAGGGGCGGCTCCCGGCCGGAAGACCGAACATCCTGTGAAAGCCGTCGATGACCGGATCGAAGATGCCGCCGCCGTAATGCACCAGCGGGACGGACGCGCGAAGGCTCCAGTCATTGTTCAACTTGCGGGCCCAGAGCCAGCGCAGCTCAGTGCTTTCGACATCGACCAGCAGGCGTTCGCCGCCGCGGCGATTCATATTGGTCGTATTGGCGACTGACAGCAGAAACTGGCTCCCGTTATCGAACGTCTGGAGGCGTCCGCCGGTTGGCAACGGATGGTAGAAGCCGCGCGTCAGCGGATTCTGGTCGGCGATCGGAAAGGGCGTTGCCGCCGTCGCGCTCAGGAGCGGCGCGATCAACATAATGAAGCCGGTGTATGCAAAAGCGCTTCGCGGTCTCATCGGGACGCGAAAAGTAGCAGCGCCCGCGCGTGCGCGCACGGTGATCGCGAGCTTCTGCCACGCCATTCACAAAGAGACGAGGGCACCGACGTGATGCACATCTCAAGTGACGCCTGGCGGGCAAAAAAAACAGCCAGGCGCAGCCTGGCTGTGAAGTACGGACCCAGGGGTATGTTTGCAGGGGGTCCGATGAGTCGTTGACCTTCGGTTCCTTGGATGTGCCTCGCCGCTGATTGGTTTCACGCTTCCGTGCGATATCTGCGGCCCTGGACGGCCGCAAAGATCAGCAGCCCGCCGACGACGAGCCCGATCCAAAGGCGCGGGCTGGCGAAGAGACGCGCGGGATCCATCCAGCTGGTGAGGCTCGCGGGTACCACCAGGTGTCCGTCACCTTCCATGACCCCGGGACCGGCGCCGGGTACGCCGACAGTGAGCGAAAGCGCGAGGAAGCCGCCGATGCGATCGGCAACGAGGTTCCCGGCCCAGGATACCCCCGGGATCACCTTGCCGAGGACAAACAAGGCCGCGGGCGGCACCAGACCCCAGAGAAAGGGATTGCGCGGTGCCCACGCGGACACGGACAGGAACCATCCGGCGAGGGGCACGAACCAAAACATCGAGACCACGCTGAGGTAAGCCAACAGCACCATGCCGTCCTTGAGATAGTACGCGTTCCACATGAGCGGCCAAGCGCTGTATGGATGACCGGCGAAATGGAGCTTGTTAAGGAACGTGAGCAGGGGCACCGCGACCGCGGCAATGAGCAGCGCGGCGAGTGGCGCCAGCACCAGTCCGGTCACGAGCTTGGCCGCAATGGTCGCGGTATCGGACACGGGTAGCGACCGCCAGAACAGGACGCTGCGGTCCTTGCGCTCGCCGTAGAGCGAATCCATGAGGTAGAAGGCCGCGACGAATCCGTTGACGATGAAGAACACCGAGCCAAAGATCGGAACCAGCAGATGCGCAAGATTGGCGACCTTTTCCGGCCCCCGGGAAGGATCCTCACTCGCCTGGATGCCGCCGACTGCGCCAAGTGCGAACAACACGAGTGCCGTCACCACCGGCGCAATAACAATCGCCCGGTGCTCCCAGAATTCCCGGCGCAGCAGCCAGAAAAAGGTTTTCATGCTGCAATACTCCCGCTGAGCTTGGCGACGAACAGGTCGGCGAGCCCCGGCGCGCGCAGCTCGCCGAGAGCGGCGAGCTGTCTGCGGTCCACGTTCTCGTAGTAGAGCACGGTGCGGCCGATGGATTCGTGCTCGTAGAACGGGCGCAGCGCGCGTGCCGCGGCGAGCCGCTCGGCGGTAACGCTGAGCTGAGCAAAGCGGTCGCCAATGCTTTCCATGGGCAGATCGAGGACGATGCGACCGTGCGCGATGAAAATGACGTCGGTGAGGATGTTCTCTATTTCCTCGACCTGGTGGGTCGTCACCAGGATCGTGCGCGCCAGCTCGGCCGATTCCTCGTTGTTGAAATAATCGTTGAGCAGCGTGTCGTAGAAGCGTTTGCGGTACAGGATGTCGAGCCCGAGCGTCGGCTCGTCGAGCACCAGCAGTCGCGCGTCGATCGCCATCACAAGCGCCAGATGCAGCTGCGTGACCATGCCTTTCGACAGTTGCCTGATGCGCGCGCTGCGCCGGATCTCGGTCCGGGCGAGAAACTCCTCGGCGCGTGCCCGATTGAACCGGGGATGGACGCCGTCGACGAAGTCGATGGCGTCGGCGACCTTGAGCCAGCGCGGCATGACCGCGACGTCAGCGATGAAACACACCTCCTGCATCAGGCGGGCGCGTTCCCTGTAGGGATCAAGGCCGAGCACGCTCAGCTCCCCCTGGTAGGGTGTGAGACCCAGAATTGCCTTGAGCGCGGTCGTCTTGCCGGCACCGTTCGGGCCGATCACACCTACGATCCTTCCGGGTGCGACGCGCAGATTGATCCGATCCAGGGCTCGGATGTCGCCGTAATTCTTGACGAGATCGCGGGCTTCGACAACCGATGCCGCCGCGCCGGCCCCGATCTCATTTGCGGGATTCATTTGTCTTCATCCTTTGCGGACGGTGCTGCGGGAGCAGCCGGCCGGGCGGCTGGTTCCTGTGCCAGCAGTTCTTCGGGTTTGAACCCGAGGCGCATAATCATGGCCTGGATCTTGGGCCACTCGTCGTCCAGAAACTTCTGCCGCTCGCCCTTGAGAAGCATTGCGCGCGCGCCCGTGTTGACGAACATGCCGCGGCCACGACGCTTCTCTACCAGCTGCTCGTCGACGAGCTGCTGGTAGCCCTTGAGTACCGTCAGAGGGTTGAGCCGGTACTCGGCCGCGACGTTGCGAACCGATGGCAGTGGATCGCCCTCTTTGAGCTCGCCTTCCAGAATCATCGCTACTACGCGATCACGCAGCTGCCGATAAATGGGCTGGCTGTCGTTCCAGTTGGCGTCCATCGGTGATTCGTTCGAGACCACGTGCGATACCGGGCTAGCGTTGTACTGTAGCAGAACGGATCAGAAGCCCGCGGCGAGTTCCAGTGCCGTCGCGCCCTTCCGACCGTGCTTGCTCGAGTCGCGCGTCGCACGCGCAACGCTCTGCTCGACCGGGCGCGCCGCCTCGACCACCATCGAGCCGAGATCGTTGTCGAGCACCTGCGTGATAGTGACCGTTCCCGTACGCTCTCTTGTGGGCGAGCCGAGCACCGTGGTCAACAGGCCGAACGCCGCGACTGTGCACGCCACAGCCAGCCAGAGCCCCTTGCTGTCGTTCATCAAGCTGTTCGCAGTCATTGCCGTTTCCTCTCAAAGCTGCCGGTCTGGATTGCGTGCCGGCTTTCGCAGTGGCCCTTCAACGAACTCTTTCCTAGGCGCCACGGTGTTATAGTCTACTACAACACTAGCTCAATGCAATACCCTGCTGAGAGATTTTTTTTACTCAGATGAACTTATTTATAATCAAGTACTTAGGATACCCTCGACGCTTTTCGAGGTGCCATTCCGCCAAATCCAGCGCGGCGCAGGCACGAAACTGCGCCCTGCTGCCTAACCCGGTTTTCCAGTTTTCGCGTTTGACGTGCCATTCCGCGGGCATCCCACGAGCGCCGCTCGCAATCGAGATAGCTAGAGATGGATGACGCCCCGGCTGCCCGATCACCATTCAACGGCATCGCTGTGGCGCGTACTCTGCCGGCGATGCAAATCGCTGACGACGACGCCACCTTGATGCTGCGTTACCGGGATGGCGACCTGCAGGCGTTCGAGAGTCTTTATCAGCGTCACCGGGGAGCGCTGTACCGCTACCTGCTGCGCCAGTGCCGTGACCGCGATGCGGCTGCGGATCTTTTTCAGGACGTCTGGGGGCGCCTGATTTCGAACCGCAAGCGCTACGAAGCCCGCGCCCGATTCACGACCTATCTCTTCCACATCGCGCACAACTGCTGCATCGATTACTTTCGGCGCCGGTCGGCGCACCGCGTGAGCATGACGGACGCGGTTGAGGACCGGGAGGAACTCCTGGCATCGCCCGGGCACGAACGGCCAGACGCCGAGCTGTCGCGCTTGCAGCTGGAGCGGGCGTTTCGCGCCGCTCTGGCCGGGTTGCCGCCGGAGCAACGAGAGGTATTCCTGCTGCACGAGGAGGCCGGTCTCAACCTCGATGAGATCGCGTACGTCACCCGCGTCGGCATGGAAACGGCCAAAAGCCGCCTGCGTTACGCATTGGCGAAGCTGCGCAGCGCGTTGAAGGACGAGCGCGCCTGGCGGGACGACACGCGCTGAGACTGCTGCGGCCAACGAGGACCGATCTGTGAATCACCAGAACGAGGACGCGGAATTCGAGGCCTATCTCAGGCGCCGCTCGCGTCTGTCGCACCGTTACCGGGAGCTCGGCCGCGAAGCTCCCCCTGGCGAGCTCGACAACGCCGTGCTGTCCATGGCTCGTGAAGCCCAGCGAATCCGTGAACCACAAGCCCCGGAGAGCTACATGGAATGGATGGCGCCGGTGGCCTTCGCGGCAACCGTTGTCCTGGTGTTCTCCGTCGTGATTCAGATCGTGGTGCGTCCGCAGCTCGCGCCCGCAACCCCTGTCGCTGCCGCGAACGAGACCATGAGATCCCCGCAATCCGTTGCGCCGCCGGTGTCTGAGCTCGCGAGCACACGCACAAGCGAACCGGCGGTACGCAATGCTCGCGTGCAGTCTTCGTCCGCGCCGACTGCGAGCGACGAACCGCAAATGCCGGTTGAAGTCCAAGAGCAAGCCGCTGCGCGCAAATCCCCGAGCACGGTAGCGCCGACCGCCGCACGGCCGGCAGCGGCATTCGGTGCCGCCTCGCGCGCGGCTGCCGCCGATGAACACCTGTCCACCGCCCCGCGTGATCCGAAGACCTGGCTCGCGGACATTGAGCGGCTGCGGCGCAGCGGCCAGACAGCGGCGGCCGCGGAGCAGCTGAAGCTGTTCCGCAAGCAGTTCCCCGACTACTTCAGCACGCATCGCCCGCCTGCAAGCGCGGAATAGCGGGGCCGGGCGACGGCCGATCTTTGCTAGAATCGCGACCGTCTCGCGTGCGGCGCTGCGCTGCTCGAGGCGCCGCGATTCCCGCCCGCCTCTGGTGTACGAATTTGGAGTCATCCGGATGAAGAAACCCGTCAACGTCGCCATCACAGGAGCCGCGGGACAGATCGGCTACGCGCTTGCCTTTCGAATTGCCTCCGGCCAGATGCTGGGAGCGGATCAGCCGGTCAACCTCATGCTGCTCGAGATCACGCCAGCGCTCGGTGCCCTCGGCGGAGTCGTCATGGAGCTCAACGATTGCGCGTTCCCAACGCTCAATCGCGTGGTCGCCACCGATGATCCCCGGGTTGCATTCCGGGACTGCAACGTCGCGCTGCTGGTCGGCGCCCGCCCACGCGGACCCGGCATGGAGCGCAAGGATCTGCTGCTCGCGAATGCGCAGATATTCTCGGCGCAGGGCAAGGCGCTCGATGCGGTTGCCGACCGCGACGTTCACGTACTGGTCGTTGGCAATCCGGCCAATACCAATTCGCTGATCGCGCAACGCAACGCGCCGGGGCTGAAACCGGTCAACTTCACCGCGATGACCCGTCTCGACCACAATCGTGCGCTCGGTCAGCTCGCGGAAAAAACCGGCACCCACACGACGGCGATCCGCAGGCTCACGATCTGGGGCAATCATTCATCGACGCAGTACCCCGACCTCAACCACGCGACCGTCGATGGCAAGGCCGCAAGGTCCCTGGTGGACGAACGCTGGATCAGTGAGACCTTCATTCCCACCGTGCAGCAGCGGGGCGCGGCGATCATCAAGGCGCGTGGCGCCTCGTCCGCGGCGTCCGCCGCGTCATCGGCAATCGATCATGTCCGCGACTGGATGCTCGGCACGCCCGCGGGCGACTGGGTCAGCATGGCGGTCACGGCGGACGGCAGCTACGGCATTCGCGAAGGCGTCATCTACTCCTATCCCGTGACCTGTCGCAACGGCGTCTACCAGATCGTACAGGGGCTCGAGGTCGACGCTTTCAGCCGCGCGCGCATGGACGCGACGGACAAGGAGCTGCGCGAGGAACGAGACGGTGTGCGGGAGCTGATCTGACGCCGCAGTACAGGCACAGGAGAGCCTTCATATGATGTCCTTCGGCATTGCGCTGCTGTGGCTATCTGGTTTTCTCGTGCTGTTCAATTTCCTCGCCTACCGGCGGCTCGGTCTCGGCGCATTCACGCTGGCATTCCTGGTGCTCCTGGTTGCGTACAGCCAGTTCGGTCACGGACATATCGCCTGGAAAATCTTCCTGTGGGCTCTCTGGGGCGGGCTCGCGTTCCTCAACGTCAAGCCGCTGCGCAAAACCTTCGTCACGCGCTGGATCTTTCGCGTCTTCCGCCGCGCCTTGCCGAGCATGTCGAGCACCGAGCGCGAGGCGCTCGAAGCGGGCACCGTCTGGTGGGACGGCGAGCTCTTCACGGGCAATCCCGACTGGCACAAGCTCGGATCGGCAAGGCCGCCGCAGCTGAGTCCGGAGGAGCAGGCATTTCTCGACGGGCCCTGCGAAGAGCTGTGCCGCATGCTCGACGATTTCGACATCACGCACAGGCGCGGCGACCTCACGCCGCAGACCTGGGACTTCCTCAAGGCAAAGGGCTTCTTCGCGATGATCATCCCGAAGAAATACGGCGGCCTTGAGTTTTCGGCGTATGCGCACTCCTGTGTGCTGGTCAAGCTCGCGAGCCGCAGCACCACGGCGTCTTCGACCGTTGCCGTGCCCAACTCCCTCGGCCCCGCGGAGCTCCTCCTGCACTATGGAACCGAAGAACAGAAGGATTACTACCTGCCGCGGCTCGCGCGCGGCGAGGAAATTCCCTGCTTCGCCCTGACCGGGCCGCGCGTCGGTTCCGACGCCGCATCACTGCCCGACACCGGGGTGGTTTGCCGAGGCCTGTACCAGGGGCGTGAAGTCATCGGCCTGAAGCTGAACTTCTCCAAGCGTTACATCACGCTCGCTCCAATCGCGACCGTCATCGGCCTGGCATTTCGCCTGTTCGACCCAGAGAGACTCATGGGGGGAGACAAGACGGACTGGGGCATCACTTGCGCGCTGATTCCGCGCAACACGCCGGGGGTGACCATCGGCAGGCGCCACTTTCCGGTCAACATTCCGTTCCAGAATGGCCCCGTCCACGGACGCGACGTGTTTGTGCCGCTCGACGCCATCATCGGCGGACCGAAAATGGCCGGCCAGGGGTGGCGCATGCTGGTCGAGCAGCTCTCGGTGGGCCGGTGCATTTCTCTGCCGTCGAGCGCCACGGGCGGTGCGAAAGCCGGAACGTTTGCTGGAGGCGCCTACGGCCGCATCCGCCGCCAGTTCAACATGCCGGTCGGGCGCTTCGAGGGCGTCGAGCAGGTGCTCGCGCGCATGGCGGGTCACACCTACATCATGGACGCTGCACGCTCGGTCACTGCGGGTGCCATCGACGGGGGCGAGAAGCCATCGGTGCCAGCGGCCATGCTCAAGTACCACGTGACGGAGCTGGGCCGCAGGGTCGCGAACGACGCCATGGACGTGCACGGCGGCAAGGGCATCTGCCTGGGACCGAAGAATTACCTGGCGCGCGGCTATCAGGTGGTTCCGGTGGCGATCACCGTCGAGGGCGCGAATATCCTGACCCGCAGTCTGATCATCTTTGGCCAGGGCGCGGTTCGCTGCCATCCGTACGTACTCAAGGAGATGGACGCGACCCGCAACGCCAATCGCGCCGAGGGACTCGCGACTTTCGACCGGGCCCTCTTCGGCCACATCGGCTTCACCATTTCGAACGCCATCCGCTCGTTCATCATGGCGTTCACGCTGGCGCGCTTCACGCGCGTGCCCGACCGCGGGCCGACGCGACGCTACTACCAGCAGATCAATCGCTTCAGCGCCTCGTTCGCGCTCGCGG
>Ga0316620_10000950_pt1 | contig 12098 bp, 11 predicted proteins | sample OWC_Aug_M1_C1_D5_FD_207651 | JGI IMG/M metagenome (GOLD analysis project Ga0316620, IMG submission 207651) | Wetland soil microbial communities from Old Woman Creek delta, Ohio, United States - OWC_Aug_M1_C1_D5_B | ecosystem: Environmental > Terrestrial > Soil > Wetlands | place: USA: Ohio... | reverse complement strand
CCTCGACCCTGAATGCTTCGGTTTCGTCCCGCATGATTGAACCGGACTGTTCGGCAGGCGTCACAGATGGTACTGGCAGTTCGACCAGCAGTATCGCAGTAGCCTTCTTGTCAAGTCTTCGTGACAGCTCCGCTTTGGCACCGATGCTATATTCGATTCGTCCGTGCATACCGTGGTAGCTGCCCGGTAAGTCTGGAGAGAGTGTGAACGAAAAATCCAGTCTGGTTTCTCCCACTTGGATCGTCACCTTGGGCATCAGCTCCTGAGTCTCTCTGATGTGTTCGAAGGTGTCACTGTGGGTGTGTTGGCTCTTGCCAGAACCATGAGTTACCGCCGTTCTCTCGGCACAGATCAGAGTGGCTGTTACACGGTTTGTGTCAAGGCATTCGTCGCATACGAACACCACTTGCCCGTTGATCGTGTCGCCCGGGTAATAGCTCTCTCTGTCAGTCACAATATGAATATCCTGCATCTCAGACACCTAGCCACTGACATGACCTCGTGAGCGAACGCACATAGGTTCTTTGCTGCCATTCAGCTCTGAGTAGACACAGCTAGACTCAGACCCCCGCCTCACACTCCGATTGACGTTTCAATGAGAATGCTTTTATGAATGCTGCCGGAACCCAGCGCGAGGCGAGGTGACCCCTTGACAGCCGCAGAGAAGACTCTGACGCACCCGATGGCCAAGTACATACGCCAGGACAGATTGCCTTGGATCTACTGCCCCGGATGCTCCATTGGTATCGTCACAAACATGGTTGCTAGAGCTATTGACACCCTGGGCCTCGACATCAACAAGGTAGTGGTGGTTTCAGGAATCGGCTGTTCGGGCAGGACCTCGGGCTACTTCAAGACTGGCACATTTCACACCACGCATGGAAGACCGATTCCTTTCGCTGAGGGTGTGAAGATTGCCAACCCTGAGCTAGAGGTGATCGTCATCAGTGGCGACGGGGATGTCGCGGCGATTGGTGGTAACCACCTTATTCATGCCTGCCGAAGAAATATCGATATGACTCTGGTTTGCATAAACAACTTCAACTACGGTATGACTGGTGGTCAGTTCGGGCCCACGACCGAGCACGAGAAGTTCTCGCAGACAAGCCCGCCGCCAATAGGCAACATCGAGCATCCCTTCAACCTAGTCAAGCTTGCAGCGTCGTCCGGCGCCACGTTTGTGGCCCGCTGGACCGCCGTTCAGGCAAGACGTGCAACAGCATCGATTGAGAAGGGCATCAAGAAGAAGGGCTTCTCATTCATCGAGATAGTCGGAGCGTGCCCCACTTCCTACGGACGTAACAATAGGCTCGGTGATGGGGTGGAGATGCACAAGCATCTACTGCAGGTCTCTGAAATCCAGAACGGACTACCGCCACATGAGGCCGAACTCGACTATGAGAAACGCATTGTGTGTGGTGAGTTTGTCGACATCGAGAAACCTGAGTACACTGATGTCATAAAGAGCATGCATGAGAAGCTGAAGAAGTGAGGTGTGTCGAGTGGGGAGATACGAGATACGGATTGGAGGCTTCGGTGGTCAGGGTGTGGTGACAATGGCAGTCGTCCTCGGAGAGGCCGCTGCACTCTATGATCACAAGAAGGTGGTCCAGACTCAGTCCTATGGACCGGAGGCTCGCGGCGGCGCAAGCAAGAGCGAATTGGTTATTGATGATGAAGAGATAGACTACCCCAAGGTCTTGAACCCCGATGTGTTTGTAGCAATGAGCAGGGCAGCGTATCTGGAGTACGTCCATGGCTTGAAGGAGAATGGAATCCTGATAATCGATGAGGACTTGGTTGAGGTGGAGGGAGAGCTTCCCGAAGGGGTCCGGATATACAGGGTCCCTACCACAAGGATAGCAGACAAGGATGTGGGTTCCAAACAGGCGATGAACGTGGTCATGATGGGGGTTATCGTGGCTATCACGAAGGCAATATCGGTCGAGGGGCTGAAGAAGCAGCTGGAGGAGAGATGGCCGCGCTTCGTGAAGACGAATCTGCAGGCACTTGAGCTTGGCATCAAAGCAGGCGAGAACGCGAAGCCAGAGTCGCAACGGCACTAGTTGAAGGACTGCCCTGAGTTCAATGCCGAAACACCCCAGCTTCAGAATGCGAAGGGGCTGATGTTCTCTACCAGTAGACTACTACTTCTCAGTCAGCGCAAGCAGCGCAGCACCTATGGCTCCGGTTGTCTGTGGCTGCTCAGGGACCCACAATTCGACGGACAGCTGCTTGGAGAGATAATACTTGAAGGCTGGATTGAGGGCGACACCCCCGGTAAGACCTGCAGGGGTCTTCACGCCCACTCGTCTGGCCAGAGTGGCAATCTTGCTGGCCATCGCTTGATGTACTCCGGCAGCTATGTCGGCAGGTGCATCTCCGGCACCTATCCGTCCCACGACCTCGCTCTCAGCGAACACCGTACAGGTACTGCTTATGGATGACGGCTTCTTGGACCGAAGCGCTAGGGGACCCAGCTCGTCGATTGTGGTTCCGAGCACACGAGCCATCACCTCGAGAAACCTGCCTGTACCTGCGGAGCACTTGTCATTCAGCTCAAAGTCGGCCGGGCGTCCGTTCTCGCCTATCCGTATCACCTTTGAGTCTTGACCCCCAACATCAATCAGCGTTGCGATTGACGGGTTCAATAAATGGATCCCCAAGCTATGGCATGTTATCTCTGTCACCGATTTATCTGCAGACTGGACTGAACTCCGTCCATAGCCGGTGCTGACCATCTTCACACCCTTGAGGGAGATTCCGGACTGCTCGGCGAGCAAGGACACGACCCCTTTGGCTGCTTCCGACGCCGAGGCACCCGTGAGAGTCAGATGGCTTGCAAGTATCTTCATGTCCGAGTCCAAGAGAACACCCTTGGTTGTTGTGGATCCGACGTCGATACCGATGCCCAAGCGTTTCGCTGCCTTCAACTCGTATCTCGCCTCAGACAAGCATCTCCAAAAGGGCATCAATCCGCGTCTGTATTTGTGCTTCGTTGAACAGCCGGGCGTCGACCATGTCCCCCTCAACCACAACACCCGGTACGCCGGTTCTCTCAGTCACGAGCTTCTTGGAAACAAGCTGGCCTAGTGAGTATCGTTTGCACGACCGGACCGAGAACATGACGAAACCGTCCAGATCATAGTCATGGATGAGTTCACACATCTTGTCTACCTTGGCGTCAAGACCCCTGTTCAGCCAGACGTTGGAGTAGATGCTCACAGCACTGTCAATCAAGTCAGCACCCTGAAGTGAACCCGACCAGGCGTGTGTATACGTGTCGGCGGGAAACACCACCCCGCGCTTGGCTAGGGTGTTGAAGAAGCGGAATATCGAGAACCAAGGAGGTATGTTGTCCCATAGAAGACGTATCTTTTCATCCCTGATTGCCCCCGTTCCAGCCTTAATGCGGCCTTCCACCTCGTCGAGCAGTGCCCTGTAGAAATCTATGACGTAGTCCTTGCCTCGAAGCGATACGATGGGAGCCATCGCGAGGAATCTGTCTGCACAGTTGAGAGGACTCGGTTTGTTCTTGCAGGACTCGAGTGCCTTGGTCCATAGCCCAATTGCCTGCGTAGACAGAGAACCGACTTCCCTCAGTCGTTCGTCAGACATCTCCGACCCGAACCGTTTGGAGAGGAATTGCACGAGTTTCATGAAGCCGCTTCGGACATACTGTCTGTGATGCTCCAGCTGCTCACCCTCCAACGGTGGCGTGTCAAGAAGAAAGACAGGGGCACCGGTCAATTCGGAAATGGCATCATACCATCTCAGTACAGTACCACAGATATTGTTGCATGCCAGTAGCGCCTGAGGACGGGGGAGTCCCTCTAGAGGGCTCTTGTCTGGATGACGGACTGAGCCTATGCTCGAACGAGCGTAGGAACAGAGTTCTTGAGAGTAGCCAAGGTCCTCAGCGTAGCCACAGAGCTCTGGACCAACCTTCTGAGCGCCTACCACAGCACCGTACTGTTCTGGGTAGATAACACCGACATCCATGGCGACCGGTATCTCAACGGGAAAACCAGATGTGATCCATGCCAGCCGGCCAGCCTCACTTGCGGCGTGGCCTTCGAGCATGTATCTGAACATGATCTGCTGAAGTAGTCCCTGTGATTCTAGGTTCCTGTACGCTTTCTCCTCACTCATCCTATGCACCTCCCTGCAGGGTTTCGATGAATGTCTGAACACGTCCAACTACACGGGCACGGTCTGACAGCTCGGAATCCACCGGCAGCCTAACAGACGGGACTCCGGCATCTTCTACAGCGCGTTCGATTGATGGCGATTCAAACTCGTCCGGGTCGCAGAAGGATTGCTCACATATCACGACTCCATCTATATGGAGACCGACAAGCAGCCTCCTGAGAGAATCCTTCCGTTCTGACAACCCTTCACGGGTAGGTTCGAGAGGCGATTCGAGTATTGACCTTGCTGCTTCAACATAGGGGTCTCCAGCCGGGTCGACGCTTGGAGTGAACGCGGTCTTGTAGCCCAATGACAGCGAGTCGAAAACGACTGCTTCGGAGGCTAGGGCACCCACCGCTTCAAAGATGTCTGAAACCACCTTGGGTTCGGTCATACCGCCAACGACCGCGAGTCTGATGTCACCTGCAGGCCGCTTCTCAAGGAATTGGCCCGATCCGTTGGAGAGCAGCGCTGACCGCAACGAGCTGACTCTCTTACCGAGACGTTTCTTACCCATCTTCGTCATTACATCGGATGATGCGCTCTTGATAGCAGATGCCGATTGTGAATCGGGCAGTGCCAGAAACAGTCTGAAAAGCTCTGCTAGGTCGCCATAGCTGATCACACTTGGATCCAGCAGACGGGAGCAGTACATTGTCTGGACTGAGTCGCGCACATCCTGAACCATCGAACACGCATGTTGTAGCTTCTCCGAGGAGAAGTCACATCCGAAGATGGTCTTGAGTGACCTCGAAAGCATTCGAATCTCCTCGGCTAGAAACCTGACTGATGATTCGTCCACAGCAGCCGCGGGGTAAGTGAGGCGGAGGACCTTGTCCTCAGGGAACCTGTGTCGCCAGACATCGCCCACGTTCTGCAGCGAGTCGCACGAGTTGCCTGGGAAGAGCAGGGCGGGCACAGGTGGCATCTGGCCACTGCTCCTCTGGGCAAAGAGGTTTCTGGCATACGAACAGGCGAATGTCTGGAGACTGTCCTCATATGACCCGCGAACGTCTGGTGCTGTCGACAACATGCAGGGAGTCACGCCATGCGCCAAGATGATCTCAATCGGTGTGTGGGGGCAGAAGTAGCCGAGCAGTGGGATTCCGTCTTCGTGCGCACGCACGAGGCGTTCTCGTGCTTTGCCAAGCATTTCGGTGTAGTTCAATCAATCACGCCCTGTACGGACTCGTGGGCCTGAGGTTGGATGTTCGCAGAATCTCGGGCACTGTGAGTCTTATCTGTTTTGTAGAGCAGCCGAGGGCCGTTTTGGGGATGTAAAAGGAGATATCAGTCGGATTTACACAGTACGAGCTAGTCTATTCCTGACATTGACCCGGAGATGCATTGTCTGGGCGATAAGGAGAGATGTTGGAGCGGAAAACAATGGAAGAGAAGCTCTGGTACAAATACAAGTGGCCGAAGGATGTCCGACGTACAATGGAATATCCGAAGGAACCAATATTCGCTATGCTGGACAGAGCAGCAGAGAAGAGAGGCGACAAGCCGTTCACCGAGTTTGAGGGTGTCAAGAGGACATACGCGCAGGTACATGACCACGCTGACAGGATTGCGAACTTCCTAGCCAAGAAGGGCATGAAGAAGGGTCAGACTGTAGCTCTCTTTCTACCTAACGTGCCTCACTTCCCGCCGGTGTTCTTTGGTGCCCTGAAGACAGGTGCATTAGTAGTGACCTGTAACCCAATGTACAAGGCAGCAGAACTCAATTTCCAGCTGAAGGATTCTGGGGCCAGTATAGTGTTCGTGCTGGACCATCCAGTGTTCACGCCGACATGCTACGAGGCAATCAAGGGCACCAATGTCAAGACCGTGGTCGTCTGTAGCGTGAAGTCGTTCCTGCCCAAAGCCAAGGCGGTATTGGGTTCTGCACTCAAGAAGATACCAAAGAGCCCTAGCTACGAGATGGACAAGACAGTCTTCTATGATGATGTGATTGCACAGAATGAGCCTGTGCCCCCGAAGGTGACCATCGACCCAGAGGAAGTGGCACTCATCCTCTACACGGGTGGCACTACCGGCACACCAAAGGGTGCATCACTCACTCACAGGAACATCGTCGCCAATGTAAACCAAGTATATGAGTGGGTCAACCTGTCCCCGGAGGATGTCAAGGCTCCGCAGAAGATTCAGTATGGGGACGAGGTGTTCGTTGGAGCACTGCCTTGGTATCATAGCTACGGACTCACGCTCACGATGCTGATGTCCGTCTATATGGGAGGAGAACTCGTATGCATTCCTGACCCAAGAGCCGGAAAACCACCAATGTCGCATCTTCTAGAGGCGATTGACAAGAACCGTGGAACTATACTGAACTGCGTGCCCGCACTGTACGCAGGCATAGTGAACAATCCGAATGTGAAGAAGCACGACCTAACCTCGATCAAGGTTTGCAGCTCGGGTGCTGCACCTCTACCACCTGAGCTCGCGAAGAGATTCGAGGCGGTGAGTGGTGCGGTCCTCTTCGAGGGCTATGGCCTCAGTGAAACCTCGCCCGTTACGCACATCAACCCCACCACAAGGAAGGACAGGAAGTTCGGATCAATCGGTCTCCCAATAACGGACACGGACTACAAGATTGTTGATGTGGAAACTGGCCTGAAGGAGATGCCACAGGGTGAGACCGGCGAGATTGCAGTATCCGGTCCTCAGGTGATGAAGGGATACTGGAACAAGCCGAAGGAGAATGAGATTGTCTTCAGGAACATCGGCGGCAAACGGTACTTCCTTACTGGCGATGTCGGTCACATGGACAGTGAGGGGTTCGCGATCATATCGGACAGGAAGAAGGAGATGATTAGTGTCGGGGGGCTGAAAGCTTACCCGAGAGAGGTAGAGGACGCACTGTACGAACATCCGAAGATTGCGATGGCTGCGGTCGTCGGCATCCCGCGTGAAGACGAGCCCAGCAATGAATATGTCAAGGCTTTCGTCGTGCTGAAACCGGGCGAAACCGCCACCCCCGAAGAGATAGTCGAGTGGGCGAAGACGAGGCTGGCAGGCTACAAGAGACCCAAAGAGGTTGAGATTGTGGGCTCACTGCCAATGAGCCAAGTCGGAAAGGTACTCAGAAGAGTACTCCGCGAGCAAGAACTGAACAAGAGAAAGAAATCATAGTAGTGTCTACTGTATTCGGGGATACTTGGGGACACATTGTCCCCACCCCCTTACTGTTTTTCTCTTGACTAAGCAGAACTCACTTTCGAGTCATCATCAGCTTGTGCTTCCTGCCAAGTTCGACATAGAGCTCTGCGTTCGTCTTGAAGGACTCTCTTAGCGGAGGAGCAACCTCCTTGACAACCTTCGCAGGAATCCCCAGCACAAGATAATTTGGAGGAATCTCGGAGTTCTCGGTGACTACAGCTCCCGCTCCTATCACAGAGCCGTCCCCGATACGTGCTCCTGAGAGTACGATAGCCCCTATGCCAATCACGACGTGGTTCCCAATCGTTGCGGCATGGATTACGCTGTTGTGCCCAGCTGTGACGTAGTCTCCAATCTCCGTGGGATTGGTGAACTCACAATGGACTGTTGCATTATCCTGAATCGATGTGCCGCATCCAATCTTTATGTGATTCATGTCTGCTCGAATCACAGCGAATTCCCATACGCTTGAGTCAGCACCGATCTCTATGTCGCCAATCAACGACGCCCGAGGAGAAACATACGCCTTGGGGTCAATGCGCGGCTTCTTGCCGTCGAACTCATACAGACCCATCATGAACACCGATACCAAATGCGCGCTTTTTCCCACTATAAGAGTATTGAAATGCAGAAGGCTGCCATGACTCTGAGAGGGTCTGCATGGAATGCCCGTCACGCCGCTCCACTATCCGCTCGCATATGTCATCTCAAGAATGAGAAGAGATCTATTGCTGCCGGGCCTGATTGTCGGATCGTTCATGCCTGACATCGAAGTGCCCTTCATGTGGTTCTTTCTGACCGGTGTGCTTCCAGACCATTTCATTCTGCACAGTCTTGTCGGCGCAGTCACACTCGGAACACTGCTGTCTGTTATTGCCGTTCGACTCTTCTATCCGGTTCTGATGTCGAGGGTGTTCAGCATTGACCGAATGGCCCTTGAAAGTCGCTGTGTGATTAGTCAGACTCTAGTGATATCCTGTCTTGTCGGAGTTCTCAGTCATCTGCTCCTCGACTATCCGATGCACTGGTACAATCCAATACTTTGGCCGTGGGTGAATCCATTCGGTGTTGTAGGTCCGCTTGTTGCGGTCTTCAGCTTTCTCGGGCCGGTGGAAGGCCTGCCATTTCTTGTTGCCAACCTCCTCGTTTCGGTGACGATGGGGATTGCAGGTCTGATCATTCTGATGAGGCATAGAGGCGCACGTCTGTGGGGGTCGATATTGATGGATAGTTGGCAGCAGCCAGTACAGCTACGTCCGTAGGGAGATGGACCATTCTTCGAGCGATATCTGCGACTGGGTGTCCTCGACACCCCCTATCCGGTAGAGCTGCTTTAGGAAGCCATTGTAGTCGTCTATATCCTTCGTACGAACAGTGGCAAAGAGATTGTAAGCATCACCAGTCCTATGTAGGTCCCAGACTGCCGTCATCCCGCATATCTTCGATGCGGCTTCGACCACTATGCCGGGACTGATTTTGATTTGCAGGAAGAACTTGATTGGCATGCCAACATGCTTCATCAACACGTCGACCGAATAGCCTGCTATGATGCCGCGTTCCTCGAGTCGCCTCATGGCTTTCGACACGGCTGGCTGGCTCAAGTGAGACGACATCCTCGCACCTATCTCCTTCTGAGATGGCGGAAACGGATTCTCTTCCGTCGGCTTATAGAACCTGAGTGCATTCACGAGGGCCCAGTCTGTCGGCGCCATAGCCGGACTAGGCAGGGAGTTCTTCTTGATTATGAGACCGTGTGCCTTGTAGGTCGTGAGGACCTGAATCAGATTGTAGGTGCGAGAGCCCGAGGTCGCTACTACAGCGTCCACTCGGTTCAGGAAGTCCTCAAAAGGGACAAGGCCCGTAAAGCGGAACAGCCCCAACAGGCCATGGGTCCCTGATACTCCATCTAGAGACTCGAGCTCAGCCATTTCCAGTATCGATCGACTGACTGCCAATTCCCTCGGATTTGATTTCATCAGCAGAATCGTGCTGCGGTCTCCGTAGAGGTGATCAGGGTTGAACACTGTGATATATGCACGAATCACTCCGAGTCTCACGAACTTCCTGACTGTCCGTGCCACCCAGTTGCGTCCTTTCGCAAGACGCTCTCCAATCTCCTCAATGTCCATTCTTGAGTCTTCAAGAAGCAGTCTGATGACCCCGCGCTCGGACTCGGTAATGGTCTGCATCTCTACTACTCCTATGAGTGCATTCTATTCTCCTTTATGATGTAAGATTCATATAACTGCCGGTCTGCAGACATGCTGACTTGATCATATGACAGACTACAAGGTGAAGGATATTGGACTTGCCCAAGAGGGCCGGATGTTGATAGACTATGCCGAGAAACATATGCCTGTGCTCATGCACCTGCGCAAGAAGCACTCGATATCTAAGCCGCTCAAGGGAATGAGAATCGCAGGCTGCCTGCACGTGACAAAGGAAACTGCGGTCCTCGTGGAAACCCTCCGGTCTGCCGGCGCTGAGGTTGCCTGGTCTGGATGCAATCCCCTATCTACCAATGACAAGGTGGCTGCGGCGCTAGCTGCGAACGATGTCCCGGTCTTCGCATGGAACGGGCTCAACAAGGAGGAGTACTACTGGTGCATTGAGCAGACGATCAAGGCTCGACCCACACTGACTCTCGACGACGGTGCAGACCTGATCTTCACACTGCACAGAAAGCACGAAGACCTCATCTCGAACCTCTACGGGGGTTCCGAGGAGACCACAACAGGAGTGATCCGTGTTAGAGCCATGGCGGCTGCTGGAGCGCTCAAGTATCCAGTCGTCGCAGTGAATGATGCTGACACGAAACACCTGTTCGACAACGTGTATGGGACGGGACAGAGTGTGTTCGATGGTGTCATGCGGGCGTCCGCCATCCTCATTGCAGGCAAGACAGTTGTTATCGCAGGCTACGGATACTGCGGACGTGGAATGGCGAATAGGGCCAGAGGACTCGGTGCAAATGTGATAGTGACTGAAGTCGACCCAGTGAGAGCCCTGCAGGCCAAGATGGACGGATTCCAGGTGATGAAGATGACCGATGCAGCTCCCAAGGGAGACCTGTTCTTGACTGGCACCGGGATGAAAGACATCGTCACAGCAGAACACATGAAGGTCATGAAGAATGGGACAATCATGGGCAATGCAGGTCACTACAATGTCGAGGTGAACATTGGAGATCTTGAGTCACTGAGCAAAGGCAAGAAAAGAGTACGACAAGCACTCGACGAATACGCCATGAAGAATGGCAAGAGCCTGTATCTTCTTGCAGAGGGCAGGCTGGTGAACTTGGTCGCCGCAGAGGGCCACCCATCAGAGGTGATGGATCTGTCCTTTGCGAGCCAGCTGAATGCTATTCTGTGGCTCACAAAGAACGGCAAGGGCCTCAAACCGGCAGTATACGATTTCCCTGCTGAACTTGACCGCGAAACCGCACTGGCGAAGCTTGAAACAATGGAAGTCACTATTGACAAGTGGACTCCCGAGCAGGAAGCCTATGCAAAGGCCTATGCGGAAGGCACATAGCGTTTCATCGGGCGAGCGCGGCCATCGGGCCGCACTCCTCGCTCAATGATATCCACTGGCCAAAGGACGACCGGATTCGAAGACTTGATATCAGTTCCGTTTAGGAGTATGCCTTGAGTAGGACCATGCAGCGATGTAGAATGTGTGGCACTGAGATTGATGACACGCAGGCCCTTGAGTTCGACGGGAGATGCCCCGCATGTGTGCGACTGGGACTGGGCGCACGCACAAATGAACCACCACAGAATACTGAATCGTCCATCTGGCTGATTGTCATGGTCGTTGGAGGACTGATGGCGGTCTCTTCCCTGCTGACACCTTTCATCGTGATGTCTTGGCTCGGGTCCATTCCAGGGTGGCCCATAGATCTGTCTTCGTTCTTCTTCACGACATCACTGCCATACGTCGTGTTTGGTATCATAGGCGTATGGTTCGGCCATCGCATGTACAAGAAGGCATCTCGCAAGACTGGCGTCTGAAACCAGGGGGAAAAGCAGGAAAGGGACGGGCTTGCTGGCCCCGCCCCATTTCACTTCCAGTCGACCGTGACAAGATGAGCGCTACAACTTATGCATGGATCAAATGCGCGAGCGATCATCTCGAACTGGAGTTCGATTCCCTCGGTCTGTTTCTTTGCAAGCAGACTGTCACCACTCGTCTTGATGAATGCCTCAATGTCGTCAAGGAACATTGCTGTCGGTGTGATGTAGTCGGCTGCAGCGGTCAGCCCGTCCTCGATCTCGTAGTGGTGAATCAGGGTCCCTCTCGGAGCCTCAACACCACCGGTGCCTGTGCCGCTATTGCGCGTGGGTTTCGCAATCTCTGTGCGAGGTGCCTTCAGTAGCCTATCGATGGTTTCAACGACTCCGTCCAGTGAGAACACCATCTCTACCGCTTGCGCATGGTTGTTGTACAGCGGATTGCGGTACCAACGCTCGTTGTACAGCTTCTTGAACGCATCAGCCGCATTGCCCTTGAGCCGCTTGTTCAGAAGCAGCACTCTGGCAATGGCGCCGACCGTGAATGGCTTCCCGTTGTACAGACTCCGCTTCGCAAAGCTGTGGCCGACGACGCGCTCCTTTATGACCGACTTGTAGTCATCCAGCGGGTACTCCTTGCCATCTGAAGTCAGAATCACATCGCCGTAGTAGTCGTAGCCCGAATGTGGTGGCTTCAGACACACGAACTGGGTTTCGCGCTCCATGTGGTCT
>Ga0316620_10000949_pt1 | contig 12110 bp, 9 predicted proteins | sample OWC_Aug_M1_C1_D5_FD_207651 | JGI IMG/M metagenome (GOLD analysis project Ga0316620, IMG submission 207651) | Wetland soil microbial communities from Old Woman Creek delta, Ohio, United States - OWC_Aug_M1_C1_D5_B | ecosystem: Environmental > Terrestrial > Soil > Wetlands | place: USA: Ohio... | reverse complement strand
AACTACACGCTGCGCCAGCCACTCGGTGTCGTCGCCGCGATCGCGCCGTGGAATCTGCCGCTCTATCTCCTCTCGTGGAAGATCGCGCCCGCGCTCGCCACCGGCAATTGCGTGGTGGCGAAGCCTTCCGAGCTCGCTCCCCTCACGGCGAGCCTCCTCGGCGAGTTATGCGCCGGGCTCGGCCTGCCGCCCGGCGTGCTCAATATCGTCCACGGCGTCGGAGCGCGCGCGGGCCAGGCGCTCGTCGAGAGCCCCGCGGTGCGCGCGATTTCCTTCACCGGGGGCACGGCGACTGGCCGAACAATCGCAAGCGCCGCCGCCCACGACTTCAAGCGCGTCACGCTCGAGCTCGGCGGCAAGAATGCAACGCTCGTCTTCGCCGACGCCGACTTCGACGCGGCCGTCGCCGGCTGCGCGCGCGCCGCGTTCACCAATCAGGGCGAGATCTGCCTGTGCGGGTCGCGCGTGCTCATCGATGCGTCGATCTACGAGCGCTTTCGCGACGCGCTGACCGCGCGGGTGCGCGCCCTGAAGGTCGGCGATCCGCTCGATCCCGCCACGGACCAGGGTGCGGTCGTGTCGGAGGCGCACCTGAAGAAAGTGCTCGGCGCCGTCGACGAGGCCCGGCACCTTGGCGGCAGGATCCTCTGCGGCGGCGAACGGGCAACCGCTCCTCAGCCCCGCTGCCGCAACGGCTGGTTCGTGGCGCCGACGCTCATCGAGGGACTGGCGCCCGAGTGCAGCGTCAATCAGGAGGAGATCTTCGGCCCGGTCGCGACGCTCGTGCCGTTCGCTGGCGAGTCCGAGGCGCTGCGCCTCGCGAACGGCACGCGCTACGGACTCGCTGCTTCGCTCTGGAGCCGGGACGTCGCGCGCTGCCATCGCGTCGCCGAGGCGCTCGAGGCCGGTGTCGTCTGGGTGAACACCTGGCTCGCGCGCGACCTGCGCACTCCGATCGGCGGGGTGAAGCACTCCGGCCTCGGCCGCGAGGGCGGCCTCGAGGCGCTGCGCTTTTTCACCGAACCGAAGAACGTGTGCGTGCAGTATGCTTGACACCATGACGTCGCGCGCACCCGAGCCCCTCGGTCCCTACCCCTACGCCCGGCGCGTCGGCAATCTCCTCTTTCTGTCCGGCATCGGGCCACGCCGGCGCGGCGAGGAGCACATTCCCGGCATCATGTACGACGGCGACGGCCGCATCGTCGGCTACGACATCGAGGCGCAATGCCGCGCGGTGTTCGAAAACGTGAGGATCGTGCTCGAGGAAGCGGGCTCGAGCTGGGACCGGCTCGTCGACGTCACGGTGTTCCTGACGGACCTCGAGCGTGACTGGGCGGCGTACAATCACGTGTACGTCGAGTACTTCCGCGAGCACCATCCCTGCCGCACGACGGTCGGCGTCGCGCGGCTACCGGGGCCGATCGCGATCGAGCTCAAGTGCATCGCGACCGTTGGCGGCTGAGGCCATCCCATGTCAGGCATCGTCCCGATCGATTTTCTGCGCTGGATCGAGGAGCACCGGGCGCTCCTGAAGCCGCCGGTCGGCAACAAGATGATCTACGACGGCGGCGACTTCATCGTCATGGTGGTCGGGGGCCCGAACGCGCGCAAGGACTACCACGACGACCCGGCCGAGGAATTTTTCTACCAGCTCCAGGGCGACATGCTGCTCAAGACCATGCAGGACGGGCGCCCGGTCGACGTGCCGATCCGGGAGGGCGAGATCCTGCTGCTCCCTGCCCGGGTGCCGCACTCTCCGCAACGCTTCCCCAATACCGTCGGCCTCGTGATCGAGCGCAAGCGCCGGCCCGGCGAGCGCGACGCACTGCAGTGGTACTGCGAGCGCTGCAACGCGCTCCTTCATGAGGAACGCTTCGAGCTCACGAACATCGAGACGCAATTCCCACCCGTATTCGCGCGCTTCTTCGGCAGCCTCGCGCACCGCACCTGCGGCAAGTGCGGCGCGATCATGCAACCCCCCGCCTGAGCTGCGCGCGGCATGCTCAAGATCGACGTTCACACGCACGTCATCCCGGACAACTGGCCGAACCTCGCCGAGCGCTACGGCTACGGCGGCTGGGTGCAGATCGAGCACACCGGGCCCGGCTGCGCGCGCATGGTGCAGGAGGGCAAGCTCTTTCGCCGCGTCGACGCCAACTCCTGGGACGCGGACACGCGCCTCACGGACTGCCAGCGCGACCGCGTCTCGGTGCAGGTGCTCTCGACCGTGCCCGTCATGTTCAGCTACTGGGCGCGCGCCGAGGACACGCTCGATCTCTCGCGCTTCCTCAACGACCATATCGCGGGCGTGGTCGCCCGCCACCCGAAGCGCTTCGTGGGGCTCGGCACGGTGCCGATGCAGGAGCCGGACCTCGCCGTGCGCGAGCTCGATCGCTGTGTGCGCGAGCTCGGGCTCGCCGGCATCGAGATCGGCACGCACATCAACGGCCGCAACCTCGACGATCCACGGGTGATCGCGGTGTTCGAGGCCGCGCAGGAGCTCGGCGCCGCGGTCTTCGTGCATCCCTGGGATATGCTCGGCCGCGAGCGCATGGACCGCTACTGGCTGCCCTGGCTCGTGGGCATGCCGGCGGAAACCTCGCTTTCCATCTGCTGCATGATCTTCGGCGGCGTGTTCGAGAGGTTGCCGCGCCTCAGGGTCCTGTTCGCGCACGGCGGCGGCGCGTTCCCGTCGAGCCTCGGGCGCATCGAGCATGGCTTTCACGCCCGCCCCGACCTGGTCGCCGTCAACAACAAGACCAATCCGAGCGCCTACATCGGTCGCTTCTACGTCGACTCGCTGGTGCACGATCCGGATTTCCTGCGCTACATGTTGAAGCTCATGGGCGCGCGCACGATCGCGCTCGGCAGCGACTACCCGTTTCCGCTCGGCGAAGATCACCCGGGCGCGCTCATCGAGTCGCTCGGCCTCGATGCCGCGACCGAGGGGCGGCTGCTCCACGGCACGGCGCTCGAATGGCTGGGCCTCGAGCGGGAGCGCTTCCTGTGAGGCTTGCGATCCTGAGCCTCGGCGGCGAGGAGCTGCGCGCGGATCTCGGAAAGCCCTCGGATCTCTCGATCCCGCTCGAGTTCGACGGCCCGCAGCCCTCGCACTTCGGCGCCGCTGCGGCGAGCGCAACGCCACTCGATGGCCAAGGATTCGTCGGCGACACCCGCAAGGGCGGCAGCTGCAATTGCAGCGAGTACCGGCTGGTTGCCCATTGCAACGGCACACACACCGAATGCGTCGGCCACGTGACCGACGAGCGCGTGAGCGTGCGCGACGCATTGCGGCCGGGGCTCTGGGTCGCGCTACTGATGAGCGTGCGTCCGGTGAAGGCGCCGGACTCGAGTGATCTCGTCATTACACGCCGGATGCTCGAAGAGGCGCGCGCGCGCGGTCCCGCGCGCGACGCGGAAGCCTGGGTGATCCGGACCGAGCCCAACTCGCCCGAGAAGCTGCGGCGCCGCTACGAAACCGCGAATCCACCGCCGTATTTCACGACCGACGCCGTCGAGCTTGCGGTCGCCTGCGGCATCGAGCATCTGGTCCTCGATCTGCCCTCGCTCGATCGCAGCCACGACGAGGGCCGGCTCGCCGGGCATCGCATCTTCTGGGGACTGCCGCCCGGATCGCGCTCGCTCGCAAGCGCCCGCCGCCCGCAGGCGACCATCACCGAGCTTGCGTTCATTCCGGCGTCCGTCGCCGACGGCCGGTACTTTCTCGATCTGCAGATCGCGCCATTTGCGAGCGACGCCGCACCGAGCCGCCCCGTCCTGTTTCCGGTCGTGACGCAGCGCCGCGCCATGGCAGCCTCATGAGCGAGTGGTTCACGCTGGCCTACGCCGAGGAGCGCGACCGCGCGGATCCGCTCGGCGCGTTCCGCGATGAGTTTCATCTGCCGACGGACGCGAGCGGCCGGCCGCTCATCTACTTCGCGGGGCATTCGCTCGGCCTCGAGCCGAAATCGGCGGCGCGGCTGATCCGCGAAGAGCTCGAGGAGTGGAGCCGGCGCGGCGTGCTCGGCCACGAGACCGCGCGCCGTCCCTGGGTGCGTTACCACGAGCAGCTCACCGCCTACGCGGCGGAGCTCACGGGCGCCGAGCCGCACGAAGTCGTCAACATGAATTCGCTCACGGTCAACCTGCACCTCCTGATGGTGAGCTTCTATCGGCCGACACAGAAACGCTGGCGCATCCTGATCGAGCACGGGGCCTTTCCCTCGGACCGCTACGCGGTCGAATCGCAGATCCGCTTTCACGGCTTCGACCCGGCGGATGGGCTCATCGAGCTCGCGCCGCGTCCCGGAGAAGATCTCCTGCGGGCCGAGGACATCGCGGCCGCCATCGAGCGTGCCGGCGACACGCTGGCGCTCGTGCTGTTTCCGGGCGTGCAGTACCGCACGGGTCAGGTCTTCGACCTCGATGTAATCACGGCGGCCACGCACCGCGCCGGCGCCGTGGCCGGCTTCGATCTCGCCCACGCCATCGGAAACGTCGAGCTCGGCCTGCACGCGAGCGGCGCCGATTTCGCGGTGTGGTGTGGCTACAAGTACCTGAATGCGGGCCCCGGCGCGCTCGCCGGTGCGTTCGTTCACGAGCGCTACGCCGACTCCCTGGAGCTGCCGCGCTTCGCCGGCTGGTGGGGGCACGACAAGGCGACGCGCTTTCTCATGGGTCCAGAATTCCGGCCGATTCCGGGCGCCGAGGGCTGGCAGCTGAGCAATCCGCCGATCTTCGCGGCGGCGCCACTCCTCGCCTCGCTCGAGATCTTTCATCGCGCGCGTCTCGAACGATTGCGCGCCAAGTCGATCGAGCTCACGGGCTACCTTGCGCGCCTCGTGCAAACGCTTCTTGCCGGCAGCGTAAAGATCGTGACGCCGCTCGAGCCGGCGGGCCGGGGCAGCCAGCTCTCGCTGCGCGTCCTCGCGGGGCCAACGGCAGGTCGGCGCATATTCCAGGCGCTCGAGGCTGCGGGCGCGATCTGCGACTGGCGCGAGCCGGACCTCATCCGCGTGGCACCGGCACCGCTCTACAACGGCTACGCTGAGGTCTTGCGCTTCGTCGACCTCCTCGACCGGTTCCTGACCGAGGCAGCGAGCGCATGAGCGACGCACCGCTCGCGATCGTCGGCGCCGGACCCTGCGGCGCGCTGCTCTCGATTCTCCTCGCCCGGCGCGGGATCCGGACGCGCGTCTTCGAGCGCCGGCCCGATCCGCGCCGCGGCACGGCACCCGCCGGCCGCTCGATCAACCTTGCGCTCGCGGAGCGCGGCCTCAATGCGCTGCGCCGCGCGGGTCTCGAGGCGCGCATTCGACCGCTTCTCATCCCGATGCGCGGCCGCATCCTGCATGAGCTCGACGGCACGACGACGACGCTCCCCTACGGGCAGAAGGCGTCGGAGGTCATCTACTCGGTGTCGCGCGCCGCGCTCAATCGGCTCCTGACCGATGCCGCCATCGATGACCACGGGGTCGAGATTCACTTCGATCACGCCTGCACGGGCATCGACCCGAGGGGCCAGACGATCGAGGTCCGCCGCGGCTCGCAAGCTCGATCACGGCGCATTCCTGTGCAACATGTCATCGGCACCGATGGCGCGGGCTCGGCCGTCCGGGCCGCGCTCGTCGCGGCGCGCGCGGTCGAGGAGCGCGAGGATCTGCTCGCACATCAGTACAAGGAGCTCACGATCCCCGCGGACGCGTCGGGCCGGCACCGGCTCGAGCGCGAGGGCCTGCACATCTGGCCGCGCGGCGGCTTCATGCTCATTGCCCTGCCGAATGTCGACGGCAGTTTCACGGTGACGCTGTTTCTTGCGCGCACCGGACCGGAAAGCTTCGCCACGCTCACGGACGCGCATGCGCTGCGCGCGTTCTTCGAGCGCCATTTTCCGGACGCGCTCGGGCTGATCCCGGGGCTCGAAGAGGATTTCTTCGCCAATCCCACCGGCAACATGGCGACCGTGCATTGCCGGCCCTGGCACGTGGACGGACGGGTGCTCCTCCTTGGCGACGCCGCCCACGCCATCGTGCCGTTTCACGGGCAGGGAATGAACTGTGCGCTCGAGGACTGTGTCGTGCTCGACGAGCTCCTCGAGCGCGGCGCCGACTGGACCCAGGTATTCGCCGAGGTCGAGCGTCTGCGCCATCCGCATGCCGATGCGATCGCCGAGATGGCGCTCGAGAACTACATCGAGATGCGCGACACCGTGCGCGACCCGAAATTTCAGCTGCAGAAGGCGCTGTCGCTCGAGCTCGAGCGGCGCTTCCCCGGCCGCTTCATCCCGCGCTACTCGATGGTGATGTTCCACCACGAGATCGGCTACGCCGACGCCTACGCGCGCGGCCAGATCCAGCAGGAGCTGCTCGACGAGCTGACGCGCGAGACCGCGCGCATCGAGGAGGTCGACTGGGGCCGCGCCGAGCGGCTGATCGGGGACCGGTTGCCAGCCGCTTCCTGAGCTGCGCGGGCTAGAGGTTTTCCTTCAGGAACTTCTCGATTTCCTGCAGCACTTGCAGCCGGGTCGCGGCGCCCGACATCCAGTGATCCTCGCCCGGCAGCTTCACAAAGGTCACGTTCTTGTTGAGTTGCTGGAGGGCGCGCGCCATGTTCTCCGACTGCTCGATCGGCACCACGGAATCGTTGATTCCGTGCAGGAGCAGGACGGGAATCCTGATCTGATCGGCGGCGCGAGCAGGGGAGCGCTCGATGACGTTCTTGTCGAACGGTGAGCCGATGCTCTCGTGCCAGTAGGCGAGGGAGCTCGATTCGTCTCCCCACTTTGCAGCCACCGTGCCGAGCATGGCCGGCAGGTCGGACACACCGCTGACGCTGACCGCGCATTTGTACAAGTCCGGCGTGAACGCAGCCCCGGCGAGCGCCGCATAGCCGCCATAACTCGCGCCCACAATGCACACGCGCCGCGCGTCCGCGATGCCCTGCTCGATCATCGCCTTGACGCCGTCGGTCACGTCATCCTGCATCAGAAGTCCCCACTGGTGCCGGCCGGCGAGGCGAAATGCATCGCCGAAGCCCGACGAGCCACGAAACTGCGGCCGCAGCACGGCGTACCCGCGGGTGGCGATGAACTGCGATAACCAATCGAATTCGTAGCCGTCGCGATCTTCGGGACCGCCGTGCGGCAGCACGACGAGCGGCAGCGTCTTCGCCTCCACGCCCGGAGGAATCGTCAGGTATGCAGGAATTTCAGTGCCATCGCGTGCCTTGTACGTGATGGAGCGCACTTCACCGAGCGGCACATCGGCAAGCGCCGGGTACTCCTCACCCGCGATATCGGCCTGGCCCTTGTTGAAGTCGACCAGATAATAGATGGCGGGGTTCGAAGGACTGTCGACGCGTGCGAGGACGCGCTTGCCGTCCTCCGAACGTCCGTACACGACGACCGAGCGGCCCTTGAACGCCCGCGCCACACTCTCGTAACGCGCCTCCGCCTTCTTGTCGATCCAGCGGCCCTCCTCATCCGGCCCGCCCAGCCAGACGCCCACCGGGGCACCGCTGAATCGGTCTGTTATCACCGACTGCACGTCGTACTGGGGATCCTCGAGCAGCACCTTGGCACCCGATCCGTCGAGCGCAATGCCCCACAGGACCGAGCGACCGGCGGCGTTCGGACCTATGGCCGCGATCGAAGCGCCGTCCGCAGTCAGTCCGTACAGTGCCAGAGTGTCGCCGTTACGCGAGTAGATTTCGTTCCAGCCGATGCCGCGCTTTGCGAGCACCCGGAATTCGCGGGTTTTCGGATTCCAGTCAGCGCGCGCCACGCAATCGCCGGCGGCATCGACGATCCAGTGCGTGGTGAATTGCGTGCCCTGATCGGCTCTTGCCCCTTTGCCGGTGCGCGTATCGACGTCGAACAGCACGGATACCCATCCCGAGTCTTCCCGGTGGCCGCCAAGGCGCGTGTCCGTTGCGCCCTGCGCGGCGTTGAACGAATAGTCCCAGGTCCACATCACGATCTTTTTTGGCTTGGACGTGTGCCAGGCAACCAGGTCCGAACCGGTGACGAACTGCCTGAAACCGTCGTCCATCAGCAGTATCCGGGTCTCGCCGGTCGTCACGTTCGACGCCAGCGTGCGGAACATTTCGTACCGCTGATCGCCGATGTGCTTCTTCTCCCAGGGCTGGCTGATATCGATCAGCACCGTCTCGTTGTCGCTCCAGTAGAGGCCTCGCAGCTTGGTCTTGTCGGCGACTGCAAAGTAGCGTTTGAACGCACGCGCCGCCAGGTCGAACACCGCAACCTGTTCCTTGGGCCCGCTGCGGTCGCTCCAGGCGAGGAGATTGCCGTCGGGACTGAGCACGACGTCGCTCACTTGCGGCAGGCTCGCGAAGGCGGCAGCGGGCGCCGGCGCGGCAATCGCGGCCGACGTGCACGCCAGGCCGAACAAAACTCCGCAAGCAGTGCGCACGGTGACCCGGAACAAGGCGGACCCCATGTTGTTCTCCTTTTGGTCGGCCGATCCCTGTGATGAGTCTACCAAGACCGCCGGTCCACGCACACGGATGCGATTCCCCCGCGCCAGCTACAGGTTTTCCCCGAGAAACCGCTCGACCTCTTGCAGCACCCTGAGCCGCGTCTGCGCGCGCGCCATCCAATGATCCTCACCCGGGAGCTTGACGAAAGAGTATTTCTTGTGCGCGCGGTCCAGCGCACGCGCCATCCGGTCCGACTGCTCGACCGGAACCACGGGATCGTCGAATTGGTGCATGAGCAGGATGGGAATGCGGATCCGGTCGGCCGCGCGCGCGGGCGAGCGGGCGACGCGGTCCTTCCCTGACATCAGGGAGATGCTTTCGCGCATCGAGATCGCCTCACTCGCTTCCGGGCGGATCGGCATGAGCGTTGCTCCGAGCATCACCGGCAAATCCGCCACCCCCGCTATGCTGACTGCACACTTGTAGAGCTCGGGCGTGAAAGCCGCCCCTGCGAGCGCCACGTACCCGCCGTAGTCCGCCCCGACGATGCAGATGCGGTGCGGATCGGCTACGCCGCGATCGATCATCGCCCGCACACCGTCGGTAACATCATCCTGCATGCGCAGGCCCCATTGCCCCCGGCCCGCGTTGCGGAAGGGCTGACCAAAACCAGTCGACCCGCGAAACTCGGGTCGCAGCACGGCGTAGCCGCGCGTCGCGAGGAACTGCGAAAGCCAGTCAAATCCGTGCCGGTCGCGCAGCTCGGGCCCGCCGTGCGGCACGACGACGAGCGGCAGGCTCTTCGCCTCGAGCCCCGGGGGAACCGTCAGATAAGCTGGGATCGACGTCCCGTCGCGCGCCGCATACGTGATGGAGCGGACATCACCGAGCGGCACCTCGGCGAGCGCCGGGTATTCCTCGGCTGCGATGTCTGCGCGATGCGCTTCGAGGTCGACAAGGTAGTACACCGTGGGCCTCGACGGATCAGCGACACCCGCAAGAACAAGATGACCGTCCGCAGATGATTCGGCCAATGCAACCCGCCGACCCTTGAACGCGCGCCCCAGGATCTCCGCGCGAGCCTGCGCCTTCTTCTCGATCCAGCGGATCTCTTCGTCGCGTCCGCCGAGCGACACGGCCACGGCTGACCCGGTCAGGTTGTCCTGGATCACGTCTTCGACGTCGTTGTCTGAATCCTCAAACAGGATTCGGGCGGCGGTTCCGTCGAGAGGGATCGCCCACAATACAGAGCGGCCACCGGCGTTCGGGCCGACCGCCGCGATCGAAGTGCCATCTGCCGTGAGGCCCCGAACCGCCAGTGGGCCACGACCCGTCTGCGAATAGATCTCGGTCCAACCGGTACCACGCTTCGCGAGCATCCGATATTCCCCGAGTCTCGAGTCCCATTCGCCGCGGGCCACGCAGTCGCCGTCCGCGTTCGCGACCCAGTCGCGAGTGGATGGTGTTCCATCCGCCATCCGATCCACTTTCCCGCTGCGCGTGTCGACTCGAAACAGCGAGTAGGCGAGCTCCTTCCTTCCCGGCGGATAGTCGAGGGTGGCCATCACCACGGACCCGGGATTGCTGGTACGCCAGGCGATTACATTCGCTCCCGTGATCCACCTGCGTTCGCCTTCCGTGTTGAGCAAGATGCGGGTCTTGCCGCTCGTCACATTGGCCGCGAGCGTCCGGAACAGGTCGACGCCCGGTTCGCGGTTGCCAGTGTAATACGCGTCCGCGACATACTGGCGGATCTCGATCAGCAACGTCTCGCTGTCGCTCCAGTAGATGGCATTGAGTCGAGTGCGCGGATCGACGGCGAAGTGGCGCTTGAAGTCACGCGCTGCGAGGTCGAACACGGCAATCCGCACGTCGTTGTCGTCGCGCTCCTCCCAGGCGAGGAACCTTCCGTCGGGACTGATCTGCGCGTTCCGCGCCTGCGGCAGGCTGGCAAATGCCTCGGCGGGCGGCGGCGATGGAAGCGCGCCCTGCGCGGGGAAGGAGAGGCAGCCGGCGGACGCGGCGACGATGCCGACGCGAAGCATTCGCGCGAGGATCGGCAGGCTCTTCACGTGGCTCGCTCCAGCGTCACGAAGCTGTACGCGTGCGCGTGCCGCTCGTCCGCGGCGTGATCCTCGCGAGCGCTCTCGCGCCAGTCTGCCCGCAATAATTCCGGGAAATGGGTGTCGCCGTCAATTCGAGCATGCACCTCGGTGAGCTCGATGCGCCGGCAATACGGGACGCACAGGCGGTAGATGTCGGCGCCCCCGATCACCATGATCTCGCGCGCGGATTCGGCGCGCCGGATCGCCTCGTCGAGGGTATGCGCGACCGTGACGCCGGGCGCGTGCCAGTGCCGGTCGCGCGTGAGCACGATGTTCTGCCGCTCGATGAGCGGCTTGCCGATCGACTCGAAGGTCTTGCGCCCCATGAGCACGGGCCTGCCGAGGGTGAGCGATTTGAAGCGGCGCAGGTCGGCCGGCAGCCGCCAGGGCAGCGAGCCGCCGCTGCCGATGACGCCGTTGTCCGCCATCGCGACGACGAACACGAGCTCGGGGCCCTCGCCGGGCGGCAGATCGGCCTGCCCCGGGTTTGTGACGTGGTCTACTGTGCTTGACATAAGTCCCTCAAATTGTGACCCGTTCGATGCTTTGCTGCGAGTGCGGCTTATATCCTGCCCGCGCCGTACCAGCCAGCCGGCCGCCAATGAGGGCGTACGGCGGGCACGCGGCGATCATCGACTGTCCATTTGACCCCAGGAAAGTTCAGTCGCTGCAATGAAGCGGGTACTGGCAATCCTCGCCGTCGCGGTGCTGGGACTTGGCTCCGCGACGGCGTTTTCTCAGAGCGCCCCGATTGCGCGCTTCGCCCGCTTCGTCGGCCACATGAATGTGACGGCGACTGGCGGGTCGCTGCGGGATCAGCCGAATACCGGCAACGCCTGCTCGCTCGCCAACAACCCGAGCAGCAATCCGCTCGTCGGCATTCCGGCAGGCGCCACGATCGTCGCGGGCTATCTTTACTGGGGCGGCTCGGGCGCGACGGTTGACTCGCAGGTGAGCCTCAACGGCATCACCGTCAATGCCTCGCGCACGTTTACGGTCGTCTCCGGAGGCGCCACCTCCTTCGGGGCGTTCGCCGACGTCACGTCGCTCGTGACGGGCAACGGCATCTACACCTTCGGCAATCTCACCGTCGACGCGAGCGCAGCGTACTGCGGCAACCAGACGGTGTTCGCCGGCTGGTCGTTGGTCGTCATCTACCAGCTCGCGTCGGAGCCCCTGCGAGCCGTGAACGTGTTCGACGGCCTGCAGGCGTTCCAGGGCAGCCAGATCAATCTCGTACCCGATGGCTTTCGCATCCGGCCGAGCGGCAACGACGGCAAGATCGTGGTCGTCAGCTGGGACGGCGACCCGGGCAATTCGACGGCGCTCAACGGTTTCAGCGAGTCGCTGCAGTTCAACGGCAACGTCCTCGACGACGGGATCAATCCGCCCGGCAGCAACCCGCTCGTCCAGCAGTTCGACAGCACGATCAACACCCTCGGCCTGCAGAACACCTACGGCACCGACGTCGATACCTACGACGTCACACCGTACCTCGTTCCGGGAGCGACCTCCGCCACCACGACCTACTCGTCGGGCCAGGACCGCGTCTTCCTCACCGCCCAGATC
>Ga0316620_10000948_pt1 | contig 12112 bp, 15 predicted proteins | sample OWC_Aug_M1_C1_D5_FD_207651 | JGI IMG/M metagenome (GOLD analysis project Ga0316620, IMG submission 207651) | Wetland soil microbial communities from Old Woman Creek delta, Ohio, United States - OWC_Aug_M1_C1_D5_B | ecosystem: Environmental > Terrestrial > Soil > Wetlands | place: USA: Ohio... | reverse complement strand
CGATTCCCCGGCCGCTGGCGGCCGCGTATGCCGTCTTCTGGGGGCTCTTTTTTGTCGGCTTCGTTTACGCCGAAGTCCGCTATTTCCAGACGGGAAGCATGTCGGCGACCCGCGTTCTGGAGGTCGTCTTCAACGCCGGGCTATCCGTTTTCTATTTCGGCTCGGCGCTTATTCTCCTCCGTCAGGCGCGGAATCTCCCGGACCCGGGACAACGGACTCTGGCCAGAACGCTGGCGACCGCTTATCTGGTCACCTTCCTGGTCCCCCTGTCAGGCCGGGTCTTTGCTTCAGGGTTGTTCCGCCATTGGATGATCATCGAATACGCCATTCTTCTGGTCTTCAACGCCTGGGTCGCTTTGTTCATGCAGTTCCATCTCCGCCGCGTTCAGCCCACCGGGTCCGGGGGACGGAGTAACGCTTTGGAAGAGGTTTTCGCCCGGTTTCGCATCACCCGGCGCGAACAGGACGTCGTCCGAGGAATCCTTGAGGGGCGAAGTAACGCCGAGATCGCCAAGGCTTTCTTCATCTCTGAAAAGACCGTGGAAACCCACGTTTATAACATCTATCAAAAGACGGGCGTCAGGAGCCGAATCCAGCTCCTGAATCTTTTCCGGGGGAATTCCGAACCAGAATCCGCTCTCGAGCGGCCCTGAGCACCGGACTCCGGATCCAAAGGTCGGAGGTTCGAATCCTCTCAGGCACGCCACGTTTTCCCATGATCTTTAGCCGCTTTTGGCTGAACAACTTTTCGGGTGCGGCTCCCGGATTGAAAATCTCACCCCGGAGGTGGTATCTTGATCGGGGGCAGGTCAAGCTTGAGCATTAAAACAAGTTCTGGCGAAGAAGAAGCCAGGTTCCGTTTCTATGAAGAACTCAATGATTGCGTTCCTGAGGGAATAAGGAAGGTCGAGACGCCCTTTTGGTTCAGTAAACCGCGCACGATAAAAGAGGCGATTGAATCCTTCGGTATACGTCCCGATGATGTTGATCTTGTCCTCGTCAATGGCGTATCGGTCGATTTCGGTTATCTTCTCAAAGACGGAGACCGCGTAAGTGTCTATCCGGTTTTTGAACGATTTGATATATCGAGCATCACCAAGGTCAGAGAGAAGCCTCTGAATAAAATCAGGCCCAAAAGTCGGCGTCGGCGAGGAACTTCATCCCTGAAAAATGGTATAGACACAATGTGAGTTTTCTGGCAAATGGAAGCTGCCTTCTGATTAGGTTCATTCATTAAAAAGAAAGACATTCTAGAACTCCGGATCCAAAGGTCGGAGGTTCGGGTCCTCTCAGGCGCGCCAACCAGGGGGCAGGTCCCCGGCTTGAAAAATTCACTCTAGAGGTGGTACATTGAGTGGGGGCTGGTCAAGGGCGAGAAGGTTAAGGTCGTCGCAGTCTTGGACACGCTGAAGGTCCGGGTCAGGAAAGCCTGACCCGGAAAAATATCGGGAGGCCCCGGGCCTCCTCAAGGAGAGAAACCATGATCACTTATCCGATCATCATCATCGGGTTCATCGTCCTTTATATCCTGAGCTCGATCAAGGTCCTGAGAGAGTACGAGCGGGGGGTCATCTTCCGTCTCGGCCGCCTCCTGCCCCAGCCCAAGGGCCCGGGGATCATCCTGGTGTTCGCCCCGATCGACCGCATGGTCAGGATCAGCCTGCGGCTCATCACGATGAACATCCCGCCGCAGGACGTCATCACCAAGGACAACGTCACGGTGAAGGTCAACGCCGTCCTTTACTTCAGGGTCATAGACCCGCTCAAGTGCGTGATCGATGTCCAGGATTACATCTACGCCACCTCCCAGCTGGCCCAGACGACCCTGCGGAGTCTCCTCGGCCAAGTGCCGCTCGACGACCTTCTCTCGGAGCGGGACAAGCTCAACGCCCGCCTCCAAGAGATCATCGAACAGCACACCGACTCCTGGGGCATCAAGGTCCAGCTCGTGGAGATGAAACAAGTCGACTTGCCGGAGAACATGATCCGGGCCATCGCCAAGCAGGCCGAGGCCGAGCGGGAACGCCGGGCCAAGGTCATCCACGCCGATGGCGAATTCCAGGCCGCCGGCAAGCTCACCCAGGCCGCCGACATCATTTCCCAGAATCCCCAGGCCCTTCAACTCCGCTTCCTGGGCACCCTGACCGAAATCGCCGCCGAAAAGAACTCCACGATCATTTTCCCACTGCCGCTGGATCTCCTCAAGGCCTTCACGTACGAAAAACCCCAGGAGAAGAAATAGCATCGAGGAAAACGACAATCTTCACCTCCACCTGCATTTCCTCATGACCGCGGGCGGAGTGGATGAGATGGACGTTTGGCCGGGATCTTCGCCCGCGAGGTGCTGGCCGATCTTGTCCGCAAGGAGCTGCTTAGCCCGGAATAGGCCGAGCGGATTCTTTCCTGGCGCCATACCGGCTTCAACGTTCACAGCCGGGTCCAGGCCCTTTACCGATACGAGAACCTGACCTCGGACGTTTCCGGCACGGACGTTGTCCCCATCCCGGTCAAGGGCGGCCTGGCCGGGAAGCCCTTCAAGGAGGCGGTCACGCACATCGGGAGGGTCTGGAAAAGCGTCGCTGAGATCCGCCCGTACCAACCCCATGGATGCCCTGCGCTTCGAGTGAGACGGCGCGGACGGAGAAATCGACCTTGGAGACGTATTGACAACGTCGTTGGGCCTGAAATATCGTACCTCCGTGATTTGAAAGGAATCTGATGACGAAGAAACGATCTCAGAGGATCACCTACGAACTCGCGGGAGATATCCAGGCACGGTTCGAGGATATCGTTCGAACGCTGAACCTCCGGTACATCGATCCGGAAAAGGTTGTCTGCATCAGAAGCTTCGGATCCTCGACCAGGAGAGTCATCGCCCGGTGTCACGGGATGAGCAAAGTCCTGCAGGTTGCGATGCGGGTCAAAGCGTTCTATGCCCTCGAATTCATCTCCGAGCGGTTTGACAGGCTCTCGGACGATGATCAAGAGAATACGATCATCCACGAGATGATGCATATCCCGAAAAACTTCGGCGGAGGCTTCCGGTTTCATGACCATGTCACGACGAAGAACGTCATCGGAATGCTCGAAAAATACCACGCCGCCAAGCGACCGCACATCGGGAGGGCGGGCCTTTAACTATATCAATCCGGGGATTCGATTTTGACCCAACCCTCGTGCTTAAAATCCCATCTTTTTCTGAACCGTTCCTTCATAACGAACATGAGAGTCAGGGCAGAATTGATCTCATCTCCCGCAAAGTATCCCTTGACCTTCCCGGCCATCCTCTTGTCCAACAGGTAGTCCTGGAGGTCTTTTAAAATAAACTTCATATTGCGATTCAAAGTATTACTGAATAAAGGCCGGGCCCGAAGCTGCAGGTCGTTCGGGATCCAGTAATTTCCGTTCAGAAGCTTTTCCCTCTCCTCGATTTTCAGGCCTTCCAGATGCAGTTCCTTGGAAAAGCCGTCTTCGTATTTTCCCTTTTCACAACAATCATTCCCATCTCTCCATGCGGTGGGCCACAGTTGCTGAATCTCGTCCGCGGTACCGCACATCTTCTTGTAGAGACGGGAAAAAGCGTTGATGGGACCTGCTTCGTTTTTTTTCCTGCGCTGTCACTTAGACTATATTCCTATATTATGCATAATACAACCTTCGCCGGGCTGGTGTTCCCGGGCTGTTTCGCTGGATAATGCCCCATTGTGGCTGATACATTGACCGTAGGCAGTCGAGGCGCGGCCGTGACGACCCGAAAGGGGAAAAAGCGTGCTGATGATCGATAGAGCGGGCGGAAAAGGACCAACGTTACGCGGGGTGAGGTGCTCCCCATATTTGGTCCATTTTTAAGGGATGAGGCCCGGTCCAGATTGGCGTTTATTTTTTATTTATATCATTGTAATCAGCGGGTTACAAATAAAACGATCCACCAAACCGGGCAAGATTCCGAAAGCCGTGGTATAATAAGGGTGTTATTAAGCAAGGGAGAATTTTAGCTATCAACCCCTGAATGAGTAAAGGAAGGGGCCAAAGGCCCTGATTGGTCACACACTCCTCTCCTTTATGACGTTCAAGAATCTTTAAGAACCGGGAAGGCTCGGGAGAGTCTTTCTATCGTCGAAAGGAGACGAGAATGAACATCTACGTGGGCAACCTGGACAGGAGCGTCGTCGAGGCCGATCTCAAGGAAGCCTTCCAGGCTTACGGCGAAGTGGCGACCGCTTCGGTCATCAAGGACAAGTTCAGCGGCGAGTCCCGCGGCTTCGGGTTCGTCGAAATGCCGAACGCCGCCGAGGCCCAGAAGGCCATCTCGACGTTGAACGGCAAGGCGCTGAAAGGCCGGACGGCCACTGTCAACGAAGCCAAACCGCGCACGGACAGCTCAAGGTCCGGCGGTTTCGGCGGCGGCCGGCGGTACTAAGACTCCTGGCATCGTCCGGGGTCGTAAACACGGCTCCATTAAGGGAGCGGCTGAACTAGCCGCTCCCTTTTTTTTACTCAGTTGTCGCGACGGACCTCGATCCAGTTGAGGCCGTGCTCATTGATTTCCTTCACCTATTCCTCATTGGGTCGCAAGCCCCGACCGCAAAGGCGGGCAGGCCTAAGGAGAGAATGGTGACTTAAAAGTCAAATGGTGTGACGAGCACCAAGAAGATCGTCAAGGTGAATGGGAAGGCGAAGATGGACCTGGACGGGCTGGTTGAGCGCGCCACGGCCAAGAAGAATGGCACGGTCATGGACATCGGCTCGTCGAAGGTCAAGAAGGATGATCGCCAGGCCACGCGGCTGGCCTTCATCAAGCAGAACGCCGCGACAATCCTGAAAGCCTGGGACGCCCTGAAGTGGAAGAAGTCGGGAGCGGCCTTAAACAGGGTACTTCCCGGGATGCACAACAAATGGGTGGATGAGGTGCTGATGCTCGCCGGACTCAGACAGTCAGGAGAGGAAGTGGTCATCAAGGCCGTCAACGAGGACAAGCCCCTCCTGAAGGACATCGTGGCTCCCCGGAAGGTGGAGGCGAGGGCGAACAAATGACAAATGAGATTTTGAAGCGAGGGCGAGGACGGCCCAACGGAACAAAGATTCTCCGCCGCCGGTACATGATCGGGGATGAATTGGAACGGTTCATCAAGGCGGCTCGGAAGGCTAAGAAGAAGTACGACCTCCTGTTCTCACTCGTGTACTTCTTTGCCATGCGAATGGCGGAGGTGGTCAACCTCCGGCTGGAGGACTTCAACCTCCCGTCCCACCAGATCACTATCCGAGCCCTAAAAGGCGGACGGTTCAGGGCCTACGGTCTCCCGGAGCAGATAGAGAGGAAGTTCATCGGCTGGCTGAAACAGAGGGCCAAGCTCTATGGAGCGGACGAGAACCCGTGGGTGTTTCCATCCAGCAAGCTCCCACGTTCGGGGCACATGTCACGAGACGCGGCCCAGGCTGAGTTCTGGTTCCTCTGCCAAAAGGCGGGGGTGCCGTTGCCACGAAGCATCCATGATTTGCGACACACGGCGGCTCAGGAGATGATCCGCGGCGGCGAGGACCTAGCCACCGTACAAGGATGGCTCCGGCATAGGGATATCAAGAGCACCCAAACTTATATCGATGACCATGCAACAGTAGAAGTAGAGAAGCGGATGGCCGTACGAGCGGCGAGGTTTCTGTGATCCGGTATCTAAGACTTGGGGGAGGTGTATACTACAGAGGAGCGGTGATACATGGTAACCAAGAACGAAAAGGAAGTCTCTGCGGATTTTTACAGGAAGCTATATCTCGTCCAGGAGTTTACGGATAAGGAATTCAAGGCGGCCGCAAGGCGGCTGAAGATTGTGCGACAAAGCTTTATGAAGAAATTTAGTCTAGTTGAGGACCAGCAGGTGCCTGGGCCGCTGGACTTCATCGGCGACTACATTGGTGACAAATGGTTTCTTGAGCAGAAAGAGATACTTGAGAAACTGTCTCTGAATTTTCTGCTAGGTACGATCGATTTGGAGTTCAAGGCATACCTCAAGAACTGGTGGGACCGGAGCGTACATTCCAGAGTGCCCGTATAGATGAGGCGCTGAAGGCGAGGAAGAGATGAGTACAGGCCAAGAGGCGTTTGATATGAAAAAGCATCTCAAGGATTACCTAGATTAGGAAAATTCCTTAGACGGGATCCTCGATCGCCTGCATGTTTGGGGCAATGCGAGTCAGGGGACAGAAAGAGGAACAAATCTTATAGTCGAAACTCTCTCGAAGCTCCCCCGGAGGGTTAGAGAAAGGGTTCTTGAAAACGCTACATTTATTGTCTTTGCTAGCGGACAACTTGGCACGGGTGCGGTTTATCAATTCACGAGATCATCGAAAGAGGCCAAGAAGGTCGGTGATAATTATTTTGTGACCGTGAAGCTGCCACTTATTTTTCTGAATTTCGCGGGCATGGAGAAAAAATCTAAACGATACCAGATGAGCACGATTGCCCATGAAATCGCCCACTACGTTCTTGGTCATTTCGATAAGGGCGGCAGCAGTCATTCAGGCAAGGATGAAAAAAGAGCAGACGACTTAACTGAAAAATGGGGATTTGCGCGGGCATATAAAAGCTATGAGCCATTGCGAGGGAAGTCACGATGACCGAAGAGAAGCGCAAGCCCAACGTGACAGGTCGACGCTGCGGCCGGAAGTATTCTCCCGATGTGAATAGGAAAGAATATTCAATGTCTGGCACGATAAATCGCCACTTTGCAAAAATAGGAATTTCCGATACTCTAATCTCGGTTTAATGAAACCTCAGTACCGCCGAATGCTCCGGGGGATGAGGGCGCAGAAGGAACAACCGACGCCGACTGCTGCCGCCAGAGCCGTCTGGTTCCTCTATATCCTGGAATGCTGCGACGGATCCTTCTACACCGGGGTGACCACCGACATTAACCGCCGACTCCGGGAGCACCAGGAGGGAACGGCCTCTCGCTACACCCGGACCCGACGCCCCGTCGTCCTGGCATACCGGGAGGAGTGCGGCAGCCGGTCCCTGTCCCTGGCACGGGAGTGCGCTGTCAAGTCTTTAAGCAGGCGGCGTAAGGAAGAACTCATCTCGAGAGGGAAACCCGATTTTAGACGGCCACCGTCTTGAGGCCATTCTCCCGCCATGGCGGGAGTCTATCGACTTTTATCCTGTTCGAGGGGATTTCTTGTCCCGATTGGATCATCGCGCAATCTTTTCGTGACTCTTAGCGGCGATTGACAGCGCCGTGCGGACGACGATATAATTCCGGCGTAGTCAGGAGGGGGCATTTAGCACCAAGAGCGGGAATTCGCTACAACGCGAAAAAAGGAAATTCCTATCCTTCATGATGCCAGTTCAATGTGAAAGGGGGATAAAGCGGTGTTGGAAATTCTATTTGATTTCTTCGTTGATTCGCTCCTCATTCTCCCATTTCTTTTAAAAAGAAAAAGGGACACCCGGCTGGAATGGTCCGGGATCGTCGAAGAGAAAAAGGCGCGGGCTCGCCATTTTCTCTCCAAATATGCCTACACCGTGGTTTTTCGAACAGACGACGGCAAGAACAAGAAGCTAAGAATGGGGAAAGCCGATTTTGACCTCTATCGGGAAGGCGAAAGATATAAAAAAAAGGCGGGAAGCTACCTACCTGATTCGAGCCCGGCCAGATAGGGACCTGTTCTTTTTTCTCCTCGGCGATCTCTGCCGCTGCGCCCTCCGGTCCCTGAGCTGTTCCTTCGAGGTTGTGACCGAGAGTGCGCTTACGCCCGGGGTCATCGCCGCCATCCAGACCTTCGGGGACCGGATCAACCTTCACGTGCACCTCCATTTCCTGGTGACCGAGGGCAGCGTGGACGAGGCGGGTGTCTTCCATCAGATCCCGCGGATCGACGACTCGCGGCTGGCGGAGATCTTCGCCAGCGAGGTGTTGGCCGATCTTGTCCGCAAGGAGCTGCTCAGCCCGGAATGGGCCGAGCGCGTTCTCTCCTGGCGGCACACCGGCTTCAACGTCCACAGCCTGGTGCGGACCAAGACGAAGCAGGAGGCCGAACGGGTGGGGAAGTACATGATCCGGCCGCTCCTGGCCCTGGAGTGGCTGACGTTTCTGGAACCCGAGGGCAAGGTCGGCTATCGCTGGGGCCGGGACACGGCCGGTCTGGAGACGATGGATTATCTGGAGTTTATCGCCCGGATGACATCCCATATCCCCGACAAGAGGCAGGTCATGGTCCGCTACTACGGCCTCTATGTCAACGCTCACCGGGGAAAGGCCAAGAAGGCGAGTCTGAGTCCCTCGGTGTTCCGGATCGTTGAGGAGGAGCTCCGCCGCCTTCCTTCCAAAGGTTGGGCGGCCATGATCCGGAAGGTCTATGAAGTTGACCCCATGCTCTGTCCCAAATGCGGCGGTCGAATGAAGGTTATCGCGTTCCTCACGGATTTCTGCGTGGTCGATCGTATCATCGGCCACCTCAAGCTCACCTTTGTTGCGGAGAGGCCCCCGCCGCCTCAGGTCGCCTTGCAGGAGCTCTTGATGGCCGCGGATCCCCCGGCCGAATATTTCTCATAAAGCTCTCTTATGCCGAAGGGGAGGTCCGGGTGATTTCCGGCTTATCGGGCAGCGCTGACGGCTTTCAAGTTGTCCGTCCGCGCTCTCCAGGCGTCATTGACATGTCCCCAGCCTTGATTTATGCTTCCGTACGGTGGCGGGAGGGGATAATCGATGCGAAAACGCGTCTCCAACCGGCTCAGCAGAAAACGAAATACCTATGGAGTCTGGGCAAGAGAAGCCTGGCCGATTTCCGCTGCTTTTCGGCTTATCGGCGTGCTTCCTCCCGCCCTCCGCTCTATGGAACTCAATTTGGCATCCCTTCCAGCTGAGATTTATACTCTCTCCGGATGGACAAAGGGGTTCGTGACCTCAAAAAGATTCGCCCGGCAGGCTCAGCTAAAAAACAAACTCTTATCTTTCAGCGCGTAGATAAGGAGGACAACCGATGAACGCATCTTGGCGAGCATGGACCGGGTTCTTGGCTGTGGCGACCTTGGCGGTGGTCACCTTCCCCTCTGTTGCAGCGGCGGCGGGCTACCTCGAGCCGCCGATCAGCCGTGAGTTCTTCGGCCAGTTCGACGGCCGAACGTACGAGCTCTGCAAAGGCCGATTTGTTGGTCGGACAACTACCGGAAACTACCGCGTGCCCTACGAACTCACGAGGCTGCTGCATCCAGAGGAGGGCAACCGCTCCGTCCTCTTGGAACTTCCGCACTACAGGCTTGGATGCACATGGGCACGCGACTATGGTCTCAGTGAAGTGCTCTTCGGGAGGATGGGGGTTCAGCATGCGAGTGTAGGATACAGCACCGCGTACGCCGACACCCCGCCGCAGACCGGGAGATTTCTGTTCCTGACGCCGCGCCCAGGCGACCCCGACCCGCTGTATATCATGGGCGGAAAAAGGGATGAGGGAGGCCGGACCGACGACGAGATCCTCGTCGACTTCGCGAAGGCCCTCAGGGACGACCCTCTGGCTCAAGTACTTCTGGGGACGGTCGAGAGGGTGTACGCGTCCGGCGTGTCCGATTCCAGCTATCCGCTGAAGCGGATCCTGAACGGTGGATTCGGCGTGTTCGACCTCTCCATAATCTCGGGCACTGATTCCACCCTCAACCCGCAGGATGCCATGGACGTGGGGAAGGTCACCGGGAAGGTCATCGTCCGCGAGAGCGAACTCGAGGTGGTGACGTGGCGTGCCGCGCTTCTCCGTGACAGGCACGACCACCCGAGCATGTACCGAGAGTATGAGGTCGCGGGCGCTCCGCACTCAACCGACGTGCCGTGTCTGGCTCCTGGGTTTCCCCTCGCTTTCCTCTTCACAAGTCCTACGTCGCCTATCGACTGGGCGCCGATTGAGCGCGCGCTCCTTCTCGCGGGTGATCGGTGGGTGAGGCTAGGGGAGGAGCCGCCGCCGAGCGTCGCTCTCGAGGGTGCAGGCAACAGAGTCGTGCGTGATGCGCTAGGGAACGCCACAGGTGGGGTGCGCCTCCCGGCGGTCGAGCTGGGTGAAGCGACGTTCAAAGTGGGCTTCGTCGGTACCGTGAATAATCCCCGCTCAATCGGGAATGCCGGCTTCTATCAGGACTTCGATTCGTATTTCAGGGATTTTGGCGAGGCGACTCACGACCTTGTCAGGGCCGGTTTCCTCCTTCCTCAGGACGCAAGGGCTCTCATCGAGAGGGCCAAGTTGTCTCCGCCCAACACATTCACGCAGAACTACCTTGACAAGGCTCTTTGGGACGCCGCATGTGGAAGGAAGAACGAATAGCGGATATCGACTGTCCTTTTGTAAAGCCAAGGGACGGACTGTGGTAGGTGTGGAAATCGCTCTTTGTTTCCAAGAAGCTGCGGGCGTCTGTTCTGACGTCCACAGCTTCGGCGGTTTCCGCCGGCTCTTGGTTGGCGGCCGGGCCGCGAAGACGACGTACAGCGTGCCGTCTGAGCAACCGAGGATGAAGGTGCAGTAGACAGCGTTGGCAGGCGCTATGGTCTTGCCCTTCTGATTCGCCCTCCCGAGCCGCGGTCATCGCCTCTTTCCGGGGAGACCCGATCTCATTTATGACGTTGGCCCGTTTCTTGAGGCCATTCTCCCGCTATGGCGGGAGTCTATCGTCCTCGACATCCGGAGCGGACCGTCCTCTTCCGTGTGCTTTTCCATCATTTCGGGCGGTTCGTCGCGGAGCATAAGGGCCTTGTAGTGGCTTCATGGGCAATTTATTCCAACAGGGGAAAAGGTGACATTGGAAGGGTTGCCCGTAGGTTGATATGGAAACGCTGTTTTTTGACATAAATCATATGGGGGGAAGGTGACATGGAAAACGGGCTTCTCGGACTTGTGGGGGCATCCTGGGCGCCTTCCGGGGCCAGTCGCCGCCATATCCGAAGGCTTGAACGGCTGACGCTGAGCTTCTTTTCACGCAGATTGACATCGCCGCGTGGCCGGCGGTATAGTTCCAGCGTGGTCACGAGGGGAGATTTATCGTTAAGAGACGGAATTCAGCTCGCTCGGAAAAAGCAAATTCTTATCTTTCGATTTGTATCGGGTGTTACAGGTGAACTGCGTGTAGTAGGAGTGTGTATTCCCTGGCGAGATATTCACGTTCGGACAGGCCGCAAGGATCGGAAGTCATGGGAAGATCATCTCAAGTACCTCGAATGCCTGCCCACAGTGATCGACCAGTATCAGGGGGATGCACAGCCCGTTGTCATTGCGGGAGACTTCAATCAGAGAATCCCCCGACAGACTCAACCTCAACGCGTTTACGGTATGTTGGAACAGATACTTCTGGAAAACTACGAGGTCGTTACGTCAGGCTACTGGGACGATATCGGTGGTTATCTAATCGATCACATTGCTACTGATGGACGATGTTCTGCCAAAACCGAATCGATTATCCCGATGAACACCGAGGATGGAGAACGACTGTCGGATCATCATGGCGTCGTTGCGAAGATAATCCGTAAGATGGCCCTATAGGCTGTTGTCTTATGTCGTGGACTGGCGATGATGTCAGGTGAGGTAATCATGAAGGACCAATACTTCGGCGATGTGAACGATTTCCGCAAGTACGGCCTGCTCCGATTGTTGACCGTCACCGACCACCTGCGTCTGGGCGTCTGTTGGATGTTGACTGACGCTGACGGCAGGTCAGATGGCAAGTTCCGATCATATCTCAACCAGCCCGCCAGCTACCGCCATCACGATCCCGAACTTTTCGACTGGATCAAGAGGGTAGTCGCTGAGGAGCAAGATTTTCGTACCGCCAGGATTGAAACATCACCTCTGATAGGCCATGCGGTGTTCCAGTCCACGATTCTGACGGACGACCTGGCTCAGAGGAACGAGTACTTCTGCGAGTGCGCCACCCTCTTTGCTGGGTGTGACCTCGTGTTCTTCGACCCTGATAACGGTCTGGAGATCAAGAAGAAGCGTCCTGGATACAAGAACTCTTGTAAGTTCCTGTTTTGGGATGAAGCCTGCAAGACATTCATGAGCGGTTCATCAGTGCTGATCTATCAGCACTTCCCTCGTCAAAAGCGAGATCCCTTCATCGCTAGAATGGCTGAGGACTTGCGGCTAC
>Ga0316620_10000947_pt1 | contig 12117 bp, 9 predicted proteins | sample OWC_Aug_M1_C1_D5_FD_207651 | JGI IMG/M metagenome (GOLD analysis project Ga0316620, IMG submission 207651) | Wetland soil microbial communities from Old Woman Creek delta, Ohio, United States - OWC_Aug_M1_C1_D5_B | ecosystem: Environmental > Terrestrial > Soil > Wetlands | place: USA: Ohio... | reverse complement strand
GGGAGCCGGGAGGGCATCGAGCAGCCGGCGGCACTCGTCCAGCTGCCTCGCCCCCTCGAGCAGGAGCTCGTCGGCTCCCCGCGCGATGCGCACCTCCGCCGAGGCCGGGCCCGGCTGGAAGGAGAAAGTTCCCTCCCCCCATTCCAGGAGCCGGAACAGCGCCTTCTCCCCCTGCACCACGCCGGCGCGGGCGTCGACCGGGCGGCCCTCCGAGAGCTCCACCTCGCCGCGCTCCGCACCGCGGCGCAAGGTCACCCGGCCGGTGCGGCGGGCCAGCGCCAGCGTCTGGAGCAGGTCCGGGAGCCCGAGCTGGGCGAGCGCCCCCTCGATCTCCTGCGGCTCGGTGGTCTCGCTGCGGACCCGCTCCGCGCGCGCCAGGAGGTCGTCGATGTGCGCCAGCACCTCGTCCAGGTTGTAGGGCTTGCGGAGCAGCGCGCCCGGCCCGTCGCGCATCGCCTCGTCCGCCTCCTCGGCGCTGGCGGTGACCACCACCGGGATGGTGTCGGTGCGGGGGTTGGTGCGGAGGATGTCGACGAAGGTCCGCGCGTCGAGGACCGGGCAACCCCGATCGAAGAGCACCAGGTCCGGCTGCCGGAGCACCGCCAGCTCGAGCGCCCGCGCCCCGTCCCGCGCGGAGTAGACCTGGCACCCCTTCTTCCGGAGCGCCCGGGTGAGCGCCCGCACCGAGGCCAGGTCGGGGTCGGCGAGCAGCACCTTTCGGACGGGGGTCATCGGGCGGTCAGTACGGCTGGAGGTCGTACGCGGTCTGCAGCTTGGAGACGAGCCCGTCCACCAGCGCGGCGTCGGAGGAGTGGAAGGCCCAGGTCGCGCCCCGGCCGCGCCGCTGGAGCAGGGCGTACGCCGACGCGCCGTGGAGCCAGAGCACGAACTGGTGCCGGAGGAGCCGCTCGTCCCCGCCGAGCACCAGCGGGGTGAGCCCCGGCCGGGGCGTCACCTCGGCCCGCCGGGCGAGCAGGTAGACCCGCGGCGCGAAGTCCCCCGTGACGCGCTCCAGCGCCCGGACCAGCGGCAGCCCCGGACCGGCCTCGGCGCCGCCGAGGTAGACGAGGCTCCGGAGGCCCGGCTCGCGCAGCAGGGCCCGGCCGATCTCCGCCTGCACCTCGTCGAACAGCTCCTCGGGCACCCGGCCCCGCCGGGAAGGGTCCGCCCCCTCCTCCGCCGGGAGCCGTGGGCCGTCCGGCGATCCGAGCAGCAGCTCCACCGCCTCCCAGAAGCCCACGGGGTCCAGCACCAGCCGGCGGTACAGCGAGGCACGGCGCTGCTCCAGCCGCGCGCGGCAGGCCTCGGTGAGGAAGTCCAGGTCCTCGCCGTCGCGCGGGAAGCTCGCCGCCCCACCCATGAGCTGCAGGGGGGCGGCCCCCTCCACGGCCCGGAGCTCCGGCGCCTCGCGGGCGGCGGCGAGGGCGCGGCGGAGGAAGACCTGCGCCCCGAAGGCGTCCGTCTCGGGGAGCAGGAGCAGGAACTCCTGCTCGGCCACCTTGGCCAGCACGTCCGACTCGCGCAGCACCCGCCCCAGCGCCCGCGTCGTCCCCCGCACCACCGCTCGCACCTGGTCGGTGCCGGCGCGGGCGCGCAGGTGCGGCAGGCCGTCGAGGGAGAAGCCGAGGAGCGAGAAGCCGCGGCCGTAGCGCCGCGCCTTGTCCACCTCCTTGGTCGCGACGTCGGTGAAGTAGGCCAGGTTGTACGCGGACGAGTCCGGGTCCCGGAGGGCCAGTCGCTGCAGCGCCCGGAACCGCCGGGCCGAGAGCAGGGCCGCGGCACCGACGCCGCCGAGCGCGGCCGCCGCCTCCATCGCCTCCGGCGGGAAGGCGCCGGCCGGGTCCGACAGCTGCGCGAGCGCGAGGCCCTCGCCGCGGGCGGCGAGCGGGACGAAGAGCCCCGGGCCCTCCACCAGCCACGGCCGCCCCGCCGAGACCAGCTCCCGGGCCGCGGCGTCCGGAGCGAGGAGCTCGGGGTAGGCGTCGCGCTGGAGGCGGCCCACCGTGGCGCGGAGCAGGAGGCGTCCGGCGTCGTCGGAGAGCCAGAGCGCGCCCGAGCCGGCGCCCGCCACGCGGACCAGCTCGCCGAGCAGGAGCTCGTGGAAGCCCTCGGCGTCGGGGTCGCGGAGGAGCGCCGCCGCCCGCCGGTGCAGCTCGGCCTCCTGCCGGGCCACCGCGACCTCGGACCTCGCGGCGTCACGCTCGCGGCGGAGGTTCACCCACGGGACGCAGCGCTCCACCGCGGCCACCAGCGCGCCGCCGTCGGCGGACGAGGCCCACTCGAAGGGCGCGGTGAGCCGCGGCAGCGGGCGGCCCGGATCCACCCAGGCCACCACCGGCACGTCCGGGCACACCCCGCGGAACCACTCGAGCGACGAGGCGTCGTCATGGGCGCCGATGACCAGCACCTCGGGCGAGCCGGGCTGCCGCTCGAGCTGCCCCGGGTCGCCGGCCCAGGACACCACGTGCCCGGCCTCGGCCAGCCGCGCGGACAGCCAGGAGCGCACCGGCGCGCGGGCGTCCATCACCCAGAGCTGCACCGGAGCAGGTGCGAGGGGCCGCGGGCTGTCGAGCGGGGCGGTCAGTCGAGCAGCGCCTCCGGCAGCTCGGCGCTGAAGACGAAGCGCGCCGGGCCGCGCAAGGTGGTGCGCTGGAGATCCTCGGACACCCGGATCTGGAGCCGCCCGCCCGGCAGGTCCACCGGGACGAAGACGTCCGGGGGAACCCACCGCGCCACCACCGCCGCCGCCACCGCGGCCGCCGCGCCCGTGCCACAGGCGTCGGTCAGTCCGGCGCCCCGCTCCCAGACCGAGACGCGGAGCCCGTCGGACGAGCGGGTCACCGCCTCGACGTTGGTGCGCTCGGGGAAGCCGGGGAGGTGCTCGAGCCGGGGCCCGTGCTCGCGCACCACCTCGGGGGGAGCGCCCAGGAGGACCAGGTGCGGGTTGCCCATGCTCACCGCCGTGCCTGGCCAGGCGACGCCGGGCACGGGCGCCGACACGAACGGGCCGCCCGCGGGGCCCGGGGGCAGCTGGGGCGCCTGGAGGCGGGCCGGGCCGAGCTCGACCTCGACCTCGACCACCTCCGCGCCCGCCCGGCGGACGCGCGCCGGCAGCACCCCCGCCCCGGTCTCCACCTCCAGGGCGTCGCGCCCGGGCTCCCGGTCGAGCAGGTGCTTCACCACGCACCGGAGCCCGTTGCCGCACATCTCCGCCACGCTGCCGTCCGCGTTGTGCACCACCATCCGCGCGGCGGCCCGGACCGAGGGGAGCAGCACCAGGACCCCGTCGGCCCCCACGCCCCGGCGCCGGTCGCACAGGGCACGCGACGCCTCCGCCGAGACGTCCTCGCCCGAGGCCCGGCGGTCGAGCACCACGAAGTCGTTGCCCAGCCCCTCGTACTTGAAGCCCTGCTCGGCCTGGCTCACGGCTCTCCCTCGCCGGAGCGCCGCGGAGCGGTGCGCGCCGCCGCGCGCCGGAGGGCGAGCAGCTCTCCCTCCTGGGCCGCGAGCCGCCGCTGCAGCTGGTCCACCCGGGCCGAGAGCTCCTGCTCCCGCGCCCGCGCCTCCTCCCGCTCGTGGGCGCGTGCGTCGGCCAGCTCGTCGCGGGCGGCCACCGCGTCGGCGAGCATCTGCTGGAGCGCGCCCGGAGCGGCGGATTCACCGGCGACGCGCGCCGCCTCCAGCGCCTCGGCCAGGGCCTGCTCGCGCGCCGCGGCCTGCTCGGCCTGCGCGGCGAGCGCGTCGCGCTCGAACTGCGCCGAGGCCAGCTCGTCTCCCAGCTTCCCGAGCTGCTCCTCGAGCTCGGCCACCCGCCCCTCGGCGGACTCCTTCTCCTCGTCCCGGACCCGGGCCCGGGCACGCTCCTGGGCGAGCTCGCGCTGGAGCTGCTCCCGGGCCAGCTTCGCCGCCCGCGCCTGCTCCTCCCCGCCGCTCTGCCCGGCCTCGAGCGCGGACAGCCGGGCGGCGCTCTCCTGGCTCGCCGTCTCGAGCGCCACCAGCCGCTCGAGCGCCGCGTCGCGCTCGGCGGCCACCAGGTCGCGCTCGGCGAGGAGCTGGTCGCGGGCCGACTCCCCGGCCTGGGCGCGCTGCCCGGCAGCCTCCAGCGCAACCTCGAGCGCCTCCACCCGGGCCCGCGCCTCCTCGAGCGCCTGGCCGAAGGCCTCCGCGCGCGCCGCCAGCTCGGCGTGCTGGGCACGCTGCCCGGAGAGCTCCTCGGTGCGCTCGGCGAGCGCGGCGGCGGTGTGGTGCAGCTCCACCTCCAGGGTGGCCAGCCGCGCCTCGAACGCGGTCGCCGCGTCGGAGGCGCCCCGCCGGGCCTCCTCCAGCGCCTGGGAGACCCCGGCCCGCCCCTCCTCGGCCTCCGCCAGCCGCTGCTCGAGCGAGGCGAGGTGGGCCTCGAGGCGCGCCGCCTCGGCCGACGCCGCGCGGGCCGACTCCCGGGCCGAGTCGCGCTCGGCGGAGAGCCGCGCCGCCGACGCCTCCAGCGCCGAGAGTCGCTCGCGCGCTCCGCCGAGCTCCGACTCGGCCTCGGCGAGCGCCCCACCGCGGCTCCGCGACTCCTCCTCCAGCCGGGCCCGCTCCGCCTCCAGCTCGGCGGCCCTGGTCTGCAGCGCAGCGTGCGCCTCCCCGAGCTCCCCGCTGGCACGCAGGTCCTCCTCGAGGCGGGCGCGCGCGGCCTCGGCCGCCGCCAGGCGCCCCTCCAGCTCGGCGCGCGAGTCCCGGAGCCCGGCGAGCTCCGCCTGCCGGGCGGCCTCGACTTCCGCCTCGGCGCGGGCACGCGCCTGGAGCGACTGGAGCTGGGTGTCGAGCTCCTCGGTGCGCCGCAGCTGAAGCTCGAGCCCGGCGACCGTCCGCCCGAGCGCCTCGGCGCGCTCGGCCTGCACGCGCGCTTCCCCCTCGACGCGCTCGGCACGGGCCACCGCCTCCCGGGCGAACACCGCGGTGCTGGACGCCCGCTCCTCGGCCCGGCCCAGCGCCTCCTTCACCTCGGACAGCTCGGCGGAGAGCGCGGCCACCTCCCGGTCCCGCTCGGCCCGGGCCTCCTGGGCGCCGGCCAGCGCCTGCTCCAGCGACTCCCGGGCGAGCGCCAGCTCCCGGGCGGAGGCCGCCTCCGGGGGCGCCTCGAAGTTGGCCTGGGCGAGCGCGGCCTCGGCGCTCGCCAGTCGCTCCTCGAGCGAGGCGGCGAGCGCGCGGGCCGACGACTCCTGCTTCTCCAGCACCACCAGCCGGTCGGCGAGGCGCTCGCGCTCGCCGGTGGCGGCGAGCAGCTCGGTCCGGAGCGCCTCCAGCTCTTCGACGGACGGACCGGTGGGTGGGGCCGAGCGGGCCTGGGCGAGCTCCTCCTGCCACCGCTGGCGCTCCGCCTCGGCGGTGCGCTCCTCCCGCGCGCGCTCGGCCTCGAGCCAGGCCGCGCGCTGCTCCAGGGCCTCGGCGCGGCTCCTCGCCTGGGCGAGCTCCGCCTGGCTGCCCTCCAGCGCGGTGAGGACCAGCGAGTGCTGCTCGGCGAGCCGCAGCTCCCGCTCCCGGGCCTGGGCCAGGCGCTCCTCGAGCCCCTGGAGCTCCGAGCCACGGGCCTCGAGCGTGAGGCGGCCGCGCTCGCCGTCGGTCCGCGTCCGGGTGAGCTCCTCTCGCACCGAGCGCAGCTCGTCGTAGGCGGCGGTCAGCTTGGTGCGGGCGTCGTCCAGCTGCCGCTGCAGCTCCTCGCGCCGGGCGCGCTCGAGCCGCACCGACTCCTGGGCGGCCAGCACCTCGGCCTGCTGCTGCCGCTCCTGGACCCGGGCGGCCTCGGCCTCGGCGGCCCGGGCGGCCAGCCGGCGCTCGGCCTCCGCGGCCCGGTCGGACGCGAGCTGCAGCTCGGACTCCAGCCGCCGGATGCGCGCGGCGAGCTCGTCCTGGACCACCGGGTGGAGCGCCGCGGCGCCCCGCACCTCTGCGTCGGCCTGGGCCCGGGCGGCCTCCTCGCGGGCGCGCTCCAGCGCCTCCCGGGTGGCCTCGAGGTCCCCCTTGGCGCCGGCGAGCTCCTCGCGGGCCTCGGCCAGCGCGGTCTTCAGCCGCCGGGCGCGCTCCTCCCATTCGCGGGCCCGGGTGGAGGCCTCGTCGAGCCGGCCCCCGGTGAAGGCCAGCGGCGCCGGCGGCAGCTGCACCCAGGTGGGGTCCACCGTGCGCAGCCGCTCCCGGCTCCCGAGCACGACGAAGTAGGCGGCCTCGCCCGTGCCGGCGAGGGAGCCGTCGACCTGGAGCCCCTCGCTCCGCTCGAAGGCCAGCTGGTAGCCGAGCAGCGGGCTCTGGGTGGCGGTCTCGAGGTGGGGGAAGTGGGCCGCCAGCGCGTCCAGCACCTGCCCGTAGGTGGGCGGGGCGCCCTCGCCGTCGGGCTCCATCAGCTGGGCGAGCGCCAGCCCCGCGGGGTTCCGGAGCCCACCCACCAGCACGCCGGTGCTCGACACCTGCTCGGCGAGCTGGGCGAGCAGCGCCGGGGCGCGGACGTAGGGCGCGAGGTCGGCGACCAGGACCAGGTCGAAGCCGCCGGGCGGCAGGTCGTCGAACACCGCGGGGCGGAACCGGAGCCGCTCGCTCCCGGCGCGCGCCTGGGCGGCCTCCACCGCGGCCAGATCGTCGTCGCAGGCCACCACCAGGCGCGCCCCGCGAGAGACCAGGAACTCGGCCGAGGCGCCGCCGGTCGCCGCCACGGCCCCCACCTCCAGCACCCTCCTGCGGACGAAGAGGCTCTCGGCGAAGATGTAGCGAGGGAGCAGCTCACTGACGCCCAGGCGTCGGAAGGTCAGGTTCAAGGGACGTCGCTCTCGAGCCACGGAGTATACCGGCGTTCAGGAGACCCTCATGTCCTCGACCTCGGATTCCCTCGGCCGCCGCGCCGGACGCGCCTTCACCCGCCTGGTGGTGACCCTCCTGGTCCTCGGCCTGCTCGGGGTGGTGGGCTTCCTGCTGAGCCGCCTGAACGCCCGGACGTTCACCCTCCAGCAGCAGGACGGGAAGCTCCTGGTGCTGAAGGGCCGGATGCTCCCGGTGGGCGCCGACCCCTACCGGCCCAGCGACCCCGCCCTGGCCGCGGCCTACGCGCCCATCGACCTCCTGGGCGGCACCGCCGCCGGGCTCGACGGGGCGAAGTTCGAGGAGCGCGATGCGCTCGACCGCGCCCTGTTCGGGTTCCTGGAAGGGCTCGCCCGGCCGAGGCTCGTCTCCGACGACCCCGCGATGCTCTCGGCCGGGTTGATGGTGCTCGGACGGATGCAGAAGCTCGGGGGCGTCACCGACGAGCAGCGCCGCACGCTCAAGGGCCTCGAGTCCGAGGTGGCGTTCTTCCAGGCCCGCAACCGGCTGGATCAGGCCAGGCGTGACATCGCCGAGGCGATGACCCAGCTGCGGCTCGCTGCGGACAGCGGCGGACGTCACGCCCGTCCGGCGCACCGGATGCTCGCCGCAGTGGAGCCCGCGGCCGCGGCGCTGGAGGATGCGCTGCGCCGTGCGGTGTACACGCTGGACTCGGATTCGTCCGAGGCACCTTCCCCGGCCGGGCCCGCCCCCGGCGTCCCCGTGGCCCCCATCGCTCCGTCCGTCCGTTCGACGCCCGACGCCGGGTCGCTCTAGAACGCTTGTGGCCGGGGGCGACGCTCGGCGATGCTCCGCGACCGAGGGGAGCCGTCCATCCAGGACGTCCAACAGGGGGAACACCGCACATGATCCGCACGACGTTCGTCTCGCTGGCGATGCTCGCGCTCGCCTGTGCCGAGGGGGCTGCGGGCTCCGGCGCGCCCGACTTCCAGCCCACCGGCGGCATCGTGGTTGCCTCCGGCAACGGGTCCCGGTTCAGCGCCACCCGGGTGGTCGGACCCAAGGCCGATTTCAAGCAGCGCGCCGACGGGAGCTGGGGTGGAACCGTCCACGGGAGCTCGGGGAGGCCGATCCCCATCGACGCGAACTTCCAGGGCGGACAGTTCGTGGGGGCCAACATCCGGCTGACCATCGTCCGCGAGGGCGGGCAGACGAGCATCTTCGGCACCCTCCAGGACCGCATCATCCGGTTCGAGCTGAACGCCACCGAGATCCGCGTGTTCACCGGAGCGACCGCCGGGCAGGGGCGGTCCGAGACCTACGTCAAGCTCGCCGGCCCCGGCGAGTACGGCGGCCCGCAGTCCCTGACGCTCGAGGGCGAGGCGCAGCAGGCTCCGCCGACCCCCGCCTTCGCCCTGGCGATGCTCGCCGCGTTCATCTAGGCGCCCCGGGCCGGCTCCAGCACCCCGACGAAGGGGAGGTTCCGCCACTGCTCGTCGTGGTCGAGCCCGTAGCCGACCAGGAACCGGTCGTCGACCTCGAAGCAGGTGTAGTCCACCGTCACCGGCTCGATCCGGCGCGAGGGCTTGTCCAGGAGCGCGCAGGTCCGGACGCTGCGGCATCCCCGAGCCGCCAGCGCCTGGAGCAGAAAGCGGAGCGTGAGGCCGGTGTCCACGATGTCCTCGACCACCAGGACGTCCCGGTCGTGGAGAGGCGTGCCGGTGTCGCTGGTGATCCGCACCTCCCCGCTGGAGCGAGTCCCGGCCCCGTACGAGGCCACGCCGAGGAACTCCATTTGCAGCGGCAGGGCGATGGCCCGGACGAGATCGGCGGCGAAGATCGAGGCGCCCTTCAGGACACAGAGCACGGTGAGCCGGCGACCCGCGTAGTCGGCGGTGATGCGTGCGCCGAGCTCGGCCACCCGCGCGGCGAGGTCCGCCTGCCCGAACAGCACCCGGACGCCGGGCGCCCACGCGACCTGAACCTCGTCTGGCATCGGCGGCCACTCTAGCGCACAGCAGGACTTCTTCGAGCGATTCCACGGGGTTCGCGCACGACGCGCCTCCGCGGGCTGTTCCTCCACGCCCGGCGCCCGGCTGCTCGTTCGCTGTGTAGGCGGAGGTGCTTGATTTCTGTCCGGTGCCCAACGGAAGCTTCCCGCGAGCGAGGGGCGGCCATGGACATCACGGACGTGAAGATCTTTCCGGTCGACGAGGAAAAGCTCAAGGCGTACGTGACCATCACCCTGGACGGCTGCTTCGTGGTGCGGGACCTGAAGGTCATCCAGGGCTCCGCCGGGCTGTTCGTCGCCATGCCGGCCAAGAAGCGGAAGGACGGCACCTACAAGGACATCGCCCACCCGCTGAACACCGACATGCGGGCGCGCATGGAGCGCGTCATCCTCGACCAGTACGAGCGCAGCACCGAACGCCTGGGCGCGGCCTAGGGGCCCCTCCCGTTTCCGCGGGCGGCCTGGGCGCTCGCCGCCCTTCCCCATCGAGCTCCGCTGGTCTAGGTGAACACCGCACGACCCCATGCCCACGGCGCGCGACTTCAAGGTCTTCGCTGGAAACTCCAACCTCCCGCTCGCTCGCCGCATCTGTGAGCACCTGAAGCGCCCGCTGGGCAAGGCCGAGGTGGGCCGGTTCTCCGACGGCGAGATCCAGATCGAGATCGGCGAGAACGTCCGCGGCCAGGACGCCTTCATCGTCCAGTCCACCTGCCCGCCGGCGAACGACCACCTCATGGAGCTGTTGATCATGTGCGACGCGCTCAAGCGCGCCTCCGCACAGTCGATCACCGCGGTCATCCCCTACTTCGGCTACGCCCGGCAGGACCGGAAGGTGGTCCCCCGGACGCCGATCACCGCGAAGCTGGTGGCCGATCTGCTCGAGTCCGCCGGGGCGACCCGGGTGGTGTCCATGGACATGCACGTGGCGCAGATCCAGGGCTTCTTCCACATCCCCTCGGACCACCTCTTCGCCTCGCCGGTGTTCCTCGAGGACGTCCGGCGCAACTTCCCTGCCACCGACGAGCTGGTGCTGGTCTCGCCCGACGCGGGCGGCGTGGAGCGGGCGCGCGCCTACTCCAAGCGGCTCAATGCCTCGCTGGCCATCGTCGACAAGCGGCGCACCCGGGCCAACGTCTCCGAGGTGATGAACCTCATCGGCGACGTGCGCGGGCGAGACGCCGTGCTCATCGACGACATGGTGGACACCGGCGGGACGCTCACCCAGGCAGCCCTGGCGCTGAAGGCCGAGGGCGCACGGCGGGTGGTTGCCTACGCGGTGCATCCCATCCTCTCCGGGCCGGCGGTGAAGCGCATCCAGGAGTCGGTGCTGGAGGAGGCCGTGTTCACCGACACCGTCCCGCTCGGCCCCGCCGCCGCGGCCTGCACCAAGATCCGGCAGCTCAGCACGGCGCGGCTCTTCGCCGACGCCATCCAGCGCATCTACTCCGGGGACTCGCTCAGCTCGCTCTTCGTGTAGCCCCCGGCAGGCATCGCACCGTCGCCGCTGCTCTCCCGCATGCTCCCACCTCGGGCGCGGCGATCGCGGCGGGGGGCGGACGTTGGCGCAGGCGGCAACCTTCCGTCATACTCGAACGCGCTGGAAGTCCGGGGACAGTCCCGGAGCGCGGATGGGTCACCGGCGGTCTGCTGACGACCGCGGGCTCCAGCAGAGCACGTCGCGGAGAGAGGATGCCTGCCCGGAGCCGATCGAAGACGGTGCTCATCGTCGAGGACGATCCGGACATCCGGGAGGTCCTGGAGGAGATGATCGACGCCGGGGGCCACCCGGTGCTCACCGCCACCAACGGCGCCGAGGGGCTGGCGGCGCTCAGCCAGGTGGACCCGCCGGCGCTGGTGCTGCTCGATCTGATGATGCCGGTGATGAGCGGCTTCGCCTTCCTCGAGGAGCTGGCCCGGATGCCGGCCCGGAGGGGCGACAAGGTGCTGCTGATCAGCGCCAACGAGACCGTCGACCGCGCCGCGCAGCTCCCGGGTGTGGTGGGCTACGTCAAGAAGCCTTTCGACCTGGACGAAGTGCTGGCGCTGGTCGAGAAGTTCCTGGAGTGACCCCCGGGACGGCGGCCCGGAGCGCAGCCCCCAGCGCCGTCGCGGACGGCGGGCGTCCCGCCGGGTCCGACGCGAGGCAATCGAGGATCGGACGGACCAGCGCCGGAGGAATCGGCTCGCCCGCGGGCGTCTCGGCCGGGAGCGGCTCGGGCCCGCCGCGCACCCGGCCCGGACGGCGGCCGGCGAGCATCTCGTAGAGAACCACCCCGAGCGCGTAGAGGTCGGTCCGGCCGTCCACCGGGTCGCCGGTGGTCTGCTCCGGCGCCATGTAGTTCGGCGTGCCGATGACCGTGGCCGGGGTGCGGCTCATCTCCGGGCCGGCGCGGAGGAGCTTGGCGATCCCGAAGTCGAGCAGCTTCACCCAGTCCGCTCCCCGGCGTGAGACGACGAAGACGTTGTCCGGCTTGACGTCGCGGTGGACGACGCCGGTGGCGTGCGCCGCCTCCAGCGCCTCGCAGACCTGGGAGGCGATGGTCACCGTCCGGACCAGGTCCAGGGACCGCTCCCGGAACAGGGCCCCCAGGGTCTTCCCCTCCAGCAGCTCCATCGCGCAGTAGGCGCGCTCCAGACCCTCGGGCCCGCGCTCCTCGCCCACCTCGAGCACCTCGACGATGTGGGGGTGGCGGATGCGGCTCACCGCGCGCGCCTCGCGGAAGAAACGGTCCAGGAGGACCCGCGAGCGCAGGTGCTCGCGCCGCAGCAGCTTGAGCGCCACCGCGCGGCCATCGCGCTCGGCGCGGAACACCCGGCCCATCGCCCCCTCTCCGAGGAGACCCAGCACCCGGTAGGGGCCGACGCTCGCCGGGACGCTCTCCGCCCCCCGGGCCGCCAGCGCCGGCGGAGGACCGGGCACGTGGCGGGTCTCGGCCATCGGGCTGGAGTCCGCGGCGCCGCGCAGCGCACGGGCGAGGCCGGCGACGCTCGGGAACGGGAGCGCGTCGTCGACGGAGGTGCAGCGCTCCAGCACCGTCCGGATGCCCGTCCACTCGGGGCCGTCGCGGGTCAGCCCGAGGAGGAGACGACCGAGGAGCCCGAGGTCCGCCCGGCGGCCCGGGTCGCGCCCGCCGGTCCACTCCTGGGTGGTGCCGCCCTGGAAGACGCCGAAGCCCACCCCGGCGAGACGGAGCGGATCTCCGACCAGCGAGTCGACCTCGAGATGCCCGTGGAGCAAGCCGCGGGCGTGCAGGGCGTCCAGCGCCGGGGCGAGCTGCTCGGCGAGGCGCACCAGCTCGTCCGGCCCCGGGCTCGGC
>Ga0316620_10000946_pt1 | contig 12118 bp, 13 predicted proteins | sample OWC_Aug_M1_C1_D5_FD_207651 | JGI IMG/M metagenome (GOLD analysis project Ga0316620, IMG submission 207651) | Wetland soil microbial communities from Old Woman Creek delta, Ohio, United States - OWC_Aug_M1_C1_D5_B | ecosystem: Environmental > Terrestrial > Soil > Wetlands | place: USA: Ohio... | reverse complement strand
GGCGCGGGTCGCGCCGCACTGCGCCGCCAGGTCCGTCAACAGGGCGGCCGTGCGGCCCGGCGCCTCGAAGCAGGCGCAGGTGAGCTGCTCCTCCGCCACGCGCGCGAGCAGCGCCCTCCGCTGCGCCCCGCGCCGGGGGAGGAACCCCAGGAACACGAACCGGTCGGCCGGGAACCCGGCCGCCGCGAGCGCCGCGAGGACCGCCGACGCCCCGGGCACCGGGACGACCGGCAGGCCGCGCCGGTGGGCCGCCTCGGCGAGCGCACCGCCGGGGTCCGAGACGCCCGGGGTGCCGGCGTCGGTCACGTAGGCGACGTCCTCACCGCCCTCGACCCGGTCGAGGAGCCGCTCCAGCGCCTCGGGCCGGGAGTGCGCGTGGAGACTGACCACCCGCGCCGAGATGCCGTAGTGGGTCAGCAGCCGGCGCGTGCGCCGCGTGTCCTCCGCGGCCACGACGGCCGCCGCGCGCAGCACCTCGACCCCCCGAAAAGAAAAATCCCCCAGGTGGCCTATGGGGGTGCTGACCACGAACAGCCGGCCGGCGCTCACCACTGGATCCGCCACGGGAGGCGCTCGAAGAAGCCGACCGCGTTGAGCGCGAACCGGTGCTCGCGCATCGCGTCCCGCACCAGCCTCGGTGCGCAACCGGGGCTGATGACCTCCAGCTCGCCAAGCAGGTCCGCGGTCCACGAAGCGATCGCGTCCGCGAGCGTCGCGGGCTCGGCGAGCGGGTCGCTGCCCTCCACACCGCGCGGCCCCCCGAAGTGCTGGAGCACCGGCTGCGTGCCGACCAGCCGCTGGCGCGAGCGCTCGGCGCGCCGGGCGCCGTCCCCGGGGTTCTCCTGCTCGAGGAGGTCGGTGAGCCCCCAGACCACGTTGCGGAACATCGCCACCATCGCCGGCGGAGCCTGGAGCGGCATCTCCGTCAGCCCCTGGAAGCAGTTCGCGCTCACCTTGGGGAGCGGCTCGGGAGGCACCGACGAGAACAGGCGCGCCAGGTGCGCGTTCGGCGGGTCGTCGGGCCGCTGCTCGTTGAGGAAGCCCCCGACGTACCGGCCGTCCTGCACCCCCACGTAGTTCACCCGCCCGTTCGAGATCAACTCCAGCAGACCCGTCCAGCGCCACGCGATGATGGCGCGGAAGACCCCCTCCAGGGACGAGGAGTCCAGCGCCGGCTCCACCGGGGCCTGCGTGCAGGCGGCGTACATCGCGGCCAGCTGGTCGCGGGGCGCGCGGTGGAAGGCGACCTCCGAGCGCTCGGCCTCGCCCTGGATGTGCTGGAGCGCCTGCGCGATCGGCACGGCGAATCGGCCGATGGGCGTCAGCATCGCGGCGTTCACCACGTCGCCGCCGAGGAAGAAGATCAGCACCACCTCGTCGGGGAGCCACGCGCACAGGTACGCGTCCACCTTCCCGTCGCGGTCGCGCTTGCTGAAGGCGATGAGACCGTCGAGGTGCACGTAGGGCACCCGCGTGCGCTGCATGAGGACGTGGCTCCGCGGGAACGACAGATCCCAGAGCCGTACCCCCGTGTCCTTGAGGACCGCCACCGAGCCGCGCATCAGAGGTGCTGGTCGATCTTCCCCGTCAGGTGTGCCTTGGGCATCGCGCCGACGACGGTATCCACGCGCGCGCCGTTCTTGAAGAACACCAGCGTCGGGATCGAACGGATGTTGAAGCGCATCGCCGTCTTCTGGCTGGCGTCGACGTCGACCTTCGCCACCTTCAGCCGGCCGGCGTACTCGCTCGCGAGCTGCTCGAGCACCGGGGCGATGGCCCGGCACGGGCCGCACCACTGCGCCCAGAAGTCCACCACCACGAGCCCCTGGTGCTGCTCGACCTCCGCCGGGAACGTGGCGTCGGTGACCGTCACCGGATGCGCACCTGCCGTCACTTCCGACTCCCCGTTAGAATGTGCCCATGATGCCGCCAGCGCCAGAAGGCGTCCCCGGCGCGACCGTCGCCCACGTCGCTCTCGCGGTCGCCAGCATCCCCGAGGCCGTGGCCTTCTACCGCGACGTCCTCGGGCTGAGGGTCTCCGAGCCCGACACGGCCGACGGCGCGACGGTCGTGTCCCTGGCCCTGGGGCCGTCGCAGGTCGAGCTGCTGCAGACCGACGATCCCGAGAGCCCGATCGGGAAGTTCCTGGCCCGCCGGGGACCCGGGATCCACCACCTGTGCGTTCGGGTTCCCGACCTCGACGGGACCCTCGAGCGCTGCCGGGCCCTCGGCTACCGGCTCGTCGACGACGTCCCGCGCCCTGGCGCCCACGGCCGGCGCGTCGCATTCATCCATCCCCGGGCGACCGCCGGCATCCTGGTGGAGCTGAGCGACTAGGGGGCGGCCGGACGCCGGGGACCCGACAGCGCCATCGCCGCTTCGAGCCCGACGTTCTCGACCAGCCAGCCGCCCGCGCGCTGGCCCACCACCGTGAACGGCACCACGGCGCGACGCGGCCCGCGGGTCAGCTCGACGCTCAGGAACTGCCGGCCCGGCGGCGGCACGGAAGGCGAGGGCGCGGGCACGAAGCGGGCCGAGTCGTGCTGGAGCAGCCGCTGCATCACCACCAGCCGCTGCTCCCGCTGGCGGGGATCGCGGACAGTCACGGTGCTGGGCCCACGTTCGGTGCCCCAGAGGACCGCCATCCGCTGCAGGTCCGCGCCGTTCACGGCGGAGAGGAACGCGGTGACGGCCTCCTCGGGCGAGGCCGGTGCGGGGGGCCCTGCGGGAACGTTCCGGCCCGCGCAGGCGGGCAGCGTCAGCAGGGCGGCGATGACGAGGAATCGGTGCGAGAGGGCCACGTCGGGCGAAGCTAACCACCGCCCGGGAGGCGAGCAAGCGTGAGACTCTACGTCAACATCGACCACGCCGCGACACTGCGGCAGGCGCGCCGGACTGACGAGCCGGATCCCGTCCGTTTGGCCGTGCTGGCGGAGATGGCGGGCGCCGACGGCATCACCGTCCACCTCCGGGAGGACCGCCGGCACATCCAGGACCGGGACGTGGCGCTGCTGCTGCAGACCGTGCGCTCCGTGGTGAACCTCGAGCTCGCCGCCACGGACGAGATGGTCTCCCTGGCGGCCGCGTCGCATCCCCATCAGGCGACCCTCGTCCCCGAACGGCGGGAGGAGATCACGACCGAGGGGGGCCTCGACTGCGTCCGCGGGGCCGAGCGGGTCCGCGACGCCGTGGCCGCGCTCCGCTCCGCGGGCATCCGGACCAGCCTCTTCATCGACCCGGACCCCGCCGTGGTGCGCGCCGCCGCGGACCTGGGACCCGACGCCGTGGAGCTCCACACGGGGCGGTACTCGCACCGGTGGCGCGCGCCGGCGGAGGCCCTGGCGGAGCTCCGGAACGCCGCCGCCCAGGCGCGCGCGGCCGGCCTCGCCGTGCACGCGGGGCACGGCCTGACCTACGAGAACGTGGGACCCGTGGCCGCGCTGGCGGACGTCGAGGAGCTGAACATCGGCCACTCCATCCTCAGCCGAGCGGTCTTCACGGGGGTCGGCGAGGCGGTGCGGGAGATGCGCCAACGCATTGACCGCGCGCGCGTTACGGCATAGCTTCGCAGACCATCGGCACTCCGGGGACCCGCGGAATGGAGCAGTCGAAGGCCGCGCTCGATTTCTTCGTGCTCGAGGCGAGCGACTATCTCGAACGCCTCGACCTCGTGGCGCAGGCCCGGGCCGGCACCCAGCCGGCGGGCGACGAGCTCGTCCGCCTCGCTCGCGCGTTCCGCGGCAGCGCCCTGATGGCGAAGCAGCAGGTGATGGCGCGCGCCGCCCAGGGGCTCGAGGCCGCGACCCGCGCGATCCGCGACGGGCGCCTCGCCTGGGACGAGCGGACGCGGGGCGAGGTCGTCCGCGCCGTCGACGACTGCAAGATCCTCCTCCGCCGGGTGACTGCCCCCGAGGCCGGCGACGCCCAGCGAGCGGAAGCGATCGGGCTCGGCCTCGAGCGGCTCGCGGGCCCCTCGGCCGCGGCCGCGCCGCGCTCGTACCTCGAGGGGGTGGACGCCGGCGGACGCGCCTTCGTGGGTCGCGAGGTGGCCGCCATCGCCAGCACGCTCGACCGCGTCGCCCGGTCGCTGACGCAGGACCCGGGCAACCGCGAGGTGCTGCAGGGCGTGGGGCCGGCGATGTCGCAGCTGCGCGGCGTGGCGATCCTCAACGACCTGCCCCCGCTGGCCGACCTGCTGGCGGCAGTGGACGGCGCGGTGAAGGTCGTGCGCGCGACTCCGGGACCGGTGCAGCCGGAGGCCGCGGGCGTGTTCGACGCCGCGGCCCACGCGCTCGCCCGCGCGGCGCGCGAGGTCGTCGACGCGGGCCGCCCCGTGGCGGAGTCGCTGGAGGCGCAGGGCTTCGCCGCCGCGCTGCACCGCGCCTTCGTGCGCCTCGGGGACCCCGTCCCGGTCGAGCTGCTCTGCCCCGCCGACGCCACCAGCCCCATCGTCGAGGCGGGCACGCCGCCCGCCGGAGGCGCCGCGCCGCCGCGCCTGGAGCTGGTCAGCGAGGGCGAGTTCCTCGCGGCCGCCGCCGCGGAGCTGGGCCGGGCCGACCTGGCCGTGGTCCGCGACCTCCGGCTGTTCGTCATCGGCGCCACGCTGAAGCCTCTGATCGCGACCAACGGCTCGCCGCTCGGCAGGGCGCTCGCGGCGTTCGCCGAGGCCGGCTGGTGGGCGATCGGGACCGGCGCGGCCGCCGCCGAGCCGGAGCGCTTCGCGGAGGTGGTGAGCGACGCGGCCTCCACGCTCCAGTCCGCCGACCGCGGCGACGAGGGTCGGATCGCGCAGCTGCTCGCGGCGCACGCCAGCCGGCTGCTGCTGCGCCTGCCGTACCCGCCGCCGGCCCCCGCGCCGGCCGTGGAGATCCCTGCTGCGCCGGCCCCTGCTCGGGTCGCGCCCCGTACGACGGTGCGGCGCCCCATCGTGGTCACCCCCGCGGAAGAGGGCGGGCTCGCCGCGTCGTGGAGCGCGTACGAGGAGCTCGTCGCCCGGTGCGGTCTCACGGGCGGCTCCTTCGCCGAGTTCCTGGGCGTCGCTCCCGCGGCCCCGCCGCCGCGTCGCGCCGAGCCGGAACTCGTGCCTGCCGCCGCCGAGCTGCCGATCGTCCCCATCGAGTCCCTCGCGCCGACCGAGCCGGACGTCGTGCCGATCGAGTCGCTCCTCTACGACCGTGCGGGCGCGGGCGGCCGCCTCCGCGACATCCGCCACGAGCTCGACGCCGCCCTCGCCGCCGCGGGCACCGACCGGGCGATCCGCGACCTCCTAGGCGAGGTGTTCGATCTCGTCGACATCGGCTTCCACTCCACACGCTGACACCGCCGGTGGGGCCGGGCGGCGGTCGCGGTTCTGGCCGACCGCGCTCGGCCTCGGCGTCTCGGCGGTCTTCCTGTACCTCGCGCTGAAGGACGAATCGCTCGCCGCCATCGGCCGCGAGATCGCCGACGCCAACTACGCCTGGTTCCTCGCGTCCGTCGTCATCGCGACGCTCACCTTCCCGGTGCGGGCGGTGCGCTGGCGCATAATGCTCGCCAGCACCGCCGAGGTCCCCCGCCTCGGTCCGGTCTGGCGGGCGACGGCGATCGGGTTCATGGCGAACAACATCCTGCCGGCGCGGGGCGGCGAGCTGGCGCGCGCCTACGTGGGCTCGCGCCTCGTCGGGGTGCCGTTCACCACCGCCCTCGGCTCGATCGCCGTCGAGCGGCTGTTCGACGGCCTGATCATCCTGCTGCTGCTCTCCGTCGCGATCGCCGACCCGGGCCTGACCGCCGCGGCGGCCATCGGGGGCAGGAACATCGCGACCGGGGCGACGTGGGCGGGACTGATCTTCGCGGCCGCGCTCGGCGTGCTGTTCTTCGTGGTCCACGCGCCGGCCGGAGTGCTCGCGGTCGCGGCGCGCGCGCTGCGCCGCCTGCTCGCGCCCCGGGCCGCCGAGTTCCTGATCGGCCTCTCGCGCAACTTCATCGAGGGGCTGTCCATCCTCCGCGCGCCCCGGGACTTCGCCCGGGTGGTCCTGTGGTCGCTGGTGCTGTGGCTGGTCAACGCGGTGGCGTTCTACACCGGCTTCCTCGCCTTCCATCTCGACGGCCTGCCGCTCACCTCCGCGCTGATGCTGCAGGGCGTCGTCGCGATCGGCGTGGCCATCCCCTCCTCGCCCGGCTTCTTCGGGCTGTTCGAGTACGCCTCGCGCGCCGGGCTCGGCCTCTACGGCGTCGCCACCACGGGCGCGGTGAGCTTCGCGCTGGGCATCCACCTCGGATGGTTCGTGCCGATCACAGTGATCGGGCTGTGGACGCTGGCCCGCGCCAACCTGTCCCTCGGGGACCTGCGCGGCCGGCAGGAGGACACGCCGTGACACCGAAGCGGGTGCGCGCCATCGCGCCGGCGAAGGTCAACCTCTGGCTGAGGGTCTTCCGCCGCGACGCCAAGGGGTATCACGCCATCGAGACGCTGTTCCAGATGGTGAGCGTGGCCGACGAGATCGTCGTGGAGCGCGGGGCCCCCGGCGTGCGCCTCCTCGGCGCGCCGCCGGCGCTGGGCCCCAGCGACCAGAACCTCGCCGTCCGCGCGGCGCGCTGGTTCCTCGCCGCCGCCCGGGTCGAGGGCGGCATCACCATCACGATGACGAAGCGGATCCCGTGGATGGCGGGACTGGGAGGCGGGTCCTCCGACGCCGCCGCCACGCTGGTCGCCCTCAACCGCCTCTTCGGCGACCCGCTTCCCGCCGGGGACCTGCTGGCGATGGGCTCGGGCCTCGGCTCCGACGTTCCGTTCTTCCTCTCCGGCTCGCCCCTCGCACTCGCCTGGGGGCGTGGCGAGCGCCTCCTCGCGGTCCCGGCGCTGCCGTCCCGGCCGCTCCTGATCGTACCTCCGCCAGCTCAGGTCCGGACGGCCGACGCGTACGACTGGCTCGACAAGGACCGCGGGACCGCCGACTCCGGCGAGTTCGCGGCCGTGGTACCGGCTTCCGCCCTGGCCTCGTGGGAGGAGGTGCGCCGGCTGGCGCACAACGACCTCGAGCCCGCGGTCGCCGGGCACCTGCCCGAGATCGGCCACTGGCTCGACCGGCTGCGCGCCACTTCCACCTTCCTGGTGCTCCTGGCGGGCAGCGGCGGGGCGATGGTCGCGATCTACCAGAACGAGTCCCAGCGCGACGCCGCGTGGCAGAGACTGGGAGCGGACGAGGCGATACTCAGGGGAGAGACACTGGAGAGTCTCCCCCAGCTCGAAGAGCAGTGAGCAGTCGCTAAGTCGCTAGGTCGCCAAGTCGCTAAGGAACAGCAGGGATCAGGGGACAAGGAGAGGGAGCGGACCGGATGCGGCCGCCCCCTCTGATCGAGTCCGTCCTTAGCGACTTAGCGACTTAGCGACTGCCTACTGGTCTAATACGGACAGCCGAATCCCTCCCCCTGGCTTGTCCAGCACCAGCACCGTCCGCTTCTCACCGCTCGCGAGGTCGAAGCTCACCCGCGCCGTCGTACCTTCCCAGCCGAGGGATACCTCCGAGGGCTTCCGCCACGCGCGGATGTCCCACACGCCGACCGTGCTCTGGAAGTAGGGGTGCAGGAGCGGGGTGCTCATCGAGCTGTCGTAGAGGAAGGGGAACTGCCACTCGATGGTCGTCCCCCAGTCGGGCTGGGTCCGGAACACCTGGATCTCGCCTGCGTTGGGCGCGAGGTGCAGGACGCGGACCTTGGTCGCGCCGGCGGGGACGACGGCGTTGGTGTCGTCGAGCGTCGAGGCCGCCATGGTCCCGCCGACGCGCACCGCGGCGATGGTGCGCATCGCGCCGGCCTCGGTGCGGACCCGCAGCGTCACCAGGACCGACGTGCCGGACGGCCGCAGCGAGACCGTGTGCTCGCCCTCGTCCTGCGGCACGCTGTCGAGGTCCCCCGGCGCCACGGCCGACACGGCGAGATCGCCGTCCACGAACACGTCCACCGGCTGCGTGTAGGCGTTGACGACGCGGAAGCCCTGGACCTGGGCATCGGGTCCCGACGCGGCGTCCCCTCCGCAGCCGGAGAGGAGGCCGGCGAGCAGCGAGCACGTGACAGCGGCTTCGAGTCTCATCGGGGCAGCCTCAGCGCGAGCCGACGCACATCAATGGGCACCGCCGTCAAGCGCGCGTCAAGGCGAGGCGGGCGCTATCGGGCCGCAATGCCTGCGGCTAGGTTCCACGCGGACGGCGATGGCCTCGACTGGGGCGATCGCGGCGGGCGCCCAGGGCACAGGGCTCGCCGCGCGACCTCCCGAGCCGCTGCCGACTCAGCCGCCCACCGACTGGGGACGCCATGACGGAGATCCGCTTCATCTGCCCCGACTGCGAGCACGAGTTGGAGCGTGACGGAGGTGGCCTGCGTTGCGCACAGGGCCACACTTTCGCGGCGACGTCAGACGGGATCCTCGACCTGCTTCCCCATGTCGTGCCGGACTCACTGCGATCTGAGGCGGCGTATCACGGGAGCCTAGCGGGCGAGTGGATCGCGCTCAACCAGCTTGACGCACCACGGAACCAGTTCTACCACCAGGCAATCATCGACTTCATCGCCGCGCGGGCCACCGAGGCCAGCAACGTCCTCGAGATCGGCGGCGGGCCGGGCTTCGATCTCCGGAGCTTTCTGGCGTCGGGGACGCCGTTCGAGCACTACGTCTTCTCTGAGACGTCGGTAGGCCTGACGGCCCACGCCCTTCGGGAGTCCGCGCAAGTCGCGGCGGCTCGCGGCGTCCGCGCCAAGGTCATCTTCTGCACGATTGAGGTCGAGCACATCCCGTTGGCCAGCGCGCAGTTCGACTTCGCCTTCCTCATCGCCGTGCTGCACCGCGTGCCGCACCCTGAGCAGGCGTTGAGCGAGCTCGCTCGGGTGACGGCGCCGGGAGGCCATGTTCTCTTGGGCATCGAGCCGAACCGATTCTGGGCCAAGGCCACCGCGGTGGCCGGGCGTCTGGTCCGCCGCGTGCTCCTGACTCGGCCCCACTCGCAGGTGGACGAAGCCGGGAACGGGTTCACCGTGGCGCAACTCGAGGAGATCGGCTCGCGATGCGGCCTTTCTCTTGTCGGGCTATCCCCGGTGTGGCTCATCTGCGGTTTCGTGCACCACGGGCTGGAACTGCTCTACCGCCTTCTGCGGCTCAAGCGCAGGATCGTGCTCCCACCCCAACTCGAGCAGGCGATCGTGCGACTCGATGAGGCGCTGCTGCGCTTTCCAGGCACACGCAGACTGGCCTGGCACTACACGGCCATGTTCAGGAAGTGGCGACGCGACTGACCGTCGGCGCGAGCGGTGACGACGGCGCACTCGCGCGCGGCGGACCGGGGCCCATCGCCTCCTAGCGCGGTGCCGGCCGCTGCAGGAGCCCGTATCGCAGTCTCCACTTGAGCCTGTGGGTGGCCCGCCATCGACCTATGAGTGCGAGGAAGGGCTGGGCGAGGAGAGCTCCCGCGCTGATCAGCCGTTCGGGCGACGGCTGCCGGTCGTGCAACTCCCTGGCACGCCCCTCGTCGTCGAGTTGCCGATGGGTCACGAGACGCCCGATCGTCCCCAGGCAGAACCGACACTCGGGAAGCGGCGTCGGCGATGCGAGATACTCCGCGAGGTCGCGCGCCAGGGTGTTCGTGCCGCGTATCGTGACACCGCGGTCACGCTCCTGCCTCTCCACCAAACCGAGACGCCTCAGCCGCGGCGCGAGATACGGCGCGACGGCGCACTTGAAGACCGCCCCCTCGTGGATCTGGATGCAGCTCCACGCATGCGCCGAACGACATGTGGTGTACACGGTCTGCACGAGCGACCTGTCCTGGATCGGCGAGTTCAGGATCGTCAGCCGGAAGTTCCGCACGTTCCGCCGCCACACGGCGACCCCATGGCGGGCGGAGAGGCGCCGAAGGGACGCCCAGTCCCAATGGTGAGGCACGCCGGGGTACACGTCGATCCACAGGCGGTCGATACGCTCCAGCACGCCGGGGGTCAGGCGTTCCGGTAGCGTGCCGTTCGTGATCAGCGTGACAGTCTCGGCGACACCGCTGCCGCGGATGACATCCAGAACCGCTTCGAGTCTCTCGTGCAGCAGGGGCTCACCGCCCGTCACGCGGATCTCGTCGGAGTGCATAGCCTCACGCAACACCGCGAGATCATCCGCCAGACGCTCCGGCACTATGGCCCGTGGAGGAAGATGCGGCGCGGAGTGGTTGCAGTGCGCGCAGCGAAGCGTGCAATGATCGGTGACGCCCACCTCACAGGAGGCGACGCGCAGCCTACCTGGTGACACTGGCGGCCTCCCCAGACGCACCCAGGGTCGTCGTCACGCGCTCGCCGCCGGCGTTTCCTGAAAGCGCCAAAGGAGTCTGTCGACCAGCGCCCACGCGTCCTGCGCTCCGTCCACAATCGCCCGGAAGGCGCTCAGGTCGTCCGTGCCCTCGACCTTCACGCGGGGGAGGAGGAACGGATCTTCGCCTCCCACAATGGCGCCGTGCTGCGCGCTGAACGCGCACTCATAGCCCGCCGCCCGGACCGCCGCACCGGCCAGCGTTCCCGTGTCAGCTCGAGTCCCGTAGGGATAGGCGAACGCGCGGACCGGCCGGCCGACGGCCGACTCCACGAGATGCCGGGCATGGGCCGTCTCCCGCCAGAGGTCAGCGTCCGACACCACGCCCATCGACGTGTGGCTCCAGCCGTGCGCCCCGACCTCGAAGCCGGCGGCGACGCACGCCCGCACCTGTCCCCAGTCCATATGCTCCGGCGTGCCGTCGCCGGGCTGCGTCCCGGCTTCCCGGATCAGCCCTGCCGGAACGAAGAACACGGCGGGGATGCCTCGACTGGAAAGCACGGGGACGGCCTGGCTCCAGGCGTCACCGTAACCGTCGTCAATCGTGACCAGAACTGCACCGTCGGGAGCGCGCGCCGCTCCCTCACGCACCGCGAGCACCCGCGTCAGCGAGACACAGCGCTCCCGCTGCGACAGCCAGTCCATCTGCTGCGCGAACGACGTCGGGGAGACACTGAACGGGTCCGACTGGCAGTCGCGGATGTGATGGTACGTGAGGACCCGGAGGCGGGGTCGCGGGTCCACCGTACCGCGCAAGGCGAGCCAGCCCGAGTGCCGCGTGGTGGCGCGGACGGCCGCCCGCGCAGCGCGCTTCAGGTGCGACCGAAGCGGCGCCATCACGCGGCCATCCGAGTTCTGAGGACCAGTACGCGCAGCAGGAACAGCGGGTTGTCGACGAGGTACCGCCGGCACTTGTGGGGCTGCCGAAGCAGGATGCACGCCCATTCCAGGCGCGACCGCCTGACCCAGCGGGGCGCCCTGGCGATGAGCCCTGCATGGTAGTCCAGGAATCCACCGACGCCGACGGCAACACACGGTCCAAATCGACCAAGGTTGCGGTCGATCCACAGCTCCTGCAGCGGACTTCCCCGCCCCACGAGCAGGATGTCCGGCTTGGCGCGCGCGATCCGCGAACAGATGTCGCGGTCGACGCCTGCTTCGAAGTAGCCGGGCGCGCACCCGACTACCTCCAGACCCTGATGCGCTGCGCGCAGCTGCGCTCCAGCCCGCTCGGCGACTGACGGACGGCCCCCGATGAGGAAGAGGCGGATCCCTCGCGGGGCGAGCCGGGCGAAGACCGCTGGGAGCAGGTCGGTACCCACTAGGTTGTCCGCGAACGCCAGACCCAATGCCCTCCCTGCGAGCGCCACCCCGATCCCGTCGTTGAACACCAACGAACCCCGCTCAAGGCACGCCCGGTATCCGGGGTCGGCCCACGCCATGCGCGCGTTGTTGATGCCGACGAAGTAGATCGCGCATGGAGCAGCGCGACCCACGGCGTCCACGACGGCCTGCTCCGCCTGGCGGAACGTCAGGCAATCAAGGCTCAGTCCGGAGAAGAGGAGGCGACGGTTCGAGCGCGCAGACGCGCACGGCAGCACGGGATCACGCCGCGCGACCGCGCAGGGCACGTCGGAGCTCCGTGCCCACGGGGGCGGCATCATCTCGGACCCTCGGCCAAGCATCGCAGGAGGCGTGCATACTGCTGGCCGCACGCAGCCCAGTTGAACCGGGCGCCCAGGCGAGTCCGAACGCGGGTCACGTCGGCAGCGGACATCCCCATGACCTCATCCA
>Ga0316620_10000945_pt1 | contig 12120 bp, 6 predicted proteins | sample OWC_Aug_M1_C1_D5_FD_207651 | JGI IMG/M metagenome (GOLD analysis project Ga0316620, IMG submission 207651) | Wetland soil microbial communities from Old Woman Creek delta, Ohio, United States - OWC_Aug_M1_C1_D5_B | ecosystem: Environmental > Terrestrial > Soil > Wetlands | place: USA: Ohio... | reverse complement strand
TTACGGACGAATTCGACGTTGAAGTAGCCCAGGTTGAACTTATCCGGCGCCTTGGCGACAAGGGGCTCCTTAGGGGCGTTCCTGAACTTAATCGCCAGACCGTCCTTTTCCACGACCAACCGGTACTCCGACCCAAGCAGTTCCTCGCTCTTGTACAGCCCGGCGAATTCCTGGAGCTTTAGCGGGGTCAAGGGAGCGAGCGGCGCGGCCTTGACCAGCTTGAACGTTTCATCATTGCCGATTCGGGCGGTAGCCTGGAGCGGCTTTCCCTTGGCAGGCGGGGCGAATTCCAGGGTGATCTCCTCGGGCGCGTCGATCACCACAAAAGTTGTCGGGCTCACGGGAACCATATGAAACGGCTTGCCCAGGCCGTCGATTTCCAGCTTGTCCTCCTTGACGGAAAAAGAGATCCACATCCCGAACTTGTCGTCCTGGTAATTTCCCGCTTTGGCTTCGAGCTCCTGGGGGGACAGCTTGATGGACTCGACCTTCTTCGCCTCGGCCTTGGGGACGTCCTTAAGCAGGTCGGCCAGGAAGATATCGGCCACTTTGAAGCAAAGACCCGAGGGGTCTATGGAGCTCAGGTTGGCCAGGCAGATGACCGAAAACTTCCGCTCGGGGAAGCGGATGAAGCCCGCCCGGAACCCGGCCCAGGCGCCGCCGTGTTCGACGACCTTAAGCCCTTTGTATTCGGTAACGACGAGGCCGAAGGCATAGTCGAGCTTTTTTCCGTTATTGAGCACACCCACCGTATGGAGCATATCCATCAGGTCCTTGCCCAATTTATTGTTATAGAACGCCTGGTCCCAGATATACAGGTCCTCGACAGACGTGTAGATATTCCCGTCCCCTGTCTCGTCCCAGTTGCTCATGTCGAGCTTGAAGCCTTTGTCGGTCTTGTCGTAACCGCTGGCCCTTTCCTTGACGATCTGGGTGTGGTCGTCCTGGAAGATCGTATGCCGCATGCCGAGAGGTCTGAAGATCCGCTCCTGGGCGAATTCGTTCAGACTCTTGCCGCTCACCCGCTCGACGATCTGCCCCAGCAAAAAGAAGCCGGTGTTGGTGTAAGAATATTCCTCTCCCGGCAGGTAATTCAGCCTCTTTTGTCTGGAGATCACCTCAAGGGATTCTTCGACCGTGGGAGAGTCGGACTCCGGCCTGAACCCCGAAAGTTCCAGGAGGGCGTTGTAGTCGCGGAGCCCGCTTGTATGGTGGAGGAGGTGGTCGATAGTGATCGTCTTTTCGTAACGGGGAAGCTCCGGAATATGCTTACGGACGTCGTCGTCCAAAGAGATCTTGCCATCCCTGACCAACATGGCCACACAAGTGGCCGTAAATTGCTTGGAGGTCGAGCCGATGTCAAAGATCTTGGTGGGCGTCATGGCCAGCCCGTCCTCGATCTTCGCCATGCCGTAGCCTCGCTCGTAGATGATCTGCCCGTCCTTGACCACGGCCAGGGCGCAGCCCGGAGAGACTGTCGTATCCCACTCGGCGAATAGCTTGTCGATCTTGTCCGTCTTTTCGTCGGCGGCGATGAGCCCGGCAAGGAATAAAAGAACGGTAACCGCCATAAAGACTCTGGAGATGCGAATCCTGTTCTTCATGAAAACCTCCTAGAGAATAGATGGGGGGAGAAAGCCGCCCCTCCCCCTCATCTCGTACGAAGATTAGAAGTAGAACTTCATCCCGACCCGGAAGTACCTTGGTTCACAGGCCGTTAAGGCCTTACCGTAGGTGTTCAAGGTCACCCTGGATTCCACCGAGGTCTCCACGCCGCGGTTGAAAATATTGAACGCGTCAAAGATCAGGCTGACCTTCATCCTCTGGCTGAAAGCGAAGACCTTTTCCGCCCTGAGGTCAAAAGCAACTTGGGCCGGAAGCCTTTTCGACCCCCTGGATGTGACATTGACACTGGGGCTCCCTGAAACGGAGGAAACCTTCACGTACGGGGTCCAGTTCCAGCCGCTCTGGTAGGAGAATCTCGGGGTCAGAACGATGTCGAAGGGCAGAACGACCGTTCCAAACAGGTTGAAGGAGTGGGGAGCGTCATAGGGCAGGTAGCCGTAGGCATTGATCTGCCTGTTGGGCGTTTCGTAGAAAACCCCTCCCCATGATGCCGTCGTGCTGTTGGTATGGTTTCCCTTGGTCTGGCTGTAGGTGTAGTCGAAGTGCAGCATCCAGTTATTGGAGAGCCTTTTGTTGATGGAGAAGGTGATCCCCTTGTATGTGTTCTTGGGTGTAACGATCACGGAACCATATTCCCCGGCTCGAGGATTGCCGATGACAAAATGGTCCTCGGGGGACGATTCGGACCTGTCATAGAGCGTGATTGTCTGCTGATTGCCGTTCTCGTCCCTGTAGGTATAGGGGAATTGCACCCAAGAGGCCGTTTCGTTCATCCTGGCGATGAAGTCCTTGTAGACGCGGTACATGAACGTCACGCCGACGGCGATATCTTTGAACATCGTCCTCTCCAGGCCGATCGTGAACTGGTCCGAAAAGGGAACGCGGACGGTGGGAGCCATCGCCGTGTTGGCGGAATAGGCTTGCCTCCAGACCTCGATTTTACTTCCGTCGGGAAGGACGTCGTACATGATCCAATCCTGATAACCGGGGTCGGCGCCGTTGTAGAAATATGTCTTAAAGGACTCATGGAAGCGCCCGTAATGGGCTTTGAAGGCCGTCGTGTGGTCCCCGAAAACATCGAAGGTAAGACCGAGCCGGCCTTCCCATGAGCTCTTGGGCTTGAAAAAGGCCGCCTCGCCGTAGTTGGGGAGAAATCCCCTCTGCATGCTCCAGCGGAGGCCGGGGTTTATGGTCAGCCGGTCGCTTATCTTCCAGGAATCCTGGACGAAAGCGGAGGCCCTCCAGCCGTTAGCCTTTAGGTCATAGCCATAGGAATAGGCGTATGTATGATATTTGTAATCGTAATAGCTGTAGATGTTATCCGAATAATTGAACCCCCCCGGGTATCCGGATTTTACATTATCGAACCCGTTAAGGTACTCGACCCCTATTTTGAAATCGTGGGATCCTTTTATGAAATCCTCGGCGTGATGGGAGAGGGAGGCGCTGCCCGTGAAATGACTCGACTCGGATTCTCCCCAGTAGCCATAATTACCGCTGTACATCCCCGTCAGGGCATCATAACGCTGGGGAACAGTCTTCCCCTGATTGGGTCTCTGGTCATACAGGCTGTAGTAGTAGCCCAGCTTAATCTCGGCGAATGTGTTTTCCGAAAACGTTTGGAGCAGATTGAAAGACATCGGCATACCTGGACCGACGTCGTAATATGTCGCCTCCAGAGGCCTATCGACGCCCAATTCCCTATTGAAGACCTGGAAGTACTCGTATTCGACAAAGGCCGAGAGCCGGGTGTTCTTTCCGGCCTGATAGGTCAGCTTGCCGAAACCCTTGGGGATCTGCTCCGACTCCCTTTCCTTGAAAACCACCCCGCCCCCCATGATCTCGGTATCCCCTTGGATGAAGCCGCCAGAAACATAGAACCAAAGTTTATCCTTGATAATGGGGCCGCCGATCCCGAAATGGGCGTCGAAATAGAGAGTGCGGGGAGGCGTCGTAAACAGAGAGAACTTAGGGTCGGTCGCACTAAAATTCTTCTGGTTCCAGCTCAGGGGGGAGTAGGAGGTCGCGAACAGGCCTTCAAACGTGTTTCCGCCGCTTTTGGTGATCAAATTCAAGACGGCGCCGGTGAAGTTGCCGTATTCGGCATTGGCCCCCGACCCCGAGACCTGGGCCTCCTCGAGGATGTTCATGTCGGGGTATTGCCAGTCCGCCCCGGAGCCTACGTAAGTTAGAAGGCTCTGGCCGTCCAGTTGCCACTGGTTGCTGACCCTCGACGGCGCGCCCATGGCGCTGTCATCCTTGATGCCCGGCGCCAGGTTGATCAAACTTGTAGAGCTTTTATATCGCATCTCCTCGCCGACCGTTTCGATCATCTGTTTGTCGAGGTTGACCGCGTTCATCTGGGAATCCTTGACATCGATGAGAGGTGTCGTCCCCGTGACCGTCACCTCCTCCGCCAGCTTGCCGATCTTGAGAGCGAGGTCGACGGTGATGGTTTGACCCACGAAGATTTGGATGGCTTCCCTCTTGGCGGTTGTGAATCCCGCGAGCGAGGCTTCAAGAACGTAGATGCCGCGGGGAAGGGCCGCGAATCTGTACCTCCCCTCTGCCGAAGTAGCCTTGCTTTGAGCTCCTCCGATGAGGTCTGGAGAGGATATCTTGATCTGGGCTCCGGGAAGCGGGTTACCCTCTTCGTCGGTGATCTTTCCTTCGATCGACCCTGTGGTCCCGCTCTGGGCATAAGACATGCCGGAAACCAGGCCAAAAATGATAAGAGCAGACAGCAGGGAGAATAATTTTTTCTTCATTAATTCCTCCTTCGATCCTAGGCCTCGATGGGCCCTTGACTCAATCCCCTCAATTGTCCCTATGTCCACTTTCTTCCCGATGTTAAAGTCTTTCTTTAATTCACCTCCTCAGCAATTTATAAAATATATCCTATAAATTTTCAAGCAATTTGTGTGCCAATTCTGTTCGCTATTTTTAATTCTTTATCTATATTAATATCAATGATTTTATTTAATAACAGGGGCGGCTTCATTATAAATGATTCAATTTATTGAATATAGTCCATATATTTGGTCGTTTTGTTTCTTTCACAGAAAGTCTTTTCAAATTTGAAAATTTATGGTACTCTGTTTTTTTTTATGATCAATCTTAGGACAAAGGTGACCCATCATGAAAAGAGTCGCGGTAAGAATTCTGGTTGCTAGCTTCTTGGCGGTTCTATGCTTCCCGGCCCTCGGACTCGGCCAGGAGGAAGACGATATGGCCCAGCTCGCCGGCAGAGTCCTGGATATGGAGAAAAAACCGATCGCTCAGGTCGAAATCCAGCTCAAACATCTGGGGACGGGACAAACGCTGTCGACAAAAACGAATAAGAAAGGGGAATTTACTTTCCGGAAACTTTTTCCGGGCAAATATTCCCTGACCTCTGTTTACGAGGGCTATAAAAGCGTCAATCAAGAACTCGAACTTGAAGGGGGTGACTCCCGGGCGATTGAGATCGGCCTGGCCAAAGCGCTGAGCGAAGAACAGAAGAACCAACAGGAAGCCCTGGCCTCGTTTCAAAACGGAGTAAGCCTGGCCCAGCAGAACAAGATCGACGAGGCCGTCGAGGCCTTCCGGAAGGCGGTCGAGCTCAAGCCGGACCTCGCCGAAGCCTATATCAACATGGGACTTCTATGCTTCCGGCAGGACAAAATCGACGAGGCGGAGAAAGCCCTGCTCAAGGCCCTTGAGCTTAAACCCGAAGATACGAAGGTCAAGCAGGCTCTGGGCAGCGTCTATTTCGAAAAGGCCAAAGGATTGCTCCAGCAGGACAAGACCGATGAGGCTCTGGACATACTCAAGCTTGCCTACGGCTACAATCCGACCGATCCCTACACGAACTATCTACTAGGCTACGCCTATTCTCAAAAAGGTCTGAAGGAGGAAGCCATCAAGTCGTTTGAGACCTTCCTCCAGCTCGAACCGAACGCTCCCCAGGCGGCCCAAGTCAAGGAGATCATCGAGAACCTTAAGAAACAAAAATAATGACCGCCAAGCGCGATCATGAGAAAAATACGGCCGGCGAAGGGCATTCCGGAAGCCGCTTCCTGCTCTGGGCCGCGGGCGTTGCCGCCGTCGGCTTCCTGATCTATCTCGGGCTGAATAAGGGCTTTTTCAAGAAAGGGCCGGGCATGTTCCCGGATGCCAACGTCCTCCTTTTCACCCTGGACACGACCCGGGCCGACCGCATCGGGTGTTACGGCTACCCGAACGTCCGGACGCCTAATATCGATGGACTGGCCGCGCAGGGGGTCCTTTTCAAGAATGCAACGGCCCAGGCCCCTCTGACTCTACCCTCCCATTCATCGATCTTCACCGGAACATATCCGTTCATCCATGGTGTCAGGGACAACGGCGGCTTCTACCTGGAGCCAGAAAACGTCACTCTGGCCGAACTCCTGAAGCCAAGAGGCTTCACGACGAGCGCGTTCGTCGGCGCCTTCGTCCTCGATTCCCGCTGGGGCCTTAACCAGGGTTTCGATTATTATTATGACAATTTCGATTTCGCCAAGTATAAGAAGATCAGCCTCGATTCCGTCCAACGTGAGGGGGGCGAGGTCGCCAAGGCCTTTTTCGACTGGTTTAAAACGAATGGGGACCGCCGATTCTTCAGCTGGATCCATCTCTACGATCCCCATACCCCTTACGAGCCCCCCGAGCCCTACAGGAGCGAGTATTCCGGCCGGCCATGGGGGCTGTACGACGGCGAGATCGCTTACGTGGATTCCATCATCGGGAAGGTCCTCGAAAGTCTCCGGGAAAAGGGGGTTCTGGACAAGACCATCATCATCATCATGGGCGACCACGGGGAAAGCTTGGGGGAACACGGCGAGAGTTCACATGCTTTTTTCATCTACGATTCCACCGTTTCCGTCCCTTTGATCCTGAGGCTCCCCGCCTCGAACCTCAAAGGCAAGGTCATCGATGCCCAGGTAGAGAACGTGGACATGATGCCCACTCTTCTCGACCTCCTGGGGATCGCGGTTCCCAAAGAGGTTCAGGGAAGGAGCCTGGTCCCCCTCCTGGCCGGGGGCCGGGCTGGGGCCGAAAGGATGGCCTATAGCGAAAGCTATTACCCTCGATACCATTATGGGTGGAGCGAGCTCAAGAGCCTCCGGACGGTCACCTATAAATACATCCAAGCGCCGCGGCCGGAGCTTTACGATCTCGTCCGGGACCCCATGGAAAAGAGCAATATCTACGGGCAAAACGGTCCTCAGGCGGAGAGGTTCATTAAAGAACTGAAGAGAATCCAGGAACAATCGTCCGTTCAGGGGACCGGGGAGAAAGCCCCTCGGCAGCTGGATAATGATACCCTGGAAAAGCTGAAAGCCTTGGGCTACGTCGGCGGGTTTACATCGAGGGCGAAACTCGACCGCTCCGAAGGCCTCTCCGACCCAAAGGACAAAATCCATCTCTATAACAAGATCAAGCAGGCCGAGGGAGCATCGGCCGACCGCGAATACGACGAAGCCTTAAAAAAGATCGGCGAGGTTATAGATGAAGACCCGGGGATCATGGAAGCCCGTCAAGTCCGGGGGAATATCTATTTGGAGCTCGATCGCCCTGAAGAGGCCGTCGAAGAGTGCCGGGCGGCATTGGAGATTGACCCCGAGTTCGGGGCGGCAATCTTCACCATGGCCCAGGCGTACAGGAAACTTAAGAAGCCGGACGATGCGGCTGCCGGCTTCCGGCGCCTCCTCCAGCTCGACCCGAAGGATCCGAAACCCCATGTCAACCTCGGGGAGATCTCTCTGGTTCTTCGGGATTTCGACGCGGCCATCTCCCATCTGGAGAAGGCGATCGCCATAGACCCGGAACACAGCGCCGTCGCCCATAATCTCCTGGGCTCCGCCTATCTTGAAAAGAAGATGCTGGAGCCAGCGGAACGGGAGATTCGAAAGTCCCTCGAGATGCGACCTCAGATCCCGGACGCCCATTACAACCTGGGTCTTCTGTATGAGGAGAAGGGCGATCTCCAAAGAGCCGCGGAGGAATACCGGAAAGAGATCGAGATCCACCCCGCCGCCTATCCCGCCTATTTCAACCTGGCCCTGCTCTGCGGCAAGACCGGCGACCGGCAGGGCGAATTCGAAAACTTCAAGGAAGCCGTCAAGGCCAATCCCCAATTCGCGCAGGGATGCCTTTTCCTGGCCAAGGCCTATCTCGACCGGAACGAGAACTTTGACGAGGCCATCCTCCTCGCCCGGAAAGGACTGGAATTGGACCCTGAAGCGGAATCGGCTCCCTTGGGGCATTATGTCCTGGCCGATATTTTCAACCGGCTGGGACGCTGGTCTGAATATCGGGAGGAAATCGAAAAAGGCCAGGCTCTCGAAGCCAGGATAAAGAAACGATAAGAATCGGCAGGGCCGGCCCGGAGACCCTTAACTGAGGCTCTTGAGGATCTCCTTCGCCAGCGCCGCATTCGGGTTGTCGGGGTCAAGTTCGATGAACTTCTGGAGCAGGGTCTTGGCCTTGGCCGAATCCCCCGAGCCCAGGAGGAGGATCGCAAGCTGATAATACCCTTCGGAGTAATATGGGTCGAGGGCCAGGAGTTTTTCGAAGGCCCCCCGCGCCTCATCTTTTTTTCCCGTGTTGACAAGACAAACCCCGTAGTTGTAAAAGGCTTCGGGGTCCTGATCCTTCAAGTCAATCGCTCTCCTGTAAAATTCCAAAGCTTTATCGAAAGCCCCCTTTTTGGCCAGGACAATTCCTGAACGGGTCAGGGGCAAAACAAAATCCGCCTTGAGCTCGATTGCTTTCCCGTAATCCTCGAGGGCCTGTTCGTTTCTCCCGGACCTTTCGAGCCCAAAGCCCCGGTAATAATAGAGGACCGCCTCATTAGGGGCCCTGGCGATGGCGTCGCTGAACTTGACGATGGCCTCCTCATATTTCCCGGCCGAGAGGAGCTCCGACCCTCCGCTTATGATCTTTCCCAGGGAAATCCCGCCCGGGGCCGCCCCGCTTCCGCGCTCCAAACGGACGTCCATCGGCGTCGCCAAACCGGGGACGGCCCTGACCGATCCGGACTGGGGGACGTAGCCCTCCTTTTCGAAGGTCAGGCTGTAAGAGCCAGGGACGAGGCCGCTTTTGTAAAAATGGCCTTTCTTGTCCGAACGGAGAACGTAGGTCATGGACTCAGACTTCGAATAGACCAAGGTGATCTTGACGCCTTCCAGGAGCTCGCCGGTCGCCGCGTCCTTGACCAGACCGTCCACAACCCCGGTGATGTCCCCCCCAAGGGGCAGTCTGAAGAAGGCCGTGCCGATCGCCAACGCCAGTATGAAGGCCCTGTTTGTCCTGGTCATGAGGGCTCCTTTCTTTCGTCTTTTTCGTCAGGCTTCGTTTCATTTTTCTTTTTTTCAAGAGCTTCGGCCCTGTCCCAGTAGGTTTTAGCTTTCTCCCTGTCGCCCAGAGAGAAGTAAATGGCTCCCAAGGTCCTGTTGTTCTCCGGCGTGTCTCCGTACTTCCGGACCTGTTCGAAATAGGCGGCCGCCCGGTCGAGCTTCTTGAGCTCGAGGCATGAGTTTCCGAGGAGCAGGAGCACTGGATAGGACTTCTCTACGCCGTCCTCTTCAAGCAGCTCCAAAACCCCAGCATAATCTTTTATTAGATATAAAGCTCTCGCGATGACTGGAATCGAGTCCGAGTTCCAGAGCCGTTGGGGAAGGCTCCGGAAGTGTTCGACAGCCCGGGCTGCATGACCGGCATTCAAGTATTCCTGGCCCAGGATGAACACATAATCGTCCTTCGATGACAGGGGCTCGACGCTTTCGAACTCGATGGGCTTGGGAATATCAAAAGACAGAACGGAAACGATCTTCCGGAGGACCTCAGCTCCTTCCCTGTCCACGACCAGGTCATAATTTCCGGGCCGGACTTCTTTGAGTGGCAGACGAAAGACAAACAGGCTTCCTCGTCGTAATGCGTCCTTGACTTCTACGGTTTCGAACCCTTTGTCTCTAGGGACGAGGACAATCCGGGGGGCCTTGTCCGAAATCAGGATGGCCTCGAGGGTTTCGCCCGGGCCATAGATGGCACGGGGGTCCGAGAGGACCTTGTAGTCTCCGAGACTCAAAGGGACAAAAGACTCCGAGTTCTTCTCCTTAACCTCATAGCCCACAACGGCAGGCATGGCGCCTGGGCCGGTCAGGATTCGTTCCTCGTGGACCGAAAATTCCTCCGTGGTCTTGTTGGTCAGAGTCAGGCTGGCGTCGAAATCGCCTTCGATGATCGGGGCAAGATCATTGAAGACGAATTTCCTTTCCTCCATGGCCTTCTTTTTGGCCTCGTCGAGTTTCAAACGGATCTCTTTTTCCCTCTGGTAGATCGTTCTCCCGGCCGCGTCCTCGACCTTCAAATGGAAGACAAGGTGCGCGGTCTGGAAACCGTCAGGGTTCTTCGCCGTCCGGATGGCGTCCGGAATAAGGGAATAATTGAGAAAACGGATGCCCCTCTGTTCGGTCAGCCAAAAGGCCGCTTTGGCGGCCATCTCTCTGGCCGAATAACTGACGTCGACCGTCCCTTCGACCGCCGAGAAGTTCCTGAGATAACCCTTCTCGGCTTCCTTCTCCGGAAGGTTGTGGATCTGGGCGATGACATTAGCCGAGGAATTCGGGGTCGCGGCGAACCCCGCGTTTGCCTCCTCCGGAATGACGGAAAGGGACGCCCTGGCCAGCTCGGGAAAGCTCGAGCTGATGATCCGGTATGCCTGGGCCTTGCTGACGCTCCCCCGCATGAAGCTTGTGGACAGGATCTCCAGATTGGAGTTGAGCCCGGGATAGAAAAGAACGTAATCCCCGATGTTATTCCGCCGGAAAAACAGCAGGTAGAGCAAGGGGGGTAGCCCCCTCCTCCCCTCGTTCTGGTACAGCCAGAGCTCGCAATCGACCACCTTTTCTGATCCCGAGTAGTTCTGAACCTCCGCGGGCTTTCCCAGGAGGACATAGATCCGGCCCCTATCCGTCCGGGTCCCGCCGTAATGGGCTTCGGCGTACCCCTTTCTCGCGTAATATTCGATCATATATTCGTTCTGGGGAGTTCCGGGAATCGTGTCCCTGGCCTTCCAGAACATCTGCTGGAACCTCTTCCGGTCCTCCTCGGTCTGCAGGCTCTTGAAAACCGCCAGCTCTCTCTTGGTCATGATCGGCCCAACTTCATCGAGCCACAATTTCCACTCCCGGGTCTGTGATTGTGACGAGGCGGGAAAACCGATAAGAAATAGCGCCGAAAAAAGAAGCGAGGTGAAGAGCCTTCTCCGGGTCATGCCGAATCCCGGTTCAGGTGCACCTTCTGAACGTACGGCGATGTCATAGCGGCGAGCATGGCCCCGTAATCGACATCGAATCTCACCTCGTCTCCGACCTGGAGCTGGGCCGTATTCGCGACGGCGATCAGATGATCGCTCGAGGCCCCCAGGATCTCGATGTCGGCCCGCGGGTAGAGCTGGGTGTAAAGGACGTCCTGGCGGCCGATGTTGAGGATAAGGCGTCTGCCGGTGCCGCGGTCTTCGAACTTTGGGATGCTGCCGAACGCGTCGAGGCCGATCTCTCCCCAGGGAACGGATGGTTTGATCTTGGACTCGATGACTTTGGCGACCAGGGTGAACGCGTCATAATGGAGTCCCGGGATTCCTTTTTCCTCCAGGTCCCGTCCCCCGAGGAGGAACGAATCGCCCAGCCGGACGTTATTGACCCGGTTGACCTTGTCGACGGATTTAAGCCAGGAGTATACCGTCGAGCAGCCGGCGGAGACGTATTCCAGCTCAATGTGAAACTTTCTTTCCAAAGCCAGGGCGAGCGAAGAAAGCTCCCCCATGTTCTTTGCGTCCGGCTTGACCCCCCCGAAACAGGCCAGGTTCGCCCCGATGCCGGCAAGACGGATACCCGGAAGCGAGAGGACTTCCGTCACCACACCTTCCAGGTCGTCGGGCATGATACCTTCCCTCAGATCGCCCAGCTCGACCATCAGGATGACTCCATGCCGGGTTCCGTTGCGGACCGCCGCGGCGGAAAGCTCCCGGATGACTTCCGCTTCCGAATTGAAGCTCGTCGAACACTCCCGGACGACGGTCTCCGCTTCCCCCGGGGTCGGCAGGCGGAGGAGGATGAAGGGCGCCCGGATGCCGGCCTCCCGCATCTTCCTGAAATTGGCGATCCTTGAATCGCCCAGAACCGTGATCCCGTTCTTAAGATAGATATCGGCGACAAGAGGGTCCCCGCAAACCCCTTTGGTGACCCCCGTCATCGTCAGGCCTTTGGCCCCGTAAAGCTTGATCACCTCCCTGACGTTGTGACCGATCTTGGCCAGATCGATCTCTATTCTGGGTGTCCTCATGATCATCTGCCCGTGCCGATTATTTTTTCCCCGGCCCGTAGAGCAGCTTCCCCGCCAGCTCTCCACTGTGGGCGCCGTGGTCGATGACGACCTTTCCGTTGACGATGACATAATCGATCCCGACGGGATATTGCTCGGGGTTGG
>Ga0316620_10000943_pt1 | contig 12124 bp, 12 predicted proteins | sample OWC_Aug_M1_C1_D5_FD_207651 | JGI IMG/M metagenome (GOLD analysis project Ga0316620, IMG submission 207651) | Wetland soil microbial communities from Old Woman Creek delta, Ohio, United States - OWC_Aug_M1_C1_D5_B | ecosystem: Environmental > Terrestrial > Soil > Wetlands | place: USA: Ohio... | reverse complement strand
GAGCAGGGGCTGTCGGTCTTCGAAGCAGGCCGGAAGCCCGTTCACATCCCGACCGTTGCCCAGGAGGTGTTTGACGTCACGGGCGCGGGGGACACGGTCATCGCCGCGGCGGCCCTGGCCTTGATGGTCGGAGCGACCATCCTCGAAGCAGCCTGCCTGTCGAACGCCGCGGCCGGCATCGTGGTCGGAAAGATCGGGACGGCGGCGGTAACGCCCGAAGAGCTTATCGCCGCGCTGATTTTGCTATAATAAGGATATGTGCGGAGTCGTCGGAATCTGGGGCAATGATCACATCGTCCGCGACCTCTATCAGGGCCTGCTGGCCGTCCAACACCGGGGGCAGGACGCGGCGGGCATCATCACTTACGACGGACGCTTCCACACCAAGAAGGGCAACGGCCTCGTCCGCGACATTTTCACCGTCGAGAATATCCAGCGCCTCCGGGGGACGATCGGCATCGGCCACACCCGCTACCCCACGGTCGGCGGCGGAGGAGGCGAGGACGCCCAGCCTTTTCAGGTCAACTCCCCCTTTGGCATCATCATGGCCCACAACGGCAACGTCACGAATTACAAGGAACTCAAGGAAGAACTTTTCGAGAAATATCACCGCCTGCTCAACTCGGACTGCGATCTCGAGGTCATCCTGAATATCTTCGCTCAGGAGCTCGGGGACCAGAAGACGAAGGACCTCCTGCCCAGGCACATCTTCAAGGCCGTCGAAGGCGTCTATAAAAAGGCCAAGGGCAGCTACTCGGTCGTCGCCTACATCGCCGGGCAGGGCCTAGTCGCCTTCCGCGATCCCTACGGGATCAAGCCGCTGGCCTACGGCGTCAGGAACGACGGCCTGATCCCGTCATACGCCTTCGCCTCCGAGACCGTCAGCCTGAACCTCATGAACTTCGGCGGCATCAAAACCGTTGAGCCGGGACAGGTCATCTTCATCGACAAGGGCCGCAAGGTCCACGCCCGCCGGCTCGCCGGCCGTCACCACACCCCCTGCCTTTTCGAATGGGTTTATTTCGCCCGGCCGGACTCGGTCCTCGACAGCGCCAACGTCTACAAGGTCCGGGTCAACCTGGGCCGGCTTCTGGCGGCCGAGATCCGGAAGCGCAAGCTCAGAATCGACGTCGTCGTGCCCGTGCCTGACTCGGCCCGTGACGCCGCCATCGAGATCGCCCGCCGGCTCAATCTCAAGTACAGCGAGGCGCTGGTCAAGAACCGCTACATCGGCCGGACGTTCATCATGCCCGCCGACGAAAAGCGCAAGAATTCGGTGCGCCAGAAACTCAATGCGATCGTTTCCGAGGTCAAGGGGAAGCGGGTCCTCCTCGTCGATGACAGCATCGTCCGCGGCAACACGTCGCGGGCCATCATCGAGATGGTCCGGGAGAGCGGCGCCAAAAAAATTTATTTTGCGTCCTACTCGCCCCCGCTCCGCTATCCATGCGTTTACGGCATCGACATGCAGACGAAGACGGAGTTCGTGGCCCGGGACGTGGACGAAGCGACCGTGGCCAAGCGTATCGGCGCCGACAAGGTCATCTACCAGAGCCTCGATTCCCTGAAGAGGGCGGTCAGGCTCGAAAATCCAAAGCTCAAGGAATTCTGCGCAGCCTGCTTCGATGGCGTCTACCCAACCGGCGATGTTTCACCCGAACTCCTCAGGGAGATCGAGGAGGAGCGTACCCTCGCCCACGAGAAGCAGCTGGAATTGAACATTTAGGAGAACATCATGCCCGAAGAGATCGTTCAAAGCTCAGACGCCACGTTCGAGCAAGAAGTCCTTAAGTCCGAGGTTCCCGTGCTCGTCGATTTCTGGGCTCCATGGTGTATGCCCTGCAGGATGATCGCTCCGGCGGTTGAGGAGATCGCCAGGGACTACACAGGGAAACTCAAGGTCGTCAAGATCAACGTGGACGACAACCCAAAAACGTCCGTTTCTTACGGCATCCTGAGCATCCCCACCCTGATCGTGTTCAAGGGCGGTGACGTCAAGGAGACCATCGTCGGCGTCGTCCCGAAGACGAAGATCGGGGAGCTCGTCGGAAAGCACCTCTAGCTACTTCTTTTCGAGTTCTTCGACCCGCGCTTTGAGGCGCTTGAATTCCTTGATCAGGTCATAAAGCCGCGGTGCGGCCGCCCAGAACTTCCGCCACTCTTGGATGTCGAGGTGGGGGCTTCCGGAGACCATCGTCCCTGCCGGTACGTCTTTGGTGACGCCGGACTTGGCCGCTGCGATAGCCCCGTCACCGATGGAGACGTGGTCGGTAATCCCGACCTGGCCGCTGAGGATGGCGTCCCGGCCGATTCTCGAGCTTCCGGATATCCCGACCTGAGCGATGAGAATGGCGTTCTCGCCCACCTCGACGTTGTGCCCGACCATGACCAGGTCATCGATCTTGACGCCCTTCCGGATGATCGTCATGTCCAGGGCGGCCCGGTCGATGGCCGTGTTCGCCCCTATCTCGACGTCGTCCTCAATAATGACCCCCCCCACCTGGGGGACTTTGACCTGCCGTCCGTCCGGCCCCTTGACATAGCCGAAGCCGTCGGCGCCGATGACGCAGCCGTTGTGGATCGTGACCCTTTTTCCGATAATGACGCCCTCCCTAATCGAGACGTGGGAGTGAACGATCGATTCCTCGCCGATTTTCGCCCCGGGATAGATCGAGGCCAGCGGATGGATGACCGCTCTCGGCCCTATTTCGACCTCCTCGCCGACCGAGGCCATGGCGCCGACCGACGCGCCTTCCCCGATCTTGGCCGAGGCCGCGACGAAAGCCGTCGGATGAACGCCGGGAGCTGGGCTCAAGGACTTATAAAATAACCCCATCGCCCGGGAGAAGCACAGATGGGGGTTCGCCGCTTTTATGACCGGGATCCGCCCGAAGCCGCCGCTCTCCCCCTCCGGGATAATGGCCGCCGATGCCCCGCTCGCGAGGAGCTTGGGCTTTAGCTTGGGGCTGACGAGGAAGACGAGGTCGCCCGCTCCCGCCCGTTCCAAGCTCGCCACACCCCGAATTCGCACCTGACCGTCGCCCTCGAACGCACATCCCAGTCTCTCGGCCAGTTCTTGGACCGTCAGTTCCGCTCCCGTCTTACGAAGCATGGGACGTCCTCCTCTCGTTCAGGACTGCGGCCAGCTCCGCCCCCCAGAGCAGGATGACCAATGAAAAGGAGATCCAGAGGAGAAAGAAGATGATCGAGGTCAGCGTCCCGGCCAGGAGCTTAGAGAGGACGATTCCGATGGCCGAAAAATAGGCCACATAGAAGGCGAACATCCTCTTAAAGACCTCCCAGAATAAAGCGGCCACGGCGGCGGAAATTGCGGCTCCTTTGGTGTAGACCTTGACCTCGGGGATGAACTTGTAAAGAGTGAACAGGACGAGGAAAGTCAGGCCGTAGGGCATCAAGTATTGGATGAAAAAGTTGTTGATGAGCGCCAGCGCACCGGGGTTGATGTAATCGGCGACAACTGCGCTTTCACGAAGGCTGCGCTGGAGGGCCGTCCAAACGGCCGTGATCGAAAGCGACAGGAGCATCAGGATGCCGAGGACGATCATGAGGAGGTACTCCATGAGCCGGTTGTAGAAGAACGACTTATGGTAATTCGTCCTAAATATCTGGTTCATGCACGAGATGAGGTTCGAGAATAGGAAACTGGCCGCGACAAACGAGCCTCCGAGCCCGAACAGCCCCAGGTTTGTGATGTTCGTCCCTAATCCCTGGATCTTGGCTAAGAATCCCGGATCGAGCTCAGCGAAGAACTCGTCGGTGAAGATGTTCAGCCCGCGGAACACGATCTCCGAGCTCCCCAGCACCCGGGCCGTAACGTAAGCGGCCAGGGCGATGAGGGGAATGGCGCAGAGAAAGGTGAAATATGAGATGACGATGGCCGAGGTCCAGCACTTGTCTTCGTTGAACCTCTTGATGGATGACGCGACGATCGAAAAAAGCGGAGCCGCCATTAAATTTTTCTGCTGACCAATCCGATACAGGTCAGATTCCCGGATACTTGTTCCACTGGACCATGAGGATGATGATCGTGATCAACAGGGCGTAGATGACCAGGGTTTCAATCAGGACGAGCCCGAAGATGAGCAAGAAGCGGATATGCGGCCCGCCGAGAGGGTTTCGGGAGATTCCTTCGCAGGCCGCGCTGATGGCCTTGGCCTGGCAGAAGGCGCCGATGAACACAGCCAGAGTGATGATCGACGCACCCAGGATGAGGGACAGCTTGAAGAGGGAGAATTTGGCTTCGCTGCTGGTGACGTTCTGGGCCAACAGGGGGGCGCCCGCCAGGGCGACGAAAACCAGCGCGAGCCCGAAGGATTTCATGGTTTTGGACATCTTGCTTCTCCTTAAGGGATTAATGTTCTCCTTCATGGGAGACGGCTCCCGCGATGTAAATGCAGGAGAGAAGGACAAAGACGAATGATTGGATCAGGGATGTAAAGATCGCCATGATCATGAACGGCAAGGGGAGGAAGAAGGGGATGATGGAAGCCATGATCAAGATGAGCAGGTCCTCGGCGAAGATGTTGCCGAAAAGCCGCAACGACAGGGAAACGGGTCGCGAGAAGTGGCTGATGAGCTCGATCGGGAGCATCAAGGGGGCTATGGCCGGGATGGGGCCGGCGAAGGTTTTGAGGTACTTGAAAACACCCTGGGCCTTCATCCCTTGCCAGTGATAGTAGGTGAACACGACCATGGCACAACCCAGGGTTGCGTTGATCTTGCTCGTGGGCGACATGAAGCCCGGGATGAGCCCGACCATGTTGCAGCTGAAAACGAAGATTCCGACCGAGCCGATCACGGGGAGATACTTCTTGCCCTGCTCGCCGATCGTGTCCATGATCAGACCCTCGAAGAGTCCGACAATGAGCTCGAGCGCGGCCTGTCGCTTGGAGGGGATGAGGCTTAGCTTTCGCGAAGCCAGCCCGAGGACGAGGCTCAGGACGACGGCCACGATAAAGGCCATGACGATATAGTCCGGGACGAGGTGGGAGGGATCGGCGACTTTGACCCCGAAAAGCCCTAGTAAAGCGGCCAGCGGCTTGCCGAAGACCTTGTTGAACAGAACGACGAGGAACAGGCTGTGTTCTAGCTCTTCCATGTCTTCACGCGTACCAGGGCAAAGACGCCCTCCCCCAAGAATACGGGCACGAGGACTGAAAACCCGGCCACGAAGGCGAGAATCCTCCCCGGAAAAAGAAGAATTATAAAGGAAAAAACGGCTAGAATCAACCCAAACCGGGCCAGGTAGGTCAGTACTCCGGACCTGAGAGCGGACTTCCTATCCCTCTGGAGGAAGCGGGTCAGGGAAACCTTCATCCACAAGAATCCCAACGAGGCCATTGCCCCCCCGGCGAAAACCAGAAGGGCGGAGGTCAGGCCGAAGAACGGCAGGGCGATGAGACCGGCGGCGGCCCCGGCGGCAAGGATCTCCAGGGGTACCCGCCTCAAGATCCTTTCTTCAAACGGGTCGATGTCCACGGACTAAACCTTCCCACGGATTAGTATACATCAAGAGGGGCAACGACGGCGAGTGTGCTCTGATCCGGCTTAATATCGCAGCTGGCTTCAGCCCGAGCGACAATCGGGAGGATCGACAGCCGTATCTTTTCGATATCAGCACGATGATTTCATGGACCCCTGTCCGCGTCGATCAACCTGCTTTATTTGATATACCCCAGAGATTTCAGCCCTTCTTTGACCTTCTCGTTCATCTCGACGTCTTGAGGAATTATTTTATCGCTTAATGAACGGGAGCTATTTATTTTATCCTCCAGGACCCGATGGAGTTTCCGGGCAACGAATATATGATCTTCGACAATGTTTTTCTTTTCGCCAGGATCGTTTCGGAGATCATAGAGTTCCCGGCCGCCCGACCCCCAATCATAGATATAACTCCATCCCTGAAACATGATTTTCACTTTAGTATGGTTTTGGCTTTCGCTGAGGACACTGTTATTCGGACGTTTGATGAGAACGCTTTCCCCCTGCAATTGTTGAAGCGTTCGATCCGAAACATCTTTGATTTGAAGGATCTCCAAGATCGTTGGAAAGATATCGATCGTTTCGACGAAATCGTCGATTCTCTTCCGTTTGGGGAACGTTTTCCTGTTGGACATGATCAGCGGAACATTCAAGACTTCATTATAAATAAGATCCCCTCCATGAACGAGCCTCTGGTGTTCGAAGAAATTCTCTCCGTGGTCTCCGGTGACAACGAGGAGCGTTTCGTCTAAAAGGCCTTCTCGCCCAAGGGTTCCAACCAGCTTTCCGATCGCGGCATCCGTTTTCCGGAGAGCGCTGTCGTAGCGATCGACAAGATAAGCAAGGTCGTCTGCTCCGATTTCGTGAAGGACCTGGATCGTGCCCAGCCAATCGAAGATTTCCGCACGATCCTTTTTCATCATTTCCCGCATCTTTTCTGAAAGCCGAAATTCCCTCGAGGTGATCGAAGCATAGGGCTTCTTAATATTAAAATAATTATGCAGGTCGAGGAGATGGATGTACATGAAAAAATTCGAGGCTTTCTTCTTTCTAACGACTTCGGCCGCCTTGGCCAAGATTGCGTCGTCATCCTGTTTCATGAAATAAAAATCGGCAAAGCCTTGACCGAAGTTGGAATCCGGAGAAACCCAGCCGGTCGAAGATACGGCAGCCGTGTAATAGCCTTTTTTCAGCAAAGCCTCAGAAACCAGCTCCAGGCTCTCGGGCACCACGGTATATCGGTTTTTTCCGTGTTTAATGCTGCGATAAACTTTGTGGACGAACGGATAAGTTCCCGTCAAAATAGAAGCCATCGACGTCGGGGTATAATTCGCTTGAGAATAAGCCCGAGTGCAAACGGCGGCCTTCTTAGCCAATGCATCTATAACGGGTGTCGTATTTATGGGATATCCATAACAGCTCAGATGATCAGCCCGAAGAGCATCGACAATGATGAGGATGACATTTTTCGGCACGGCTTGGGATTCCCGACGTCCGCAAGAAACAAAACAAAGAACAGTGAAAACCCAAACCAAAGGAAAGAAAATACGCAATTTATTACGATTATGATGAGAGTTCATCAGCTCCTTCAAGTCATGCCTCCGTATACTAAAGATCTCAACCAGATATTAAAGAAGTTTTAGCCCAGATGCAAACTTGCGCGAATTGGATCACATCCTATGCAGCTCGAGCCCAAAAAAAGCATGGGGGCAGAGGGAACGTGGACCTAAGATCCAGAGAAAAGGCTATTAAGACATTGATTCGTTTGTATTTAGGGCCGGAAAAAACCAACTGCTTGGCCCATGGAATGGAATCGACGGCCACGCCGCACGGGACGCGGCTTAATTGTCGCGGCTGCGCATCTCGCGGCTCTTGCCGCCTTCTTCTTTTTCGTACTTCCGCAGGGCCCGAAACAGGCTCGTGAAGCCGGAGATGATGCCGAAAACGAGGAACGCGAGGAGCAGCCAGGGGTCCGTGTGGAGCCATTTATCGAGCACATATCCGAAGAAGAGACCCACGGCAATGGACGACGGCAGGACCAGGGCCACGGAGCTCATCTCGGCGAGCTTCCGGAAATCCTCCTGCTTGCCCCCGAAGATTGACATCCGGACTATCCTGTTCGAATTATTTTAAGTCCGCGCCCTCTTCTTTCAAATATTCCCCGAGGGCCTCCTGCCAAGACCTCATCGGCCGGGTCTTGAGGCTCCGGAGCACGGTGTAAAGGGGGCGCCTGAGACCGCCCTCGAGCTCGGGCGTCTCGATGCGCTTCTCAAGCCTGATTGTGGCATCCGTCCTTCTGAAGATCTCGGCCGCGAAATCATGCCAGCTGCAGGCCCCATCGTTCGCGACGTGATAGACACCGGGCGGAGAGCCCGCCTCGATGATCTCGCGGATCCGGACGGCCGCGTCCGGAGCATAGGTCGGGCTGGAAAAAATGTTCGACGAAACGGCCACCCGGTCTCTTGTCCGGGCGGCCTCGAGCATGAGCTTGACGAAGTTCGTGCCGCCCTTGGCCACGGACCCGGCCACCCCGAAAAGGCCCGCGAGGCGCACGATATAATGGACCGGGACCTGCCGGGCGAAGAACTCCCCCGCAAGTTTGGAGACGCCGTAGGTGTTAAGAGGGTTGGGCGTATCCTCCTCCGTATAGGGGACGTTTTTTCGCCCGTCAAAGACGTAGTCTGTGCTGATTTGGACGAGAGCAAGATCCAAGGCCAGGCAGATGTCCCGGAGGTTCTTAACCCCTACGGCATTGACGGCAAAGGCCCGCCCGGGATCCTTCTCGCACTCCGGAACGTCGTGGTAGGCCGCCGTGTTGATGAGGACGGAGGGGCAGCACTTCTCCAGGACCCGACGGAGGCCGACGGGTTCGCGGATGTCCACGTTTTCGATATCCAGAGACAAGCAGCCTGGACCGAAGACCTTCACGAGTTCCCGTCCGAGCTGCCCCCTGGCTCCGATGATCGCGACAGTCATGTTGGTCTGTTTCTTGGAGATATCGTTGCCCACCGGCCTATTTTAGCCCACTCTCGGAGAAAAGGCGAGAGATGGCGGCACTGGATGCCATCCGGCCTCCAGACAAAACCTCATCACATAAGCAAAGACGATTACGGTATAAAGGCGCAATTTGACACGATTACAGGGAACAAGATAAATTAGCGATAAGAAAACGGGTACATTGTGAGAACCCTCGTGGGCAGCAAGGATATGGGCACAGGCGCACGAACATCGTTTATTTCACGCGCCTATCTCTGGTTGGCGTGGGGTTCTTTTTTGGCGGCGACAGCCACCATTGTGGTCCATCTACGTTTTGCCGTCCTGCCCCTCTCTTTATTTTTTCTGGGTTCGGTGTCCTATCTCCTGGCCGGCCGTAGATCCCTTTATCTCTTCCTGTTCCTGCTTCCTCTGGTCAACTCCCTGCCCGATCTCTTTTTCAACGGCTATCCCTTTAACTACATGGCGATGGCCTTGTTTGCCCTGGCCGGGATGGGTGCGGCCTCCTTATTGAAAAAGGAGAAGCTTTCGTTTTCTTTTCCAGGCTCCTGGATATACCTCCTGTTTTTGGCGCTTCTCTGGCTTTCCGTGTTGTTTGTTTTCCTGCGCTGGTCCAATCTTATCCATTCACTTCAGGCCTTTTTCCGGGACACGCCCATCACCCCCGAGGGACAACGGCTCTCATTCGGGGTTATATTTCCGGTCGCCACCCTTTTTCTTTTTTCGTTTTCGCCCCTTCTTGTGGCCCTCGTCGGTCACCACCGGTTTTCCGTCCGGGAAGCACTCCCGCCTCTTTCCCTGGGCCTGAGCTTTTCGGTAGGTTTGGCCCTGGTTCAAAAGACCGTTTATCCCGGTTTTCTCCACCAGAAGTGGTGGCTGGAATCGCTAGGACACGTGAACGGCGGATTCTCCGATTACAATGCCTTCGGGTTCTTCTCCGGCTTGGTCTTCTTGTGGCAGGCGGTGACATTGATCGACGATTGGCAGGGCATAAAGGCATGGCGGCGGATTGCCGCCGTGCTATTCCTTATGACCTCGCTCACGGGGATATCCCTTTCCGGCTGCCGTACTGCCCTTCTCTTTGTTCTGGCCGCATTTGTTTATGTCCTCTTTTCCCGGAAAATCCCTCTTTGGCTGCGCGGCATTTTCGTTTTGACCCTGGTCGTCTTCTTTTTTACCGCCGGGGGGGCGTTAAAAAGCCGTGTGTACGACTCTTTTGGCCGACTGCAAAAATTGAACAACACACCCAACCTCATGCAGGGACTTGACAACCTGACCTTTGGGCGGGTGATGATGATTAAAAATAGTTATACGCTAGTCCGCCGTTTTCCACTCCAGGGCGTAGGAGCCGGGAATTTTCTTTTCTACCTGAAATACGACAACTATAAAAAGGCCTTTTGGGAAGATTTGCCGCTCAATCAATACCTGCTCATCCTCGACGAACTTGGACTTGTGGGATTGGCTGTCTTTATGGCCTTCTTATGGAGCCTGGGCCGTACTTCCACCCGTAGTCAGCTCTTCCTGCTGTTCAGCGCCGGCCTGGCCCTGGTGTTCAATTTCTTCCTCTGGTTTCCCGAATGCATTCTCCTCTTTTTCATCCTCTTTGCCGTAAAAACCATGAACGGCTCGTCCCCTCCGTCGAAGCGCTACTGGCGCCCAGCCGTAGCCATCTATCTTTTGGCCTTGTCCCTGCTGGGGCAGGTCATGGGCTGGCGTTCGCTGGATCCAGTCAACTGGTCGAAAGAAAAGGGCTCGAATTATGATTATGGTTTTTGGTATCCGGAAAAGGGCTTGACCGGAGAATTTCGCTGGAGCCTCGCTTCTGCCGGGATTTTTTTGTTCAAGGAGTGTCCTGCCCGCATCCGCTTGTCCTGCGCGGCCCCCTTGTCACTCTTACCTAGCGGCGAGCAGACGGTCCGCATCTTCTGGCGGGGCAAGTTCCAGAGAAATGTTGTCTTCCAGGATAATCGGGATGTCCTATGGGAGCCGCCTGCCGGACAGAGTGGTTTCTGGGAGATCCGTGTCCGTCCCACCTTCAACCTGAAGGCCATGGGCCGAGGTGAGGAAGGCCGGGACCTGGGAGTCCAGGTCTATTTGGAAAGATAACGCCGCTCGTTTCTTCCCAATGCTGTTTTACCCCTGATTTGCCGACTCACGGTTAGCGCGGGGGATTCCCCGGAGGCCTACGAACGCACCACCGAGAATGATCTTCGGGACCTGAGAAACCAGGTGCAGCATGACGGCATAGCTCAGAGCCGGAGTCCGCGCTACGCCGAATGCGGCCAAGGCCACGATGACCGTGTATTCAAAGATTCCTATCTTTCCGGGCGCGGCCGGAGGGATCTCCCCCAACTGCCGCACCAACAAAACGAAGAGCGCCGCCCCGACCGTCAATTCCAATCGGAGCGCCCGGGCGACAAAGACCAAGGGCAAGACCCGGAAGACGAGGATACCCAGCGATAGGAGGGCCACCGCGACCGCGGCCTTCGTGTTCTTAAAGCCGGCAAACGCCTCGATGCCGCTCTCCGTGAACCGTTCCGCCTTTTCCCTCAAGCCCGGGGGCAGGACCTTGAACGCCAACGACGCGACCTTGAGAAAGGCATCGGGCCGGAGGACGAAGAGGACGAGGACGCCGATCGCCAGCCCGCCGGACACGTAGGCGGCGGCGGGGGGGAAAGAGGTCGCCCGCCCGGCAAAAAGCGCCGGTGAAGCCACCCAAAGGGCCATGAAGATCGCCACGTCGAAGATCCTCTCGATAGCGACTGTCCCCAGGGCGAATCCCCCCGGAATACACGCCTCGCGCGATATCATCCAGGCCCGGAGGACCTCGTTCACCCGGGCCGGCATAAGGATATTGATATATTGAGCGATTATATTGAGACGGAAAAGCATCGGCATCGAAACTCTGGCCCGCGGCGCGAGCAGGAGCCGCCAGCGGAAGCCCAGGAAGTAGACGTCAATGAGCGAGCCAACTACGGCCCCCGCGATCCAGGCGTAATTCGCCCGTGCCAATGCGTTCCCGACCTCTGTCCAATCGACGTTGCGGAAGCTTAGCCAGAGAGCGAGGGCCGTGACGGCCGTCGCGGCGGCGATCGTCAGAAGGCGCCTTGTTGTCATGCGTTGCATGCGATTCAATGCGGTCGCAAGCTTCTTTTCTGCTGACTCCACGTCGCGCGGCTTATCTGTTCGCCTTTTTCACCGGCCTTTTTTCCCCGGCTTCGGCGCCTTCTTCCGTCGGATGGGCATCATGATCTGCCGAGAGGTTCCCGAGACCGGAGGAAGCGCACCCGGCAGCCGACGGTGCCTGAAGTGGTTTCTCGTCATCTACCCCAAGCGCCTTTCCTCCCGTACTCCGACACCTCCTCACAAGAAGATATAAGAATCCGAAGGTTAGGACCGCGAATCCCCCCTTTAAGATCACCCCCCTCACGCTCAAGGCAAGCCCGCCAGCGACCAGCGTTAAGCCCCCATAAAGCGGCTTCAGGAATGAGTCACCCCCGAGAAACTCCCCGAGCTTCCTCTTTCTCGAATGCGCTTGAAATTCGTGCCATCCGAACGCCGCCAGGACGACCGCAAGCCCGAAGATCCAGATTGCGTTGGTGATGACGTAGATCCAGGGGAAATTCAC
>Ga0316620_10000942_pt1 | contig 12130 bp, 6 predicted proteins | sample OWC_Aug_M1_C1_D5_FD_207651 | JGI IMG/M metagenome (GOLD analysis project Ga0316620, IMG submission 207651) | Wetland soil microbial communities from Old Woman Creek delta, Ohio, United States - OWC_Aug_M1_C1_D5_B | ecosystem: Environmental > Terrestrial > Soil > Wetlands | place: USA: Ohio... | reverse complement strand
CCCTGCTGTGTCTGTTTCAGAGTGGAGTTGATTGCGTCGGCGAGTTCTTGTACGAACTCAGTCGAGAACACCTGAAAGATGCATCTTCCACCCGCATTGTAGCCCTCAAAGTACTCCTTCAGTCCCCTCTCTTGTTCAACGGCAGTCAGTAGTCTGATAATCTCGCTGAATGGCCTGAGCAATCCGTGCGGGTCCACGAACTCACCCCTGCTCACCATCCAGTCCTCGGGCATGAGTCCGCCGAGGGTGATGGCCTTTTCTGCATATCTGTTATTGCAGATGCCGGACGGCTAGGCCCTTCTCGCTGTCACTCCAAGGGAGCCCTCATCGCGACTCACATCACGGAAACCAGCCACGCGTAGTCTTGTCATAATCCCCTTCTGCATGTCTCGTCTGCCGTGTTTCGCACCCGGCGTGCCCACATAGTGATAGAGAATCCCTTTGGGCCGCATGACGCGCCACAACTGACTATAGAACTCGGCAGTGTAGAGCTCAGGCGACATGGAGAATCGAGGTGGATCATGAAGTATCGAGTCGAACATGCTGCCTTCGAAACTCTGCACCTTCTCTACAGCATCACCGTCGATGAGTCTGACCCGCTCATCCGTGAACAGCCTCTTTGACCATGGGTTGACGCGGGCAAGGTCAATCACTTCGTGGTCTCTCTCGATTGTCACTATGGACCTGACTCCCATGTCAAGGCAGGCAATCGTCGAGTAACCGAGGCCAGTGCATACTTCCAGAAGGTCGGCACCACGCCGGGCACAGAGGCGCGCTTTCATCTCTGCATCTTCGACGGGACTGACGTCCTTCACTCTGTGCATGAGAACGCCATCGATGAGCAGAGCTGGCGGACTGGACTCGCCAGTAGAATGGAGCTTGTAGAAGTGCCTTCCTCGAATCGCAGCTTCAAATGTGCCATCTTCCGTAATGAAATAGACTGAGTCAGTGTTCTCGGAGATTTTCCTGAGGTCATCAAGGTCCCAGTTCTGCTGGGACAAGACCACTCTCTGCGTCGTGAGGCCCAGGTCGAGTGAGATCTCGATTTCTGCAGTTCCAGCCTCCATGCTATCGAGTATCTTCCTTGCAGTAGTTGCCTGTAGATGTATCATCTGTTTCGACCACGAACAGCGACATAGTGAGAGATAAGTCAAGCTACAGGCTCTTCTGGCTGCGTCCCAAGTGTCCTGTTGGAGCAAGTCCCAAGAAGCGGTCGTGATGACTGGGTGACAGCACTCGGCGGCGTCTCAGGCAGCTTGGCCTTAGTCTTGGACGATTCACCGAATAATGCCATCAAAGGACGGTCATGGGATTGGGAGTTGCGAATCTCGGGGTTCAGCATCCCGAAGCGCCTAAGGAAAATGGGAGCTGGTCGGCTGCCACCTGCTACCGGCCAGCATCAAGCAAGATTCCGACGACTGCACTAGAAAGGTGTATCGTCTATGGGTATGTCCGGCACAATCGCTGAGCGGGTCAGCCGGATGACGGATTTCAGAATCCTGAAGGATCTGTCCCATGGGGGAACGTCCATCGGAAGGTCTGCGCAAGATCGTAGGTTTCCAGTTTGGTGTTGGTTTGTTGTAATCACTGTGTGATGTCACCGGAGAATAATACCAATCCGGGCCTCAACGGCAGCAACTAATCGATGATTGGTCACTGGACGACCCGCAGGTGCAAAATGCTGACACTGAAACTTCCAGTTCGATGTGCCTTGCTAGGACTTCATTAGACATGCATCGCCACAATCTGACTTAGGACATGTAGGATAGGCGTGATTAGATGAATTCATGTGGTGAAACGAGTTCGCCAGAGCTGATGGGTGACAGGGTTTGGTTAATATCAGAGTCGTCAGAGCTGATGAGATGGAAGTTGAGGCCCTGACGGACCTAGCATTGAGCGCACAACAGCTCCTGCCGGTCAGCGCTGATTCTGCCTCTCAAGTGACGATCGCGAGCGGAATCAAACACATGTCTGAGGACAAGAGCAACATGTCTCTGGTCGCTTCCCTTCGCAAGAAGACAGTAGGCTGGATGAATCTATACACTGGAATGAAGCCATTGTGTTTCATCAGCACTTGGCATCCTGTCATTCCGTCTGTTTCAGGGCGCGACAAGATAGCACGCGCCTTGATTGAAGAAGCGAAGCAACTCGTTCGTAGGGCCGGCTTCGACCGGCTGGAGGTTCTGTTCAGGAACCCGGACGAAAAGAGCAACGTGGCTCTTCGGACCTACGTCGATTGGTACACGAGTAGTGGTTTTGGACTGGCTGCTGAGGAGCTAGTTATGAGAGCAGACCTCAGTCAGTACGGCACTCCGCTTGCTCCAGTCCCTGAAGGTTTCGAGCTGGTGAGGATCTCAGAAGTGAGCAACGACGAGCTCCACCGCCCGTTCTTAGAGTCGTTTCTTGACAGTCAAGACAGTCTCTTCCTCTCGGACACACGAGCGGAGCAGGAGCGGTCATTTGAAGAGTGGTTTAGACGTTCCAAGCCCTACGTGGAGGACTCATCACTGGTTCTGAAGTCTAGCGGGAAAGTCGTCGGTTTTGTTCTTGTGCGAGAGGAGAGTGGAAGTCTGGAGCTTGGTCCGATCGGGACCGTGCCTGAGTTCAGGAAACGGGGCATCGGCAGTGCGCTGTTGTCGAGGTGCATGTCGGCACTGAGGGATCACGGATTCAAGGAGGTCTTCCTTGAGATGTCTACAAGCAACGTTCCTGCCAAGGATCTGTATCTGAAGCATGGCTTCAAGGAGCAGTATCGACAGGCGTACTACTACTGGACTCCTCCATCTCTATCGTAGCTGTCACGACGAAGGGTCTACCAGCCTGTAGAAAATGTATTTGGTGATTTCGGCCGTGACGACGTAAGCCCCTACGATAAGAGCAAGACCGATTGTTGTTCCTAGAGGCAGAATCGTAAGGCTCAGGGCCTCTGCTAGGGGAGTGAAGGGTAGGAGCAACGTCGCCGCCAGAACGACGAGTGAAGCGCTCAACAGACCACGACTTGGTAAACTTCTTGTGAATAGTGACTGGGTCCGGATTACCATCAGAATCAGTATCTCCGTCACCATGGACAGCATGAACCATCCAGTCTGGAACTCCAGTTCCGTTGCATGCAGCGCGAGGAGAAGGACCCCAAATGTGATGAAGTCGAAAACTGTGCTTTGTACCCCGAAGGCGACCATGAATTGCCCTATGAACCTGATATTCCATCTTCTTGGTCGTTCGACTGTGTTCTTGTCCACATTGTCCGTAGAGATTGCTGCTGCTGGGATATCGGTCATGAAGTTCAAGGCGAGTATCTGCTTTGGAAGAAGTGGAAGGAATGCATACCCTAGATAAGGCAGGATTAGAGATATCCCTGCCATACTGAGCATGTTTCCGAAGTTGGCACTCATCGTAATGAAGACGTACTTCATCGTGTTAGCGAAAGTCCTTCTCCCAAGCCGAACACCTCTCGCCAACACACCGAGATCCTTCTCAAGGAGTACTATCTGCGCGGCTTCCTTCGCAACATCTACCGCCGTATCCACCGATATTCCCACATCTGCGGCGTGAAGGGCCGAGGCATCATTGACCCCATCGCCCATGTAGCCAACAACCCTTCCAGCCTTTCTCAACGCAAGAATGATTCTCTCCTTCTGATTCGGTTCCACATCTGCAAATACTCTCACTTCGCGTGCCCGAAGGGCCAATTCTTCGCTGGTCATTGTACGAATATCAGCACCCGTCAGAATGTCCTCCACAGGCAGACCTGCCTGATGGCCTATGGCCGCAGCGACCCCCCGATTGTCCCCGCTGATGATTCTCACATCTACCCCGAGTAGATTCAGTTCTTCGACCGTTTCTCTGATTCCTTCTTTCAGCGGGTCGGAGAGAACGACAAAGCCCAGAAACGTCATCATGGTTTCGGACTCTTTCGACACCACAGTACAGTCGGGTGCTTCTTTGTAGGCTACTGCGAGTGTCCTGAAACCTTGGGTGCTCAGCTCCGAGAAGGATTTCATAATCTGGTCCTTGAGGACCGATATTCCGACCGATTTGCCTCCCACAACTTCGGCATTGGTGCATGTTTCAAGAACGTTGCGTACCGCCCCTTTCATTATGACAACATTCGTGCGTCCATCTGAAATCAGTAGACTCAGCCGCTTTCTTGTGAAGTCATAGGGATATTCGTCCAGCTTTCTGTAGCCTTGAACATCAAGTGTGCGATGCTTGACGATTGCCTCATCGATGGGGTTCCTATAGCCGGTCTGATAGAACGCATTGAGGTAGGCATAGAGCAGTGTCTTCTCTGATTCGTTGCCTTCAGCGTCAACAGTCGAATGCACTCGCATGACTCCTTCCGTGATCGTGCCAGTCTTATCGGTACAGAGGACGTCCATGCTGCCGAGGTTCTGGATGACGGCGAGCTGCTTCACTATGACGTGAGCGTCTGCCATACGTTTTGCACCATGAGATAGGCTGATGCTTATTATTGCTGGGAGCAACTCGGGAGTTATTCCTACTGCAAGTGCAAGCGCAAACAGAAAGGAGTCGATGACCGGGCGCTGGAAGTAGACGTTCAGGGCGAATATAGTGAGAACGAACAAGAGCGTGAGCTGCGACAACATGTAGCCGAACCTGTTCACTCCCTTCTCGAATTCAGTGGTTGGCTGCCGCAGCGCTAGTCTCTCGGAAACCTTTCCAAACTCTGTCGTGAAACCTGTCCTGACCACCAGTGCCTGTGCGGAGCCACTGGCCACATTAGTCCCCATATACAGTGTGTTTGGTCGCCGGTTCATCGGCGCGTCTGAGCGAACGATGCCTGCATTCTTCTCTGCTGGATAGGCTTCTCCGGTGAGAGTCGCCTCATTAACATAGAGGTCCTTGCTGTCAATGATGCTGCAGTCGCCAGGAACAAGATCACCTGCCGAGAGCAGTACCACGTCCCCCGGAACCACATGGTCTAGCGGAATATCCAGCTTCTGGCCATCACGCAAGACTGTGACGCGGACTTGAACCATCAAGAGGAGCTTTTCTACAGCGTTGGCAGCAGACTTCTCCTGCCAGAAACCCAACAAGCTACTAAGCACCACGATTGACGCTATGATGAGGCCATCGAGCTCATCGCTGGTGAGGAATGCCAGGACTGATGCAGCCAGCAGAATCAGAACCAGCGGGTTCCGAAATTGCCGAAGCAGTAGAGCCGCGCTGTCGGTCCTCTTCTTCGTCTTCACTGTATTCATGCCATACTGCAGCAGTCGTTTCTCTGCTTCATCGTTCGTCAGCCCGGTAGGACTGGAGTCCAGCATAGTGATGAGTTCGGCTGATGAAATGCTCCAGTAGTCCGAGGGTTCTTGACTCATGTCCGAAACCACGGGCACGAGAAGACTGTCAGCCTATAAAGAGAATTCCTAATGTACATGACTGGACGCAATGCGCCTATCGACCGCGACTGAACGGCGCCCGCGCCATCATCTCCACATCTTCCTTCCGATGAGTGTTCCTGCCACTATACCCGCCACGGCTCCCACTCCAATCCATCCGGCAGCTATCAGGAGGGAGCTGTCTGTGAGTTGACCATCGCCCACGCCGCCGATTCTCGCGACGTTCATAGAGACCACGTACTCGCTGGTGTAGTCATCGCCGGACAGACTCCGCCGGCTCAAGAATGACCAAGACGAGAGGATGCCATCTGAGTCGTAGGACGCCGAGAAGTCGAAAGTTGTGGTACCATTGACAAACTGATTCCAAGAACCCATGTCAACTCGCATCTCGGTATTGACTGCAATGCTGAATGAGAATGTGCCTCCGCCTAGGCTCTCAACTATGGATGCCACGGTCAGGTCCTCTTCGACATCGGCAACGGCACTGTTCCAGTCAGACTCATGAATGCTCCAATTGGCATTCACAAAGACGGTGCGTCCCGGGTGCGCAGTCGATCTCATAGGATATACTATCAGAGACGGTGTTTCAGATAGATTGTCATGGTCACGATCAGGTGTTGTGAGTGAAAAGTACACTCTGTTGTCTTGGAAAGCCACAGTATCGTTCTGGTTCACCGTGACTGCCGAACCATCCCAGTCAAAACCATCATAGTTGTAGATGTAGGCATCATCGCCGCCCGACCCTGTGAGGTTGAACACTGTGACACGGAACTGCCCATTTGACTCGGCATGATAGGTGGGCCCGGTGTTTTCGCTGTATTGCTGCTGAAGCCAAGCGATTTCGAAGTAGTACGTGTTGCCTATAGTCGACGCGTCGGCTGCAGACGCGAGGAACGCCAGTGTCAGGGCAACTGCAAGCGGGATGGCAAACATCGTTCTCTTCATAGTAATCTCTCTCTGCCGCTTCCAGGCTCATTCGACCATGATTAGGTTTGTTCGTAGCTGCTCGTGCGTAGAACTGACTGCAGCGGCCAAAGAGAGCTGACCACATCTATAATAAGAAACATCAGCAGTCGACAATGAGGAAAGTGAGCAAGGATGGATTGCGTTCTCATCAAGTGAAACGTACTGCTTCTCCGCGTTCTTTATAGCGGGTGATATTTCCTGCTCGTCAATCAATTGCAGTCCCGTGGAGGCCGTCAGCCGTGAGTGAATTCGCGAAGATTGAAGCCAAGTGGCAGAAACGGTGGAAGAAGGACCGAGTATTCGAGGCAGACCCTGACCCGAAGAGACCCAAGTTCTTCCTTACGGTGCCCTATCCCTATGTGAACGGTCCATTGCATACCGGCCATGGGCGGACGTATACGATTGGAGACGTCATTGCTCGCTACAAGAGGATGCGAGGATTCAATGTTCTGTTTCCGATGGCATCTCACATGACTGGCACTCCCATTTCGGGAATAGCCGACCGGATCAGGGCTGGCGATCCCGATGCCATTGAGCTATACAAGCGAGACCTGCGTCTCTACTTGCATACGGAAGCGGAAGTTGAGGCCCAGCTGGCGAAGTTCACGGACCCCTGGGCCATAGCATCTTACTTTGCCAGGGTCATCTCACAGGACTTCGACGCTCTGGGTTACAGCATCGACTGGCGTAGACGATTCACTACAGGTGACAAGATTTACAACAGGTTCATCGAGTGGCAGTACCAGAAGTTCATGGAGAAGGGCTACGTCAAGCAGGGCAACTACCCACTACTGTACTGTCCTAGGTGTGGCAATCCTGTCGGTGAAGACGACTTGCTCAAGGGTGAAACCGCCAAGATCAAGGAGTTCACAGCAATCAAGTTTGGTTTTGAAGATGGCTTCATAGTACCTGCAACACTCCGACCCGAAACAATATTCGGCGTCACCAACATGTGGATCAACCCTAAGGCCAGCTACGTTTGGGCGCGGGTCGACGGGGAAAAGTGGGTAGTATCAGAGGCTGCAGTCAAGAAGCTGAAGTTGCAGGCGAAAGATGTCGAGGTTCTCGAAACCTTCCCGGGGTCGAAGATCATCGGGAAGAGCTTCAGGGCAGTGCACGATGAACACCGGATTCCAATTCTACCAGCGGACTTTGTCGACCCTGACAACGCAACTGGGGTAGTGTACTCCGTCCCCGGACATGCTCCGTTCGACTACGTTGCGCTCAGAGACCTTTGGGAGGACCCATCTGGGTTGGCCCAGTACGGAATATCCGCCGAATCAGTCCGCTCGATCAAGATCATCGGCATGATTGACATCAAGGGGTACAGTGAGTTCCCGGCGAAGGATGCGGTCGAGCATCGTGGTATCAAGTCACAGAATGAGGCTCAGGCACTGGAAGAGGCTACCCAGGAGGTCTACAAGGCCGAGTTCTACGAGGGGGTAATGAGAAACAACTGCGGCCAGTTCTCCGGACGGATGATCAAAGAAGTCAAGGATGACGTTGTGGCTTGGATGAAGTCGAACAAGAGATGCGATGTCTTCTATGAACCGGACATAAGACCTGTTGTGTGCAAATGCGGGACTGATGTTCAGGTAGGTGTGTTTGCCGGGCAATGGTTCTTAGACTACCTGAGTCCCGGTTGGAAAGAGAAAGCTCGATACGCACTCGACTCCATGAAGATAGTCCCAGAGACCTACAGGAGTCTGTTCGAGGCCACATTCGACTGGCTGACCCAGAGACCATGTGCAAGAAAGCGTGGAATCGGAACCCGATTGCCGTTTGACAGAGAATGGATAATTGAGTCGCTGTCCGATTCCACAATATACATGGCCTTCTACACGATTGCCCACAAGATCACCGGCAACAAGCTGAAGCCTGAGCAGCTGACTCCCAGTTTCTTCGACCATGTCTTCCTAGGCATTGGCACTCCTTCCAAGGTTTCGAAGGAAACCGGCATAGACGCGGGTCTGCTGAAGTCCATGAGGAGCGAGTTCCTCTACTGGTACCCGAATGACGAACGCCACACTGCCCCGTCCCACATCTCGAACCATCTGAGCTTCGCTATATTCCACCATGTGGCGATCTTCCCTGAGAAGCACTGGCTGAAGTGCATCAGCCTGAATGAGCATGTCAACATGGAAGGCCAGAAGATGTCGAAGAGCAAGGGAAATGTGACGCCTTTGGTCGAGATTCCCAAGAAGTACGGTGCAGATGTCTACAGGGCATACGTAGTTGCTGCCGCCGAGCCGGCTACCCTGATGGACTGGCGCGAACGGGACGTCCCCACGGTCAAGAGCAGACTGGATGTGTTCTTCGAAACGGTCCGCAAGTACGCCACAAAGACCCCGCGGGCCTACACGAAGAAGGACCGGCCAACGCTGGCTACGCGCTGGATCCAGTCCAGAGTGAACTCCATAATAGCCACATGTACAAGACAGATGGACGACTCCAGACTACGCGAGTATGCCCTAGCAGCCTCTTCAGAGATGGCCCGTGTCGTCAATCAGTACCTGAAGATGACTGATGTGCCAACGGAAGAACGCGAAGGGGCCTTGGCGTACGTGTCCGACATTTGGGTAAGGCTGATGGCACCAATCACCCCGCATCTATCAGAGGAACTGTGGTCCAAGATGGGTCACGAGGGATACGTGTCACTCGCTTCTTGGCCGGCTACAAATGCGAAGCTCGTCGATGAGAGTGTGGAATCAGCAGTATCTGTCGTCGAGTCCACCATAAGGGACACGAGAGAGATCATGAAGCTACTCAAGGACAAGAAGCCCGTGAAGCTGCACATCTATGTAGCTCCTCAGTGGATGTTCGATGCCATGAACAGCATTCGAGATGCTAAGGTCGCAATCATCGTTCCGGAAATCATGAAACACCTGATGAGCCAGCCCTCGTTCAGAGAGCATGGAAAGGAGGTCAAGTCGATAGTAGACCGGATTGCGAAAGAGAATGGCATGTGGGTTCACTCGCACAGCGCAAGGGACGAGAATGATGCACTGACCAACGCTGTGGCGTACATATCGTCCGAGCTAGGTGTGGACGCTGTGATCCACAGTTCTGAGAAACCTGAGTATGACCCGCAGAACAAGGCACGTTTCTCGCTTCCTGGAAGAGTATCACTCTTCTTGGAGTAGACACGATCAAAGGCTGAAGACTCTGATTGCCGCTCTCTTTACAGGGTCCACAACGACCAGTGTGAACAGGAGTGAGAAGACCAAGGCTAGCATGACATCAGAGATAGGTAGAGGCTCTACTACCACACCCAGAATCCCGACAACAAAGAACACGATTGTCACCAATGCAATCGAAAACTTGAGCTCTCGTCCTGGTTCCGATGACCAGAACCATCTTCTCTCTCTCAGGACTAGCACCCGGAACTGGCTCGTGAATATGAGTACCAAGAGCACAAACGTGCGCAACTGGTCGAGAGTGAGTCCTAGAAACCTCGTTCCCATCAGTATAGCCAACCCTCCCTGCAGAATCAGAAGGGCCCCCACACTTGCTCCCACCGCAGCGACATTCCTGACTTTCCATCTGACAGGGCGAGGTGTCGCCCCCTCTGGGTCTGTGGCTAGGGACAGAGTGGCAAAGTCGTTTGAGAATACCAACAATACCATCCCGGAGATCTCTACGACCAGATCGTTCATCCACAGATAACCTAGGGTCAGCACTCCGACAACCTGTACTGTCTTTGCTACCTTGTTGAGGACCCATGTGAGGAGCTTCTGGTATGCCTCTCTTCCTGACCTAATCGCAGAGGTTATGACATGCACCCCATCGGTCGTAAGTACTGCACTTGCAGCGGCCTTTGCGATGTCTGTCGCATTACTGAGGGCGATTCCTAGTTCTGCCTGCTTCAGTGCGGGCGCATCGTTGACACCATCACCTGTCATTCCCACCATGTGCCCATGCTCTTGGAGATCCTTCACTATGTGGAATTTGTCTTCGGGATAGACCTCAGCATAGCCATCGTAGCACGTGGGGTCTCTGTGCTCTTTCTCGGCTTCCAGATACTCATGCATCAGGACTATCCGATCGCCAATTGAGGCCTCCTTCGCGATTTCTCTGGCGATTCGCTGATTGTCGCCTGTCAGCAGGATGGTCGTGACCCCCGAGCTGCGAAGTTCCTCAATTGTTTCCCTCGACTCGGGCCGGAGAGGATCGGAGAAGGCCAACACACCAACGAAGTGAAGATTGTAGGACTGATTGGGTGATGACTGAGCCACGCCCAAAGTTCGCAGTCCGCGTCCCGAGAGTCCCTCGATGACCTCGCGCATCTTCGCCTGCTCCTGCACTGTGATTCCCGTACTCATCCCAAGTATCATGTCCGCAGCGCCTTTTACGGCCCTGAACACTGCCCCGTCCTTTTCAACTACTGATTCGGATCTCCTTAGTTGTGGATTAAAGGGCGTTTCTTCAATGCGCTTGAAGGGCGACAAGTCAATGTCGTGCGAGTTCACGTACTCTGTGATGATGGTGTCAAGTATCGCGTCACTACCCGTCGGGCAGGCCAACGCCGCGACGGTTATCACCTCCTCAGGAGTGCGCCCGGGAATGGGTATGATTTCGGTCACGGAGAGCCTGTTCTCAGTGATTGTCCCTGTCTTGTCAAGGCAGACTACGTCAATCATGGCAGCGTCTTCTACTGAGTCCAACCTGCTGACTAAGATGCCCTTGTCGGCCATCTGACTGGAAACTACGGACTGGATGGTAGTGAGCACAGCGGGAAGTGCGACTGGCACTGAACCCAGAAGAAACATCACTGCTAGATTGACTACGACTACCAAGCCGCCCCCCGTCATCCATGCGTACATGGATGTTATTGCAAGTGCAAGAATGCTGACCAAGAGGAGCGTCCTTGTCAGGGAGAGTATGATCTTCTCTTGATGAGATTCGGGTTTCGCTGTCTTCACAAGCTGAGCCGTCTTGCCAAAGTAGGTGTTGAGGCCGGTGTTCACTACGACAGCAATGCTCTGTCCCCGCAACACGGCGGAACTTGAGAACAGGACGCCGCCAGCACCCACGGTCACCGGAATCGATTCGCCAGTCAACGCAGACTGGTCAACGACGACTTCACCCGAAACTACCTTGGCATCGGCAGGCACCATGTCACCTAGGCCGAGTGAAACCACATCGCCCGGAACTATATGCTTGGCTGCAATCCTGTCCCACTTCCTGTCACGAAGCACCATCACCGAGACTGTCAGTTTTGCCTTCAGAAGTTCGACGGCCCTCTTCGACCTGTCTGCACGCAGAGTGCCAAGGCCGACGTTCATGATCAGGAGAACGAACACTATGAGGCCGTCTGCAATGCGGCCAAGAAGAAGTGATAGCGCTATCGTCAGTTCGAGCAACCACGGCATTGGTCCCCAGAATCGAGACATGATTTCCTTGAGCCAGTTCCCTTTCTCCTCCTCGATCTCGTTCAGACCGTACCTAGATGCCCGCTCCGTGGCCTGTCCGCTGCTGAGACCTGTCACTGAGGACTCGAGCGTTTCGAATGTCTGCTCAAGACTCATGCTTCTGATGTCTTGCGTCGTCCTGACATTCAATCTTAGTCTCTCCAATCCTGTGGCGGGTCGTGAGAAGGTAATCCGGATATGTGATTTATCTTCTGGTAGGAGCTCACGGCGCGGAGGATTACGGGCTTTGAGTAGCTGTCAGCACGCCTCAGTTCTTGGCCACGGGTTCTCTGACAATATGACGTAGAACCGGCCAGACGCCGCCTCTGGACCCGCGAAGGATGATGGTGACTCGTCTGAAATAGAGAGGACAGGCTCGACGATGCCCTT
>Ga0316620_10000941_pt1 | contig 12135 bp, 10 predicted proteins | sample OWC_Aug_M1_C1_D5_FD_207651 | JGI IMG/M metagenome (GOLD analysis project Ga0316620, IMG submission 207651) | Wetland soil microbial communities from Old Woman Creek delta, Ohio, United States - OWC_Aug_M1_C1_D5_B | ecosystem: Environmental > Terrestrial > Soil > Wetlands | place: USA: Ohio... | reverse complement strand
TTAGATTAGCCACTGGAGATTCATAGGGCTCGTAGTGCGCGGGCATGGGACCGTCCACCAGTCCCGCCGGCGCAAAGAGCCACGCCTTGCCGTCCGCCCGCATGATGAAAGGATCATTTCCGGAAAGCCAGTCAAAGCCGATGCCGTTGTCCTTGCCGCGGAAGCTTGGCGCTTTCGTGGGCAGAAAATCGATGCCTTCGCCGGATGGCGCGACCCATGACCCGTGACTGATTTTCCCGGTCGCATCTTTTACTTCCTTGTTCGGGTCCCAGTAGACAAGCTTCTTTTTCTCCGACCAGGGCCTGCCCTGGAGGTCTGCCGAAGCGCGGTTGTACATGATGTGGCGGTTCGCCGGCCAGGCAAAGCCCCAGTTGGGCGAGATCCAGTTGTCTCCCTGGCGGTTCCGCGCCTTGTTCACGCCTTCCTCAGGGATCACGCCGGTATAGATCCACGCGCCGGAGATGGTCGAGCCGTCTTCCTTCAGAAGCGCAAACGTGGGAAGCGGCTTCTTGTCTGCCCAGGTGTAGCCGTTGATCTCTTTCAGGACCTTATACGCCGAAGGCTCGTCCTTTATCCTGAAATTCGCAACTTCAGACGGCTCGGGGTCGTAGTTCCAGAGAAGGTGCATGATCGGCCAGTCGCGGTCCTTCGGGGAATTTGCGTACATTTTCTGGAGCTGCTTGCCCAGCTGGTACGTGAACCAGATGTCGCTCCGCGCTTCGTCAGGCGGGTCAGCGGCCTTTTCATGCTGCTGCAAGAGACGCTGCGTGTTCGTGAATGATCCTTCCATCTCGGAGACCATGGCAGCGGGAAGAAAGAAGACCTCGGTCTTGATGTCCGATGGCTTCACCTCGCCTTCGGTGACCTCGGGCGAGTTTCGCCAGAAGGCAGCAGTCTCGGTCTCGAAGAAGTCGCGCACCACCATCCAGTCCAGTTTCGCCAGGGCCCTGCGCTGAAAGCGCGCGTTCTGGCCGCCTACTGCCGGGTTCTGTCCCATGACGAAGAAGCCCTTGATCTGGCCTTCCATCATATGCACGAACATGGGAAGATGGGAATGGTCGTCCGTGATCTTGGGATGATAATCGTAGCCGTAGTCGTTCTGTTTTGTTGCGGCATCGCCCCACTGCGCCTTGAAGTAGGACACGGCGAACTTGGGATAATTGCCCCAGTAGCTCGTCATGAGCGGCGCGGACTCGGTCAGGATGAAGTCCTTGAGCGTGTCGTGATTTTTTCTTGCGTCGGGCATGTTGAGATAGCCCGGGAGCGAGTGGTACAGCGTGGCGATATCGGTAGAGCCCTGGATCGTGGCGTGGCCGCGAAGGGCCAGCACCCCGCCGCCGGGTCTGCCGATATTTCCGAGAAGCGCCTGCAGCATGCCGGCCGTACGGATGATCTGGACCCCGACCGTATGCTGGGTCCAGCCTACCGCGTAGACGATGTTCGATGTCCTGTCGCGGCCGGAGTTATTTAAAAGCGTGTCGGCGACCTGGAGGAACTTCTCCTTGGGGCAGCCGCAGATCTTCTCGACCATCTCCGGCGTGTATCGTCGGTAGTGTCTTTTCAGGATCTGGAACACGGTGTGCGGGTTCTTGAGTGTGGGATCCGTCTTCGGTCTTCCCGGCACACGCTGCAAAAGAAGGTCGGTGAAGTTTTTTGCTTCCGCGACCGCGGACGCGGGTTTGGGGCCGCGCTGGTAGGACCAGGTCTCGTTCGAGTAGGCTTTGCCGTCCTTCGAGAGGCCCGAAAAAACGCCGTTCAGGTCTTCCGTGTCCTTGAAGTCCGGGTTCACGAGCGTTGCCGCGTTCGTGTAATTGACAACATACTCCTTAAAGAAGGGGTCCGTGTTCCAGCGCTTGCTGTTGATGACATGGTTGATGATCGCGCCGAGGAAGGTGATGTCGGTACCGGCCCTGATCGGCGCGTGGATGTCGCACATTGCCGATGTTCTGGTAAAGCGCGGGTCCACATGCATGAGCACGGCGCCGTGGTCCGTTTTGGCTTTCAAGGGCCAGCGGAACGCTACCGGATGGCACTCGGCCATGTTCGAACCCATGATCATGACCGCATCCGAGTTAACGAGATCGCGCGGGAAGGTCGTTGAACCGCCTCTGCCGAAGGAGACCCCCAGACCGGGGACCGTGGAGGAGTGTCATATTCGCGCCTGGTTTTCGAGGTAGACCACGCCTAGGGCGTGGAAGAGTTTCTGGTGGACGTAGTTCCATTCGTTGTCCATGGTCGCGCCGCCCAGCGAGGCGAGAGCGTAGGTGTTCATCACGCGCTTTTTGATCGTGCCGCCCTTACCGTCGGGCATGTCCTGGTATTCATTAAAGTTCTCGTCGCGGGTCTTTTTCGTGAGCTCCGCGATCCGGTTCATGGCCCAGTCGAGCGGCTTGTCCTCCCAGTGGTCGCTGCCCGGCGCGCGATACTTGACCTTGGTCCAGCGAAGATCGTTGTTCACGAACTGGTACGTGGCAGCGCCCTTGGGGCAGAGCGTGCCCTGGTTGATGGGTGAGTCGGGATGGCCCTGGATGTCGATGATCCTGCCCTGGTCGTTCACGGTGACGATCTGCGCACATCCAACCGAGCAGTAGGGGCAGATGCTCGGGACCTGTTTCCCGGTCTTGATCGGGACCTTCTGGGACCGCTCCTTTGCAGCGTTCACATCCGCTCCCAGACCCACCGCCTCTACAGCAGCGACCGTGCCGATGGCTCCCGAAGAAATTTTTAAGAATTGTCGTCTCGTGACATCCATGGCGGGATAAAGCCTCCTTTCGCATACAGTGATCCGGTATTTGACTAAATGTTATGACAAGATTTTTTTTACCGAGTGCGCTGGACAGCGGCTTAGTGGCCGCGAGAGACCATATGTAAAAAGCTTACCGCGTGGATTGGGCATTGTCAAATTATGGAGATTCTATATAATAATACTAAAGTTCTAATTGAAAAAAAGAGGATGTTCCCGTATGTAATCGTGAGAACAACGCAGGCCGATATCATCATAACACCTTCGCGAGATGAATTTATTTCTTCCTCACTCTGACTTGACTCTCTGCACAAATAAGGTAAACTTGTAGGAGTCGTGTCCGGCGGGATATTATGCAGCTAAGGAGGGCAGGGGAGTAACACGAAGGATCATCAAGGTCTGTGATCATCGGTCTCTCCCGGGTAAACAGCATGAAAATAACCTGGCTTCTTGGGGCGCTGGCCGCTGCTGCAGTCGCCCTTATCGCGGTCCTGACGTTCATGTACATTCTGCCGCTGGACCTTTGGGACCGCTCTCCGAACCAGCCGATCGCCTTCAGCCATAAGATCCATGCAGGCGACAACAGCATTCCCTGCCTTTTCTGTCACCGCTATGCTCCGAAGTCTCCGGTAGCCGGCATTCCCGCAGTTGCTGACTGCCGGGCCTGCCATCTGTTCATTGCCCAGAACGCTCCTGAAATAAAAAAGGTGATGGATTACTGGGGGAAAAAAGAACCGATCCCTTGGATCAGGGTCTACCACGTGCCGGACCATGTCTATTTCCCGCACATGATGCATATTCGAGCCGGGCTCGTCTGTGCCGGTTGCCACGGTGATGTGGCTGCAATGCCGCGTATCACCCGGTCGGTCAAGATCAAGATGGGCTGGTGCCTGAACTGTCATAAACAGCATAAGGCCAGTATCGATTGCTGGACGTGTCATAAGTGATGCAAAAAGTCGGATTGAACCGCAGAGGCGCGGAGGCACGGAGAACGTCAAACAACGGCTCGGTGTATTCTCTGCGTCTCAGCGTCTCTGCGGTGGATTAGTTTTTCCGAAAGTAAAGTAAACGAGGGAGCCCGAATGAATCGAAGGACTTTTTTGCAGCTGAGCGGAATGACGGCTGCCGTTGCCGCGCTTGCGGGATGCAAGTCCGCCAACGAAAAGCTGATCCCGTATCTCATTCCGCCTGACGAAGGAGTGACGCCGGGGATAGCCAACTACTATGCAAGTTCCTGCCGGTCCTGCCCGGCGGGCTGCGGCATCCTGGTCCGCGTGTCGGAAGGCCGGGCAAAAAAAATAGAAGGGAACCCTCTTCACCCGGTCAATAGCGGTAAGTTGTGTGCCCGCGGACAGGCCGCTCTCCAGGAGCTCTACCATCCCGACCGGGTGCCGCAGCCTATGAAGCGCAGCGGGCCGCGCGGCTCGGGGGAGTTTACGAAGATCTCCTGGGAAGAGGCGCTGACCCTTCTCGTGGGACAACTGAAGGACCTGCAGCAGTTAAGGACGACTGATGGCCTTGCCTTGATGACTCCACAGCTTACCGGCACCCTGGCGGAATTGACGACGCGCTTCATGCACTCGTACGGTTCACCAAACCATGTTTCATACGAACTGCTCTGCCCGGATTGGCTTCGGCTGGCCAACCGAAAAAGCTTCGGTCGTGCAAGCCTCTCTTATTATGATATGGCGGAGAGCCGGTATCTGCTGAGCTTCGGCGCCGATTTCGTGGAAAGCCACCTGTCACCGGTCCAGTACGGCTACGCATTCGGCCGGATGCGCCAAGGCAGGGACACGGTTCGCGGACATTTCACCTACGTCGGAGGCCGGCTGTCACTGACCGCTGCCTCGGCGGACCGCTGGATGCCCGCGAAGCCGGGAAGCGAAGGTGTACTGGCCCTTGGTATGGCCCGGCTCATTCTCGCCGAGACCCTTTATGATCGAGCTTCACTGACAGCGAACGGACTTCACGTGGAAACACTGACGAAAGGGCTCAAGGCGTACGATCTTCCCCGGGTCGCGGAAGAGACCGGATTGACCCAGCAGGCTATTGCCGAAGTTGCACGGGAGTTCGCTACGACCCGTCCCTCGCTGGCCATGGCAGGGGAGGCAGTTGCCTTTCAGAGCAATGGCCAGGAATCGATCCGCGCCGTCCAGCTCCTGAACGTGCTCGTCGGGAACCTGAACCACACCGGGGGGATCTACCCGGACAACGGCTCCCCTGATGGCCCCACGAATTCTTTTGACGATCTCTTCTCTCTTGTCAAAAAGATGGGCGTTGGCAATATTCATACCGCCTTGATCTACGGCGACCCGGTCCACACCATTCCTCCGGCAACCGGTTTTCAAGGGGCGCTGTCCAAGGTCCCGTTCATCGTAAATTTCTCTTCTCTCATGGACGACACGGCCCTTCAGGCCGACCTGATCCTGCCGGACCACACCGCTCTCGAGAGCTGGGGGGACGCGATACCGATGGCAGGCACACGAGATAGCGTGGTCGGACTGATGCAGCCGGTCGTGAATCCCGTATTCGACACGCGACAGTTCCCCGAAGTGCTTATGACCGTGGCCCACGAACTAGGTGGACAGATGAAGGCCGCATTCCCGTACGAATCGTATCTTGACCTGCTGAAGGCCGAGATGAAAAAGCGGGTCGGTGTTGCAGGGGGCAAGGACTTCGAAGCAAAGTGGGTGGACCTGCTGCAGAAGGGTGGTCTCTTCAAAACGGGCCATGAAGAGGGAAAAGGATTTCGCTGGCAAGCAGGCGCGGGTTCCCCTGCTCCGGCGAGCCCCAATTTCTCCGGAAATGAGAAAGAGTTTCCGCTGCACCTTCAGGTCTATCCCTCGACAGCATTTTATGATGGCCGCGGAGCTTCACTTCCCTGGTTGCAGCAGCTCCCCGACCCCATGACCACGGTGGTTTGGGACAGTTGGGTCGAGCTTAATCCCAAGACTGCGGCTGAACTGGGAATAAGCTTCGGTGATCTGGTCGAAGTAACATCGCCGCAGGGCTCGGTGCGCGTACCGGCGGTGATCTACCCCGGCATCAGGCCCGACATGGCGGCCATCCCCCTGGGACAGGGGCACCGTGACAGGGGACGCTATGCAAAAGGCAGGGGAGCGAACCCTCTCGCACTGGTGACAATGATCATGGAAGGAACGAAGCCCCAGCCCGCGTGGAATGCGACCCGGGTTCGGATAAAGCGAATTTCGGACAAAGGTGAACTGGTGACCGCGGGGCATCCGCAGGGGAGCTACCGGAGCGAATTGATAGAGATCTAACGATTAAATTCCAAAGCTGGAAAGATCAAGAATTGGAACCGCGAAGCCGCGAAGGACGCTAAGAAAGGCTTTAAGATTATGTTCAAATAAAAGATTCAGGATTTCCTTCGCGCTCTTTGCGCCTTAGCGGTAAACGGTTTGCTTTTTGTTGCTTGTGAGGATTGTACACCCATGGAAAAACTAACGAGCCCCTACAAATGGGGAATGGTCGTGGACCTGGACCGCTGCACCGGATGCGGCGCCTGCGTGGTCGCGTGCCAGGCGGAAAACAACGTGGCCATCTGCGGCAAGCAGGAGATCGCCGAAGGCCGCAACATGCACTGGCTCAGGATCGAGCGTTTCTGGGTTGGAGAATACCCCGACGTGCGCGTGCGCTTCCTTCCCGTTCTCTGCCAGCATTGCCACGACGCTCCGTGCGAGCCGGTCTGCCCGGTCTATGCAAGCTATCACAATCCCGAAGGCTTGAACGGCCAGGTCTACAACCGCTGCGTCGGCACCCGTTACTGCGGCAATAACTGCCCGTACGCCGTGCGCGTCTTCAACTTTCACGACCACGAGCACGCGTGGCCGCCGCCGCTCGACAACCAGCTCTCTCCCGATATCACCGTGCGTCCCCGGGGGGTGATGGAAAAATGCTCCTTCTGCATCCAGCGTATCCGCAGGGCAAAGGAAGACGCCAAGGCCGAAGGACGCTCGATCAAGGACGGAGAGGTGCAGCCAGCCTGCGCCCAGACGTGTCCGGCCGAGGCGCTGGCCTTCGGCAACATGGCCGACCCGCAGAGCCGCGTTGCAAGGCTTTCGCGCAGCCCGCGCAGTTTTCGGCTCCTGGAGCACCTGGGCACGCATCCCTCGATCAACTATCTCAAGGGAGGAGGGCGCGAGCATGTCTGAGCATACACTCGCCGCAAAAAGCGCGGGACAGTTGAACGACGAGATGCTTTCGTCGATGCGGCCTCCGACCTGGCGGTGGTACGGGCTCGCCTTCTTCCTTGGGGCGGTCGTGGCTTGGGGAATCTCCGCCTTCACCTACCAGATGATGACCGACTTGAGCGTGACCGGGCTGGACCGGCCGGTCATGTGGGGTATCTACATCGCCAACTTCGTGTTCTGGGTCGGTCTTTCTCATTCCGGCACCATGGTGTCCGCCATCCTGCGCCTCTCCCAGGCCAACTGGCGAAGACCGATTCTTCGCGCTGCAGAAGCAATGACCGTGTTCAGCATCACCGTTGCCGGCCTCTTTCCTGTCATTCACCTGGGCCGTAATTGGGTCGTCTACTTCTTCTTGCCCTATCCCAATCAGCGGGGGCTCTGGCCGAATTTCCGGTCTCCGCTGTTATGGGATGCGACGGCGATCACGACCTATATCATCGGCAGCAGCCTCTTTCTCTACCTGGGGATGCTCCCTGATCTTGCCGTTGTCCGCGACCGCGCTGCGGGCTGGCGAAAAAAAATCTACGCCGTCCTCGCCATGGGGTGGCGCGGAACGGCCCGTGAATGGGTGGTATTCCGCCAGGCTTCGACGCTGATGGCGGCCCTCATCATCCCGGTGGCGGTCTCGGTGCATTCGATCGTTGCCTGGGATTTCGCCGTCACCGTGATCCCCGGCTGGCACAGCACCATCTTTCCTCCCTATTTCGTGATCGGCGCGATCACCTCCGGCGTTGCCGCGGTCATTACGCTTATGATCATCATCCGGAGGGTCTTCCACCTGGAGGAGTATCTCACCCCGCTCCACTTCGACAATATGGGCAAGCTCCTCCTGGTCATCTGCCTGCTCTGGTCCTACGCCTATTTCGTCGAGGTCCAGACAACGTGGTACGCCCACGAGCCGATTGAGTGGGAGGTCTGGAGCTTTATGTCGGGTAAGTATACGCCGCTGCTCATTCTCATGCTTATCGGCAACTCGGTGCTGCCGATCGCGGGCCTCTGCTTCAAGAAGGTCCGGCGCTCCGTCAAGGCGATGCTCGTGATCACGCTCCTTGTCAACGTGGGCATGTTTATCGAGCGCTACCTTATCATCGTCCCGTCCCTTTCTCATAAAAACATGCCCTTTGTTTGGGGCACCTATTCGCCCTCGTGGGTGGAGCTTTCTGTTACCGCAGCAGCCTTTGCCGGGTTCACGCTTATGTATGTGCTCTTCGCGAAGTTCTTTCCGATGGTGGCGGTGACCGATGTGCGGGAGCTCGGCGTTCGTCATACCGATATCAGCCTCGGCCGGGCAAAGGTGCATTCGCTTACGGAAGAGAAATAGAACAAATGCGGACTGCGTGGTGCGATGTAAAGGACTAGGAGCGTGATGTATGGAAACGCTGGGGACATTTAAGGATGTTGAGACCGCGACCAGGGCAGTGGAGGGCCTGATCAAGACCGGATTTCCCGAGGAAACCATCACCTCGCTTACTTCCGCGTCCTATCCCGATGGTGTGATCGTTAAGACCGATCAGCGCACCTGGTTTCGCTGGGCGGCCGTGGGCGGCGGGATCTTCGGCGCGTGTTCAGGTTTTCTCCTGGCAGCAGGCACGGCCTGGCTTTACCCGGTGCAGACCGGCGACAAACCGATCATTGCGTTTTATCCGACCGGCATCGTTACCTACGAGCTTACGATGCTGTTCGCGATACTGGGAACCATAGTCGGGATGTTTCTGGAAATGGGGATTCCACCGTGGAGCGCGCGTCCCTATGACCCGGCGATCAGCGAAGGAAACATCGGGATCAGCGTCTCGGTTGACTCCAGGGAACAGATGGTTAGAGCCGGGAAGATCATGGAGGCTGCTGGCGCTCTCTCGATCAGACATTAATAACTCGTCGTCCCCGACTGTTTTGAGGATGGAGGCAACTCTAGCAATGAACCATATCGCAAAACTGATCATTCTATTTATCGTGCCCTTGTTGATGGCCGCTATCTGGATGGATGATCAACAATCCTACAAACCCTATAAAGCGCCGGTCCTTTCTCCGCCTGTCGGTGCTGTGCCAGTTACGGGCAAAGAGATCGTCTCGCAAGAATCCGAACTCAAAAATCCCGCAGCCCCGACCGAGGCATCGCAGTCTCTGGGGAAGGCGCTTTTCGATATCAATTGCGCGATGTGTCACGGACAGACCTCGGCAGAGCGGGGCCACGTCGGCAAAAAACTCGTACCGCCCCCGCCCGGCCTCGACCATGACATGGTGAAGGGCCTGAACGACTCTACGATCTTCAAGGCCATCACCTTCGGCTTTGGCCGTATGCCCATCTTCCAGGACAAGCTCACGCCCGAAGAACGATGGAACCTCGTCAATTTTTTGCGGACGCGGAAGTGATTGTACGAAGGACGATGGACGAAGGATGAGGGACGAAAGACGAAAAAGCACTGAAGTGTGCGTCCTTCGTCCTCGTGAGCGCAGCGAACGATCGTCCGTCGCCTCTCGATGTTTTCAACGGGGGGTCTTGGCGAGCAGGAAGACGACGACGCCAATGCCGGCGAAGACGAGCAGCAGAAATCCGGAGAAATTTTTCCTGGATTGGAGCTCTACAAAGAGGGCATCCACCTTGTTCTGAAGGTCATTCAGATCCTGCATGAACCCGTCGGTTTTTTCCTTCACGCGGTCGACATCGACGGTATGAAAGAGCGTGCGAAATTCGGCCTCGGTGCGGAACAGCGCCTTGCCTTCCTTTTCGGTATACATCCCCTCGGATGAGAGTTTTTTCAGGGCGGTCTCGAGGTCACGGATCTTTTTCTCCGTGGCGAAGAGGGCCTGTTTCATGATCCTGGCCCGGTCGTAGGTGTGGCACTGCGTGCATCGCTGGTCGTTGATGATATCTATGTTCGCCTTCTGGATGCCGTGGGACCCGTGGCAGGTGACGCAGTTCGGCCCGCTGCCCGAGGCCTTGAGCGCTTTCCCGTGGCCGCTCTCGAGATAGTTCTTCAGGATGCCGATGTGGCATTTGCCGCAGAACTCCGGAACTGCCTGATACGTGGGCGTGCCCACGAACCCGCGTTGGGGCGACATGGCCATGGCCGCGTCAGCGGGGTCGCCCCCGTGGCAGTCGTTGCAGGAGACGCCATTCTGATAGTGCCAGCTCTGCCGCCATTCCCCGGGGATCTTCCGGAACTCGGGCTTCATCATGTCCGAATCATGACACTGGATGCAGACAGGATCGCCGGTTGCCGCCGCTGCGGCCGTCGCAAGCGCGAGGACAAAGAAGCATGAAAGCAGATATCTCATGAATATTTTCCCCATATCGTGAGCACGACCCAGCCGATGAACGAAGCTATGAAAACACCGAACAGGACCCGCCGTTTCAGCATGTTGTCCTCTTTTTTCGTATCCAGAAACGGCCAGAACAGGAAGATCGAAACCATGATGATCTGCAGGCTGACGCCGATGAACTTGTTCGGGACCAGTTTCAGCATTTGATACGGGGCCAGGAAATACCATTCAGGCTTGATGTGAGCCGGGGTCCTAAGCGGGTCGGCGGGAACGGTCGTTTCCTCGGGCAGGAAGAGCGCGGGCATAAAGGTGATGATGAAGAACATCAACGCGAAGAAGGCCATGACCATGTAGGTTTCTTTCAGCACGAAATGCGGAAAGAATGGGTACCCGTCCGGATGGTCCTCGTGCCGGAACTGGGTCCACGGTTTTTTCTCCTTATCGGACCCGCCGGAAGGCGGAGAGGATATCCCGATCCTCCTGACAAGAAAGAGGTGAATGCTCAAGAGGACCAAAAGCAGGGACGGCAGGACAACCACGTGAAGGGCGAAGAACCTGCCGAGCGTAATACCGGAAACGCTCTCTCCGCCCTGCAGGCATTTCACGGTGATGGTGCCGAAGAAGGGAAACGCGGAGGGGAGGTTCGTCACGATCGTCGTGGCCCAATAGGAGAGCTGGCTCCAGGGCATGAGGTAGCCGCTTAGGCAGAAGGTCAGCGTGATGAGCAGCATGGCCGCGCCGACAAACCACGTAAGCTCACGCGGCTTTTTGTAGCTGTTCATGAAGAAGACCGAGAGCATGTGGCACCCGACCGCGACTACGATAAGGTTGCTTCCCACGACGTGCATCAGCCGGAACAGCCAGCCGTAGGGCACGTTCGCCATGATATTCTGGACGCTCTTAAAGGCATGGTCCGGCTGGGGAACGTAGTAGGTGAGCAGGAGAAAGCCCGTGAGCACCTGGACGACGAACCCGGCGAGCGCCACGAACCCGAGGGTATAGAAAATATTGATGTTCCTCGGGACCATATACTCGGTCAATTGCGTCCTGATGAGTTCATCAAGCCCGATCCTGACCTCGATCCACTCTTTTATTTCTTTCCACATACGGATCATATCGCTATCCTATGATGATGGAGTCTCCCTCTACTTTGAGCGGGATCTGCGGCAAAGGCTTGGGCGGAGGCCCGGAAGTGACATTCCCCGAGAGGTCGTACGTCCCCGCGTGGCAAGGGCAGAGAAACCTTTTTCTGTCTTTCTGGAATTCCACAAGACACCCGAGATGGGTACAGACCCGGGACAGCGCCACAAATCCTTTGTCAGGCCTGTTGACGACGATGCCGGGAGAACCGTTAAATACGATGTCCTTTGCGTCTCCGATGGGGATATCTTTTTTGCTCAGGACAAGCTGTTTTGCACCAGCCTCCCCGGCAGGGGGTGAAAAATATTTGGCCAGGGGATATAAGAAGGAAGCGAGGGCTGTTAAACCCAGCGCAGCCAGTAGTCTCTGTAAAAATTCGCGTCGGGTTGTCATGATAGTGTGGGGTCCGCACAAGGGTAAAAAGCTGATTTTTTCAACTATATCAGCGGCACCGGAGTTTGTCAACGAAGGGGCCTTCTTTTAAGAGTGGTCTGCTTCAACAACCGCAGGTCCAGACGTTCCCACTAATTCATTCGCGTAGTTCGAAAGCAGCATGACAGAACCGTCAGTGAAGAGCTTGCTCAAATTGACCGCTTATCTAAAACAGACCGTCCAAAATAAGCGGTTTTTCAGGCCTGCGGCAAAAGAGGTTCCGCTAACCCACGGAATTTCATAACAAGACGGTCTGGCAACCGTCTTGCTTTATAAAGAGTAAGTCATCTTGGGGTGGTGTCACAACATGGGACATGAAGCTAAAACCATTCTCGTAGTAGACGATGA